>Ga0209290_1000110_pt1 | contig 79235 bp, 69 predicted proteins | sample EN1Hudsemesocosm_2_FD_184632 | JGI IMG/M metagenome (GOLD analysis project Ga0209290, IMG submission 184632) | Methane-oxidizing microbial communities from mesocosms in the Hudson Canyon - EN10B Hudson Canyon (SPAdes) (version 2) | ecosystem: Environmental > Aquatic > Marine > Cold seeps... | reverse complement strand
GCATGCTAAAAGCCAATAAAAGCTTTGAGGGAGAACGTTTTTATAAGTTCCCTTCTGAAGCAACTTATTCCTAAGTATTTTTAGGATTTATTTAAAATAAAGCTGGTGCTTGAAGAGAGTATCTACGAATTGCTCTCACTAAATTGATACCCGACATATTGCCTTCTAAAACTATATCGGTTACTACCAAATCATAATCTTCATAAAGCAAACTTTCGAGTGCAGACTCAGCACCACCAAATGAACTAATATCGAAGCCCTGCGCACTTAATAATGCAGTCATCCAAGCCAGCTGACTAGGAGAATCTTCAACCAATAAAACTCGCCCTATTTCGCACTTAATAGCCATCTCAGCAAAGCGCCGCAAATAACTTTCAAATAACTGAATATGTTTTTTATTAAACACATCCGTTGCACCAGCTAATAAAGCCTTACGCAATAAACCTTGATTCTCTTCAGCAGTAAACAATAAAATACGAGTATTTTCTACCTTAGATAATAATCGTGCCTGTTGGCAAAATACCTCAGCAGTCATATCAGGAAGATAATAACCAACACAAATCAAATCATAGCCATTTTTTTCTGCCAAACTAACTGCTTCAGCTCCCATCGCACAAACACTAACAACAAAGCCAAGACCTTCAGATATTTCTGTCAATAATGAAGCAAAAACCTTTGATTCTTCAACAATCAAAATTGTTGCATTATTTTTCATATTCACCCCAATAAGAAGATATTACATATCCTTGTAGGTAGAACGTAAACCTATCAACAAAATTAGAACTTCATTATATATCATAGAAATCACTAAAGTAGGTCCTTAGACAAAAAATAAGAGTAGTTACTAGAAAAGTCTCAAATACCTTAAAATATAATTTTTGGCCTGTAAACTATTCCTACTCCGACTCAATCAATATTTGCACTAATTCACGTAATTTTTTTTGAATTAAACGTGTATTATCCGGTCCCATGCGTAACATTTGCTTATCCAAGGCACTTAGCTTTTCTAACTTAGGATCAGCAAATTTATAATGTACTGAGGGGCGAATTACCTCCACTCGGCCTGTAATAATTGGCGCTTGTAAAATCTTCCCTACCGCTGCTTTAAAAATATCTGATACTTGATAACTTTGAGGATAGGAAAACTCTTTAAAAACCACGTCAAAAAGTGGTAAATATTTTTTATAAAGCGCAATTGCCGCCTGGTTGTCAATCTCATTCACTGCATGCGCTAATTGATCATAACGCTGATATGACTTAGGAGAAATATACATTTTATCCCCTCTTGGTATCACCAAAAAAGGTTTGGACAGCTTTAATTCACGCAAAACTTTTGCAGGTGGTCGCATTCCCTGAGACATATCATTAACGGAAGCAATCACTTTACTAATGATTTGCTCTTTAAATAGCCCTTGCTTTAACTGCGCCGAACTTGAAGTAGCCAAGACATCTTGCTTAAATTCTGCATCACTATCTTTTAGCTCTGGTAAAGCAGCACCTTCCACCTCAGGCAATAAGTCCTCCGCTTCATCAGGTAACTCCTGATCCTGCACATCTGGAGCAAAATCACCTCCTTGCGCTTCACCATCGAAATCATCAGCCGGCTCAACTTCAGGTATAAATAGCACTTGCTCAGTCGCACCATTACTAGGCGCTGAAACATCCTCATCATCCTTTAACAACGCTAGCAAACCTAAGACTAACAAAATAACGACTAAGCACATTATTAAAATGTTAGACCAGACCTTAGACTTTTCTGAATCACTCATACTTTTATTCCTCTTAGCTAAACCCAATATATCCATACAAAAGCACCGGTTATTCAACAAAGAAAACCAATCCTAATTAGTTATCCTCGTATAATATGCCTAAGTAAATACTAATTCAATCAAAGGAATCATCATGGCTTACACTATTTATTTATCTGGAGAAATTCACAGCGATTGGCGCGAGCAAATAAAACAAGGTATTTTTGAGCAAGGCTTAGAAATTGAAGTACTTGGCCCCATTACCGATCACGAAAGCAGCGACAATGTCGGCGTAGAAATTTTAGGCTCAGAAGAGCAAGATTTTTGGAAAGACCATAAAGCTGCAAAAATAAATTCCTTGCGCACACAAAGCTATATTGGTCGCTCTGATATTGTTATCGTAAGATTTGGCGACAAGTATCGTCAATGGAATGCTGCTTTCGATGCAGGCACCGCTTATGGCTTAGGAATTCCTGTTATTACCTTACATGCGCCAGAATTAACACATGCCTTAAAAGAGATTGACGCTGCCGCATTAGCCGTAACAGAAACACCTCAGCAAGTTATTGAGATTTTAAAATATATTTCTCAAGAGTAAGGCTCTCAGCAGATACGATGCGCTAAATAAAGATAGCGCATCATTACCTTTTTCACTTCAATATAGGAATCCTTATGAAAAAAGTACTACTGCTTATTCTTGCCGCTGGCTTTGCTGCCAATGAGTTTTTAGAACAAGACTCTACCTTTGTATCATCGAAAGGAGCACAAGGCAGTACCACAAGCAGCCCACTTCCTCCTAATACACAATCAAACGACCAAGCCCTCAATAATGCCTACCAAAACAGACAAAGCGATGTTCAAGTTAATGGTTCAGGTATCGTTATTCGCACGCTTGCTGATGATAAAAAAGGCAGCCAGCATCAAAGATTTCTGGTTAAACTTTCTTCAGGGAATACGATATTAATCGCGCATAATATAGACCTAGCTCCCCGTATCAATGCTTTACGTGAAGGAGATAGGGTTCAGTTTTATGGCGAATATGAATGGAATGAAAAAGGTGGTGTAGTACACTGGACGCATCGCGACCCTCGAGGCAATCATGAAAATGGATGGCTGAAACATAAGGGAGCCACTTACCAGTAGTAAAATGTGCGTAAATAACAAACGAGTCTCACATACAGCGTCTTGTTCGTATGATTAGAAGCTCTGCTTCACCGCTCATTTGGCTGATAACGCATAGGAGCAGCGCAAGCATGCACTCCCAAGTAGAAATGGGAGTACAAATTTAGGCTAGCTAATCCTTAGCGCCCCTCAAAGACCACAATCGACCTAGGCGACACTAAATAATTATGATGGCCTAAAGGCGTTTGCTGTTCTGGCAGGACTATATCCGAAGGTGAAATTAACGCTGTATTGGTAGCCAAATACCACTCACGCCCTTCAACTATAGGCAAATGCATCACTAGTTCATCATCCGACATATTCAACATAACATGCAAATCAGCTTCTTGCTCACCAACCGCAGCCAATGTAAAAGCTAGAACTTGTGCCTCAGGATCTAGCCATTGCGGCTCACCATCAACACCATGCCATTGAATATCAGGCATATGCCTTGCTTCACTATTTTTATTTCTCACAAAACGGCGACGCTCAACACCACCCCACTTCTCTGAAACACCCTCACCAGTCAGGAAACGACGTCGCATTAAGGATTTATGTCGCTTACGCAAAGCAATCATTTGCTGAACAAAGCGCAGCATATCCGCATTTTTCTCAGTTAAACTCCAATCAAACCAAGTGAGTTTATTATCCTGACAGTAACCATTATTATTCCCTTGCTGAGTATTAAGTACTTCATCACCTGCAAGTAACATGGGTACACCCTGACTTAATAACAATAATGCAATACTATTTTTCGCCTGCTTTTTGCGAAATTCTAAGATCGTAGCATCACTAGTTTCACCCTCAACACCACAGTTATAGCTGAAATCATGATTACCACCATCGCGATTATCTTCACCATTAGCGAGATTATGCTTACCGTTATAGCTAACCAAATCATTTAGCGTAAAACCATCGTGACAGGTAATAAAATTAATACTGTTGATAGGTAATCGACCTTGATGCTGGTACAGGTCACTGCTCGCACAAAGTCGAGTGGCAACTTCCGAAATGATGCCTTTATCCCCACGAAGAAAACTACGCATACTATCGCGGTATTTACCGTTCCATTCTCCCCAGCGATAGCCAGGAAAACTACCAACTTGATAAAGCCCTGCCGCATCCCACGCTTCAGCAATCAATTTGGTTTTTGCTAATTGTTCTGACAGTTCAATACCCCATAAAACCGGAGGATCTTGCAACACTTCACCATTTTGTCCACGCGCCATAGCACTGGCTAGATCAAAGCGAAAACCATCAACATGCATTTCTCTCACCCAGTATTCTAGGCAGCCAACAATAAAATTAGCGATGACGGGGTGATTAGCATTTACCGTGTTACCGCAGCCGGTATAGTCACGGAATTTACTTTTATCATCGGCATTCAAATGATAAACAATATCTGTTCCTAGCCCTCTAAAATTAATAATTGGGCCATCCTCACCCGCTTCTGAGGTGTGATTAAAAACCACATCCATGATGACTCCGATTTCAGCTTTATGTAAGGCTTTAACTAAATCACGAAATTCTTGTATATGTGTACCTTTTTCAGGCGTTACACAATAACCGGGGTGTGGACTAAAGAAACTATGTGTGCTGTAGCCCCAGTAATTTTTTAATCCAAGCTTAGCAGTGCCACTCGGCACATCCTGCTCATCAAATGCCATCACCGGCATAAGCTCAACATGAGTAATACCTAAAGCTTTAAGGTACGGAATTTTTTCAATCAAAGCCGAAAAAGTTCCCGGATTCTGTGTCCCGGACATTCCATGCTTAGTAAACCCTCCTATATGCAACTCATAAATAATGGCATTTTCACTTTTATAGGAAAAAGGAGTGTCACCTTCCCAATCATAGCGCTCATCAGGCACCAAATTACGCATCGCTGTATGACCATTATCACCAGGTAGACAGGCTTTATTTCGATCCCACAATGTATCGCTGATCGCACGCGCCCAAGGATCAAGCAAGTGCTTTTCCCTATCAAAGCAAAGGCCACTCTCAGAAGTGTTACAAGGGCCATCCATACGCCATGTATACCACGTGCCTGCAGGTAAATCATGAACAAGAACATGCCATGAATAAAATGTTTTATTGATGGCAGCCGTTAAAGGAATTACCTGAAAGGGTTCTTGATGAGTAGAGCTGGAAAATAGTAGAAGCTCTACAGCTGTCGCATGACGACTAAAAATGGAGAAATTAACGTCATTAAGTTTAAATCGCACGCCGATAGGGTACGGCGATCCGGGAGAAACTTCATATAGTGTATTCATGGATATTGATTCCATTTTTAGATCGATTATTAACTTTGAAACAAAAAAGAACCCTGTTCGCCCACCCTTAACTCAAAAGTTAAGCCCAGAAAAATACAGTATTCAATGTCAAGAAATAGCCACAAATTTAAATTAGCCGACTAGACTAACATTGCATAAGGAATTACGTCTATATTTTCATTTTAAATATGAGTGTTACCACTCATATTTAGGCGCTACCATTTGTTACAGACTGATTATTTAGCTGCAAATTTAGTGGCAACTTATGATTACCTTTGACTATAAAAAACGGTTATTGATAACAACTTCATCTTTAGCCAATTGACCTGCTCGTGAATTAGAGGCTTGCACACCCTTACCGACAGCTAAACAAAGCGCGATCACATGGTCTTGCGGTAAATTAATGAGTTCTCCTACTTGATCAAAATCAAAACCATCCATCGGGCAAGAGTCGTAGCCCATACCTTTAGCGGCTAACATTAAAGTTTGCGCGGCAATACCACAAGAACGCATCACTTCATCTCTTTGCACTTGATCTTTGCCACGATAGTATTGATCAATTGCCGGCACGATAAAATCTTGCACGGCTAACTCGGCATTTACCCAATAGCGCTCAGGCTGCTTTTCCCAGGCTTTTAAATCGGCGCAAATCACTATAAACAGAGAAGCATCCGTCACTTGCGCCTGGTCCCAAGCTGCAGTCCTAATTTGTTTTCTTAAATCAGGCTCAGTGATACTAACAAAACGCCAGTGCTGAATATTAAACGCCGTCGGTGAAAACATTGCCAAAGAAAACAGCTGATTAATTTCGGCCTCTGTCATCTGATGGTTCGCGTCATAATATTTAACTGCTCTACGAGCCTGTATTGCTTCTAAAGTATTCATCGCTTTCCTTATACAATAATTGTTTATTTCACTATTAATCATCGAGACCTTTAATGGAGGTGACTAAAGTCATCAACTGTTAATATTTTATACACTTCATAAGCTGGCTCCTGATAGGGGTGCGCGAGCAATAATGCGCTCACTACTGACTTAATTAACTTTTCAGCACAGACCATTTCCACTTTATATTCAGCAAGCCGAGTGATTTCACCCCTATTACCTAAAAAAGGCTGACTGCCTTGTAAAGGTTTAAACTGCCCTGCACCTAAAGTCTGCCAAGAGCAATGGTCATAATCCCCTATTTTTCCTGCGCCTTGGGCAAACAAAGCCTCTTTTACAGCTTCAACATGAGTCTCAGGCACGAAAAAACATACTTTATACATAAGGCTCACCTGAACAGTAAAAAAACAAAATCTTCTCGGGTAATTTTACTACACTCAAAGTATTAATAGCGGGAGAATTATCCGCACAATAGTTGTTAATTATATAATAACTAACCAAAAGACATATCAAGGAACGTTCGGGCCATGAAAGAAGTAGAACAAACCACCATTGAAGGTATTGTACAAACACAATTACTCATCTGCGCGCCTATGGATAGCATATTAACAGCAACACGCAAAATAGCCGCACAACATGCAGCCCTGCTCTGATACTCGATAAAAATCAATCACTTGGAATCTAAATCGAAAAAATTCGTTAAAATATGATTTTTCTAAAATGAAAAACAGCCATTTCAGCGGTCATGAGTTCACCCGTTAAATCTGTACCCGACACCATGTCTCTTGAAGAAGTCTCCAGTGCATTTCGCAAGGATGGTTTTCGCCATGATCTAGTCGAAGATGCCAAAGCCCTGTTTTACTTTCTATGTAACTGCTGCAATAAAAACTCAGGAATCCTTCGCTCTAGCCAATAATCAGGCTGCCATGGATTATTGCCGGCAATAAACCCCACATGACCACCGAATTTGCTTATTTCCAAGCTAACTGATGCAGATAATTCAGCTAGCTTCGGGATCACTTCCGGCGTCATAAACGGATCATCTTGCGCTTGAATTAATAAGGTCGGCACAACAATTGATTGTAAAAACTGCCGAGAACTCGAACGCTGATAATAGTCCTCTACATTAGCGAAATCATACAAAGAAGCAATCACTCGATCATCATATTGCCAGAATGATTTAATCTTTTCCAAATCGCCTATTTGCCTTAATAACTCGGCTTCCTCAGTTTTTCCTAAAGACTCTAAGTGAACCTGCTTTAAACGCACATAGTCTTTTAATTCACGCAATAAACTAGCGCGGTAAACTTTAGAAAAACCACTATCCAGCTTGCTCGCACAAGCACTTAAAACCAAAGGCACAGACACAGCGGTTGCAGCAAATAGCTGAAGCTTAGCGCCCTGCTCACCCAACCATTTCAATAAGACATTGCCACCCAAAGAAAAACCTACCGCCGCCATTGGCGTTTCTGGTTCTCGTGTACGTAAAGTATGGTAGAGAAAATCTATATCGCCAGTTTCACCGGAATGATAGCAGCGTGATGAGTCATTATACTCACCACTACACCCTCTAAAATTCAACGCTGCACTGCGTAACCCTTGATCTAATAAAGCCTGCTGCAAGCCTTTTATATAGCCTGACTGCGAACTCCCCGTTAAACCATGCAATAAAATAACTAAAGGTTGATCACCCTCACCACAAAAATCAATATCAATAAAATCCTTGTCTTCAGTAATTAGCCGCTCGCGTTTTATAGTAGGCTCTGGTGGTTTACGCAATAAAGAGGGGTAAATTGTTTGTAAGTGTGAATTATTTAACCACCAGGCTGGCTTAAATGTGGATTGTATTTGCATGAATGCATTTGACCTTAAATTCAATGATATTTTATCTCGTTATCTCGCGCCCAAATTCTATCAGGGAACATCCACAAGGGCGGGCTTCAGTCCGCCCTACACATATGATTAACGTCCCGTTTTAAAGTAGTTCACTTTAACAATTCTTGCACTTCCTTCTCTATAAACACTCTAACAGGATAATCAAAATCACAAGAGGTATAAGGCATAGAAGCTGTGTACTGCTGTAATTTACCTATGACTTGCTGTTGTTCATACTCATTCAATGATTGAAAACCACGCCCATATCGCCAACCATATCCCCAGCGATACCAAACAGGAAATACCGGTAATCCGCCCAGTGTTACACCATAATACATCGTATCTGCGAGCAATTTATTATCCGTTTTTTGTAATACACATTGGCGCAAAGCTTCATCTGCTTGTTTTTTCTGCTGGCGGTTTCCACCCTGCCAATAAGCGATATCGTGAGTAATACAACAGTCGCACCAAAGGTCTTGCTGAGTTAAAGTACCATCAGGGAATTGCGAACAACCATCACTACTAAAATCAGCTAACTCTGCCGCACCTACACATTTGATCAATAAACATAAGCTCATCAAACTATAAGCTAAGCAGTGGTTCGACATATTAACTCCAGCTTTTCAATTCATTAAAGTAATAACGTGATTTTGCCATAATTTGCTTCTCTTTATTTTCTATATACGAAGCCAATAAAATCACCACTAAACCTAATACGATAGAACTGATCCACGGCGCACTGGAGTAAAAGTTGACTGCATATTCCCAGTAAAATAAGAAACCACCTAAAACACAAATATTACCCATGATAAACGGCGCTTTTTCACGATGTTTAATGCCGGCAATCGTCAACAACATACCCGCCGCAATAGTAATTACTGGAGCCATCGTTTGTCCATCTAACATAGCAGCATAAGTTAAGGCTACCGTCATCAAGGCGCTGACTAATCGATACAAACGTGCGTGATAACTGACCTGCCCTGATAAAACGAATAAAATAATCGCAACCGGTAATAAAGCGCTTAACTGGTCGCCAACAACTCCAAATTCAGCTAAGACAACCACCCAGATAGCCATCGCAGCCAAAGTACCGATCCACTGGGCAATATAAGTTATAAAAGCCGATTGGGTATACCGTTTAATATCGTAAATACAATACACAAGCACGATAGCAGAAACAACAATCGCCAATAAATAAGACGCGGGATGCAACAAGCTACGACCAACAATAATCCACAAAGGTAAACTAACTAATACTCGCGCCGCCATCCCCTCAGCTAAACGCATGCTGCTATCGTTATGTAGATACTGTTCTGTGTGCCTTAAAAAGGTAAATAACCCTGCAATAATCAACGGCACTAAAGTCGCATCTCGTACTGGAATGATTAATAACACACTGCCGACAACCGATGCAGTTAAAAGCGTTTTAAGGTATTTACGCGCCAATATAGAATAGCTAGCATAACTTACTAAGAACAATAGCAAACCAGTAATCACAAAATCAATCGCAATAACCGTAGGGCTGACCTCCATAAACTGCAACCAAGTATATTCCGGTTGCAATGCGCTCTGCCCATGCCAATAGGCATAGATCATTGCGCTAACCTGAGACACTTGTACCGACAAAAAGGCCGTGCCTAAGCCAAAAAATATCCGCGCACCTTTGGTTTCATGAAATAGATAGGCGCAAACTAAACCACCGCTGCACAATAATAAAGTCAGTCCTAAACCGATCCAATAACGATAAGCGGGTAATATTTCATCGTGCCCTTGTAGCATAAAACTAATCGCTGAAAGTACGATCAATACAGAGCCCACCCAGCGTAAATACGTCGTGATTTTAGCGGTCATACTTTTGCTGTTTTTAGATTCCTCTGTTTGTTCAAATTCTTGGCTAGGCATTTCTTGAGTTTCAGTTGCGTACATGATCGTCTCCTAGTTTTTAATATCTGAAGGGTGGCTAGCTTCGGTCAACTCATCTAACATCATTCTTAAGGCTAACTCGTCTTCTTCCTGCTCAAACTCATTAGCGAAATTATCGGTATCGACAATCGCACCGGGTATTTCATATTCAGTACTGACTACCGCTCCTTCCCAGCGCTCAAAAACACTTTGCACATCCTGCATAGAATCGCCTTGATGCTCACGCTGTATACCCACTCTATTTTGTCTGGCGGCTAATATTTCTTTTTTATTTTTCAAAACCAATAATTGCTCAGAAATAGTATTCAAGTCATCACGCACTTTCGCTTCTTGGGCGGTACTTTTCTGGTATTGCTGCTCAAGCAAGTTCATTTGCTGCTGTGCTAACCGTAGACGTTTGACACATTGCAAAGCTTTTTGTTCATCCTCTGCACGCACTTTAAGCGCTCGCTCAGACCATAAATGCATTTGCTCTTGCTGTTCTTGTAATTGGTTTTGATATTGCTCAGACATCTTACTAACACGATGTAAATGTAAGCGCGTTTTGCTAGCGATAGCTTGTAAGTCTTGAATCGCTGCACCCGCTAAGGCTTCATGGTTTTCAAATTCATCAGCGACGTGATCGATTTGACCTTTAAGGCTAACAAATATACGTTTTAAACTGTTCATAGTGATTATCCTGTTTGGTGTAAAATCATTATCACTATTGCAATGGCCGTGCCACTTATGTTTACCTTTAATAATCAAGTAGATAAGTTATTTAATTTTTTTAATTTAAAAATAAACATACATTTAATGCATACCCTATATACTTAAAATGAATACCATATAATCTAAAAACATCCTATACATTAGTTAAACCATGCAAAAACCATCTCATGAACAACGCGACTTTTTTAAACAAATTGCCGAATTAGCTTTTGCCAATCCCTTTAGCCAAGAAAGAGAGCAGCAGGATTGCGCACTGCTAAATATTTCACTAGGCACGCTGGATATTTATCAACGTAGTGAAAAAATTCAGATGCTACTGCTAGAGCAGTTACCGTTAAATAATTTCCGTATTACTGATTACCAAGGAAGCACTCAAAAACACATAAAATTCGCTTGGTTGTTTTATCAATTCCATGAATTTCAGGCGCAATTTAATCAATTTATTGAAGATCAGCGTTTAGCGGGCGATAAACCGATTGAATTGCCCTGCGCCAAAGCCTTAAGCCAGTGCTTTCAGCAAGCTAATTTCAGCACTTCTGAAACAGAAAAATTCATTGCTTTGTTCTACCAGATGCATCGTGGATTTTATTTTATTAGCACAGCGGTTTCAGGTGATTGCCCTTCTATTATCGAGTTGCGTATACGTTTGTGGAATAATATTTTCACCTTTAATCCGCAGTGGTATATGGATTATTTATGCGGAAAAATGGAAGATTTTTCTACGCTATTACTCGGTGCGACCGGCACGGGTAAAAGCTTAGTTGCGCATAGCATAGGCTGCTCAGGATTTATTCCCTTTGATTTATCTAATCGCTGTTTTAAAGAAAGTTTTACCCGCTCTTTTCAAGCGATTAATTTAGCGCAATACCCTGATTCTTTATTAGAGTCAGAACTATTCGGCCATAAAAAAGGCGCATTTACTGGGGCGATTGAACATCATCAAGGCTTATTTGCACGTTGCAGCGAACATGGCGCAGTGTTTATCGATGAGATTGGTGATATTGATATTCCGACCCAAGTAAAACTGCTCAATGTTATACAGGATAGAACTTTTTGCCCAGTGGGTAGTCATGAAAAAATGCGTTTTTCTGGACGAGTGATCAGCGCTACTAATCGCAATATTGAACAATTACGCAGAGACGGACATTTTAGAGATGATTTATATTATCGCTTATGCTCTGATGTGATCGAAGTACCTAGCTTACAGCAGCGTTTACAAGAAAATCCTGAAGAGTTAAAGCATCTGATCGCCAGTTTACTTAATCGCGTCACCGATATTCCTGCCCCCCAACTGATATCGCGTATAGAAAAGCATATTCGCAGCACTGTACCTAAAAATTATGCTTGGCCGGGCAATGTCCGCGAACTGGAACAGTGCATTCGACGCATTTGTTTAACGGGCAACTATCCGATTACCCAGTCAGTCCAGTTTAATACCGCCAGCAATTTTAATTTGGCAAAAGATTTAGGTGAAATCAGTGCGCAGCGTTTATTACAAAACTATTGCCAATCGCTTTACGAATGTCATGGCAGCTATGAGGCGGTCGCACGCATCACGCAATTAGATAGACGTACTGTGAAAAAATATATTGTGGATTGAAATCCCACAAACCTGTGCCGCACAAAAAAGGGCGCATAATACGCCCTTTTCTTTAAACGGTCTAGCTTTTACTCAACCTTATAACAAGTCTCCATTTTTATCGACTGCAGTTAGTTGATCACCATTTAAATCATCATCATTTGCAGGCATCCACTGTGCTAAACAATCACGATCTTTAACACAAGGGTCAGTTAAAGAATGTATGAACTCTACTAAAAATCCTACTTGCATATCACTTAGATTAAGCGTTTCTAATTCAAAATTAGACGCATTTAAAGCTTCTAAGGTATTTGCACGCATTTTACCTAGGTTAGTTACATTTTCGACAAGCAACTGGCTTTCATCAAAACTATCAATTGCATGCGCTGCATTTGAATGATGTTTAATAACAGCCTCTAATGAATCATAAGCACCCGCATGTGACCAAGGCCCAGTAACTTCAACATTAACTAATGATGGCGTTCTAAAAGCAAATTTATCTTGCTCTAAACCTGTCTCCCTTTCACGACCAAAGTCATGAGATCCATCGCCATTGCCTTTACCCTCTCCCACTTGTGGCATAGCTAGATTATGAAAGCTTTCATCAGTAAAGAAATCACCACTATGACAGCTAGAACAGTTTGCTCCACCTTGCTCGCTCGATGTAAAAAATAATATCGCGCCTCTTTTTGCATCTGCTGAAATAGCCCAATTATTCCCTTTTACATAGCTTTTCCACGGCGTATTACCAAAAGCTTGAGAGCGTTCGTATTCACCAATTAACATAGATACTCTTTGCTCAGTAACCAACTCGTCTAATGGTGCATCAGGCTCCTCGAAGACACTACGAAATTTTTCTATCCAATGCGCTGTTTCAGGCAGTGGCACAGTGTCAGTCACATCGTTACCATTTGCATCAACAACTTGCGGTCCTTCATAGCCAGCTAACCTTGCCGCTAAAAACTCTCTAATCTCCTGATCACTATAAGAATTATGTGAAAATGATTTCATCTCTTCTCTAGATGTAACGGGGAAACGCGCCTGAGCTTGTACTAAATTGCCACCCGCTAACGGATCAGCATTACCCAATGCTGAATTAGGCGTACGAATACCACCTGCTTCACCATTTGCACCTTGCTGTGGATTTAAGCTTTCTACACGTCCATCATGAAACTGAAACTTATCCCAAGCGATAACATTAAAGGTTGTCGGTGCATTTCTGGGTACTGGAGGAAAGCCAGCATGATTTTCAGCATCTGCATTAGTTCGCCCTTGACCTAATAAATCAGGTGCATCAGACTCCACACCAATCGGTAAGGATAAACGATCACCACCACCTAATAAAGGATGATGACAAGTGACACAAGCTGAGTCGCGATCTCCACCTAGTGATTTAGAAAAGAATAAATCCATCCCTAATTGCGCTTCTGGGCTAGTAAGAATATTAGGAATAGTTCTACCCTCTAATGGATCACCTGTTAACCCGAGGTGATGAATAATCGGCCGCAGTGTTCTATTTAAATGCCTTTGCTGCTTATGCATCTTGTTATTACCAGCTACTGCACCTACGCTATAACCTACGACACTTATTGCACAAAGCCCTATTAGAATTTTTTTCATTGTGTACCTACTCGTGTGAAATTTTAATTTAACTACCCACAATGATTCCATTGCGGTGCCAATGAATTACGATTCAAGTATAAATAGTAGGTATATCTAAAATATGTCTTAACATAGCGAATTTGTAACAAAATGTAACAGCGAGACGACAAAGTATAGAATTACATGATCATTCAATGTTAAATTAACAATGTATTAATAAGATCATATAGCTATAATTTGCCCACCTTATTTAAAGGGAAATAAATCACTTGAACAGTGAAACTCAAAGCAAAATTCTCGTTGTCGATGACGATATAAAACTGTGTAAACTCCTTTGCCAATATTTAGACAAACAGGGCTTTTCGGTCAGCTGCGTTGAAGATGGCGAAAGCATGGACGCTCATCTCAGTAAATCATCTGCCGACCTTATCATCCTTGACCTTATGCTACCGGGAGAGAATGGGCTCAGCATCATTAAACGCCTAAACAACAAGCTACCAATACCGATCATTATGCTGTCAGCGAGCGGTGAGGATATCGACCGGATTATTGGTCTAGAAATGGGGGCAGATGATTACTTAGCCAAGCCTTTTAATCCACGCGAATTACTGGCTAGGGTCCGTTCCGTCCTGCGTCGCCAACCAAACCCTTTAAGCGCGCCCACTGAAGAAAGTAGCGACCTCTACCGGTTTGGCCTTTATCAATTCAACACCGCAAATCAAACTTTACTACGCAATGATGAACCCGTTACTTTAACTAGTGGCGAACTTTCACTATTAGAGATTTTTATTGCTAACCCCAAGCAGGTCTTATCGCGCGATACGCTTTTAGAGAAACTCAAAGGCTATGACTGCGCACCTTTTGATCGCAGCATTGATGTGCGCATTATGCGCTTACGCCAAAAAATAGAACCTGATACAACAACGCCCATTTATATACAAACCGTGTGGGGTGAAGGTTATAAATTTATCCCAGGGAAGATCTGCGCATGAATTTATTCCGGCGTTTAAATACCATCTATATAAATACCGGTCTAACACTCGCATTCGGTCTTATCAGCTTCACACTTCTGTCTATACTTCTGGTGTTTTATTTTGTATTAAGCCCTATGGCTGACAGAGGCGCGGATGATATGGGTGGATTGATACATATCATCAGTAAATCATGGGTCGCTCTGCCTGAAAATAAGAAAGCCGAGTTTCAAGTACATTTACGTGAACAACATCATTTATTAATCACCGATAACACTATCCCTGTAACCGAGTTAAAAAGTACTTATCCTTTTATCCCTAGGCTAGAAAAAGCCTTAAAGCACCATTTCAAGCAAGAAATTCACGTCAAACAATCTGCCGAAGAAGGAAGCCTTTGCTTTTGGATAGCTATCCCTAATACAGAACAAGTCGTTAATATAGGTTTTTTACATGATCGTTTTGGCCCTCACCCCCCTAAAGCAATGTTTGGGATTCTCGCCGCCGGACTGTTGCTTATTTTAATAACCACTCTGTTTTTAGCACGTCGCATTACTCGTCCAATAAAAACGTTATCAACTGCCGTCAACTTAATCGGGTCGGGACAACTTTCTACGCGCATACCCGAAAAAGGCCCACAAGAACTAGCCATATTGGCGCGTAACTTTAACAGTATGGTTCAGGAAATAACGCAATTAATGTCCAATCGTAGCATTCTTTTTGGCGGTATTTCCCATGATTTGCGCACACCAATTACGCGCATGCAAATTGCTTTAGAACTACTGGAAAGCTTTGATAATGCCGAGTTAATTACTGACATGAGAAATGACCTCAATGAAATGGAGCTCCTTATCCAAAACGCTCTTGAGTTTGTCAAAGGTATGGATAAACATCGCGCCTTTAAGGTCAAAATCAATAAAGTACTCAATGAATTAGCTTCTGACTACGCCCGACAAAAGCATACCATTGATTGGCAAAGCAACTGCAACCCCTGCAAAGTTGAAATCAATGCATTACGCCGCGTATTATGTAATTTACTGGATAATGCCTTTCGTTATAGCAACAATAAACCTGTTAATTTAAACTGTACTCAAGAAAAAAACACCTTACTAATCAATATTATAGATCAAGGCCCTGGAATTCCTGAGGACAAACTAAATGCTGTTTTTCAACCGTTCTATCGTTTAGATAACTCGCGCAATAAGGGTACGGGTGGTAGTGGCTTGGGGTTAGCCATCGTACAACAACTTTGTGATATTCATGACTGGAAAATTGAGCTACTTCCTAGCAAAAAAGAGGGGCTAGAAGTAACATTGAAAATCCCTATTAGATAACTGGTTTTACGCAGCCTAAGTATTGAAATATCCTTACTCTGTAAGGTCTAAATAATACGATATTTTCCAAAGATTTTTCGCGAAAATTAGCTTGCGTTATTTCAGGAATAACACGTCTAATTTTCGGAAGACCTTCAATCCATTCAACGAATTTGAATATTGAATCAACCCATTTTTGGACTATATAAAGCAATATATTATGCAATTTTTCTGTAACTTCTCATTATTAAAGGGTACAAGCTGTTTTTCAGCTCGTCATCCTGCATGCTGTTAGCAGGAATCTATATTTAACGTGGATTCCCGATAAAAGACTTCGGGATGACGATATTTTTATAGGCATTTACCGTTAATAATGAGAAATTACATTTCGCCACACGGTCAATTTTTTGAATAGACAGACCTCACTCCACATAAAATATTAATGGCGGCGAGCTTTTTGCCAGCTACGCCAAGTGACCCAGAAGTCTTCTTCCAATCGTTGAATTTCTACTTCGTCATTAGTCATAGTGAGTGATCTTTTTGCTTGAGAGCGCCGCATAACCTTGCTCTTTTCAACTTTTGATTGAATTGCTGCGTAATTCATTAATACTTCGGTTAAAAATGTACTGTAGTCTAGGGCTATCACACCAGAAGATTTGTTTTGAGGATCCGTTCCCGGCCGATTCTGGAACCACTCATTCCATTCAGCTGACCCTGGTGTAAACATAGTCCACGGTTTGCTAATAGGCATTTTTGTCGGGTAAAAAAAGGTGACCGCTTTATAATCTTTAGAATGATGGCTAGACGTACCATGACAGCTCATACAGGATGAACTAGGCAATTTTTTTACACGCTTGCCATCGACCAGAACATCACTTTTTACCGCTATATCAAATGGCCCTGATAAACGCCCTCCGTAACCCAGTGTGACTTTAGAGTACGCAGGGGCATCTGGGTTCACATAAGTTTCCATTAGAGGTTGGTCAGGATTTTTAGCAGAATTTACTGTTGGATCATTACCCCACATAGCCCCAAAGGGCACCATTTTATCCCAAGCATCTTTCCCAGGGGCATTTTTATCGTAAACTAATGTAGTAAATACCCACCCTGTTTCTGGTGAGGCAATTGAGTCTTTAACAATAATATCAAAAATGGCAATATAGATATCAGTTACAACTGGCGGTTTATCAGTCACAGTGCCATCTAAATTGAAAGGGCGACGATATATTTGCCATTTAGCCGAGCCTTCCATCACTGGCCATTCAGCAGGCGACGCGGTCGCCCCTGCCGCTTTTATAACGATTGCACCCTCTTTAAATTGAGCTTCATTATTGTTTATGCTAGGAGGGCAGACAAGCGTAGCAGGATTACATTTATTCCAAACCTGATGTAACGAATAAGCGGCAGTTTTGTTGTAATATATTGCAGCATGATTTCTAATATTAACCTTAAGCCCAGATTCTACGTATATTGAAGCAGGCAATATTTGTCCCGTATATGTACCGGCAATAGCATCACGACCTTCCCAGCCACTTAATTCAACATTATCACCAGCCCATAACATGCCGTACCAGTTAGGGTTATCCTGTTGATTCCATTGTTTCTGTTTGGTTATGAGAGTTCTCATATCCTTACCAACATGTTTTTTAAGCGCTTCTATATAGGCTTGAGCATTTTGTTTTGTCAGCGCTTTACCTTTTAATACTTTTGTCCAGGGTGCACTGGCATCCGTTAAAGGCTGTACAGAGGTAGGGTAATCATAATTGAACCGATACAAAGCCCCGTCATATTCATTCTGAGATGGAATATTGCCATTATTAACGGCAAAAGGGTTTATTATAAAAGATTGCTCTAGTGCTAAAGCTGTCTGAATTACAAACAAATAAGTCACCGTAAAAATAAAAGCTAAACCCAACCCGTTTCTACATTTTGAAAAATATTGATCTTGAGGTTTTTTCATAAAATAATTCCTGATGTTTTATTGTAATGACTAGACTTCTTTACTGGGCTGACAAGATACTTTGTAGTTGCAGAATTATCATTCTAACTCCACGCAAATCGTTGCATTTCTACCATTCTCTTTTACTTGATAAAGTGCATCATCCGCTACTTTAATAAGCTGTTCAGGTGAGCAGGGTTGATTAGATGTATCTTTAGGCTTTGCAATTGTAATGCCGATGCTTAAGGTAATATATTTCGCAACGTTTGATTCCTTATGTGGAATCTTTAGCAAAGCAATTTTCTTGTGTATCTGTTCAGCTACCTGTTTTACACCTGCAATATCCGCTTGCGGAATAACTATTACAAACTCCTCTCCTCCATACCGGGCAGCTAGGTCTGAAGGCCTTTTAGCTACCTTAAGTAAAGCCTGCGCAACACGAAATAAACAGTCATCTCCAGCTTGATGCCCATAACTATCGTTATACAATTTAAAGTAATCTATATCACATAAGATTAAAGCGAGTGGTAAAGCGTTGGCACGAGTTAATCTTGCACACTCTTGGTGTAAATAATTATCAAAGTGTCTTCGGTTGCTAATTTGGGTCAGTGCATCCGTGACAGTTAAATGCTTTAATTGCTTATTAACCAAGTGCAATTCCTTTTCTGCTTTGTGGCGCTCCTGATTTTCTTCCTGTAATTGTGTATTCAACATTAAAATCGTGCTGTTTTGATTCTCCAATTCAGTATTATTTTTAACTAATGCCTGCTTTTGAGTCTCTATATCATGGGTTCGTTCAAGCACCTTGTTTTCTAGGTTTTGATATATCAAAGCATTATCAATTGAAATAACAATTTGTCCGCTAAGATGTTGCAATAAAGTTAGCCGCTCTTCTGAAAAAGCCTTTTCTGTGGCATTGTTTTCCAGATAAATAATACCTTTTAGCTCTCCAAGCATCATTAATGGTGCACAAAGTACAGACAATACCTGACGATTAATAACATCCTCATCCTGAGAGTAAATAGAGTTATTTGCTACATTATCAATTGCAACTGATGCTTGTGTCCGAGACACATAATTGATAATACTGTGTGGAATAGCCTGGAAGTCAGATAGCAGGGTCTGCTGCAACACAGTAAATTGATTAGCCTCAAAAGTCGCTTCTGCTTGAACAATAAGTTCATTTGATTCCTGCAAAAGTAAAACACCTCTTTGTGCACCCGCATTTTCAATAACTATTGAAATCAATGTTTGCAGTAATTCAGGTAATCGCCTTTGTTTTGCAATCACTTCGGCAGATTTAATCAAGGTGACAATATCCAGAGTGTCCACCGTAGAAACTCGTTCCAAGGACGTTTTTTCAGCAGTTTTAAAATCTGATGCATTATGCATTACCCTTGATAGCATTCCTTTTTCAATGACAAGGCGTTGTTGATATACATTAGCCCCCCAATGCCGGTAACAAGATACCGCTTCATTTTGATAATAAAAGGCTGACGTAGGTAGGTTCATTTTGTCACAAAGCCGTGCCAACATTTCATTGGCTAAACTTTTTAGATGTAGCTGTCCATATTTTTCTGCTTGCTGAATGGCTAATTCATAACAGGCTAAGGCCTTAACTTGCTCATTTTTCAAACGCAAAATCTCAGCACTTACCAAGTATTGCCTAACAATAAAATTTTCATTACATTGCTGAGCCCAAAGCTTCAGTTTTTTCTCTGTCCATTTCATCACTTTCATTGACCGAAAGCGCTGCAAGCTATTAGCTTGTGGGTACAACATTGCCAAAGTTAAAGCTGTATAAAAATAATGTTCAACACTGTGTAACATGCCAGCGGAATCATTTAGGTATTCTGCCGAACGCTGGCTTAGCTCATAGGCTGATATATATTGCCCCTGGAAATAAAGGCATTGCATTTTATTAATGAAATAATAATGAGCAAAATGCCTAGAGCCGTAACTTTTTAATGAATCAATAAAGGTATCTTCATTAAATTCTGCACTTCTAAAAGATGTAGAACTTTCGGTTTCGCCTTGCAAATTTTTAACCGATTGAATAACTGCACGAATAGCACCCGCCTGTTCCTGACCACCAATTCTATCTAGCGTATACAAAAATCCTTGAGCTTCAGTAACAACTTCTTGCAATGGAATCCCACGCATAAAAAGGCTCTGAATAATACTGCAATAAGCACAACTCGTATGAAACCAGTCACCAACTTCTAACCCTTTCTTATAGCTGGTATTCCAGTATTGCTCAGTATCGCTGGCTGGATGCGCCCATGAATTAGCAAAATAACCGTATACAAAATTGACTTCAGCTCTTTGTCTATCATTATTATATTTATCCAGTAAAGCTAAAGATAACTGGCCATACTCATAGCCTGTCGCGTGGTTACCCATAACGCCACCGACAAAGATAACCCCAAACACCATATAACCCACTACCGCTTCGCGAGTATTGCCATGTTTAAGACATAAGCGTAGCAATTTGGCAGAAATAGCAACGCAGAGCTCTGGTTTAATTTGATAAGCCACTTTTAATGTTGCCGACAATAAACGAATAATAATATCCATTTTTGCATCTGTTGCCTGTGGTAAATCAAGTAGCTCTAAAGTCTTGAAGTGCCGCAATTGGAATTTTAGAGCGATAAAATCGGAGGCAAACAATAAAGGGTTAAACTGAGCTGGAAGGTTTATTTCAAACATCTGCATCGCAGTACGGCTAATCGAATAGGCCTTCTCAAATTGCGCCATATCAGTATAAAACTGAATCATTAACTCATACAGATAAGCCTTCTCCATAATCGAAGGTGCTTCCAGCGCAGCTTGTTCATAGAATTTTTTCGCCTGACTATTATTGCCACATAGGTGTTCGCACTCAGCTCGCTCCCTGATTAATGCCGCATGTACCCCTTTATCATCCAGTGAGTCTGAAAAAATTTCCATTGCAGTTTGAATATAGCTCAAAGCCAGCTCGAAAGCTCCCGTTTGTTTAGCCGCTAGGCCTGCATTAAAATTAATGCCTCCCAGTCGTAATTGCTCATCTTTATTTATAATCAGCGGTAGCGCACTATTCAAATGATTAGCTGCTTGCATCAGATATTCATTATCGTTAATGGCATCCTGCTCTAGCATATAACGTCCGACTTTCAGACTGACCTGTTGTACCTGTTGTGGAGAAAGTAATAACCAGACCGCCTGTTGTATCCTGTCATGAGAAAATATAAAAGACTGACAAGCATTATTCTGTTGTTGCTGATGGTCATTAACAATCCATCCACCACTCACAGCCGTATCAATATATTGCATAATATTTTCATCTTGTTCGGTAACTCTTTGAATTATTTCACTATCAAATTGATTACCTATGCATGCGGCTATTTTTAATACATCCTGTACGGGTGCAGATAAAGAAGTGATACGCTGAGACAAATGCTCCACGACATTATCATTAATTTTTGAGCTGAGTATTTTGTTAATATCGTATTGCCAATGATTAGCTACAGGCTCAAACCATAAGCTTCCATCTTCCTGTAATTGCTGAAAATACTGGGTAATAAAAAAAGGGTTGCCCTGTGTCTTGTTGAAAACTGCTGTGACTAAATCATCACAAGCCCGCTCCTCAAGGTTCATATTATCAACAAGCATTTCAGTCACGACTGACTTAGGAAAAGAATCTACGTTAATAGTAACAACACTCCCACCCTGTATTTCTAATTTTTTCAGTAGAGCAGGAAGGTCATGCCTTTGTGTTGCTTCGTTAGTTCTATATGCTGCAATGATCAACAAATGAGAGATATTAAATAAAGCAGACTCCAGCCATTCGATTGTTTCATCATCCGCCCATTGCAGGTCATCTAGAAACAAACAAAGAGGCTGTTCTGGTAGACAAAACACTTGTATAAATTGATTTACCAGCCTGTTTAACCTAATTTTTGCTTCTGCCGGAGGCAGTTCTTGAGCAGCAGCCTGAGGGCCAATGAGAATTTCGACCTCAGGAATAATATCAATAATTAACTGCGCATTTCCTGCTAAAGCAGTCAATATCTTTTGCCCCCAGATTAGAACAGCCTGCTCATTTTTACTCAATAGGGTTCTTACCAAAACCCTTAATGCAGAATAGAGCATCTCAAAAGGGGTATGCCGCTTAAATTGATCAAACTTTGTCGTTAAACAATAGCCATTCGTGTTCTTATATTGAAGTTTGGCTGCATCAACAATACTGGATTTACCTACGCCAGACTCCCCCTTAAGCAAAGCCAAAACCGAAGGCCCTACACAAGCTTTATCAAACGCAAGAACGAGCTGATTTATTTCAGCCTCTCGACCATAGAGTTTCCCAGAAATAAATGCTTGTTCGGAATTACTGATTTTTCCTAGTTCGAAATCATAAATCTCTCCATCTGAATCAAAAGATGCCTGACAAATTTGTAGGTCTGCAATTAATGATAATAAACTCTGGTAACGATCAGCAGGATTTTTTGCGATCATTTTATCAATAATGCGGGAAACCACTGTGGGTATTCCAAGCTCAAGGTCAGATAATAAAGGGGCTATTTTTGCAATATGGTCATGCATTAAGCCAATTGAATCCTTAGAATAAAATGGGCACCTGCCACTCAACATTTGATAAAAAACGATACCCAGAGAATAAATATCTGTTCGATAATCAACCGCCCAGTTCATTCGACCGCTTTGCTCAGGAGCACTATATTTTTGATTAGCGACTAATAAATCAGATACCTCTTCAAAGCTACCTTGTGACTTAATAAGTGCACGGCTAAAGCCAATCAATAATATATTTTTTTGTTGTGGCTGGATGAGTATATTTGAAGGATTTAGGTCGCAATGAATAATTTCTGCGTCATGAACAACGGATAGAGCTTGTGCGATTTTTATCGCAATTAAGAAAAAGTCCGACAACGCTATTGACTTATTTTTCAGGATTTTTTTTAAGGATACCCCATCGAAATACTCATAAACCAAAATAGGCTTATCACTCATGGCGTCCAGAGCCAAAGACTTAATAATCCCAGGATGCTCTAGCCTTTGCAATATTTCAAACTCTGCCCGCAAGTCATCCCGTGCACTAGCTTGTTGCAAGAATTTTAAGATCACTTTTTGCTTATCTTCCTTTCTAACAGCTAAAAAGAGTTCTGTCTTATCTTGTCTACCGATTAATTTATCGAGTTGATATTGATTGACTGGCAAATTCAATTCTCTTTGATTTAAGAGTAAGAAGGAAGGCAACTAAGAGCCTGATAAGTTTAATTTATATTTTAAAAACAAAATCATGAACGATAGCACCACTATATTTACATGTTTTTTTATAGTCTGCTAGACAAATTCTATAAAAGTTAAGTATTTAAAGTGCTATCTTCAATTTAACGAAGCTAGTAATCCTGTTAATTAGACTAGATAATACTCCTTTTATTGCTCACTAAGCGGCAACTATTCAATGCTATAATTGAGTTTTTCTACTCAGCCCAGATTGACGCAACATTATGACTACTGCTAACAAGGACAAACTTTCCAGCGCTCGCTTTTCTCAGGCGACCGATGCTTTTGTTGAAATATTTACCGCTTCCGTTGATTTTGATCAACGCATGGCGCAACAGGATATTGAAGGCTCGATTGCCCACGCGACTATGCTCTGCACCATCGGCATTTTAACCGAAGCAGAACGCGACAGCATTTTTCAAGGCTTAGAGCAAATCAAAGGCGAAATCGAGCGCGGTGAGTTTCAGTGGTCAATTCAACAAGAAGATGTACATATGAACATCGAAGCGCGTTTAACCGAGCTCATAGGCCTAGCAGGTAAAAAGCTGCATACCGGTCGCTCACGCAATGACCAAGTAGCCACTGATATTCGTTTGTATATGCGTATGGAAATTAACGCGATCACAGCGATGATTGAGCGTTTACAACATGCATTATTAGGATTAGCGGAACGCGAAGCAGATACGATCATGCCGGGATTTACGCACTTACAAGTGGCGCAACCGATTACTTTTGGCCATCATTTAATGGCTTGGTTTGAAATGCTGGTACGCGATAAAGAGCGTTTACAAGATTGTTTAAAGCGTGTGAATATTATGCCTTTAGGTGCCGCTGCATTAGCTGGGACAAGCTACCCTATTAATCGTGAATTGACCGCTGAATTATTAGGTTTTTCACGACCTTCTGCGAACTCTTTAGATTCCGTGAGTGATCGTGATTTTGCGATTGAGTTTACAGCCACGGCAAGCATCATCATGATGCACTTATCACGTTTCTCAGAAGAATTAGTGCTATGGACTAGCGCACAATTTGCTTTTATTGAATTACCGGATGCGTTTTGCACAGGCTCTTCGATTATGCCGCAAAAGAAAAACCCTGACGTACCGGAATTAGTACGCGGTAAGTCCGGCCGTGTAACGGGGCATTTAATGTCTTTATTAATGCTGATGAAAAGCCAACCTTTAGCTTATAACAAAGATAATCAAGAAGATAAAGAGCCGTTATTTGATACGGTAGACACCTTAATTAATTGCTTGCGCGCCTTTGCCGATATGGTTCCTCATATAGAAGCGAAACGCGAGAATATGTTTAATGCTGCGAAAAAAGGCTTTGCGACAGCAACCGACTTAGCAGATTACTTAGTAGGGAAAGGCATGCCTTTCCGTGATGCCCATGAAGTCGTTGGTTTAGCTGTGCGTTTAGGTGTTGAATCAGAGCGTGATTTATCGGAATTATCCTTAGCTGAATTACAGGGGTTTTCTGAAATGATTACTGACGATGTCTTTGGCGTCTTATCCTTAGAAGGATCAGTTGCCGCACGTAAGCATATCGGCGGTACTGCGCCAAATACAGTGCGCGCCGCGATTCAAACAGCAAGAGCTGCATTATAAATACATACCCACATAAGCTATAAGTAGGGCCGACTAAAGTCCGCCCTACGTTTTTATACTCTCATCAGCATGCAAACTAATATCGATTTATTACGTCATGGCGAAGTATTAGGCGGCTCATGTTATCGAGGTATAACGGATGACCCTTTAACCAATAAAGGCTGGCAACAAATGCAGGATAAATTAGACGATGATAAGCATTGGGATATCATTATCAGCTCGCCTTTATCTCGCTGCTATCAATTTGCTACCGACTTATCCTCTAAATTACAACGCCCCCTCGTCAGCGAGCCTGCTTTTCAAGAAATTGATTTTGGTGATTGGGAAGGCAAAACCGCAGAGCAAATCGATGCTCAGCTTTTAAGTCAGTTTTACGCAGACCCCGTTAATTTTTCGCCGCCTAATGGCGAACCCTTTACTGATTTTCAACATCGTATTTTAGTCGCTTGGCTGGCTTTACTTGAAGCACAACAAGACAAACGAATTCTGTTAATCACGCATGCCGGAGTAATACGTATTCTCTTGGCTCATAGCTTAGGCCTTGATGTTCAGCACAGCTTTAGGCTTAAAATTGGTCATGCCTGCTTATCAACTCTGGAACATTTTCACAGCCCAGATGCAGAAAATTTTTGCCAATTAACTAAACATGGCTAATATGTGATATTAATCACTAAAGATTCCACGTGAAATAGCTTTAATCATCGTATAAGAATTTTTCGCATGCAATGCTTGCTCGCCCAACAAGATAATAAAGGCAATGACTACTTCCGCTCCTATTCAACTTGGCTCTCCAGGTGAAGACATCAGCAAAAAAGACCTGCACAAGGTCATGCAGCGTTTTATTAACTTAAATCAAATACGGCTACAACGCATTCAAGAGTTTTTACTACCCAGACAGCGTACTTTTTTAAATTTATTGCCTTTATTATTTCACCAAAACCATCCTTTACTACCCGGCTTTATTTCCTCAGAGACGATTGCCGGCATACCTAATTACACCCCGAGCAACAGCACCATTTTACTCGCTAAATCATTTTCTAAACATTTCACTTATAAGCGCCGCGCATTGAGGGAATACCCTATTCACGGAATTTATTTAATGGGCAGCGTAAGCAGTATCGCTTTTACTAAAAACAGTGACATCGATATCTGGCTATGCCATGACCACGGCTTATTAAAAGAAGAAATTAACGAATTACAAGCCAAAGCAACAGCTATTGAAAAGTGGGCGGAATCTTTAGACCTTGAAGTGCACTTCTTTCTGGTCGATAGTGAAAATTTTATTCAAGGTGTTAGTACACCACTCTCTTCCGAAAGCAGCGGCCAAACGCAACATTACTTATTACTGGAAGAATTTTATCGTACAGCACTATTCATAGCTGGGCGCACGCCTCTTTGGTGGTTAGTCCCGCCACATGAAGAGCAAAACTACAATTATTACGTCAAGCACTTAAAAGAAAAACGCTTTATTTCTGACCATGAAGTCATTGATTTTGGCAGCTTAGAAGAAATTCCTGCGGAAGAATTTATTAGCGCAACACTTTGGCATCTCTATAAATCTCTTAGCTCGCCCTATAAATCGCTGTTAAAACTCTTATTAATGGAAAGCTACGCCAGCGAATACCCAAAACCTCAATGGCTATGTCTTGAGGTAAAAAAAGCAGTTTATCAGGGCAATTTCAATTTAAACGACACCGACCCCTACGCGTTGGTTTATCATAAAGTAGAGAAGTACCTAAGTAGTGACCCAGATAGCGAACGCATTAATTTCATACGCCAATGTTTTTATTTGAAAATTAGTGGAGCACTGGAAAAGCAATCAAGCATCCAGAAACATGCCGACCGAGATGCTTTTATCGCCAATATAGTGCGCCGCGATCAATGGCCTGAAACTATTATTTCTAGTTGCACAAAAGATCAAACGTGGAATATCAAAAAAGCCAGTTCAGAGAATGATATTATCATTCGCCAACTAAAGCTTTGCTACCGCATGATCAGTCGCTTTTCCAATAGCAATGCATATTCCTTTCAACAACAAGATATTCAATTAATTGGCCGAAAATTAAAATCCTTTTTGCAAAAAAGCCCCGAAAAAGTGGACATCATCACAACCCGCAACTCTATTCGCAACAAGGAAAACGAACTCAGTTTAATTGAATCACAAACCACCTCAACGCGCCCAACGTGGAGCCTATTTCCTGGTGAAGTTGCAGAACAAAACCTTAAGAAAATTACGTCCTTTAAGCAAGATGCTAAAAGTTTAGTCGAGCTTTTAACTTGGCTAGTCATTAATGGACTTTATCAACAAAAACTACTTTTACATATCCAAGCAAAACAGCATTCATTTAACAAAACAGATATTCAGAATACCCTAGAAACACTACGCCAATTCTTACTTGAGCATAAATTAGGCAATCAAACAGCCTTATCTGCGTTTAAACAGCCGAACCGGGTAATAGCCAACTTACTCCTACTTAATTTAGGCGATACCCCCCCCGTTAGCCGCAAAGATGGCATGTTAGTGATTAGCGAGCAATCGGATATCTTAAGTTACGGCCCTGAGCGTGAAAACTTTGTCCACACCATAGACCAAGTTTCCGTCAGTAGCTGGGGAGAAGTAACTACGCATCGCTTTCTTGGCCTAGAAGGCTTATTCGATTGCTTTATCGCAACACTAAACCAGCAAGCACTATCTATTCCGATAAAAATAGAAAGTTACACACCTATTCGAGGAAAAAGCATTGCCCTGGGCGTCACCCAATTATTCCAAAAGCTGAATCAGTTATTTGTTAACGAAAAAAACACAGACTCTCCACGTTTAATTGTCGCTGGAGAATCTGCTTTTTACATTTTCCAACAAAAAGACGCTTACTTGCATTACTGGAAAATAAACAATTTAGAAGCCTTACTACTAGAACTAGCGAAACCGCAAGCCACCTTTAGCCCGGCACATTTCAACAATTCCACGGTGAGTAGCACGCCTATTCCACTACTATTTTCCTTTGCCAAAGAAAATACTATTCAGGTTTTTTATTACGCCAACGCCCGCTACATCAATCTTTATATTATTGATGAAAAAGGCAGTTTTTTTAGCCAGCGTTACAACAACACCTCAAGCCAACAACTATTAACGGCCTACTCTAATTTTCTAACAATACTTAATGATAAAGGTATATTAAATAACTCACTTGCTGTTGAGTATTTTGAGTTACACCTTTCGACTAGCAATCAGTATAGTGCAAGAAAAATCCCCCCCCCTATTGCACTTACATGGGATTACTTAAATATTCGCATTACTGGAGAAATTTACAGTTCTGCTACTGAAGTGTTATATACCTTATACTGCAATGATCTAGAATTCTCCGCCGCCGGCACTGAAAAAGACATTTTCAACGCAGTGGCTGAATACATCTACGACATTCGGCAAAGCAAAGAAAAGTATCCGATACATATAACCGAAATAGACGTACCTCTTCAAGCACTAGGCGTTGATAGTTACCAGCAACTACAAACGATTCACTTCTTGCGCTACAAGCAAAAAATTGAGTCCCGCTTAAACAGGAACTAACCCGCATAAGGTAGAGTAACCATAAAAGCCTTTTTAAATCCTGCACAACCCCTGCTTAGCAAAGAGTCATAAAAAGCATCTATTTTACATTTCTCAATTTACCCTTAGGTTTTTGTGATACATTCCTCAAGCAGTTTGTTAAACTGTCAGTACTGCTTGTATTGGACACTTATTTCATTAAGGTAAATTATGAATTCTGACAACCGTATTCACCCGCGTATTGAACCTAAAAATTTAGCTGCACAAATCAAAATTACTCGCCCACCAGCGGAAGAATTTCTAACCGAAGGACTTGTGCTAGATATTAGTTATTCAGGCATAAAAATAAAGCTAAACTCGCCCATTCAAGCCGAAGAAAATGACCACATAACCATCAGTTTGCAATTACCTAAGTCGGGAATTCCTATAGCCATACACGGAATTATTAAACACCAACTATCTAACACCGAATGTGGCATCTATTTTGGCGACCTACACCCTGAAGAGTATGTTGATGATTTAATGTTTGAGTGCGTTATGCACACCCATTAAAGCTACTCACATTTTGAGAGATAAGTAGCACAGAAAAAGCTACTTTTTACACTGACTTAAAAATTTATCTAAGTGATTTGCAAAATCTTGCCGGTCACTTGCGCTTAATGCTCCAGGCCCACCAGTACTGATTCCGCTAGAGCGTAAAGTATCCATAAAATCACGCATATTCAGGCTCTCACGAATATTATTCTCCGTATACAGCTCACCTCGATGATTGAGCCCATAAGCGCCCTTCTCTACCACTTCTGCTGCCAAGGGAATATCTCCTGTAATAACAAGATCTCCAGCATACAGCCTTTTTACTATTTCATTATCAGCAACATCAAACCCTGAAGCTACTTGAATAAACGCTATGTAGCGCGAAGGCGGCGTACGGATAAATTGATTAGCAACAAAAGTCACTTGCACCTGCGTGCGCTCTGCCGCTCGACATAAAATATCTTTAATAACCACCGGACATGCATCCGCATCTACCCATATATTCATAGCACTCCTCTTCCTCTTTTATTGAAAAGCTGCAGACTAACTTCAGCGACAACTCATTCACAAGATAACACGCAAAAAAAAAGGCAAGATCTCAAATGAAATCTTACCCTTTTACACCCTAAGGTGATGGTACTACTTACGTAGTACCTGATAGCACTTTATAATTAAAGAGCTACGATGTTCTCTGCTTGAGGACCTTTATCACCTTGAGTTACAGTGAACTCAACTTTTTGACCTTCAGCTAAAGTTTTGAAACCTGAACCTGAGATAGCGCTGAAATGAGCAAAAACATCAGGACCTGATTCTTGCTCAATAAAGCCAAAACCTTTAGATTCGTTGAACCATTTAACTGTACCAGTAGTAGTAGACATAATAATATCCTATTTAATTTCAAGAGTAATTGATGCCTTAAATAATTAAGGCGGTTTTGCTAGAAGTTTTGTTATTACTTATAAAAACAGGACGATCTACTAAAGATAAAACACTAAAGATAAAACATCGAAACAGCGTGCATAAATATAAGACGTACTTTCAAGCTGTGCAAAATTATATAGAGATCTATCTTCTAGTCAATAACTTTCTCTATAAATACTAAATTTAGTACGTTTTTTGCTAAGCCTAGTTCAATCAATTGTTCAAGACAAATATTAAGCTATTGATCAACACTTTCTAAAGCTTGAACGATACTTAGGTACTCTTCCTTCTTGGGCTGATACAAAAACATAGCTAAAGCAGATAGGCCAACAAAAATATACAGTGTATTAAAACTATCCCCTAACACATACATAAGCAGCCCATATAAACCAATGCTTTCACAGAACAGCATAGAAATAAAGATAGTAAATAAGTAGCGAGATTTAGCCGACCTGTGAGCCTTACTCGTTTGATTTAAACGCACTAAAACATGCCTAACGAATTTCATAAGCGGAAAACTAAAAATTGCCACTACGTAAAGTATCGTTCGCAAAACAACACGATCTTGCAGCCCATAAGCAAATTGTATTTGCTCAGCATAAATATGGCATACAGCAACCATAGCCACCAAACTCATTAAAGCAACAGCCCTAATAATACCCGCCCCTAAAAGGTCAGCTTGTATTTCCTGCTCTGATCTAGTCATTATTATTTTGTCTTTTGTTGTTCTAAACGGTATGTATGTAATATAACCATAAATGCAAAAAAGTCATACAAGCCATGAATGATAATAGGTGTCAACAAGTTACGGGTGTTGTCATAATCTAAATACATACCCAGATAAACACTGACTGCCGTTGCCATAATGAAATACAACAAGGTAACCGCATGAATTAAACCAAAAATTAAACTGCTAATAAGCAGTCCTGCCATCATACCCCAAGAATTTTCTAGCCAGGGCTGAATAACGCCTCGAAATAAAACCTCTTCCGAGAACCCCGCAATAGCAGCTAAAACAAATAAATCAGTCCAATGGTGCTGCGCAAGACTAGGCCCTAACGTATCATGCAAGACTTTTCGTATTTTTGTTAATGCCTCCGACTTCGTTTGATTCAAAGCAAAAAAAATAATACATAACGGCAATGTCCCTAAAATACCATTAAAAACAACCTGCTCATTAAAATTAAGATAGGCAAACGGATCAACACCCGCAACCCAGCCTAAAACAATGGCCACTAAAATTAACGAGCTCTCAAAATAACAAGCCGTTTTAAAAAACTTATCTGGATTCATCGAAGGTTCATTCATAATGCATTTGATGCGATAATAGCGTTTTATACGATATTTTTAAGGATATTAGACGTGCAATGTTTCATTTACAAAAGTAACAAAAAAGCAGATCTGTATTTATATTTAGATAAACAAGATGACTTTTCCAGCGTCCCCGAAACAATACTTAAAAGCATCGGGCAACCTGAGTATGTCATGCAATTAGAGATTACACCTGAGCGCAAACTCGCTCGTGAAAATGCCGCCGATGTGATCAATGGCATTAATGAAAATGGCTTTTTCATTCAGATGCCACCAGCAACGTACACGGCACCAATAAACTTACACTAAAAACAGAGAGGTAGAGGTAAGTCTTAGCTAGATTTACCTCTACATCAACTATGCCCTAGGCAATGTGACACCTTGCTGCCCTTGATACTTACCGCCTCGATCCTTATAAGACGTTTCACACACTTCATCGCCACCAAAAAATAGCATTTGCGCCACTCCCTCATTGGCATAAATTCTTGCAGGAAGTGGTGTCGTATTAGAAAATTCCAAGGTCACATGCCCTTCCCATTCAGGCTCCAAGGGTGTGACATTCACGATAATTCCACAGCGAGCATAGGTAGATTTACCCAAACATATAGTCAACACATCGCGCGGAATACGGAAAAACTCTACAGTACGTGCTAGAGCAAATGAATTAGGCGGAATAATACACACATCAGACTTAACATCAACAAAGCTAGCTTCACTAAAGTTTTTCGGATCAACAATGGCAGAATTGATATTAGTAAAGATTTTGAATTCATCTGAACAGCGCACATCATAGCCGTAGCTAGATGTACCATATGAAATCACTTTTCCTTGCGCTGACTCTCTGACTTGACCTGCTTCGAAAGGCTCGATCATGCCCTGCTCTTGCGCCATGCGACGAATCCACTTATCTGATTTTATGCTCATTATTGTCTTTGTGATGTTAATTCAAAAAATACTGTAATTTTATCCTAAATTCAGCCTGCAGCACAGTAAAGCAGGCTTACTGTGCAACAGTAGGCATTAACAGCTTGCGATACTTAGGTATTTTGCACCACGATATTAGGAAACTTACTGCTAAAGTCTTTACCTTTTAATGCCAATTTAGCCGACATTTTACGTGCAATTTCTTTATATATTTCGGTAACTCGGCTATCAGGATCTGCCACTACAGTCGGGCGCCCACAATCTGCATACTGACGAATATGAATATCCAAAGGCAATGAACCTAATAATTCAATATTATTTTTCTCTGCCATAGAAACCCCACCACCTGATCCAAAAATAGCTTCTTCATGCCCGCAGTTACTACAAATATGCATGCTCATATTTTCAACAACACCCAAAATAGGCACATTAACCTTCTCAAACATACCCAAGCCACGCTGCGCATCAATTAAGGCAATATCTTGTGGCGTAGTGACAATCACTGCCCCGCTAACCGGAATCTGTTGCGCTAAAGTTAGCTGAATATCCCCTGTACCTGGCGGTAAATCAACAATCAAATAATCCACATCAGCCCAATTTGTATCATTTAATAATTGCTGCAAGGCATTAGTCACCATCGGACCACGCCAGATCATCGGTTGATCTGCATCAATTAAATAACCAATTGAAATAGTTTGTACACCATAAGAGACTTTAGGCATCATCGTTTTGTTATCCTGACTCTCAGGATAACCTGATAAACCGAGCATAGTTGGAATACTTGGGCCATAAATATCCGCATCCAAGATACCCACTGTTGCACCTTCAGCCGCTAAAGCCAAAGCCAAGTTCACAGAAGTGGTAGACTTACCAACACCGCCTTTTCCAGATGCCACGGCAATAATATTTTTTACATTAGCAATCGGCTTTAAATTATTCTGTACAGCATGTGAAACAATATTAACTTTAATATCCACCTTTACTGAATCAACCCCTTCTAAAGCATTAATTTTCTCAGTAATTTGCTGCTTAAAACCTTCAACAAAGCTTTTCGCGGGATAACCTAATTCCAATCGGACAGCAACAGAACTGCCATCGACAACAATAGATTTAACAGAGCGCGCTGTGACTAAATCCGTTTCCACATTCGGATCAATAATGTTTTTTAATAAATTTTCTATATCTACTTTTTCAATCGTGGCCATATAAGCAATTCCGTAGCGAGTTAGTTAAAAACAAAGCAATAACCAAGTATTTTACTTGGTTATTGCTCAGCATTCTAGTTTTCCTGCTGTTTTCTATCGAAATAGTGAACTATTTTATGCCATAATAACGCTATTATTTTAGCCTCATACTACAAGTCATTTCTTAGTCTATGTCAGATCGAAAAATCCTTATTACCAGCGCTCTTCCCTATGCTAATGGCCCCATTCATTTAGGTCATTTAGTTGAATATATTCAAACTGACATTTGGTCACGCTTTCAAAAGCAACGCGGCAATGAATGCTATTATATCTGCGCTGACGATACACATGGCACACCCATCATGCTTAAAGCTGACCGCGAAGGCATAAAACCAGAAGATTTAATCGCTCAAGTAGGTAAAGAGCACCTAGCTGATTTCACCGAGTTTGGCATTGAATTTGACAATTATCACAGCACTCATTCAGAAGAAAACAAGCATTTTTCCAGTTTAATCTATGAGCGCTTACGTGATGATGGGCATATCAGCTCGCGTAGCATTACTCAAGCTTACGACCCCGTAAAAGAAATGTTCTTGCCAGATCGCTTTATTAAAGGTGACTGCCCTAAATGTAATGCTAAAGATCAATACGGTGATAACTGCGAAGTTTGCGGTGCAACCTATTCGCCTATCGAATTAAAAAATGCAATATCTGCAGTGTCAGGCGAAAAACCGATAGAAAAAGATTCTGTACATTATTTCTTCAAATTGGCTGATTTCAATAACATGCTCAAAAAGTGGACTACTTCTGAAGGCCACTTGCAACCAGAGGTCAGTAATAAATTAGCAGAATGGTTAGAAAGCGGCTTGCAGGACTGGGATATTTCTCGTGATGCACCTTATTTTGGCTTCGAAATACCTGATGCACCCGGAAAGTATTTTTATGTCTGGTTAGATGCTCCTGTTGGTTACATGGCGAGTTTCAAAAACCTATGCACTAAAACTGATTTAGATTTTGATGAGTTTTGGGCTCTGGACAGCAAAACAGAGTTGTACCATTTTATCGGTAAAGACATTATTTATTTCCACGCGCTATTCTGGCCAGCCATGCTTCATGGCGCTAAATTCAGAACACCCAGCGCGGTTTTCGCTCATGGCTTCTTAACCGTTAACGGCGAGAAAATGTCTAAATCACGAGGCACTTTCATTAAAGCACGCACCTATTTAGATCATTTAGACCCTGAATACCTACGCTATTACTTCGCTGCAAAACTAAGTGCTGGCGTTGATGATATAGACTTAAGTTTTGAAGATTTCACGCAACGCGTAAACTCCGACTTAGTAGGTAAAGTGGTTAATATTGCTAGTCGCTGTAGCGGTTTTATTAAAAAACGCTTTGATGGACAATTATCCGCTCAATGCGCAGAACCTGAACTATTCCAACAATTCACATTAGCCAGCGAGGACATTGCCGCGTTATACGAGGCACGCGAATACGGCAAAGCCATGCGCGAGATTATGGCCTTAGCAGATAAAGCTAACCAATATATTGACGAGAAAAAACCTTGGTTAATTGCCAAAGAAGAAGGTAAAGATCAAGAGTTACATGAAATATGCTCAATCGGCATTAATTTATTTCGCTTATTAGTTGCCTACCTAAAGCCAGTACTGCCAAAACTAGCAACAGAAAGTGAAGATTTTTTAAATATCGAAAGTCAGCCATGGCCAAGCAATGCACAACCTTTAGTTAGCCATGAAATTAAAGCCTTCAAAGCCTTAATGACTCGCGTAGAAGAACCTAAAATCGCCGCAATTATTGAAGATTCCAAAGAAAATCTAGGAAAAATAGTTACACCAGTAGCAAAGAAATTTGACCCTATTGCTGATGAAATAGAGTTCGATGATTTTGCTAAAATTGATTTACGGATCGCTAAAATTGTAAAAGCAGAACACGTTAAAGGCGCAAATAAGTTACTACAATTAACAGTAGATATAGGCGATGAAACACTCAATGTTTTTGCTGGCATTAAATCCGCATATAAACCCGAAGACCTAGAAGGAAAGCTGACCGTTGTTGTTGCAAACCTAAAACCGCGCAAGATGAAATTCGGTATGTCTGAAGGCATGGTATTAGCAGCAGGGCCAGGCGGCGAAGATCTATGGGTATTACACCCAGATGATGGTGCCATTGCGGGAATGCGTGTTAAATAACACTTCACACACGTAAGCTGGGTTAGTTTTTTTAAAATTCACACAAACAACCTAACCCAGCAACTCAATACTGAAATTAGACTCAACATTACTGACCCAGCTTCATCCTTCTGTTTAGAAATTCAAGCATATCCTCATTTTGTACGCGCGAGTAAATCTCTTCTACCGGCACACTCAAATCTATCGATTCAAATAATACATCATCCCCCAAAAAATAATGCATAGGTAGCCAACCCTCACTCCTTCTTAGCACCTGAATATCTACAATATCTTGCTCAATAAGTACGTATTCTTGGACACTAGGCATATTGATGTAAGACATCAGCTTAGTAGTTTCATCCATTCGCCTAGTTGATTTAGATAGCACCTCAATAATAATACTCGGTGTTTCTGTGTAATATGCTTCAGACTCATCAAACGCACAGTCGACCATAAAATCAGGGTAGAAAAATTTCTCTGCTACCTTGAGCTTAATATCTGACCCTAAAGGTTCACAGGGGGAACTCTTTAAATACACGCCTATATTCATAGCAAGGTTCATGCAAATACGCTCATGATTAATACTTGCACCTGCCATGACGTAAACCTTTCCTTCTATATATTCACTCTTCCTATTACTGCTTAATTCAGCATCCAAATAATCATCAATACTAACTAAATTATGCTCTTGAGCTGCCAACATACCAAACCTCCTTACTTGCACCTAAGAAATAAAAAGAAATACCGCGACCTTCAAAATATACTACATACAGATAATTCACATCAAACATCATATGGATCTCAACAATAGAACTTTGCCCACACCATATCATGAGCAAAAACCAGAAAATATATTAGCAAGCTTAGTTGCATGCGCTCTTAAATTTTCAATCGTGACCATAAACGTGAAATAGTACACATGCTAGGAATTGCCGTTATTATATGAAGGATAAAGTCACAGCTCCACTTTGTTAGAAAGTTAAATTTCAGGCAAAAAAAAGACCTACAAAGTAGGCCCTTTTCTTAGTCACTTAAAGTAAAAACTAAGCTTCTAATTCAGCTAAACGATTAGCTAATAATTCTTCTAAAGTTACTAGTGCTTTTTCGAAGCCCTTAATACCTTCAGCAAGTTTATCTGTTGCCATACGATCAGCCTTATGCATTTCATCAAAAGTTGCTTTATCAACATTGATTTCTTCAAGATCCATTAATGCTGCTTTTTCAGGATCAAGTTTACGTGGTAACTCACCTTCAGTTGCTTGCAATTCCGCCAATAAAGCAGGTGCAATAGTCAATAAATCACAACCAGCTAACTCAGTGATTTCACCAAGGTTACGGAAGCTTGCGCCCATAACTTCAGTTTTGAAACCAAATTTTTTGTAGTAGTTATAAATTTCAGTTACAGAAACAACACCTGGATCTTCAGCTGGTTCATAAGAGTCACGACCTGAATCTTTTTTGTACCAATCAAGAATACGACCAACAAACGGAGAAATTAGGGTAATACCATTTTGCGCACAAGCAATCGCTTGGTGCTTACCGAAAATCAAAGTTAAATTAGTATGAATACCTTCTTTTTCAAGAACTGCTGCTGCTTGAATACCTTCCCAAGTAGCTGCAACTTTAATTAAGATACGCTCACGATTTACACCCGCCGCTTCATACTGCGCGATTAAATCACGACCTTTAGCGATAGTTGCATCTGTATCAAAAGAAAGGCGCGCATCAACTTCTGTAGAAACACGACCAGGTACAATCTCAAGAATTTTAAGACCAAAAGAAACTGCTAAACGGTCAAAAGCAAGAGTTACAACTTCTGCAGCAGATGCAGCCGCACCTAATGTTGTACGTGCAGCTTTTAAAGTATCATCAACAATAGCTTGATACTGTGGCATTTGGGCTGCAGCAGTAATCAATGAAGGGTTAGTTGTTGCATCGCGTGGTGTGAATTTTTCGATTGCAGCGATATCACCTGTATCAGCAACAGCAACCGTTACTGCTTTAAGTTGATCTAATAAATTAGCCATATATTGACACCTTTTATAATTAAATAATAAAAAAACCAACACACTACTGTGTCGATAAATTAGGGAGCACGCTAGAATTCATTCTAGCGCTACTAAGCTAATTTTTGTTATAGCTTAAGTTTTCTTAATTGGTAATACTCTGCCTATATAAGTTAAGCAATTTATATAGGCAGAGCAAACAACAAATCCACTTTTCTTAATTCTAATGTAGTTAAGAAAAGTGGATTTAATTGATAGTCCAGCCTGAATATTGTAACAAACATTATTACCTTCAGCCTATTCAAGACTGAAAGTAATATAAGTACTAAATATTTAAACTAGCCTGCTTGTTGGCTCAAGTATTTTTCAACACCTGTTAAAGCAACAACTGGCTCAGCCACTTCATCAATAGCTTCTACAGCAACCTGCTTTGCAGCACTAACTTGTTTTGCTAAATATTTAGCCACGCTGCTAGTCGTATGCTTTGGCTGGCTCTCTAAATATTGAGCTACACCTGTTAGCTTATTACTAACAACTGCAGGTTTGTTTTTAGCCTCCAGTGAAAGTTTAAGCATATATTTACTAACACTAGTAACTGTTGTTACTTTGCGAGTTGCTAAATACTTAGAAACACCACTTTTGACTGGCTTTGCATCAACATTATCCGCTAAGTACTTAGCTACACCTGTTGCGCCTTTGGCAGCAACTTTAGCTTTATTAGCTTGTTTAGCAGCAATTGCCTGTCTTGCGACATACTTAGCCACACTACTTGTTTGCGCTTGTCCTTGCAGGTATTTATCGACACCGCTTGGCCCTCTAGAGGCCGCACTGCGCTCATTTAAATACTTAGCGACTCCAGTCAGCCCATCCGAAGATGCACTTGCGCCTTCATCACTACGATAAACAGCTTGAGTGGATGATTTTTTACTGGAAAAAATATCTGATATAAAGCCAAACATACTTACCCCCGGTTCTGGTTACGCATATACTTTTCTACGCCTGTGGTTTTGTTTGCCGCAGCTTTTTTCTGTTCTACAACTCTTTTAGCAACATATTTAGCAACACCTGATTTAGGCGTCGGTTGATTTGCTTCTAAATATTTCGCTACTCCAGAAAGCTTAGGAGCTTTGCTCTGTAAGTATTTAGCCACTCCAGTTAAACCACTGTCGCTTGCATTACTTGATTTAGCTTTACGCTTACTAAAAAAACCACCAGACTTAGACGAGCCTTTAGTTTTAGCTGTACCTTTAGATTTTTTAGAATACAAAAATCCTGCAACACCTAAAACAACGATAGCAAAAAGAGGATTCATTGAAGATTCTTCGCCTTCTGCCGCTGCCTCAGCAGCCTCTTCTTCTACTTTTTCTGTCCACACAGCTAAAGTAATTGATTCGTTATTTATATCTACTTTTTTATGCTTATATTCTGTATCGTGATAAAGCACTTCTGGCTGAAAAGTAGCTGCTGGATAATTAGCATCTGGCTTTGTTTTTTCGCCTAAAGTTGCAGCAGAACTATTAGATGAAGAGCCTTCATGCTTATAGTCTGAATCTTGGAACAAAACTTTGGGTTGAAAGTCCGCTGCCGGGTAGTCATTTCCCGCCATTACAAGAGGACTTGCAAGGAATAAGGCAGTAAATATGCCTTTTTTGATATTATTTTTTTTCACGCAATTCACCTATATGTCGTAAGAAACGAAGGAAGCCACTGATCAAGTATAACTAATCAGTGGCTATTCGTAAATGAGGAGAAAAATATCCTCTATACGTTTTTTAGACTATAAAACTTCTTTTACAGTTTTAACAACGTTATCAACTGTGAAGCCAAAGTGTTCCATCAATACTCCGCCTGGTGCAGATTCACCAAATGTATCGATACCAACAACACCACCTTCTAAGCCAACATATTTACGCCAGAAGTCAGTAACACCTGCTTCAATCGCAACACGTTTAACCCCTGGAATTAAGATACTATCTTTATACGCTTGATCTTGACGATCAAACACATTAGTCGATGGCATAGAAACAACGCGAGCATTAATACCTTCAGCTGCAAGTGCGTCTTGAGCTTTAGCTGCTAAATCAACTTCAGATCCTGTTGCAATTAAGATAACTTGCGCATCACCTTTAGCTTCTGATAATACATATGCACCTTTGCGCATAGCAGCAAAGTCAGCTACGTCATGTTTACGACCAGGAATGCCTTGGCGACTTAATACTAAGCTAGATGGGCCATCTAAACGCTCAACAGCAGCAGTCCATGCAACAGCAACTTCAACTGAATCAGCAGGACGCCATACATCCATATTTGGAATGTAACGCATTGCAGATGTGTTCTCGATAGGCTGATGAGTTGGGCCATCTTCACCCTGACCGATAGAGTCATGAGTTAAGACTGCAACCGTACGAATTTTCATCAATGCAGCCATACGGAATGCACTTTTTGCATAATCAGAGAACATATGGAATGTTCCACCGAATGGCATTAAACCACCGTGTAAAGCCATACCGTTCATGATTGCGTACATACCGAATTCACGTACACCGTAAGAGATGTAGTTACCATTCTCTTTACCGCTAACGTGTTTGAAATCAGCACAACTTGTTAAGTTAGATCCAGTTAAGTCAGCAGATCCACCTAAAAATTCAGGAAGTACAGGCGCTAGTGCTGCAATGATATTTTGTGACGCTTTACGAGATGCAACACTTGCTGCAGCTTCGTTAGTTTCAGCAATAATTGCATCTGTTGCTTCTTTCCAGTTTGCTGGTAATTCTTTCGCCATACGACGTGTGAATTCTTTCGCTAATTCTGGAAATTCTTTTGTGTAGGCTGCAAATTTAACATCCCAAGCAGACTCTTTATCTGCACCAGCAGTTTTAGCATCCCAACCAGCATAAACATCAGCAGGAATTTCAAAAGGAGCAGAAGTCCAACCTAGTTGCTCGCGTGTTAATGCAACTTCTTCATCACCTAATGCAGCACCGTGACAGTCATGGCTACCAGATTTGTTTGGTGAACCGAAACCAATAATTGTTTTACAACAAATTAGAGATGGACGATCTTTTTCAGCTTTAGCTAATACGATAGCTGCATTAATAGAATCAGAATCATGTCCATCTACTGAAATCACATGCCAACCATAAGACTCAAAACGTCTTACTGTGTCATCTGTATACCAACCGTCAATATGTCCATCAATAGAGATATTATTATCATCCCAGAATGCGATCAAGTTACCTAGACCCCATGTACCGGCAAGAGAACATGCTTCGTGAGAAATACCTTCCATCAAACAACCATCACCCATAAATACATAAGTATTATGATCAACGATATCATGGCCTGGCTTGTTGAATTCAGCAGCAAGTAACTTTTCAGCCATTGCAAAACCAACACCGTTGGTAATACCTTGACCTAAAGGACCTGTCGTTGTTTCAATGCCTGGCGCATAACTGTACTCAGGATGACCAGCGCATTTTGAATGTAATTGACGGAATGTTTTTAATTCATCCATGGGCAGGTCGTAACCTGTCAAATGTAATAATGAATAAATTAACATAGACCCATGACCATTTGATAATACAAAACGGTCGCGATCAGCCCAATCAGGGTTGGTTGGATTATGTTTTAAATGGTCATTCCACAATACTTCGGCGATATCCGCCATGCCCATAGGTGCACCAGGATGACCTGATTTTGCTTTTTGAACAGCATCCATGCTCAAAGCGCGTATGGCGTTCGCAAGTTCTCTACGCGAAGACATATTCTTCTCCTGAGTTATTTTATAAGTTATTAAACGTAAAAATAGACATGTGTTAAAGCATGTCTATTATGTGACCTTTTCTGAGAGTTTAAAAAAAACGAGCGGCAAACGCCGCTCGTTTTCCCTGCTACTCTAAGTTAGCGTGCCTTTCTCTCATTATTTCTTCTGGAATACCCTTCTCATGAATCATATGAGAAACAGTTGCTTCTAAAAACAATAATGTCGACAACTCAAATACAGTTCCCATTGGCATACCCTTGACTTTACTATACATCTCAGGTGTTCCAATTTGGAAAACGCCATCAGCTAAATCACCAATAGTTGAGTCGCTTTTAGTCGAGATCAACATAATATCAGCGCCAACATCTTTCGCTTTCTTTGTAAAAGCAACCAACTGCTCAGTTTCACCCGAACCTGAAATAATGATTAATAAATCACCTTTCTTGATGCTTGGCGTTACAATCTCGCCAACAACGCTAACATCATAGCCACTGTGCACTAATCTCATAGCAAAAAAATTGCCTACAAGCTTAGATCGCCCAGCACCCGCTAAAACGATGCGATTTGCTTTGTCTAGCATTGCTGTCAACTTTTCATCATACGAGTCATCAGTTGCTGCAAGAATGCTGGATAATTTATCTACGATAAGTTGTTGATGCATAATATTTAGTCCTTATGCAGCGTCAACTAATTCACGAATTTCGCGAGCAGCTTCAGCTGGAGATGCCGCGCCGTAAATAGCAGCACCAACAACAATGATAGATGCGCCAGCACGAACTACGTCTTGGACTGTAGACTGGTTAATACCACCAGCAACAGAAACGCGAACACTTAGACCTAAGTCAGCAATAGCAGCTAAATCATTAAATGGTGTGTCGCCAGCTGCTTGAGCGTCAAGACCTGTGTGTACACCAACGATTTGTGCGCCAGCTTCTACAGTTGCACGTGCACAAGCTGCTTTATCATCAACATTGATTAAATCAATTTGAGCTTCTGCGCCATAAGCGTTTGCAGCAGCGATAACACCTTTACAAGTTGCTAAACCAGAAACACCTAATACTGTACAGATATCTGCACCAGCAGCATAAAAAGGAGTTGCTTCGTATTCGCCAGCATCCATTGTTTTAAGGTCAACTAATAACAATTTGTTTGGAAATCTAGCTTTTAATTCTGTTACTAAGTTAATACCATTGTGTTTGATACATGGTGTACCGATTTCGAAGATATCAACTGATTCAGCTACTTGCTCAGCAAGTGCGATAGTTGCGTCGAAATCTAAAGAATCTAATGCCATTTGAATTAATGGTGTTGCCATGTTATGTACTCCGATTTAGTTATAATTTTGTTACATACTTTTATTTTTATGCGAACGGAACTTTAAATCAGAAAGCAGGCTTATGTCAAACCCTAATCTATTGCTTAATCCATTAAAAACTTTCTGCTTATTCTATTCACACCCTACTTTAAGCTTTGCTTAATTCCATAATTGAGCAATTAATTGCCCATACATCCTTTAATTAACAACAACTAACCTCACCATTTTGAAGAGGTTTATTGATTTTTTTAAACACAAAAAAAGAGACATCCCTTTTCTTTAATTATTTTTGTTTGTGTAGTCTATATATTCGAAAACAGCCACAATCTTGCTTACCCCAGTAACATTCTGCACTACTTTTGCAGCCGCCACACCCTCTTCCTCATGCACAATGCCCATCAAATACACTACTTTGTTTTCCGTAATGACTTTAACCCGCGTTGCATCAAATCCAGGTTTTCCTTTCACCTCAGTTAGTGCATCTTTAACTTTAATTGTTATTAATGCATCCTCACTACGCTCTTGCATAGTCGAGATAGGAGCAACGACCATTTCATTATGAACCAATTTTACACCAGAAATAATTCGTATATTTGCAATTATTTTTTCTCGTATAGCTTCAGACTCTGCCTCACCTGTGACCAGCACTTTACCATTATAAGAAGTAATATTAAAGTGAGCATGTTCCTTTACATCACCTAAAGCATGTAATTCAATGATTGCACTATCTTCAATATTCTCATCCAAGGTAATAACTGCACTACTACGCCTATCATGCAAGAACGAAAGGCCTGTTAGTTCGGCAAGACCATTAGCCAAGCTACTACATCCAGTTAAGCTAAAAATAAAAAACAGCGCGAAACTTAATTTCATAGCAATTGGTTACCAAATAATTGTGTATCTATCAAATCACACAAGCAATGTGTAATCAAAAGGTGCGCCTCATGAATTCTTACTGCTGACTGACTAGGAACACAAAGACACACATCTGATTCATGCAACAGAGCAGACAAAGAACTCTCATTTTCCCCATTGAGCAATATTACTGCCATTTTCTTATCGTGCGCCGCATTAATCAACTTGACCAGATTCAGGCTACTCTCTTCAGTACTATAAAGCAACAACACATCAGATGCCTGCCCTAAAGCACGTAACTGCTTAGCAAACACATCATCATAATGCTGAGTACTTGCGATTGCAGTGAGCATTTGCACATCATTTACCAATGAGATTGCAGGCAACGACGGTCTTTCTCGCTCATAGCGATTAACCATTATTGATGCAAAATGCTGAGCACTTGCAACTGACGCGCCATTACCGCAACTTAATACTTTTTTATCTGCCAGTAAAGCATTAACAATTTGCTGTGCAGCAAATTCGATTAGCTCGGCCAGTTCACTTAATATAAGTTGTTGTGTTTGAATACTTTCTGTAATCTGATGATTTATATTTGCTTGCAGATTCATATTTTAAAATGCATTTTTTACCCATTGAGGAGAAGTATCTCCTGTGATTGCTACAACATCAAACCTAATTGGCTGATCAATTCTTTTTGCTACTATATAATGCTTTGTCGCCGCAATAATGCGCGCCTGTTTAGTCGAGGTAACACTTTCCAAGGCGCTGCCGTAACGATCATTTTTGCGATACCTTACTTCGACAACAACCAGAGCACCCCCGTCATCCATAAGCAAATCCAACTCGCCCCATTTACACCGGTAATTACGTTCCACTAAGACTTGTCCTTGCTGCAAAAGAAAATTCAAAGCTCGCTCTTCATACAGATTGCCTTTTTCTATTGTCGTTACCTTAGTAGGCACGTGATTCTTCCTCAGGCTTGATAAGTAACTCTCTCTCTAGCAAGAACTCCGAAGCATTATCTTGAAAATCGACAGTTATATTCTCCGCAGTATCAATTAACAATGCCTCCCCTTGCTTAAATTTAGCACATATTAAACGCCGTTCGATTCGGTTAACTGCATTTAATGATAGCCCGCCAGTCGCGCCTTGATACTGCATTGAATCTAGCTTATTAAGATGCGGAACCAGGTTATACGCATCTATACCAAACGCTATTAAACTTAAAAAGCTATCTGGAAATTGCTCCCATGCACTTTGTAGCATGCGTTTATCTAAGTCACCTTGATAAGCCTGCTCAAATAACCAAGGAATACTACAGAACCCCACACCCTCCAAGTCTATATCTTTTTTCGGCGCAGACTGCCCACCAGAGACCCTTGATAAACCATAAACGGCAATAGATTCAGCACGATTATGATAAAATTGTGGATTAATCAATCGCGCTACCTTATTGGGTGCGACCATAAATATGACATCAACATCTTGCCGCCGATAAGGATTAGATTCAACATTTGCAATAACCTTCGACAGCATCTGAATACGATACTGACTTTCATTTATATTTAGCAGCTGCCTCACTGGAAAGCTAAAGTCCTTCGCTCCCCTTTCAAAAGTCTGAACGTCTAGTACATCTCCCTCCAAATCGTTCCATGCATTTTTAAAATAGGTAGCTAAGCGATCGCCGTCCATTGTATTCGGCGCGAGAATAATGGCATTTTTATGCCCCTCAAAGCGCGCTTGATTAGTCGCCTGCCGCACCTCATCAAGAGGACTTAATGCGAACTGATACAAATTTACCTTAAACAATTCTTCTACATAGTTTAAAGCCAAAACAGGCACTGAGAACTCTGCTCCCGCGGCCAACTGACTAATAAGCTGTTTATTAAGTGGCCCTACAACCAACTGTGCTCCATCTGCAATAGCCTCATGGTAAAGTGCGACAATATCTTTACTTTGAGTATCATAAAAATGCAAATTAGGGCGCTGCGCATCTTGCTGATGCTGATAATAAGCCGCCATAACCCCCTCTTTGACGGCTTGAGCATGAGCAACATAAGGACCTGATTCCGGCAAAAAAACTGCAATTTCGCTAATATCACCAATATTAACTCTGTTTGTGGAAAAATACCCCGATACAATTAGCGACTGCCCTGGGTGTTGCGTATATTTCTGCAGCCAGCTGTCTAATGCCAAGTTAAACTCTAACGAGCCTTTATTGAATTTGCGCATAATGCTCGCCAATTCGATCCAGCCCGAATAAATATCATATTTTTGAAAACTTAACTGGCGCTCTTGTACATGAGCAGGCAATAGAGCCAGTACCTCTAAAATAGATATATTATTTTGAGTTTTTTCATCGCCAAACAGATAAGAACCCAAGGTAATTCGCTCACGCGCACTCGCCTCTAACTGCCCCGTTAATGCAAAAGCGAAGGCACGTGCACTACGATACTCAAGCTGTTTATCTCTAGTTAATGCAAAAGGCTGAATTAACTGCAAGCGATTAATTGCTTGCTCGGCATTTCCCGCACTTAAATCTATTTGTGCAGTCAGCAAATACAAATGATTGCGCTGATCCAAACCCAAATCAGCCGGCCTTATTAAGTCCACATATCTTTTTGCCTGCTCATCAAAACCCATTTTAAATAAAGCATGCGCAGCTTGTAACCGAAAAACATTTTGCTGCCCAGAGGGCTGTTTCGCTAACTTCTGATATAGGCTAGCCGCTTTTTCATACTCTCCTATAGAATACAATTGATCTGCTTGCCGACTAATGCTTTGCGAGCCTGAATCTAGCGGCCTACCTCCCCTAGATTGAGTCGTACAACTAGCCATTAAGGCCACACATAAAATCAACCCTAGCTCAATATATCGCTTCATAAATAACACGCCTAAAATATCCCTGACATACACTGCCCCATTACAGCTAACTGCCTTTTCAAATAAAAACTATAGATAACCCGCGCCATTATTGAACCCCAAATACTTGAGTAATGATACTATAAAGTTATATTTCACTTATACCCTAGGATTTTAAAATGCCCGATCAATATGGCACGTTATATGTTGTCGCAACCCCTATTGGTAATTTAGCCGACTTCAGTCTAAGAGCCATCGAAACACTACAGCAAGTTGACCTTATCTGCGCAGAGGATACCCGACACGCTCGGACATTATTACAACACCACGGCATTACAACACATTGTATTGCGCTACATCAACACAATGAAGACCATGCTGCACAAGGAATAATCGAGAAAATCCAACAAGGTATGTCCATTGCCATCATTTCTGATGCAGGCACTCCTTTAATTAGCGACCCAGGCATGCCTTTAGTTGCTTTAGCCCATGCATCCGATATTAAAGTAGCGCCTATTCCTGGAGCTTGCGCCCTAATAGCGGCATTATCAGCATCCGGCCTCCCTGTTTCCCAATTTTCTTTTCTAGGTTTTATTCCGCGAACATCTAGCGCGCGGCGTAATTTATTTAACGAAAAAAAGAATAATACCGAAACATGGGTGTTTTATGAGTCATGTCATCGCATTGTAGACTGCATGAACGATTTAGCGAGCGTACTTCCACCCGATCGCATTATCGCAATTGCACGCGAAATAACAAAAATGCATGAGACTATTGTAAAGTCCAGCATACAAGACATGCTCGCGCTTATCGAGACAGATAGCAACATGCGTCGTGGCGAGTTTGTAGTCATGATCACTGGCGCTGTTATCGATAAAAAAGAAGAAGGATTAACTGAACAACAACTAAAAACGCTTAAAGCCTTACTACAAGAATGCTCAATAAAAACAGCCGTCAGCTTGGCCGTAGAAATCACCGGAGCACGCAAAAAACTACTCTACCAAACAGCCTTAGAATTATCATCAGACAATCAAAAATAACGACTTCGTCACAATTCAGCTATAATAAACCCAGAGTTGGTCAGGCAGTCGCTTTTTTACTTTGCAATACAAGTAAAACAGAGGAAAGTCCGGGCTCCAAAGGGCAAGGTACCAGATAACTCCTGGGGGGTGTGAGCCCACGGAAAGTGCAGCAGAAAATAAACCGCCTAACTCTTAGGAGTTAGGTAAGGGTGAAATGGTGCGGTAAGAGCGCACCGCGTGACTGGTAACAGAAACGGCATGGTAAACCCTACCTGGAGCAAGATCAAATAGAGGAGCTGACTCGTGGCCCGCGGGGCTCCTGGGTAGATTGCTTGAGCCATAAGGTGACTTATGGCCTAGATGAATGACTGTCCTCGACAAAACCCGGCTTATCGACCAACTCTACTTTTTATCGAGTCGAAATAGATTAATCCTGACAATGGTTAACCTTTCGGTTCATAGACACAAGAATGAGACAAACATGAGGCTGATGTTTAGCGGATTGATCTATCGATCAATAGCTTGAACAAATACTACGACTCCAGCCTACTTAATTCCTACTTCTAAAACCGCGTTCACTAGCTAAAAACTCATTACCTATGATGCCTACACCACCTAACAACAACGCGATTCTCGCTTTACTCCATTTATGCCACGTACGCAGCTACCCCGCTAAAACGACGATCATTCGTCCTGGCGATACGGGAGATTCCTTACATTTCATCATAGAAGGCTCGGTCAGCATTTGTGCGGATGATGATGATGGCCATGAGCTGATTTTAGCTTACCTAAATAAAGATGAATTTATTGGTGAAATAGGTATCTTTAAAGGTGCAGAAATTCGGCAAGTAACCGTTAAAACACGCTCAGCCTGCAAGCTAGCAGAAATTGGTTATACTCGATTACATCATGCATTAAAAAATGAATTAGCCGATCAAGCCGTTGATTTACTGAGCTTATTTGGCCAGCAACTTGCTGATCGCCTACTTACCACTAGTAGAAAATACTGCGATTTAGCCTTTATGGCAGTTGAAGGCCGTATTGCTCGAGCGTTACTGGACTTAACTAAAGAACCCGACGCCATCACTCACCCCGACGGCATGCAATTACACATTACCCGGCAGGAAATTGGCCGCATTGTCGGTTGCTCTAGAGAAATGGTCGGTCGAGTACTAAAGGAAATGGAAGATAAAGAGCTTATTTCAGCACACGGTAAAACTATTGTGGTATTTGGTACACGCTAAACTAATTGCATTAATGTCAGGCAGGTAGGTCACAGAGCTCTTTTAAGAAAAGGCGCCCCACTAACTGCCTGTTACCCCCATTTCCAACAATTCTCGTGCCTGTTCATCAGCATGATAAGAAGAACGTACCATCGGCCCGCTGGCAACCTGCTTAAAGCCTAAATCTCTAGCCAAAACAGCATATTCATCAAACTCTGCTGGCGTGATATAACGCTGCACCGCCAAATGCTCAGCACTGGGCTGCAAATATTGACCCAACGTTAGAATAGAACAGTGATGTGCACGCAAATCACGCATAACCTCAAGCACCTCCTCTTGCGTTTCACCTATACCCAGCATCAACCCGGACTTTGTCGGTACGTGAGGCAAGACCTCATGATAAGCTTGTAATAAGTCTAAAGACTGCTGATAGTCAGCTCCCGGTCTAGCTTGTTTATACAATCTTGGAATAGTTTCTAGGTTATGATTAAACACATCCACAGGAGTCACTTGCAGAATACCCAATGCACGTTGCACACGACCTCTAAAATCAGGCACTAACACCTCTATTTTAGTTTGCGGAGATTGCTCACGAATGGCAGTCACACAAGCGGCAAAATGCCCCGCACCGCCATCTCTTAAGTCGTCGCGATCCACCGAAGTAATAACCACATACTTAAGCGCCAGCTCTTTAATAGTTTTAGCAAGATTAAGCGGTTCATCAGCATCCAATTGTAAAGGCTTGCCATGTGCTACATCACAAAAAGGGCAACGTCTTGTACAGATATCCCCCATAATCATAAAAGTTGCAGTTCCTAAACTAAAACATTCGTTTAAATTAGGGCACGCCGCCTCTTCACAAACACTATGCAATTTATTTTTACGTAAGGTCTGTTTTATATGAGTAATATCTTCATTCGCCGTTAATTTAATACGAATCCATTCTGGCTTACGCAAAACCGTCTCTGCTCTCTCGACTTTGATAGGAATTCTAGCGAGCTTTTCCGCATTACGCTGATGTGTTTCTGGAGTGCCACGCGAAGGTGCTTGAATAGAGGACATAAATATTATTACCGATAAATTGTTTGGCGTTTAAAGCTTGATGTACACCGCTTAAACGTAATAAAAGACCACAGAGACATTAGCAAACTGATGAATCCAAAGCTTGAATAATAGAATGGACAACGGGTAATGCCAATTCGAACGTATTGATATGCACTCCCTGATCAGCTAACTGAGTTACTTGCAGGCCTTGGTAACCACAAGGATTAATATAACTAAAGGGCAACAAATCCATACAATTATTGAGACTCAAGCCATGATAGCTCGAACCTTTTTTAATACGTAAGCCAACTGAACCAACTTTCTCACCCGCGATATAAACACCAGGAGCATCACGCTTAGCCTCAGATTGCAGCCCATACTGAGCAAGCGCATCAACCATTGCTTGCTCCAAAATACTCACTAACTGACGCACGCCTAACTGTCGGCGCTGAATATCAATTAAGGTATAAACCACTAATTGTCCAGGCGCATGATAGGTGACTTGCCCTCCCCTATCGGTATTGACTAGAGGTATATCGGAAGTCTGTAGCAAGTGTTCTGGCTTACCATTTAAGCCCTGAGTAAAAACTGGGTCATGCTCAACAATCCATATCTCATCAACAGTATCGTGATCTCTGGACAAAGTAAAATCCTGCATGGCCTGCCAACAGCTTTGATACTCTTGCCGACCTAAGCGACGCAATTTAATATCCATAACACTTCACTTGATTAATAAATGCATGGAGTTCGCTTTGTTGCTCGATAAGATGACTTTGTAACATCGGTAATTCAGGCGCTAATTGCATAACAGTTGCAGCAAAAATCCCCGTACCTGTACTATCCATCTCACCTGTTGCAAGCCATTGCTTACAATTAGAGACACCGCAACTCGGTGATTTATCTTTTAAAATCATACCTGCTAAATTATGTGCATTAAGAAAGCTTTGCGCATAAGCCTGCATTTTCTTAGTTAAATCAATGCTTGGCTCACCGCCACAGGTCAATAAGCGAATCATCAAACCTTGTTGATGTAATGCTATTTTTTCGCGCGGTACACCTAAGCCTATTTCCATCTCGGGGCACACCGGCAATAATTCAAAAAACTCAGATATAGCTTGAATGCTTTCATTAGCTTGATGCTCACCATCATACCTAACCCTGTACCCCAGAAGACAAGCACTGACAGCAATTATTTTCTTTTTCGTCACAAAAACATCAAATCACATCGTAATCAAAATATCAGGGCAAGCAGTCAAATCCATATAAACCGCATCCAACTGTGCTTTACTCTGAGCTTCAACCGTTATCGTTACGGAAATATATTTACCGCCCTTACTCTCACGCGTTTTCACAGCTGACTCACTCAAATCACTTACATGGCGACGCACAATTTCAACCACAATCGTTTCAATATTAGGTATATTTTTACCCATCGCTTTAACAGGAAACTGGCAAGGAAACTCAAAAGGTGTATCGTGTTCTAGCTCTGTCATACAACAACCTGCTTATACTCTTGAAACAATATGTTCATAACTTGCCATACAGAACCTACCTGGCCATTACCGACAGGCTCATGATCTAAAATAGTGACAGGTAAGATTTCCCGCGTTGAGCTGGTTAGCCAAATTTCACTTGCCTGCTGTAAAGCATCTAATGAAATAACATCTTCTTCGATCTGTATATGGTTAGCTTTTGCCAAGTGAATAATCACATCACGCGTAATGCCCGGCAGAATTTCATTGGTTTTTGGTGGTGTAATTAATACGCCATCAATCACTGCAAAAATATTACTGGCCGCACCTTCAGTTGCATAGCCTTCTTTAATCAAAATAGCTTCCGCACTACCTTCATCGATCGCTTTTTGGCGCAATAAAATATTAGCCAATAAAGTTGTCGCTTTAATATTACATAATTGCCAGCGCACATCATCTAAGGTAACTGCTTGTACGCCCTGCTCACGGGCAAGCGGAGCAATTGGGCTACACATAGCAAATATAGTCGGCGTACAATTTAATGGAAAACCATGATCTCTTTTATCAGCAACTCCGCGGGTAATTTGCAGATAAATATATTGCGCATCACCTTCAATTAACAAAGGGCGCAAAATATCCAACCATTGCTCAGTCGTATAAGATACCGCTAAGCGTATTGCCTTTAAGCCGTCATTTAATCGCTGTAAGTGAGCCTCAAAACAAAACAAGTTACCAGCGTAAGCGGGAATTACCTCATACACACTATCACCAAACAAAAAGCCGCGATCCAACACTGAAATCTTTGCTTCCTCTAGGGGTAAATATTCGCCATTTAAATAAACATTTTTCTCTTGCATCGTTTTACTTTATTAACATTAAAGCCGAATCATAAGCACGCTGAAAAAAACTACCTTTTTCAATGGAATTTAGCGCTATCAACGGCTTAGAAGTAATTGTTTTATCGCGTAATATGACATTGACTGCGCCTAAGCTATCACCAGACTTTACTGGTGCTAATAGTTTCAAATCAACATTAGTTGTCGCTTTCATTTCCTTATAATGACGTCTAGAAATAGTGACATACATATCATCAGCTAAACCTAAATTAACAACCTCACTCGCGCCTTTCCAAACTCTAGCTGTAGTCAAAATCGTATCTGCGTCATAAAGCTTATGCGTTTCAAAGAAGCGGAAGCCATAATTTAATAAAGTCTGACTTTCATTGGCGCGAGCACTTTTACTCTTAGTACCTAAAACCACAGAAATTAGACGCATATCTTCTCGCTTCGCTGATGCAACTAAGCAATATCCTGCAGCTTCAGTATGCCCTGTTTTCACGCCATCAACAGATTCATCACGCCACAATAAAGTATTACGATTTTTTTGCGTGATATTATTAAAAGTGAACTCTTTTTCCTTATCCCAGCGATAATATTCAGGAAACTCCCTAATTAAAGCGCGCGTCAGCAAAGCAAGGTCGCGAGCGGTAGTATAGTGCTCATTCGGCGCCGGTAATCCAGTCGCGTTGACAAAATGAGTACTACTCATACCTAACCTATGCGCTTGTTGATTCATCATCTCGGCGAAAGTGCGCTCATCGCCCGCAATATGCTCTGCAATGGCAACACTGGCATCATTACCCGATTGAATCACAATCCCCTTGAGCAAATCCTCCACCTTCACTTTCTTATTCACTTCAATAAACATTTTAGAGCCCGGAGTTCGCCACGCTTTTTCACTGACGGTGACCATTTCATCGAGACTTAAGCGATTATTGCTTAATTCACGAAAGGCGATATAAACTGTCATTATTTTCGTTAAACTAGCAGGCGGTAGAACTTCGTCTGCATTTTTCTCAGCGAGGATACGTTCACTATCTGCGTCGAGCAAAATATAACTACTTGCCGCTAAATTTGGTGGCGCAGGAATAAGAATCTCAGCCTCCGCATTAACTTGATTAAATGGTAGGCAGAAGAAAGCCAATAGGGCGATTTTCAAGACTAGTGGGTAATTAACTGATATTTTCAAAAACATAAGCAAAAATTTAAACAATAAGGAAAAATCACTCAGAAAACAAAGCGATTGGGAAAGTATATCATGTGACCATTGCTATTATTTTCAGGTACACCTTGAAAAAGTTTATTCTGAAATAAAGTGGCTATTATAAATACCTATATTTTTTATTTTTTCTACAATTGCATCAGCTTCAACAACTGATACTACAGGTCCTACCTGCACTTTATAAACAATACGTTCTGGTGTTTGGGTATCAACTATTCTGCTTGTTGTTAAACGTAATTCAGCAAATCGTTGCTGTAAAGTGAGCGCATTTTTCTGCTCACCAAAAGCACCTATTTGTAAGTAAACATGCTTAGCTTGGGCAGCAGGCACAGCGCGATTTATCTCACCAGGTTGAACTGCAACAACTTCAACAAACCCAGTGCCAGCTTTTTCTAATCCTAGCTTAATCGCCGCCGCATAAGATAAATCAATAATTCGATGCTCATGAAAGGGCCCTCGATCATTCACCCTAACAATCACTGTTTGTTGGTTATCTAGATTAGTCACGCGCACATAGCTTGGAATAGGCAAAGTTTTATGAGCCGCAGTCATGGAAAACATATCATAATCTTCACCTGTCGCCGTCTTATGCTGGTGAAATTTAGTCCCATACCATGAAGCAATCCCTTGCTTCATATATCCTTTATTCGTTGACAATACCTGGTACTCTTTACCGAGCACCGTATATTTTTTAGGATTAACAGATTTAGACCAAGGCTCGTACTGAGGCACTGCATCAGGTATCGTTGCTATATCAACACTGACTTGGTCAGGTCGCCCATCAACAATATCAATAGGCGCTTCAATTTTTTTCTGAGTTGTACAGGCAGTCAATAAGCTAACACTTAATAATAAAATCAGCTTATTCATGACTAGCTCTCATATATTGCTGCTTGATTGCTGCACTTAGCTGAAAGACAGCCATGGCATAAAGCGGGCTATGATTATAGCGAGTAATAACATAAAAATTATTCAATCCTACCCATAAATCATCGCCATGCTCCTGCTCAAAACTTAACAGCTTGACACGCGTTTGCTCACTTACCTGCTTAGGCACTTGCACCCCTAAGTTTTGCAACTGCTTAACCGTAATATCGGGACTCAAGCCTTTAGTCAGTGCTTGTTTATATTTATCACCATTTGCCTGCACAACGAAAGCAATATCTTGTCCTGTTTGCCATTTATGTAAAGCAAAATAATTAGCCACACTAGCAATAGTATCAGCAGGATTGTGCCAAATATCGCGTTTCATATCGCCTTCAAAATCAGCCGAATAATGCCTGTAACTACTCGGCATAAACTGCGGCATGCCCATCGCCCCAGCATAAGAGCCAACGGGGTCAAGTGGATTCATTTGCTCTTCACGACATAATAATAAGAAGTGCTCTAATTCACTTAGAAAAAACTTACTACGCTTAGGATAATCAAAAGCTAAGGTAGCTAAAGCATCTATCACTCGATGCCCACCGGTACGCTCTCCATATAAGGTCTCGACTCCAATAATGGCAACTATAACCTCTTCGGGTACTCCATAACGTTGGGCAGTTAGCTCTAAGCTAGTACGATTAGTTTGCCAAAATTTGACACCGCCTTGAATACGCAAGTCACGCATAAATATTTTTCTATATTTATACCATGGCATGCCTTCTGCAGGCCTTGTCATTGCTGCAATTATATTAGGCTTGATTTCTACAGATTGAAATAATTTAGCTAATGCATCGAATTCAAACTGATGTTGGTCCACCATTTTGCCAATAAATTTCTGCACTGCGACTTGATCTTTTATCTCTGCCAGAGCTAAAGGACTTGTCAAAGAGGATAAAAAAATGAGACTAGCAATTAAAAGCTTGTGCATAATTAGTTTAAATAATGAAGAGGAATAAATGATAAATAAAAGTGTATAGCTTGTTGGGCTCTAGCAGTACACTAAACTTTGATAAAAGGCGCCCCTTTAAATCCAACAGCACTACTAGCACTCAATTGCATTGTTTATTCTGAAATCTCATGGAATTGACACATGCTTTACCCAAAATGGTGCTAACCACCCTACAAAGCCACCCATAACTATTGAAACTGCAATACTCTCAAATGTTAATTGAAATAACCACCCACCAACACCTCCAGCCAACATACCACTGCATAATTGAATCAACCAAGCCAAGGTAAAAGCTTTAGGCTCTATTTCTGGAGCAGCAATTAAACCGATAAAAAAACCGAGTAAAGTAACAGCTAAAAACCTCGTCCAATCACCAAAATAAAAAAGCAGTGAAGAAAAACCAAACATACTAGAAAATCCACAACTACTAATTAAAATAATTCTAGTTGCCTTCATATGGGCACTCAAACAAGGTGTATATAAACAGCACGTCGGGCTAGGTTGTCTACGTTCCAATAGATAATCTAGCCCAAGCTAATACTACTTTTTCACGTACAGATCAGTAATCGTACCAGTGACCATTTCAGCTGCAAACGCAAAGGTTTCTGAAAGTGTTGGGTGCGCATGAATAGTTAACCCTACATCTTCAGCATCAGCACCCATTTCTAAGGCTAATACCGCTTCCGCGACCAATTCACCTGCATTAGGACCGACCATACCAGCACCTAAAATACGGCCTGTTTCAGGGTCACAAAGCATTTTAGTTAAGCCTTCATTACGGCTTAAACTTAATGAACGCCCACTAGCCGCCCATGGAAATGCCCCTTTTTCATAAGCAATGCCTTGTTTTTTGGCTTCATTTTCGGTCAAGCCCATCCATGCAACTTCTGGGTCAGTATAAGCGACCGATGGAATGGTTAAGGCATCAAAACCAGATTTATGGCCTGCAGTGACTTCAGCAGCAATCTTTCCTTCGTAAACAGCTTTGTGCGCTAACATCGGTTGACCAACAATATCGCCAATCGCAAAGATATGCGGCACATTAGTTTTTTGCTGTTTATCGACAGGAATAAAGCCCCATTCATCTACCTTTACTCCCGCTTTATCAGCGTCAATTAAAGCACCATTTGGCTTACGTCCAACCGCAACTAAAACTTTATCAAATAACTCTGGCTCAGGCGCTTTGTCACCGCCAAAGGTCACTAATAACCCGTCATCTTGCGCAACAATTTTTTCTACTTTAGTTTTTAACCAAATGTTTTTATATTGTTTTTTGATATGTCGATGCAATGGCGTGACTAAATCTTTATCACAGCCAGGAATAATCTGATCCATTAGCTCTACAACACTAATTTCAGAGCCCATCGCATGATAAACCGTCGCCATTTCTAAACCGATAATACCACCACCAACGACTAATAATTTCTTCGGCACATCTTCGATATTCAACGCATCGGTTGAATCCATTAATCGTGGGTCATCATTTGGAAAGGGCGGGATCTTCGTTGCCGTAGAGCCAGCCGCAATAATGGCATTATCAAAGGTGATTTGCTGCGTACCCGCCTCACTAGTCACCTCTAAAGCATTAGCTGAAGTAAATTTACCTAAGCCGTGCACAACCGTCACTTTACGCTGCTTGGCTAAACGCGCCAAACCACCATTTAGAGTACTAGTAATTCCCTCTTTCCAGCCTCTGATTTTATCTAAATCAAATTCAGGCTTACTAAAGCTTAAACCATGCTGCTCAAAATGTTCAGCTTCATGCACAATTTGCGCAACATGCAATAAAGCTTTTGAGGGAATACAACCAACATTCAGGCAAACACCGCCTAATACCGGATACCTTTCCACCAAAACCACTTGCTTACCTAAATCAGCGGCACGAAAAGCAGCAGTATAACCACCTGGGCCACCACCAAGAACTAAAACTTCTGCGTGTATAACATCTGTCATTTTATTGCCCCGATTACAGTAACAAGCGACGAATATCGCTGAGGTATTTAATCAATGTCGCCATAAAGCGTGCACCTTCGGCACCATCAATTACACGGTGATCATAGGTTAAATCCAACGGTAACATTAATTTAGGCTCAAATTCAGAACCATTCCATACCGGCTTCATTTCTAAGCGAGTCACACCTAAAATGGCAACCTCAGGCGCATTAACAATCGGTGTAAACGCTTTACCACCAATACCGCCTAAACTAGAAATAGTAATACAACCACCACTCATATCAGCAGGTAACAACTTACCATCACGCGCTTTTTGACTCAGGCTATTTAAATCGTTGGTTAATTCCGCAATGCCTTTTTTATCAACATCTTTTAATACAGGTACGACTAAACCATTTGGTGTATCAACCGCAATCCCAACATTAAAATATTTCTTCAGAATTAAGGACTCACCATCAGGCGATAAAGAACTATTCACCGTTGGAAATTGCTGCATCGCAGCAACTAAAGCTTTAACAATGAAAATCAAACCTGTGACTTTAATATCCGCTGATTTATCTGAATTTAACGCCTTACGGAAGGCTTCCATTTCAGTAATATCCGCCTCATCATGATAGGTCACTAACGGTAAGTTCAACCAAACACGGCTTAAATTCTTGCCTGTTAGACGTTTAATCTTACTAAGCTTCTGCTCTTCAGTTTCACCAAACTTACTGAAATCAACCGCAGGAATCGGTGGAATACCTGCACCACCCTGAACTGCACCGCTAGTCGCACTAGAAGCCATGACTTGTTTAACGAAATTTTTGACATCATCCTTTAAGATGCGGCCTTTACGACCACCACCTTGAGTAATCAAGCTAATGTCTACGCCTAATTCACGCGCAAATAAACGCACACCAGGTGTTGCATGTGCTGATTTACCCGACCTATTGGCGACAGGCACTGGCGCTGCGCTTACTGGGACTGGCTTTTTAACATCAGCCACAGGAGCAGCTGACGCTACAGGTGTCACTATTTTAGCTGTAGGTGCTGCCGCAGTCTGAGCTTGAGTTTCTAAGCGAATAATTAAATCGCCCTCGTTCACTTTATCGCCCACCTTAACTAATACTTCTTTAACCACGCCACCCTCGGTAGAAGGTAAATCCATGCTGGCTTTATCGGTTTCTAACACCGCTAAAGTTTGCTCTTTAGTAACCACATCACCTACTTGGATTAAAACTTCGATGACATCAATATCATGCACATCACCCACATCAGGCACAGCCACTTCAATCACACTAGCAACGCCAGCGGTTACGACAGGCTCACTGACTGGCGCAGGTGTTTCAACTTGTACAGCAGGCTCAGCCGCTACCGATGCAGACTCTTCTACAGCAGCAGGCGCAGCACTATCAGCTGTAGCAGGTTCAATAGCAATCACTAAAGAACCCTCATTCACTTTATCGCCTACGCTGAGATGCACTTGTTTTACAACACCCGCTGCAATAGCTGGCAAATCCATACTCGCTTTATCGGTTTCTAAAACAGCAACGGTTTGCTCTTCTTCAACCACATCACCCACTTGAACCAAAACCTCGATGACATCAATATCATGCACGTCACCGACATCAGGCACTTTCATTTCTGTTAATAGCGTCATATTTTGCTCTTCTGTTAGATTAACCAAGGCGCAGCGGCTTCTGGATCAATATTGTATTTTGCGATAGCAACATCTATTTTCGCCGCGTCAAATTCACCTTTATCTGCCAATGCTTTTAATGCCGCAATCGTTACATGATAACGATCAACTTCAAAGAAGCTACGTAGCTTAGCGCGCGTATCCGAACGACCAAAACCATCTGTTCCTAATACCGTATAAGGCGCAGAAATATAAGGGCGAATTTGCTCAGCAAAAGCACGAATATAATCCGTTGCCGCAATCACAGGAATGTCCGCTTTAGGAATACAGCTTTCTACATGTGATACTTTTGCTTTTTTGCTTGGGTGCAAACGATTCCAACGCTCACACGACTGACCATCTCGCGCCAATTCAGTAAAACTGGTACAGCTAAATAAATCAGACTCCACACCCCAGTCGTCACGCAATAATGTTGCCGCTTCAACCACTTCACAGAAAATTGTACCTGAACCTAATAAATGTACTTTAGGTGTTTTCTTCCGACTAATGCCAGATTGAAATAAATACATACCTTTCAGAATATCTTGCGCTGACTCTTCTGGCATTGGCGGTTGGTCGTAATTTTCGTTCATCACAGTAATGTAATAAAATACATCTTCTTGCTCGCCATACATACGGCGTAAACCGTCTTGAACAATCACTGCCAATTCATAGGCGTACGTTGGATCATAAGAAATACAGTTTGGAACCGTTGCCGACATTAAATGACTGTGGCCATCTTCATGCTGTAAACCTTCCCCATTTAATGTTGTTCTACCCGCTGTACCGCCTAATAAGAAACCGCGCGTACGTTGATCTGCTGCCGCCCAAATTAAATCACCCACACGCTGAAAACCAAACATGGAGTAATAAATGAAGAATGGAATCATCGGCACACCATGGGTTGAATACGCAGTACCTGCGGCAATCCAATCACATAAGCCACCTGCCTCGTTAATCCCCTCTTGTAAAACCTGCCCTTTTTTATCTTCTTTATAGTACATCAACTGATCAGCATCTTGCGGCGTATACAGCTGCCCCACTTGCGACCAAATACCTAATTGGCGGAACATACCTTCCATACCAAAAGTACGCGACTCATCAGGCACAATGGGCACAATACGTTTACCAATATTTTTATCTTTCACTAAGATATTTAAAATACGCACGAATGCCATTGTCGTTGAAATACCACGCCCAACTTTAGTGCCATCTAAAACTGACTGAAAAGCACTTAGCGCAGGAATCTGCAGTGCTTCTGCTTTTTGTCTACGCACAGGAATAGCACCGCCTAAATCGGTTCTACGCTGTTGCATATACTTATATTCTTCAGAATCTTCAGCAAACTTTAAATAAGGTAAGCTTTCTATTTCAGAGTCTGTAACAGGCAACTGCCAACGATCACGAATATCGCTAATCGATTGCAAGCTCATTTTTTTCTGCTGATGACTGGTGTTTTGCGCTTCACCAGAATCACCCATACCATAACCTTTAATAGTTTTGGCTAAAATAACCGTGGGCTGACCTTTATGGTTGACCGCAGCATTATAGGCTGAGAACAGTTTAATCGGATCATGCCCACCACGGTTTAGTTCCCAAATATCCTTATCGGTATATTCTTCTACTAAAGCTTGTAATTCTGGCGTATTAAAGAAATACTCCCTGACATACGCACCATCTTTTGATTTAAAGGTTTGATATTCACCATCCACACATTCCATCATGCGCTTCATCACCAAACCATCTTTATCTTTTGCAAGTATCGCATCCCAGCGCCTACCCCAAATAACTTTAATCACATTCCAGCCAGCTCCGCGGAAGCTGCCTTCTAATTCCTGGATAATTTTACCGTTACCGCGCACTGGCCCATCTAAGCGCTGTAAATTACAGTTGACCACAAAAATTAGATTTTCTAATTTTTCACGGCCCGCCATAGTAATCGCACCTAATGTTTCTGGTTCATCCGTTTCTCCATCACCTAAAAATGCCCAGACTTTACGACCTTCAGTCTTAGACATGCCGCGATCTTGCATATAATGCATAAAACGCGCTTGGTAAATCGCCATAATAGGCCCCAAACCCATAGATACCGTAGGAAACTGCCAGAAGTCAGGCATTAACCAAGGGTGTGGGTAGGAAGATAATCCATTGCCGCCCACTTCTTGACGGAATTGATCCATTTTCTCTTCATCAAAGCGCCCTTGCATAAAAGCACGCGCATAGTCACCCGGACAAGAATGTCCTTGGACAAAAACCATATCGCCGCCATGTGCATCAGATGGCGCATGCCAGAAATGGTTATGGCCTACATCATATAAGGTTGCAGCAGAAGCAAAACTCGCAATATGCCCACCCACATTAGTATTTCTGTTGGCTCTCAAGACCATCATCATCGCGTTCCAACGCACATAGGCGCGGATATTACGCTCAATCGTGGTCATACCAGGAAATTTAGGCTGCAACTCCACTGGTATAGTATTAACATAAGCAGTATTAGCACTAAAAGGAATATCAGCACCTGATTGTCTTGCCTTTTCGACCAGCTGCTCAATAATAAAATGAACCCGTTCATTACCATCTTGTTCTTGAATAGCGGCTAACGCCTCTAACCATTCCTGCGTTTCTGCCGGGTCGACATCAACCTGATCTAATTTATTGGCATTCAAACCATTACTCATCCGATACTCCTATTTATGCATGTGACTTAGTCTATTCGCCAGCCTTATACACAAACCATTACATAGCTAAAATTAAGAAAGGATATGAGCAAAGACTGCATTCGCCATCTTTACTCATATCCTTGAACATTTGTATGTTTTCCAAAAACATATAAAGAGTTTGTGATGATTAAGTCACAAACTCCACTATCAATAGCAATTAACGCTTAGCGTTAGCCACCGCAACACGAGCAAGCTCAGTTACTGTCGCCCAGTCTTTGTTCTTTACAGCCTCTACAGGCGCTAACCAAGAACCACCGACACAAGCCACATTTTTCAATGCCAAGTAATCATTATAGTTTTCTGGAGAAATACCACCCGTTGGGCAAAAAGTGATTTGTGGAATAGGCCCCGCAATCCCTTTTAACATAGGAATTCCACCCGCTGCAGCCGCTGGAAAGAATTTAAAATGATCTAAACCATACTCCATACCTAGCATCAATTCAGATACACTAGCAATACCTGGAATTAAAGCGATTTCACTGTGGTTCGCTGCCTCTAAAAGCTTAGGCGTTAAGCCTGGGCTAATAGCAAAAACCGCACCCGCATCTGCGACTGCTTTTAATTCTTCTGGCGTGGTAATCGTACCCGCCCCCACAATTGCACCTTCTACTTCTTGGCTAATAGCACGAATCGCATCCATTGCCGCCGCCGTACGTAAAGTAATTTCCAATACGTTAATGCCACCTGCCATTAAAGCACGCGCCAAAGGCACTGCGTCAGCCGCATCCTGAATTACCATTACTGGCATTACAGGTGAAGCATTTAGAACGTCAGAAGGTTGAACTTTCCAGTTATTAATTGTCATAGTCTTATATTTATTGAGTATTTAGTAAAAGCGGACGTTTATTTCTTAACGCGGCAGTAAAGGTTAGTTTCATCAAATAAATTCGTCGCCCCTGTTTCTGCAGAAGAAGCACCGACACGGAAAGCACCGAACATTTCACGTCCCATTCCCCAGTGATGTCCTTTCGCACTGTTTGCGGCAGGTTTACGCGCATTAAACTCAGCGTCATCAACCAAGGCATTCACATCACCCGTTTGAGTATTTAAAACAATCATATCGCCATCGCGTACTTTTGCTAATGGGCCGCCATCTTCACATTCAGGGCACATATGAATTGCTGAAGGCACTTTACCTGAAGCACCTGACATACGTCCGTCAGTCACAATAGCGACCTTAAAGCCTCTGTCCTGTAGTAAACCTAAGATTGGCGTTAATTTATGCAATTCAGGCATACCATTTGATTTAGGTCCTTGGAAACGTAAAACGATAATAAAGTCACGCTCCAACTCACCACGATGGAATGCAGCCAGCACATCATCTTGATCATCGAATACTAGAGCTGGCGCTTCAACCACTTGATGTTCTTCGGCAACCGCTGATACTTTAGAAATACCACGTCCTAAATTACCGTGCATCACATGCAAACCACCACTAGGAGCAAATGGCTTTTCTAAAGACCCAATCACTGTGTCATCTAATGATTTAGCTGGCCCTTCTTGCCAAATTAGCTTGTCATCAACAATTTTAGGCTCTTGCGAGTAATCACCCATACCACGATTATTAGCGATCGTCATAACATCATTATGTAAGTAACCACCTCTTAATAAATCAGCGATTAACACACCCATGCCGCCAGCGGCTTGGAAATGGTTAATATCGGCTTGACCGTTTGGATAAACACGCGTTAATAACGGCACGGCATGAGACAACTCATTAAAGTCATCCCAGTTGACTTCAATACCTGCCGCACGAGCAATAGCAACAATATGCATAGTATGGTTAGTTGAACCACCCGTTGCTAGTAAACCAACAATCGCATTCACAATCGCTTTTTCATCAATCACACGACCTAGTGGGCGGTAATCATCACCTAACTTAGTGAATTTAAGCACTTGGCGTGCGGCTTCTTTAGTCAGCTCATCACGTAATGGTGTGTACGGGTTGATAAATGAACTACCAGGAAGGTGTAAGCCCATAATCTCAACCATCATCTGGTTGCTGTTCGCTGTACCATAGAAAGTACAAGTACCTGGGCTATGATAAGATTTTGATTCTGATTCTAATAATTCTTTACGACCAATTTTGCCTTCCGCATAAAGCTGGCGCGTCATGGCTTTTTCTTTATTGGTAATACCGCTAGTCATCGGGCCAGATGGCACAAATACCGCCGGTAAGTGGCCAAAACTCAAGGCTCCTAGCAGTAAGCCCGGAACAATTTTGTCACACACCCCTAAGTACAAACCACCATCAAACATATTATGGCTTAAACTAATCGCGGTCGACATGGCAATCACATCACGACTAAATAAAGATAGCTCCATACCTGGCTGACCCTGAGTCACACCATCACACATGGCTGGCACACCACCTGCAAACTGAGCTACGCCACCCGCTTCTTTAATTGCTGCTTTGATTAACGCAGGGGAATCTTTATACGGTTCATGTGCAGAAAGCATGTCGTTATAAGAAGATATAATCGCAATATTAGCTTTTTTATTATCTGTTAAATCTGCTTTTTCGCCGGTACTACAGGCTGCAAAACCATGCGCTAAATTTCCACATGCCAAAGTAGAGCGGTGCGGCCCATCTTCTGCAGCTTTATCAATGTGCTTTAAATATAAGCTACGCACAACATGACTGCGCTCTATGATTCGTTGAGTGACTTTTTCTACTACTGAATGCATATTATCTTCCTATAAAGTTACTGTAAAAGTAACAAATAAACTATATTATTGTGTTTTATGCACGGCATTATACAGCAACACAGGCCTAACAAAAAACCCCGGCTATTATAAGTCGCCACCCAAAACATCATTCTCCCACTCACGACCGTCACGCGCCAACAAAGTAGCTGCTGCTTCTGGGCCCCACGTACCCGCAGGATAAGGTTTCGGAGCATCTTGCGTTTCTTTCCAAGCATTTTGCATAGAGTCAATCCAAGTCCACGCCTGCTCTATCTCTTCACGACTAATAAACAGGGTTGAATTACCACGCATCGCTTCCAATAATAAACGCTCATAAGCATCGACAATATGACTTCCTTTAAATGCCTCTGAAAAACTCAAGTCCAACTTGTTTTCCTGCACTTTAATTTGTTCGTCGATTCCTGGAATTTTATTTAAAATCTCAACATCAACCCCTTCATCAGGCTGCAAACGAATACTTAATTTATTTGCGGGCAATTTCTCAAAACTATCTTTAAAAATATTATGCGGTAACTCTTTAAATTGGATAATAATTTCTGAATGCTTCGCAGGTAACCGCTTACCTGTACGCAAATAGAAAGGTACACCCGCCCAACGCCAGTTATCAATATCCACGCGCACCGCAACAAAAGTTTCCGCGCCACTTTCAGTATTAGCGCCCTCCTCTTCTGTATACCCTGGCACAGCAGCCCCTTTAATCTGGCCAGCTGCATATTGACCGCGTACAGTTTTTTCCGAGACATTTTTTACAGTAATCGGACGCAAATCTTTTAAGACTTTAATTTTTTCATAATGAATATTATCCGCATCCAAACTAACCGGCGGCTCCATAGCGATAAAGGTCAAAATCTGCAATAAATGATTTTGCATCATATCGCGCGTCTGACCAGACTGATCAAAATACCCCCAACGCCCTTCAATACCGATCTCTTCTGCTACGGTAATTTGAATATGATCAATGGTATTGTGATCCCAGTTAGTAATAAACAGCGAATTGGCAAAACGCAATGCCAATAAATTTAAAACAGTTTCTTTACCTAGGTAGTGATCAATACGACAGACCTGATCGCCAGTAAATACATCTGCTACAGCATCATTAATTTCCTTAGACGATTCTAGGTCGTAACCAATTGGCTTTTCCATGACCATGCGTGACTCAGGTGTTAACGCACCCGATAATTTTAAACCCTGACAAATCGCTTTAAATAAAAATGGCGGCACGGAAAAGTAATTAATCATTCTGCGCTTTTCTTTATCAACAACCTCAGCCAATTGTTTATATTCACTAGGCTGAGTTAAATCCATTTGCAGATAACTCATTCGCGCTGAAAATCGCTCCCACACTAACTGGTCACGCTCTTCTTTTAAAAACTTTTCTAAACAAGTATTCGCTGCTTTAAACAACAAATTCCCCTCATCTGCAAACCGGTCCACGCCAATAATTTTAGTATCAGGCTCAAGCAAATTGGCTTTATCTAGCTGATACAAACAGAGCAACAATTTACGCGTCGACAAATCCCCCAACGCACCAAAAATTACGAGATCACAGGGTTTGAATGTTTTTTTATTATTCATTAGTACATTGCCAAAAGTCTTTAAACGACAGTTATGGTTAATTAAAATGATTGCAAAGCAAACTGATACAGCTTACTTTAAAGCTCTAGCACTTAAAAAAGCTTGCTCAGATAAAGCGCTCCACTGCGAAACTTGAGATCTAAATTGATTAAAAGACTGGTAAATCTTTTTCGCCATTGGATCTTTATTTGCCAATTCCAGCACCACCTCTTCTGATAATTGTTTTAATTTCCCAAGCACTTCATCTGGTAATGGCATTAACTTAACGCCATGCTTGTTGACCAAAGTATCTAAGGCCTGGTTATTACGTGCGGTATATTCGGAAAGCATATCCATATTCACAGCCTTACAGGCTGCTAAAACAATACTTTGCAAATCATTAGGTAATTCGTTAAAGGCACCTTTATTAATCAAAGCTTCCATCGTTGACCCTGGCTCATGCCAGCCAGGATAATAATAATACTTCGCGACTTTATGTAAGCCAAACGCCAAATCATTATAAGGCCCGACCCATTCAGTCGCATCAATAGTGCCCGATTGTAACGAGGTAAACAGCTCTCCTCCAGGTATATTAACTGTAGTACCGCCTGCTCTGCGCAATACTTCCCCACCCAAGCCAGGAATACGCATTTTCAAACCTTTTAAATCCTCTACTGTTTTAATCTCACGATTAAACCAGCCAGCCATTTGCACACCCGAATTACCTGCTGCGGCAGGAATTAAATTAAACGGCTCATACAGCTCACGCCATAACTCCATGCCGCCACCATAATATAACCAAGCATTCATTTCTTGTGCGGTTAAACCAAAAGGCACACTAGAAAAAAACTGCGTCGCCTCTGATTTACCTTTCCAATAATACGCCCCCGAATGACCCATTTGCGCCGTACCTTTAGATACTGCATCAAACACCTCAAAGGCTGGCACTAATTCATTAGCACCGTACACCTTGACTTTCATCCGACCGCCGCTCATTTCATTAATCATTTTGGCCAGTAAGTTTGCCCCCGCACCTAAACCAGGAAAATTCTTCGGCCAAGCGGTGACCATTTTCCATTTAATTTTAGATTTAGCATGAACTACAGTAGGTGTTAGCACCGCACTACCTGCCGCTAAAGCACCAACACTGGCCTTATTAATAAAATCACGTCTTTTCATATTAAATTACCTAATCATCAATTAGGCGTTATTCTACCTGAATCATAGCGTTTTATACATCGCCAGCATTATCACTTATAATTACACTCCGCCAAAACTAAACTTATGCAGCTAAATTATTAACAAGCAAAAAATTTTGGAAAGAATCAGTAACCATAAATCCGCACTAAAATTCCTTTGCACCCTGATTACAGCTTATAGAAGACAAGTTACAGCGACAGTTCATCTAATTTTTACAATTCAAGAGATTCAACATGAGAAAACTAACGGGTATTATCTTAGCAACAGCTCTAACAGCAGGCTGCGCAATCGACCCTTACACAGGCGAAGAAAAAGTATCTAACACAGCTTGGGGAACGGGGATTGGCTTAGGTGCAGGCGCAGCAACTGGCGCAGCGATTGGCGCGCTTGCCGGTGGTGGTAAAGGTGCTGCAATGGGCGCAGCGATTGGCGCAGGCGTAGGAGCCGCAGGTGGTGCAGGCATTGGCTACTATATGGATACTCAAGAAAAGAAATTACGCTTACGCTTAGAAAGCACAGGCGTTCGAGTACAAAGAAATGGAAACAATTTACAATTGATCATGCCCGGCAATATTACCTTTGCATCTAATTCTGGAACCCTCAATAGTAATTTCGCTCCAATCCTTGATTCAATTGCCATCATTTTTAAGGAATTTAAAGATACAAGTATCGACGTAGGAGGTTTCACTGACTCTACAGGCAGTAATCAACATAACCAAGAGTTATCTGAACGCCGTGCCGCTAGCGTAGCGAATTATTTAGTCCGTTCAGGCGTGAGCAGCAACAGAATACATTCACGCGGTCTTGGCGAGCGCTACCCTATCGCCTCAAACAATACTGCAGCAGGGCGCGGACAAAACCGTCGAGTGGAAATTAATATCCGCCCTAGATAATTCACTTTATTTAAAGCATAAAAAAGGCCGCATAAAGCGGCCTTTTTCTTCAAACAATCACTAAAAGTTTATTTTAATAAGCCTTGTAATAAACCATTCAAGTTATGTACAAACTCAGCAGGATCATCTAGTTGTCCGCCTTCACTTAACACTGCCTGATCAAACAAGATACGCGTTAAATCAGAAAAGCGCTCATCATCTTGCTCCTCTTTTAAACGTGTTACTAAAGCGTGTTCTGGATTGATTTCGAATACCGGCTTGCTACCCCCCATACCCATCATACTCATATCCTGACCCGCCTCTTTCATGATGCGTTCCATATTCAAGCTCATCGCATCTTGCTCAGTGACTAAACAAGATGGTGATGCCGTTAAGCGATGACTTAAACGTACTTCACTTACTTTATCAGTCAACACTTCTTTGATTTGAGTAATGACAGACTCAAAATCTTTAGAGGCTTCTTCTTGCTCTTTTTTATCTTCTTCCGTGTCGAATTTGTCTAAATCCAACTGACCTTTCGCAACCGATTGTAAAACCTTACCATCAAAGTCATTCAAATTAGATACCAACCACTCATCGATACGGTCAGATAACAATAGAACTTCAATACCTTTCTTACGGAAGATTTCTAAATGCGGGCTGTTTTTAGCTGCGGCAAAACTATCCGCCGTTACATAATAGATTTTATCTTGGCCTTCTTGCATACGCTCGATGTAATCTTCAAAAGAGACCTCTTGCGCATCCGTATCAGCATTCGTTGATGCAAAACGTAATAACTTCGCAACACGCTCTTTATTCTTATTATCTTCGATAGGGCCTTCTTTGATCACATTACCAAACTGAGCCCAAAAAGTAGCATATTTTTCTTTATCGTTTTTCGCAAGACCTTCTAATAAACCTAATACCTTTTTAACTGCACCGGCTTTAATCGTGTTGATTTTTTTGCTTTGCTGCAGGATTTCACGTGATACGTTTAAAGGTAATGAATCAGTATCAATTACACCACGTACAAAACGTAAATAACGCGGCATTAATTGCTCTGCATCATCCATAATAAACACTTTACGCACATAAAGTTTTACGCCGTGCTTTGCATCTCTGTCCCACATATCAAATGGAGCACGTGCAGGCACATACAGCAACATCGTATATTCGTTTGTACCTTCTACTTTACTATGTACATGCGCTAAAGGATCTTGAAAATCATGGCCGACATGCTTGTAAAATTCATTATAAGCCTCGTCACCTAACTCATCTTTAGATTTAGTCCATAATGCAGATGCGCTATTAACGGTCTCTTCTTCAACTTTAGCAGGCTCAGTTTCATTGCCTTCTTCGTCCGTAACTGCTGGAATTTCTTTATCCATAACAATTGGCAAAGAAATATGGTCAGAGAATTTTTTAACAATAGAACTTAAACGGTAATTATCTAAGAATTCTTTTTCATCATCTTTTAAATGCAAAATGATTTCAGTACCACGACCTACTTTTTCTACCGTTTCTAATGTGTATTCACCTTCACCCGCCGACTCCCAAAGCGTTGCTTCTTCAGCACCTGCTTTACGCGTAATTAAAGTGACTTTATCAGCAACGATAAAAGCAGAATAAAAACCCACACCAAACTGGCCAATGAGTTCGCTATCTTTAGCTTGGTCGCCTGTTAATGCATCAAAAAACTGCTTTGTGCCTGATTTAGCAATAGTACCGATATGCTCTTGCACTTCTTCGCGCGTCATACCAATACCGTTATCGCTAACAGTTAGTGTTTTTGCATCTTTATCAAAAGCAATGCGAATTTTTAACTCGCTATCTCCTTCATACAAGCCATCATTAGACAGCGCTTCAAAACGCAATTTATCCGATGCATCAGAAGCATTAGAAATCAATTCACGTAAAAAAATCTCTTTATTACTATATAAAGAGTGAATCATTAATTGCAGTAAATGCTTAACTTCAGTTTGAAATCCCAGCGTTTCTTTTTTAGCTTCAACAGTCATTTTTCAATATTCCCCAAAATAAATAATCATTATCGGTTTCGATATTAGGGCAAAGATTGTGTTTTCAAGGGAAAAATATAGAATACAAATAAATACCTCGAATAATAATTCCTTATTCTTGCCCGCCAGTAATCAATTTCTGAGTAATGCTAGACCTAAAATCAAAAAAAATTTTACTGATTGAAGACTACCCTGTCATGCGTAAAGCGATAAGAGACATGCTTTATTCCTTAGATGTAGTCACACTTATTGAAGCTGAAAATGGTCAAAAAGCGATTAATGCAATGCAATCTCAAAAATTTGATATTGTCCTCTGCGACTACAATTTAGGCGATGGAAAAAATGGCTTACAAGTATTAGAGGAAGCTAGATTTCGTAAACTACTTCCCAGCTCCGCTGCATTTATCATGGTAACCGCTGAGCAAGTGCAGGGCATGGTACTCAGCGCGATGGAAAACAAGCCTGACGAGTATTTAACTAAACCTTTTACAGTACAACTTCTACTAACTCGCTTAGAGCGGACCTTTGAACGGAAACAGTTTTTTAAGCTGGTCGATGCCGCTATAGATATTGAAAATTATCCTTTAGCCATAAAATACTGCGACAAATTACTGGATGAAGGTCCAAAAAAAATGCATACCGCACTATTAAAAAAACGTGCTGAATTAGCCGTTCATACTCTAGATTTTTCGACTGCGCAGCATATTTATCAAGATATCCTAGAGCAAAGAGAACTTAACTGGGCTTTGCTTGGGATAGCACAAATTCATTATTTACAAGGCAACACAGAAGAAGCGATTGGCACGTTCCAGGAAATCATTAGTAAATACCCTATGACCCTAGAAGCTTATGATTTACTCGCTCAGTCGTATGAGACCACCGAACAACATATAGAAGCGCAAGAGGCTTTACATAAAGCAGTACTATTATCACCACAGACCATTTTAAGACAACGCAAACTAGCAACTATTGCGAATAAAACTGGCGATTTAAAAACTGCAGAGAACGCTTGTAAAGCCGCGGTCGTACTAGGCAAATATTCTGTACACAAAAGTTCTAACGACTTTTCTAACCTAGCCCAAATTTTTAAAAAAGCAGATAAAAAAACCGAGGCACTGGAAATCTTACAAACCATGCGCAATGAGTTCCCTAATGACCCTAGCGCAGAGTTACGCGCGACTATTGCTGAAAGCGAAATATATCAAAGCATGGGCGAAGCGGAACAAGCGGAAGAAGCATTCAGCAAAGCACTAAGCATTAGCAAGCAATATGATCAAATACTAGATAAAGAAATCAAACTAGAGATGTCCAAGGTTTGCTACCAAAATGACCACGAAGAAACCGCAGATAAGCTTATCAAGCAACTGATCAAAAGCCATATTGATGACGATAATTTCATAAATGAAATCATCGTCATGCACAGCTCTATCGGTCGCGAAAACCATGCAGATAAACTGATCAATGCAACACGACAAGAGCTAATCAATGTTAACAATGAAGGCGTGAAACTTTATCAACAAGAAAAGTTTATTGAAGCCATTGCCGTTTTTGCCAAGGCATTTAAAGCCATGCCTGAGAATAAAACCATTATTCTTAATATGACTAAAATCATATTACATAACATTAAAGTGTCAGGTTGCACTAAAGGCAATATGGCAGAAGCCAAATTTTATATTAACAAGGCGAAAAAACTAGGCGTTGCCCAATACAAACTCAATAGCATTCAAATGGAATATGCCAAACTAGTACATAGCTTTAATAAAACGACAACAAAATGATCCACTCGTCAGTACCCCCCGTAAGCTTCTCAGCTATCCTTGGCTCCTCCATCCATGATGTAAAAAACTCGCTAGGTGTTATCAGCGAACTTATCCAGCAACTCAAGCAAACCAATACAGAGAACAAGCATATCTTGCAGCTAGAGTTTGAGGCTAGCCGCATGAACAATAACCTAATTCAGTTACTCACTTTATATAAAATTGAGGCGAAAAATTTCACCTTAGATATTGATGAATATTCAGTTAGTGAAATTCTGAATGATGTTAAAGCTCAACAGTCATCACTCTTTGACTTAAGTGATGTAGCTTTAGAAATTGAGTGCAATGAAGACCTGCTTTGCTACTGCGACTTTAATTTAACCTGTAGTTCAATTAACTCGATTTTAAACAATGCTCAGCGTTATAGTCATAAAAAAATCATTCTTTCAGCAGGGCAACAAGATGGCTATGTGTACTTTAGAATCGAAGATGATGGTGACGGCTTTCCAGAGAGCTTCACCAGCACCGGTAAAGTGGACTTTAAAACCGGAAATACCGGCCTAGGTTTGTATTTTGTTTCCATCATTGCTAATTTACATAGCAACGACAATAAATCCGGCTATATTAGTACGGCTAATGACAGCCGCTTAGGCGGAGCAAGTTTCAGCTTATTTTTGCCTTAAAATGACACTGATGGCACATTAATATCTTTACCTGTCAGTATTAAGGCAATTTGCAATAAGCTCTCCCAGTAATCGCCTTGTTGCGCACCTTTAATTTGCCTGTCAGCCTGAGCCGCAATTAATAAACCTGTCCTTAGGTTTTTCTGCTTAAGTTTAGCTAAAGCATGATTTACCAGTTTCTGGCGATCACCCCACACTTGGTATTGCATAAACACAGTATTTTTCGCCTGACCAGCCTCTACTTTCCGTTTAATATGAATAAGGTTACGCACTTCTCGCGCCAGAGCCCAAAGGACAATCGGCGCAGCAATTCCTTCGTGCTGCAGACCTGACAGTATTTTTAACACGCGTTCAACTCGCCCCGACAATGCCGCATCAACCAGATTAAACACATCATAACGAGAACCGTCCACTACAGCCTCTTGAATCTGCGCATCAGATACAGAGCCTTGACCATACAACACATACAGCTTTTCAATTTCCTGAGCAGCAGCCAATAAATTACCTTCCACACGCGCAGCAATGATAGCTACGCCTGCTCTTTCTACAAGCAAACCTCTACGCTGTAGTCGCTGCTGTAACCATTGCATCAAAGCAGCGCCATCTAAAGGCCAAGCCTGTACAGCAACTCCATGTTTTTCTAGTGCCGTCATCCACTTTGACTTTTTAGCTGACTTTTCCAACTTTCCTGCGCTAATTAATAACAAGGTATCTTCAGGCAAGCGTTCACAGTAGTTCACTAAAGCCTTACTACCTTCAGCCCCAGGCTTACAAGTAGGCATCCGCAAATCAATGACTTTTTTTTCTGAAAAAATCGACATTGAATCGGCTGCTTGCAAGAAATCAGCCCAAGAAAAGCTGGCATCAACCGTCAGCACTTCTCGACTGTCATAACCTGCGATTTTAGCCGCCTGCCTGACTGCATCAGCCGCTTCACCTAATTGCAGCGGCTCGTCTCCACTCAAAAAATAAATAGGCGCAAGCTTCTTAGCTAATGCTGCAGGCAGTTGTTCAGCTTTTAACCACACTATGGCAGGGATTTCTTCAATTCAGCTCTGGCTCGATCAATAACCGAACGCACAGCCAGACTATAAAGTTCTTTACGCAAGACTGCCTCTTCATTGCCTTTCGACAACACAGTATTACTACTCTGTTCATTAAAATATGATTTAGAAACCTCGATCGTTTGCGCAGAGATTAAAACAGCACCTTGATTATCGAGTAAATCAAAGGTCAAGCGATACACGAGATCATATTCATTAGAGTACCCTGAAGAATCTATAGAAATAGTTCGTCGCTGATAATCTTCATTGATCACATTTAAAATCATTCCCGCTTCAGCTGCCGTTGCCACTAACTCTCCTGAAGCAGAACGAAAAGTCCTGGCAATAGCATTGGTTAATTCCGCCGAAGCACCACGCACATAAATTTTCTGTAATGCTTCGGGAAGCTGAATTGCGCCACGCAAATGATAGCCACAAGCAGTTAACAACAGCATCAACATAAAAACAACACTATTTTTAGTCATCATACTTTTCAATGCCTTAGATAACGATACTTACTAGTTTTTTAGGTACGACAATCAGTTTTTTCACTGGCTTACCATCAATAAAACGCGCGACATTCTCCTCGGCCAAAGCAAGCGCTTCTATCACATCTTTACTAGCATCTGTTGCCACCTTGATTTTACCGCGCAACTTACCATTCACTTGGACGATCATTTGTACTTCATCTTGCACTAATGCTGCAGCATCAACAGTGGGCCAAAGCTGGTTAATATCTTCAGTTTTATCTAAAGCTAGCCATAATTTCTGGCAAATATGCGGTGCAATCGGATACAACATTAAGGCAATCGCCTCCAACACTTCTTGACGAACAGCAGCGGCATTATGTCCTTGCGCATCAAACTTAGCTAAGCTATTTAATAGCTCCATATTGGTTGCAATAGCGGTATTAAAATGATGCCTACGACCTATATCATCCGTTACTTTTTCAATCGCATGATGCAACTGCCGGCGTAAATCTTTTTCTGCGCTACTCAAGTTTTGCTTATCTAAAGCTGGCACAGCATTTACACTACTAGTATGTAAATGCACTTGGCGCCATAAGCGCTTCAAAAAGCGAAAACTCCCCTCTACACCACTATCAGACCATTCTAAAGACTGCTCAGGAGGCGCGGCAAACATAACAAACAAACGTACCGTATCAGCACCATATTCAGCAATCAAATGCTCAGGGTCAACCGTATTGCCTTTCGATTTAGACATTTTCGTGCCATCCATTAGCACCATGCCCTGAGTTAGCAGCTCTTTGAATGGCTCATCACACACTAACAAGCCTTCATCACGCATTAATTTGGTGAAAAAACGCGCATAAAGTAAATGTAAAATTGCGTGCTCAATGCCACCAATATACTGATCTACAGGCAACCAGTATTTTGCACTCTCATCGAGCATTGAATCTGCTTTGCTACTAGCAAAGCGAGCAAAATACCAAGATGATTCCATAAAAGTATCAAAAGTATCCGTTTCACGTTTTGCAGCTTTTCCACATTTAGGACAATCGACATGCAAAAAGGCATCGTGCGTTGCCAGTGGCGAATTCGAGCCATCTAAAACCACATCTGTAGGTAACTCAACAGGTAGATTTTCTTCAGGAACAGGGACTGTACCGCAATCATCACAATAAATAATAGGAATCGGTGCGCCCCAGTAACGCTGTCTAGAAACACCCCAGTCACGTAATCGGAAATTAGTTTTACGCTGACCTTTCTGCTCTTTTTCTAACTTATCAGCAATTGCATTAACCGCATCAGCCGAAGTTAAACCATCAAATTCTGCCGAATCCTTTAATATGCCCTTCTCGGTAAAGGCCTGCTCAGCAATACTATCTTCGACACCAGTAGTAGAAAAGATAACTTGCTTAATCGCGATACCGTATTTTTTAGCAAATTCATAATCACGCTGATCATGAGCAGGAACTGACATCACAGCGCCTGTGCCATAAGTCATTAAAACAAAATTCGCAATCCATACCGGCACTAATTCACCAGTAACTGGATGCTTTGCTTTGAAACCAGAGTTAACCCCTTTCTTTTCCATGGTTTCTAAAGCAGCTTCAGAGGTCTCAGTATGCCTACACTCCTCAATAAAAGCTGTAATATCTGCGCTATCTATCGCAGCTTTTAAAGCCAATGGATGCTCTGCAGCAACAGCTAAATAAGTCACGCCCATCAAAGTATCAGGTCGAGTCGTATAGATATTAACATCATCCATTCCGTCAACAGCAAAGCCCATTTCCAAGCCTTCTGAACGCCCAATCCAGTTTGCCTGCATAGTTCTGACCTGCTCAGGCCAGCCTTCCATTTGCTCCAATGAGCTTAACAATTCATCCGCATAAGCAGTAATTCTTAAAAACCATTGGGAAATATCTTTTTTCTCTACAGCCGTGTCACAACGCCAGCAACAGCCATCAATGACTTGTTCATTAGCCAAGACTGTCTGATCATGCGGGCACCAATTCACAGCTGAAGTTTTTTTATAAACTAAATCTTTTTCCAGCAACTTAAGAAAAAACCATTGCTCCCAACGGTAATAACTTGGGTCACAAGTAGCTAGCTCTCGATCCCAGTCGTAACCAAAACCTAATTGTTTTAATTGCTCGCGCATATAAGCAATATTTTCATAAGTCCATTCCGCAGGATGCACATTATGCTTCATAGCTGCATTTTCAGCGGGCAAACCAAATGCATCCCAGCCCATAGGCTGCATTACATTTTTACCCTGCATACGTTGATAGCGACTAATAACATCACCTATCGTATAGTTACGTACGTGCCCCATATGCAATCGACCGCTAGGATAAGGGAACATTGATAAGCAATAATATTTCTCTTTGTCTTCTGCATCAGAAGCCTGAAATACGCCTGATTGTTCCCATTGAGCTTGCACTTCAGGCTCAATCTCTAGTGGTTTGTAATTTTCTTGCATTGTTACTCGTCTTATAGCGATCAAAAGCGTTAGAATACCTTACAGTGAACTAAATCTAAAGCCTTTTTACGGAGCAATTCTTATGAGTGAAAATAAACTAACCAAAGCCTATAACGACTTCATGGAATACATGTATGAGGCAACTGATGACACAATCCATTCTATAGCCGATAACATAGACGCTGCAAAAGAGAAAGTAAGCGAATTAGGCGGACTATCACAAGAAGAAGTCAGTCATGTTGCTGACGCTGTTTCCAGAGATCTACATCATGCAGCGCAATCACTACCAGACAATAGTGACGAGTCTTTAACAGAATGGCTTAAATTTGATATAGCTTTATTAGAAAATTTTGCCATGGATTCATTTCTAAGTATTGCAGATAAAACGCGCTTAGAACTCGCTAAATTAGAACTCGATGCCAAGCAATACGGCCACCCATACAAGGTAGGCGACATTACTGCTCCAGGCACATTGAGTTGCGAAAAATGCGGTAAAGTTATTGCCTTTAAAAGTACCAGCGTTATTCCTCAATGCCCAGAATGTGGTGCAGAAACTTTTATACGCTCTTGATATTACATATAATAACAACTTCATTTGATAGATTTATCGGGGAATAGAATGCGCAGGGTTATCTTTAATCAAAAAGGCGGGGTAGGGAAATCTACTATTACATGTAACTTAGCGGCAATTAGCGCTATGGAAGGTAAGCGCACCTTGGTCATTGACCTTGATATACAAGGGAATGCCACCCAATACCTATTAGGAAAAAAAGTAACTGACTCAGATAAGACCGTTGCCCACTTTTTTAAAGGCTGTTTAAGCCTTGGACTTTTCGGTGGGCAAGCAGGCGGTTTAGAAGATGTTATCCACGAAACGCCCTTTCCTAATTTATTCGTGCTACCTTCGCACCCAGAATTAGAACCACTACAAGGTCGCTTGGAATCTCGCTACAAAATATTTAAATTAAAAGAAGAGTTGGATAAACTGGAAGGGTTTGATGAAGTCTACATAGACACGCCACCGATCCTTAATTTCTATAGTCAATCAGCATTAATCGCAGCTAATAAATGTTTAATTCCATTTGATTGTGATTCTTTTGCTCGAGAAGCGTTATACACGCTAATGCAAACCCTAAGTGAAGTAAAAGCAGACCATAATGAGAACTTAGAAGTTGAAGGTGTTATCGTCAATCAATTTCAAGCTCAAGCACGCTTACCTAGACAGCTTGTCGATGAATTAATCGCTGAAGGAATCCCTGTTTTAAACAGTAAAATTTCTCCATCTGTGAAAGTACGCGAGTCGCATTCGGAATCTAAACCTCTAGTTCATTATGTGCCAAACCATAAACTAACTAATGAGTTCCGTGAATTACATATAGAAATTCACAGTAAATAATTGCAGATTAAACGCGAGATCATAATTTAAATAGATCTCGCTAATTTCTTCATAAAATAGTATTTATTAAGCAACGCTCCAAGTAACACTATTAAAATAAGCACAATAACAGGTTTATCCCCGGTGCGTGCATAAGGCGTTAAGCCACTCATAGGTCTAATATCAGCGGTAATTGAAGCTCTTTGCATTACCGGCGCTTGATGAATTATCTGACCTTTCTCTGAAACAACTGCTGTTACACCCGTATTAGTTGTCCGCAATAAATAACGCCCTGCCTCTAACGCGCGCATCCTAGCAATTTGCATGTGCTGATACGGCTCAATAGATCGCCCAAACCAAGCATCATTAGTCACATTCACTAAAAACTTAGCCTGCTCAATATGTCGAATACTCTGCTCCCCAAAAGCATCTTCATAACAAATAGAAGTTACAAATTGGTGTCCTGCTGCTTTAAGCAAAGGCTGATCAATATCTCCAGAACTAAAATTACCTAGCCGAACATTCATTAGGCCTAATAAATAGCCTGAAACAGGTTGCCACGGCAAATATTCGCCAAATGGCAATAAGTGTATTTTTTTATAGAAGCCTTCAGACTCGCCTAAAGTTAGAACTGCATTATATAGTTGCCCTGCCTCATTCTTATACGGCAAGCTCGTAATAATGGTTGTATTATGCGCTACCGCTTCTATTTTTAAAGGCATCAAATAGCTGTCTTTAACATCGCTATAATAAGCAGGAACAGCCGTTTCAGGCCAAATAATAATATCCGAGTTCCAGTGCTTAGTACTGTCATCGTAATATTGTTTCAGGGTTGTATTTCTATTTTCCAGCTGCCACTTATCCTTTTGTGCAATATTTCCCTGAATTAAAGTAACTTTAATTGGGTCTCCTGAAACATCAGTCCAGTTTATTCTTTGTAATACAGCACCGACAAGCAATAAAAAAATCACTCCCATAACGAGTTTACTGCGCATATTTTTGCGCAACAAACTATCAGCTAATAAAGATGAAATTATAGCAATAATTAACCCCACACCATAAACACCAAAGATAGGTATATACCCCGATAAATAGCTATCTAACTGGCTATAGCCAACTTGTAACCAAGGAAATCCACCTAATACCCATTCCCCTCGAATATACTCGACAAATACCCATACACATGAAAAAACTAACCAGTCAAAATAACTATTAGTACGTAGCTTAATGAAAAAATAAGCAGACATTGCTGGAAATACAGCCCAAAAACTACAATAAAACAGCGTCATTAATATGGGTACAAAAAAACCAGTTGGCTCACCAACCACCATACTAACAAAGACCCAAGATACACCACTTCCAAAAAGCCCAAGTCCAAATAAAAAACCACGTAATGTCGCTCTTTTGACACTCAATTCAGGTAATAAAGAGCCCCTCAAAAAAGCTAAAGCAACAAAAGCCAATAAAGAAATATCAAAAGGGGAAAAAGAAAGCGTTAGTAGAGCCCCCGCAATAAAGACAAGCACATCACCCCATATAGATTTAAATAGTTTTACCATACAGTTTCCATCTAATTATTTGAACCGAAATGCCAAAAATATTAGCAAACCAAGTATATTTTAGGCAATCATTTTCTAAATAAAAGGCAAAAAAAAACCCAACCTATTGCTAGGTTGGGTTTTTAGTTTAAGAGCTTGGCAATTCCCTACTTTCACATGGATAAATCCACACTATCATCGGCACTAAGCGGTTTCACTTCCGAG
>Ga0209290_1000109_pt1 | contig 79284 bp, 70 predicted proteins | sample EN1Hudsemesocosm_2_FD_184632 | JGI IMG/M metagenome (GOLD analysis project Ga0209290, IMG submission 184632) | Methane-oxidizing microbial communities from mesocosms in the Hudson Canyon - EN10B Hudson Canyon (SPAdes) (version 2) | ecosystem: Environmental > Aquatic > Marine > Cold seeps... | reverse complement strand
GACTAATGGATGGGCTAAATAATTTAGGCGACAACCCGGAAGACGCCGCGACGCTCGATAATTTATTAGAAGATACACTTAATAATTTAGCTTTTGCACAATCAAGTATTTCTCAAGTTCGAAGTGAGGTGGGGGCGCGCTTAAATGTGATTGAAAATACCTCTAGTCTTGCCTCGGATGTAGACCTTGTGAGCAAGGGAGTGCTATCGGCATTAAGTGATGTAGACTTTGCCGAAGCAGTCAGTCGGTTATCGCTACAGTCTTTCTTATTAGAAACTGCTCAGCAGAGCTATGCCAAAATTCAGAATTTATCGTTGTTTAACCAAATATAATCTTCTTAATTTACCCTCCCTTAATACATCTTCTCAAATATGTCCTTTACTGAGAGTACTCGTAGAATTTAACGCCTACAGGTACTCAAGTGTTCTTATAGTTCAATTTATTAAATTCGCCATATTCTTTTAGTTCTAAAAGCCGATCTATATATTCCAAACACAACTAAATAAAAGTTAAACAATTTCTAAAGTAATTCCAAACCGTGTCGTTAACCTTAGTGAATAAAAGAATTGTCCGGAAAACTGGGCGTTCAAGGACTAACAGAGGGTTAACAAAATGCCACAAATTATTAATACCAATATTGCCTCGTTGAACGCACAGCGCAACTTGGACAAATCACAGTCTTCAAACCAGCAAGCGCTACAGCGCTTATCATCAGGTCTACGTATTAACAGTGCGAAAGACGATGCGGCAGGTTTGGCGATTTCTACTCGTTTCACCTCTCAGATCAAAGGTCTGAACGTAGCAGTACGTAACGCAGGTGATGGTATCGCTCTAGCGCAAACCGCAGAGGGTGCTTTGGGTTCAATGAATGACAGCTTACAGCGTATTCGTGAACTGGCGGTACAGTCTGCCAACGCCACCAACTCTGATGTTGACCGCGACGCACTTCAAGCGGAAGTAAGTCAGCTGGTTGCTGAAATCTCACGTACAGCAGATGAAACCGACTTTAACGGTCGTAACTTACTAGATGGCTCTTTTGCTGCTTCTTTCCAAGTTGGTGCGAATGCAGGTCAAACAATTGATGTTTCGATTGCAGAATTAACAACCGATAAATTAGGTGCTTCTGACCAGTCCGGTATTAGTTCAACAGGTGTGAATGAAGCGCTTGGAAATGGAGACTTGATTATTAACGGTCAAGAAATTTCTGCAAGTCGTGCAAGTGATGATACTGCCTCTACAGCTGATGCAGCAAATTCAGCTATTGCAAAAGCTGCCACAATTAACCGTGAATCAGATACGACGGGAGTTAAGGCTTTTGTTAATGAAAATACGGCTGTAGGTACTAAGCAAGTCGCAGCTGCGGGCACAACAACCCTTAGCTTGAATGGCGTTTCGATTGACCTACAAACCTCAACTGACGCAGCAGGGTCTCGAGCTTCTGTAGTTGAATCGATTAATGCTTTTGCAGAGCAAACAGGTATTACTGCAGTAGATTCCGGTTCAGATGCAGGCGGTGTGACGCTAACAGCAGCAGATGGTCGAAATATTGATATCTCTTTCAGTACTGGTGGTGGTGATTTCGCGACTGATGCTTTAGCTTCACAAGCAACTGGTTTAGCATCATCAGGAACTAAAGTAGGTGGCTTTACACTCGTTTCTAATGAAGCCATTGATATTGATGGTGGTGATGGTAGTGCGATTGGTGATCTGGCTAATGCTGGGTTAACCCGTGGAACCTATGATAAAGGAGTTGCTGCGGTAACTACTGAGAAAGCCGAGTTCTCAACAACCACCGGAAACTTAAACGGTGGAGGTAGCGCTTTTAACGATGTTAAAGTATCAGCAACTGCAACAGTTGGTGGCGGTGCTGCGGTAACAACTCAAGCTTATACATATAATGTAAATGTAGATGGTGCGGTAACATCCGGGCAAGTTGCAGCGGGTATTCAAGCGGGTGATGCCGTAGCAACTTTGGCAAAGGGTATTAATGACAATGTTACTGGTGTTGAGGCTTGGGAGCAGATTGATGGTGTACTAGATGTTAGTGCCTTTGCAGCCGCTGAGGAATTCACTCTTGGGAATGCTGCTGGTACTGTAAATATAGGAACATTTGCTTCAACTGGTACTACAGCTGCTGATGCAGCTGATTTAGTTGACAGAATTAATGCCTTTGATTTTGGAACCGGAATGGAAGTTACAGCAACATATGCGGGCGCTGGGACTGATGTTACTTTATCAATTAAGAACTTTACGGATGATGCAGCGGAAATCGTACCAGATAATGCGAATTTAACGTTCGATAATGCTGGGACGGGTGCTACGGCGTTAACGGCAGCAGCCACAGATTTAACTGGTGTTGTAAAATTCAAAAGTGATACTGCTGATAGTGTAAATGTGACAGTCAGTCGAGATGCTGATGATGCTGGTGGCTCGGCAGTTGGTGAAGATATTTTCTTAGCTGATACAGATTTGTCAGAATCTGGGACTGCATATTCTGGTCCGAATGGATTAGCTGAGGGTGATTTGACAATTAATGGTGTGGCTATTAAATCTGCGACAGCGACTTCTGACACGGCTTCTGCAACTGTGACCAGTGATGGTTCTTCAATTCTATCTTCTTCTAAGGAAGCATCAGCAATCTCAATCGCAGCAGCAATTAACGAAGTTTCAGCTGAAACTGGTGTGACTGCGACGGTAGGTGAAACGGTCGTTGTGGGTAATGAGCCTGGAGCCGCTAATGCTACAACTGCCGGTTTTGAAACCGGTGATCAGGCAGGATTGTATATTAATGGGGTTAGTCTTGGTGATGTAACGTTAACCAATGAAGCTGGCTCAAGTACTATTGATACTGATAAAGCACGAACGGATGCTATTAATTTAATTAATTCATCCTCTGGGCAAACGGGTGTAACTGCGATTGATAATGGTAAATCAATAACACTTGAAGCAGCAGATGGTCGAAATATTTCAGTAGCAATTGATAATAAATCTGGTAATACAGAGAGTGGTCAGGGAATTGGGGCTGTATTTGGATTGGATCAAGATGTTGATGGTATTGGTGAGTCTGTATTTGGAGAAGGAACTAATAATCCTATCTCAGCTGAATCATTAACCTATGAAACGACTACGGGTAAGATTCAGCTGTCTTCAGCGTCTGAATTCACTGTTGATGTGGGCACCAATGGTAAGACTGAGCTAGATGTCCTTGGTTTCCAGGCCGGAACATTTGGTGGTGGGGAAGATGGACAGTTCCTGAAGGATATTGATATTACGACGGTTGAAGGTGCAACAGAGGCATTGATTGCAGTGGATAACGCCATTGGCCAGGTTGCTAGCCAGCGAGCTGACTTAGGTGCGATTCAAAACCGTATGGAATCTACCGTAAGTAACTTGCAAGTAACGTCTGAAAACTTGAACGCGGCAAACTCGCGAATTCAAGATGCCGACTTCGCGGCGGAAACCGCGGAACTGCAGCGTACGAACGTGCTACAGCAAGCCGGTATTTCGGTACTAGCTCAGGCTAACGCAGCAGGCCAGCAGGTTCTATCTCTTCTAGGATAAGTCGCAAGACTTACTAAGCTTCTTAATTGCATGATTAGGAAGCTTAATCTTCTAGAGATAAGAATCTTAGCCATTGAGGTGATTTATGAATGATATGAAAGCACATTTAACCGATCGAGTTTCGTTAGTTCAAAAGAACGCAGCTCAGCTTTCATCATCCTCTACTGCTGCTAACGCTTACGGAAAAGAACAAGCTGCAGCAACAGGTAAAATTGAGAGTACTGGTATAGGTGGCAAAGAGTTGCCACAGAATGTAAAGGCGATTGCCGATGTAAGTGAAGAACAAGTGAAAGACGCTGTTTCTAAGCTTAATGAGTATGTGCAATCAACTGAACGTACCCTCGATTTTCAAATGGATGAAGATAGCGGTAAAACGGTAATCAAGGTGTTTGATAAAACATCTTCAGAATTGATTCGTCAAATACCGAACGAATTAGCTTTGGAGTTGGCGCAAAACTTGAATGATGAAGAACCATCGTTATTGTTTAGCGCTCAAGTGTGACATTAGGAACTTTTTGTTAGCACTAATTTAAGCACTTAGCTAAAAATAACCCCAGACTGGCCGATAAGGTTAGTACTGGGGTTTTTGCGTTTCAGTATGAATATTTTGTAGAGTGGAGGCAGGCCATGGCTGCTATTGAATCATTAGGTTTAGGATCAGGGGTTTTAACCAACGATCTTGTTGAGAAGATTGTGGGTGCAGAGCGTGAAGCATCTGACAAGCGTCTTGACCGTGATGAAGAAATACTGGATGCCCGCATTACTGCTTATGGCGAAATTAAATCACTCGCCTCTACGCTGCAGTCTGCAACCAGTGCATTATCTTTACCCTCTACTGCAGGCTCAACAACCGCTAGCTCTTCAGATGAAGCCATTCTAACGACAGAAGCGTCAATTCTTGCTGAACCCGGCACTTACAGTGTTGAAGTATTAAATACAGCGAAAGCCCACAGTGTAGTTACCGATGCTTATAGCAGTATTGATGAAATCATTGGTACCGGCGAAATTCAAATTACCTTTGGTGCGATTACTTATGATGGGGGTGGTGGCTTTTTAAGTCAGGATGTTGACCCGACTAAGGGTGGGCCTCCAATTACGATTGATGACTCTAATAAAACCTTAAGTGGTATTAGAGAGGCAATAAATAATGCCGATATTGGCGCCAAAGCATCGATCATTAATGATGGCTCTGGTTATCGATTAGTAATCAGTTCTGAAGATACTGGCGAGCAAAATGCCATGCGCATTATGACCCTAGATGATGGCGGTGCGGTAGCCACCACAGGCCTATCTTCAATTGCTTATAATGAAGTTCAAAATGGCGTGGGCACTATGTCGGAAACGGCAAAAGGCGAAGACGCATTATTAAAAGCCAATGGTCTTACCATTACGCGCGAAAGTAATAGTATTGACGAGGTCGTGCCAGGGGTTACATTGAATTTGCTATCGGCGGACGTCGGTAAACCAATTTCCATTGTCGTCGCTCCGGATACGGCGGGTGTTCAGGAAAAGATTCAAGATTTTGTTACTGCTTATAACGATTTCAAAAAATTCTCAGACGAATTAACCTCCTACAATGCGGACACGGATCAAGCGGGTTTGTTACTAGGAGACTCGACTTTACGAGGAATTCAATCTCAGATTCGCTCTATGATCAGCCAACCTATTGAGGGGTTAACGGGAACTAAATACCGGTCTTTAACAGAGCTTGGTGTAAATACTGATAGAACCAATGATTTTTTATTGGAATTTGATCCAGCAGTTTTTTCTAAAGCGATGAAGGAAGAGCGTGAATCGATAGTTAGTATTTTAGCCAAAAGTGGTACTGCAGATGATGCGCAAATACGCTATGTCAATGATTCAATCAATACTCAAGCAGGTACCTATGCTGTTGAAGTGACTCAACTTGCCACTCAAGCAATTTATGAGGGGGGCAGTGTTGCAGGGTTGGATTTTGTTAGTCCTGTGGTGATCGATGATAGTAATAATAACTTTACGATAAATCTTAACGGTAAAAACGAAGCGATTACATTAACGTCTGGAAGCTATGCCACGGGTGAAGAGCTCGCGAAACAAATTGGTTTCCAAATTAATAGTAATGAAACCTATAAACAGTTTGCCTACAGTGCCACCGTTGAATATGACGCTGTGGATAAGAATTTTTCTATTACTTCTAATAAATACGGTGAAGATTCTAAAATATCCTTCACCAGTACAGATTCCAATAGCGCCAATACATTAGGCTTTAATATTACGGGAAAAGGCACCTATGAAGGGGTTGAGCTTACGACCTTAAATAGCGATGCTTTCTTAGGAAAAGGCTCAACAACTCAGCCTGGTAATCGCTCAATGGCGAGTACAGAAGGTGTTAATTTTGCCCTAAATAATGCGACTTTTTCATTGGATATCGGAGCTGGCCCTGTTGCGGTAACCGTCAATCTTAATGCGGCTGGAAATGATCTTAACGGCGATAGTATTATTGGAGATCGCAAAGATACGTTACAAGCGATTCAAACTGCGATTGATGCTACGGCATTGACGGGGGATGTGTTAGCTGAATTTGATGATAACGGTTATTTACGTTTCACAACCTCTGCTATTGGTAGTGCTCAGCAGATTGAAATTACTGCGGTCGGTGGCACGAGTAGTGATTCGGCGATAGGTTTAAGTGATAGCCAAGGAATTCAAACAACCGGTGATGATGCGGGGCTGACATTCGCTTCTGCTACTGAATTCAATATGGCTGTAGATGGAGTAGGTACTACGACGAAAGTCAGTGTTCCTGCAGGAACTTATTTATCAGGTGCTGATTTAGCCACCGCGGTTGAAACCGCAATGGATACAGCTTTGGCTGCTGATCCTGCGTTTGCCGGCTTAACTAAAGGCGGAGAATCTAGTACAGGTACGCGTGATATCAGTACAAATATCGATTTCTCAACAATAAATTCAGGTTTTATGTTGAACGTATCTGGGGTTGAACAAGAAGTTATTGTTAATTCGGATTCTGGAGATAATGTCGTTGATGTACAGGCAGCGCTGGATACAGCATTTGGTGCCGGTGTGGTAACGGCAAGTTTAGATGGGTCAGGATTAAAGCTGTCGTCTGTAGCTACTGGGCATAATGAGTATTTAGAAATTACAGCGGACGGCCGCGGTGCTAAGTCTGATTCCACCTTAGTGACAACCAATATTACAACCGGTATCGATTTTTCCGGTGTTGGAAATAATTCAACGTTTACTTTAGCGGTTGATGGTATCGATATTAATGTCGATGTTAATGGTGATGGTACAGCCGGTACGAATGATGCGGCGTCGGCACTCACTGTCATTCAATCTGCGTTGGATACGGGCTTAGTTGCTAGTGGGCAGTTTGATGCGGGTGATGTGATTGCTAAGTTAGACGGCAGTGGGAACCTATTTTTTGAAACTCTAACAAAAGAAGGGGTTAGAACAGCCGCAACTTATGGCTCTGGTGCCAGTATAGAAGTTAAAAATATTGCCGGTACAACGGCCGCTAATTTAGGTTTAGTGGCGGATGTGCAAACTAACGGCTATGACTCTCTTGGTTTTGATGATACACGTCGTTATGGATATGACTTAGACACAGATGTGAATTACGTATATGACCCAGTGACAGATTTAGGCTCATTGCAAATTAATGTGGGTGGTAATGCAACCGAGGTATCCTTCACGGATATTGATGCAGCAGCCGTCTCATTTTTTGGTCTACAAGATGCCGCAATTTATTCCCCTTCAATTGCTCAAGGGCAAAATGTCGAAGGCAAAGTGAATGGTATCGATGCTAAAGGTAATGGCCAGTACTTGTCGGCTCAAGATGGTAATAAAAAAGCCAGTAACGGTTTTTATATTGCTAATCCAGGGGCTGACTTTACGAGTCCAGTCAATATAGATGCGACCAATAATACTTTTACCATCAAGGTTGATGGCGTAGAAGCGGTTATCAGCTTGGCTCAGCCCGCAGTATACAATTCGGGTGAATCCTTAGCGGCGGCTTTAGAAGCGGCTATTAACGATGATGCAACCTATAAAGCTGATGGTATCAGTGTGAAGGTCGAGTATAACGATGATCCAGCTTCTTTTTCTTACCAAAAATTCGGTATAATTTCAGGCTCAAAAGGAGAGACCTCTACGGTAGAAATGACGGATGTACCAGGAAGTGCGTCTGCTACCTTTGGTTTTATTAACGGTACTGCTGATGGCGAATCAGGGAAAGCGCAAGAAGGTGATATTGATCCTTCGAGTGGTATTCGTATGAAAATTACCGGTGGGGCTATTGGTGCTCGCGGAGATATTACTTATATCTCGGGTTTTGCTGATCAGTTAAATGCCAGTTTATTGGCCATGCTAGATTCGAAGGATGGCATTATTTCGAATAAACTGGATGCTTTAGATAACGATAAGGAAAAGTTAGCAGAAAAGCGTGAATCAATTGATACTCGCATGTCGGCACAGGAAGCCCGTTTAAAGAGCCAGTTCTTATATAATGATGCGATAGTATCTAAACTCAATTCGACCGGTGATTTTATTAAGCAGCAGTTTGAAGCGATGAATAATGCTAATAAATAGATTAATAAAAAACAGTTTCTGAAATAAAAAAAGGCCGTTATCTGATAGATAACGGCCTTTTTTGTAAGCGCATATTGTAATTAAATAAATTCAATATTGGATTGTTTTCGGCAATAGAATTGATACATACCAGCAAATATATCAGGATTATTTTGCTCAATAATATCCCAGTTTTCTAGAGTATTATTTTTGTCTAACTTGCCTATCTGATTCTCCATAAGTTTACGGGCAGTCATCGTTGGCAGCATACCAATGAAGTCCAGTTGATTATCGCTAAGTAAAGACGCTATTTTATTTGGTGTAAATTGATACTCCTGTTCATGAAAGATTAAATCTCGGCAATTACTCATGCTATAAAAATCTGGGGAATTTATTATTTCATTCCAATCCCCCGGTATTTGGTTCATTAATAATGCTTGCCGTAATAAACGCTGATCCAGTTCATTTTTGCTAGTATTGTTGCTCTGTTCAATTAATTGTCTGAAAGCAATAATTTTTTTGCGTGCTTGCTCGCTATACAGAGCAATTTTCATAACCCCTGTTGGCGATAATAATTGCTGCAGTGACTGTAATCCTAGTTCTGGGTTCTCCATGTGATGGAGAACACCGGAGCATTCGATGACGTCGAAAAGTGCTGGAAAATTAGAAAATTCAAGAATATCTGCCTGAATAAACTGAATGTTTGTCACTTCATACTTTATGGCTTGTTGCTGCGCATAAGCAAGGGAGCGTCCGCTTAAATCGATTGCCACGACATTTAAATCATTGAAGTAGCTCGCTAAACGAATAGCTTGGCGCCCAGTCCCGCAGCCGGCCACAAGAACATTTAGCTTTTCTTTACCCTGCCAGTGGCTGAGATTTAACTGAGGGAAGTTTTTTAATAATGCTTGTTGATAGCTACTAGCTGTATTAAATCCAATATCCTTCCACCTTGGGTAGGGATTCTCTTCATATTGGTTTTGAACTTTTAATGAAACTTTATTTTTATCGGTTCTCTTTTTAACTTTCCAGTAAGGAATTTTTTTCGCTATAGCCATTTCTTCTTTATTGTTGCCAATAGCATAAGTAATAATGTCGGCCAAATAACTGTTGTTAACGGATTTTTGAACCTTTATATCGTTGAAAATTGCCGCTAAGGTTGTTTTAGCTAAGTCTTTATATTGCGCTAGAATAAGAACTGCAGGTGCAATATCATCCAGTTGCCATTCGGTTTCTTCAGTTATTTGATATAAAAGATTTTCAAGCCCTTCAATTATATTTTCCTCATCCTTGGTTACGGGCCATACATATTCATTAAGCTGTGCTTGAATTGCCATATCGTGTGCTAATTCAAGATGCAGCGATGGAATGGTCATGTTTTGTACAGTATTAAATAATAGTGTTTGTCTTAGACTAATAAATAAACGTTCTAATAATGCGTCGCAAAAGTGAAAGCTTCTAAGGCTTGCAAGTAATAAAGGGTCGCTAGCAATTTGATCAAATTCAAGCGGAGTACTGGATTGCGTTATTTGCAATTTATGATGCAATAATGTTGTCGTTAGATTACGTAATAAAGAGTGGTCTACTTCTTTGAAATCGAGATAGCGTAATACATTCGTTTCAAGTTCTACTGAATAAAAATCTGCATTGATGTGTGACGCTGATTCAAATAACTTATTTTTTATGTGTGGATCATTTGATTGAGTTTTAATCAGCTCTTGATACATCTGAAATGCTTCAACGTATTTTCCTTGCTCAAGGTAGGTATAAGCAAGTGATGAGGCAGAGCGTGTTGCAACTTTAGAGATCTTAAGTGAAGCGGAGAAATGCTGTTCAGCTAAGTCTAAGTTGTTAAGTGCTAACGCAATATGCCCTGCGCTGTACAAGGCAGTGGGGCTATCGGGTTTGGCATCGAGAGCACGATTAATAACAATTTGCGCCTGATCATGTCGACCACGGAATAATTCAATTCGAGCTAATAAGTTTAACCCTTTAATACCATTTGGATTAATGCCAAGTGCAAGGGATAGCTTTTGCAATGCTTGTGGCAGCTCGTTTGCTTGGGCATCTTTTAATTGGGCCTTAGCAAAGTGCTGCCCAGCTTCTTGAACTAACTGTGCATAAGAGTCCAGATCTAATCGACTGGTCTTCTTTGTATTTGTGGCATGTAAAAGGTTCATGGTTTAACACCAAAATTATCTCTAGTTACTGGTGTCTAAGCAAGGCCAATGCCAGAAAAATAAAGCTATATATTTCATAGGGTTAGCATTAATAAAATGAAATTGAAGCGGTAATTGCCGCTATTAGCGGCAGAGGATGACCGTTGTATTTTTAATTAAGTCGAGAATAAACTATTAAAGAAATCGTTCGGTTGGCCGTCATTAAGTAATGACAAACAGAATCAATCACGAGGCTGAGCTATGTATAGCAAGGGTGCAAATCAATATCGCCAGGTCGGTATGACATCGGAGGTCGAAGGGGCTGACCCTCATCGCCTTATTCAAATGCTAATGGAAGGGGCATTAACGCGCATGTCGCAAGCTAAAGGCATGATTGAAGAAAAAAATTATGAAGGTAAAGCTAAATTACTTGGCCGAGTGATGGAAATTATCGCGACCTTACAATCGAGTTTGGATCATGAAAAAGGTGGTGATATTTCATCCAATCTTGATCGATTATATGACTACATGAATCGTCGATTATTAGAAGCCTCGAGTGCTAATGATATTAATATGATTGATGAAGTCATGTCATTACTGCTGGAAGTTAAGGCCGGCTGGGATGGAATTCGCGACGAGTATTTGGCTGCCAGTGGAAAAAAGCCTAATGAACAGAAAGATGCGAATCAATCTTCTTTAAGTGCCTTCTCTGTATAAAGACTAATCAAAAACGATAAAAAATGGATTTTTTTGTGTTTTTTTCTTTAAGCTCTTCAATTAGAGCTTAAAGTTGCTTGTCATATCCCGACTGAATCAGCTATAAAAGTCTTTTAGAAAATCTTCTTATAACAATAAAAATATTAGTGTCAGAAGATTGACCTATTAGCAAATAGATACTTTACTAGTAGTGTTGAAGTCAAAATGATGGCGTGACTGGCTGGGATGCCGGTATACAAAGAATTCTATATTTAAGGCACATATCTCATGTGGAGAGAAATTAAGGTTTTGCTGATTGATGATAATCAACAGCGTAGCCACGATCTAAAAGTTATTCTCGACTTCCTGGGGGAAGAAGCGATAACCGTTGGCGCCAATGATTGGAAGAAACGGGTTGAAGCTGAAGTTGAAGAGACTAGCGAGATTTCTGCAGTACTACTGGGTAACAGTGCGGATATTAGTTTAGCCAAGATGGTTGAAGATATTATCGCTTGGGATCATGGCGCGCCGATACTATATATTGGTGATGATTCAACCGATGAAGTGGCTGAAAATTTACGCCGCGCGATTCTTGCTAATGTTGAAATGCCTCCTAGTTATAATAAGTTATTAGATAGCTTGCATCGTTGTCAGGTATATCGAGAGCAATTTACGCATAATCGCAGTCGCTCAGAGCGTCGTGAAGTGCAGTTGTTTCGCAGCTTAGTCGGTACCAGTCGCCAGATTCAAAATGTGCGCGAACTTATTATGCAAGTTGCAGATAAAGATGTGAGCGTATTAATTACCGGTGAATCGGGTACCGGTAAAGAAGTGGTCGCCCGTAATCTTCATTATCATTCAAATCGCAAAGCGGCTCCCTTTGTACCGGTTAATTGTGGTGCAATTCCTGCTGAACTATTAGAAAGTGAACTATTTGGTCATGAAAAAGGCGCGTTTACGGGAGCGATTACTACGCGCCAAGGGCGTTTTGAAATGGCGGAAGGCGGAACCCTATTCTTAGATGAAATTGGTGATATGCCTTTGAATATGCAGGTTAAGATTCTGCGTGTTTTACAAGAGCATACTTATGAGCGGGTCGGTGGTACTAAAACCATGAAGACCAATGTGCGCATTATTGCTGCAACGCATAAAAACTTAGAAAACATGATCGAAGATGGCAGTTTCCGCGAAGATTTATATTATCGCTTAAATGTTTTCCCCATCGAAATGCCTGCTCTACGTGAGCGCGTAGAAGATTTACCGTTATTATTAAATGAATTAATTTCTCGTATGGAATATGAGAAGCGCGGTTCGATTCGATTTAATTCAGCGGCTATTATGTCTCTTTGTCGTCACGAGTGGCATGGTAATGTTCGTGAATTAGCCAACTTGGTTGAGCGTTTAGCCATTCTTCATCCTTATGGGGTGGTTGGGGTTAATGAGCTGCCGAAGAAATTCCGTCACGTTGATGAGACGGATGAAAATGGCATGATGCAAGCCCCTGTGCTGGCCGATGTTACTCAAATTGATAATGGTTTGGTTGGCGTTGATTCACCAGCATTATTACCCGTGAATGGTTTGGATCTTAAAGAATATCTAAACGATCTAGAAAAATCGTTAATCCAGCAAGCGCTTGATGACTCTACTGGAGTTGTGGCTCGCGCCGCTGAAAAACTGAAAATTCGTCGTACGACATTGGTAGAGAAAATGCGTAAGTACGATATCAGTCGTAAAGAAAAAGAAACCGCTTAGAATTTAGTTGGTTTAAATAAAGCCCATAAGACACTGTTTTATGGGCTTTTTTTATGTCTCTAATTCAGGAGCGACTAAAAAGATAATTCACCACAGAGCACACGGAGGCGCTGCGCTGCACGGAGAAAAGCAAATAAAAAACAAGGAATACAGCTTTTAACTATTAGTCTTACTTTTACTTTTACTTTTACTTTTACTTTTACTTTTACTTTTACTTTTACTTTTATATTCTTTTTCTCGCTCTTTATCTCCCTCCGTGTAGCGCAGCGCCTCCGTGATCTCCGTGGTAAATCGCTTTGCCTTTTGTGTGTAAATTTATTTCTGACGCTTTATAGAGAAAAATACGCCGTAAAAGCGGCACGCTAATTGCTGAATAGCTAGTAATACTATTTTGATGTCGATTATTCGACACCAGCGGGAGAAGTTATGGCTAGCGTCGCTTTATTGAATTCAGCTCAAGAGAATGCCTCGAACATTGATCAGATTAATCATGATCACTTGACGAAAGAGCGTATGAACAAAGAGCAGCTAAAGGATGCATTCAATTTATTTAATTCTATGTCAGCTCAGCTTTCTCAAAGCTATGAGTTTTTAGAATCAAAAGTTGAAGAGCTTAGTGGTGAATTAGCTGAAGTTTCGTTGCAGCGCATGCAGGAATTGGCAGAAAAAGAACGCATTGCTGAGCGTCTTGAAAGCTTATTGCATATGTTGCCAGGGGGTATTTTGTTGCTCGATGGCGAAGGCCGAATTCGAGAATGTAATCCCGCAGCCCAAGCCTTATTAATGCCTGATGAAAGCGATAATGATTTGTTATTAGGTCAGCTTTGGCGTGATGTTATTACCACGAGCTTTAGCCCTAAGCCAGATGATGGTCACGAAATTTCTTTAGTTGATGGGCGCCGTGTAAGTTTGCAAACCGCGTCACTAGGTTCAGAACCCGGGCAAATTATTTTAATAACCGATCAAACTGAAACACGTAAATTACAGGCCAGCTTGAGTCAGCATCAGCGCTTATCCTCTATGGGCAATATGGTTGCCTCACTTGCTCATCAAATCCGAACCCCACTCAGTGCGGCGATGATTTATGGCGAGCATTTACAAAATGAAGAATTACTGCCGCAGCAAAGAGAGAAATTTGCCAATAAAATGATGCAGCGTTTGCATCACCTAGAGCATCAGATTCGCGACATGTTAATTTTTGCCCGTGGCGAAGCCCCACTTAATGACGACATGACATTATCGCAACTAATGCATGACTGGCAAGAAGCCTTAGAGATTCCCTTGCAACAAAATAATGCTCAGTGTGAATTTCAAGTTAATCCTTCGGATGTTCATATTCATTGTAATAGGGATGCGTTAATAGGCGCTTTGATGAATCTTGTGAATAACGCATTAGAAGCTTGTGGCCAAGGCGCTCATTTGCAAGTACGAGTGAATGTGAGCGAGCAATATCAGGTCACGATTGAAATTGAAGATGATGGCCCAGGTTTTGGTAATGCAATTAATGATCAGATCTTACAGCCTTTCTTTACCACTAAAAGCAATGGTACAGGCTTAGGGCTTGCGGTTGTGCAGGCGATTGCCCGTGCACATTATGGTGAGTTTTCAATTCATTCCGCTGCGGAGTCTGGTGCTATCGCCAGTTTTAAATTACCAGCCTCGCCCATTACCAATAGTGAGACTGTGATCAGTCATTAATATTCAGCTATTAATAAAAATTTAGGAGAAAATTATGAAAATTTTAGTGGTTGAAGATGATCCGAATTTAAGAGAAGCGATTGTTGATTCTTTGATGTTAAAAGGCCATCAGGTACAGGAAGTCTGTAATGGTGCTGAAGCGGTTAAAGTCATTGCTCAGTCGTCTTTGGATATCATTTTAAGTGACATAAATATGCCAGAGATGGATGGCTTGCAATTATTGGCGCATGTTAAAAAGCATCAGCCTTGGCTGCCAATGATCTTAATGACCGCTTATGGCGATGTCGGGCAGGCGGTTAAGGCCATGCAGCTAGGGGCTAATGACTATTTAATGAAGCCGTTTGAAGTATCTGAGTTATTAGCGCTGATTAATAAATATCAGGCGACGAGTAATGAGGTTGTTGATGATGCGCCGATCGCGGAATCAGCCGAAAGCAAACGCTTATTTCAAGTTGCTGAAAAAGTAGCAGCGACGGACTCAACGGTACTTATTTCGGGAGAAAGTGGTACCGGTAAAGAAGTTTTAGCACGCTTTATTCATCAAAAATCACAGCGTTCAGGGCAGCCTTTTATTGCGATCAACTGTGCGGCGATTCCTGAAAATATGTTGGAAGCCATGTTGTTTGGTTATGAGAAAGGGGCATTTACCGGCGCTTATGCCGCAACCCCTGGTAAATTTGAACAAGCGAATGGCGGAACATTATTGCTGGATGAAATAACCGAAATGGATATTTCTTTGCAGGCGAAATTATTGCGTGTTTTACAAGAACAGCAAGTCGAACGCTTGGGGGGTAAAAAGACCATTGATCTTGATGTGCGTATTGTTGCAACAACAAACCGAGAGCTAGCGGATTATGTTGCGGAAGGGCACTTTCGAGAAGATTTATATTATCGCTTGAGTGTTTTCCCGCTGAATTGGTTGCCATTGCGTGATCGCCAAGATGATATTCAGCCATTAACTCAGTTGTTATTACAAAAACACGCGGCAAAAATGAAAAAGCCAGTGCCTAAGTTAAGTGCTGATGCCCAAAGAAAACTATTGTCTCATCCTTGGCCGGGCAATGTGCGTGAGTTAGATAATACCGTGCAGCGCGCTTTGATCTTGCAGCAGGGTAATCAAGTGACCGCGGAAGATTTGGTATTAACACCTGTGCCGAAAAATCGTCGTTTTGAAGTGCAAGAAGTGCCAGAAAATACAATTGTCGATTTATCGGCGGACAATGCTTTAGGCAGTGATTTGAAGCAAAGGGAAATTGAATTAATTGTTCAGGCCTTGAATGAAGAGCCTAGTCGTAAAGAAGCCGCGGAACGATTGGGGATTAGCCCAAGAACTTTACGTTATAAAGTCGCTAAATTACGTGAAGAAGGTATTGATATAGAAGCACAGCTGGCTTAAAGCGCTGTGTTTAATTCGACTTTGAAAAAAGTGGCCCACAAGTTGCAGAAAGGAAGAGTAGAAGGCAAAAGTGCCAAAAAAATATAAGTGAATGTTGATGAAAACGTCAAATTCATGAAAAGGTCGAGGTGAAGGTTATGGTTAATCGTGCGGATATCAACTCTGTTTTATTACAGATGCGCCAAGTACGTCAGCAAATGCAAACCACGGATCCTTCTGCCACGGCTGGTATTAATAATCAGACGATGCCAATACAGAATAATAGTGTTGGTGCACCGCAAAATAGTTTTGCGTCTCAGCTGCAAGAGCAGCGTAGTCAGATGGCTCCGGTTAGTAGCAATTCCAATATTAATCACAGCCAAGTTCGTAATGAACTCAGCCAACAAGATTTAATCAATCAAGCCGCGGCATTAAATACCCGTCCTAATAATCAAATGGATTTCTCTAGCGCTAATGCTTCCGGTAACTCTACAACACCGAGTATTGGCGAGATGATGGGTAATGCCATTAATCAAGTTAACGAAACTCAAAAACATGCCGGTAGTTTAAGTACGCGCTATACCCAAGGTGACCCTGATATTGATTTGCCCGAAGTGATGGTCGCTATGCAAAAATCGAGTGTATCTTTCCAAGCGATGTCTCAAGTACGCAATAAGTTATTAGAAGCGTATAAAGATGTCATGAACATGCCAGTATAGTGGGGCGTCGTTAAATGGAAAATGCAGTAGCTAACCCTAATCAAGCGCAAGCAACCGATGGTTCCGAATCGACGGATTTAACGACGGATGACTCCCTTGATAATGCTGATTCGAATATTCATCCGGTAGTCGCGGGTTTTAATAAATTATCGATCGTACGCCAAGGTGCTATGTTAGGGGGCTTTGCTTTAGCGGTTGCTTTAACCATTGCGATTTTTATCTGGTCACAAGAGCCTAATTACAAACCCCTTATTAACCGCATGCAGGATTATAACGCTCAAGAAATTGTTGAAGTTTTGCAGCGTGAAGGCTTTGAATTTGAAATTGATCCTACCTCGCAAGTCTTAATGGTACGTGCAGATGAATTACATGATGCGCGTTTAAAATTAGCCGCAGCCAGTTTAATTGATGATAAAACCGTCGGCTTAGAATTATTAGATAATGAGTCTAATTTAGGCACCAGTCACTTTATTGAAACCGCGCGTTATCGTCGTGGTTTAGAAGGTGAGTTAGCACGTACTATCGCCAGTGTGCAGGCAATTCGTAATGCCCGAGTTCACTTAGCGATTCCTAAGCAATCCGTTTTTGTGCGTGATCATAGAAAGCCCAGAGCCTCTGTATTTTTAGAATTATACGCGGGCGCCGCTTTGCATAAAGATCAGGTTGAGGCGATCGTTAATCTAGTCTCTTCGTCTATTAGCGAAATGGATAAAGGGGCGGTTTCGATCGTCGATCAAAAAGGTAACCTGCTATCAAAAATTGAAAATGATAGTGGTGAGTTATTAGCGACTAAGCAATTGCAATATACCGAGCGTGTTGAAAATTCTATTAGTACTCGCGTTAATAGCATCTTAAAACCGGTATTGGGATTAGAAAACTATAAAGCGGAAGTATCAGCGGATATCGATTTTACGGTGGTTGAACAGTCGGAAGAAATCTTTAACCCAGACCTAATTGCCGTTCGCAGTGAGCAGCTTATAGATGAGCAAACAGTGAGTGGTGCTGATGGTGGTATTCCAGGAGCGCTATCGAATCAGCCTCCGGGTGAAGCGACGGCACCGGAGCAAATAGATCCCGCAACTGGCCAAGCCATTACCCCAATGGATAAGCGCAGTGAAACAACGCGTAATTATGAAGTTGATCGCACCATTAGTTATAAACAACAGCAAGTTGGGCGTATTCAGCGTTTAACCGTCGCGGTGGTGATTAATGATAAAGAGTCACTGAATGCTGAGACCGGTGAAATTCAATTTATACCTTGGTCTGAAGGGGATTTAGACCGTTTAGAAATATTAGTAAAAGATGCCGTTGGCTTTAATGCGGCGCGGGGTGATAGTGTCAATGTAATCAACTCACCTTTCATGGGTAAAGCAGAAGTTGAATTGGGTAGCCCTGAGTTTTGGACCCAGCCTTGGTTCTGGGAAATTATGAAGCAGGTATTGGCCGGTTTATTCCTATTGGTATTAATCTTTGGGGTTATACGACCAACGATTCATAGCATTGCTAATAAAGGGCGTACCGATGAAGAGGCTTTGGGGCTTGATGAGCTTTCGGATGCGGAAGATGAGTTTGATGAGGATAGAGTGACCTTATCAGGAGCGGACGATTTCTTATTGCCTGGGGCTTCAGAGAGCTTTGAGCGCCAGCTTGATGCATTAAAAGGTTTAATTGCCGAAGACCCTGCTCGAGTAGCTCAGGTTGTTATTCAGTGGATTAATAGTGAAGAAGGCTCGTAAGCCAAGCGCTAACAGAAGATAGGGTGATAAAAAGATATGCCTGAGAATACGATGCCCGCTGAGGCTAATCAGAAAGAGTTATTAGCGAATTTATCTCGCGTTGAGCGTGCTGCTATTTTGCTGATGAGCTTAGGTGAGAAAGATGCTGCTGAAATCCTTAAGCATATGGGTCCCAAAGAAGTACAGCGAGTCGGTACTTCAATGGCAACGCTGCAAGATGTTCGACAAGAGCAGGTTGAAGGCGTTGTTCTGGAGTTTCTAGAAGCCGTGAGCGGTCAAACGGGTATGGGCCTAGGTTCAGATGATTATATCCGTAATATGCTAACTCAGGCGCTAGGCGACGATAAGGCAGGGGCCTTGATTGATCGTATTCTATTGGGAGGCAGTACGACGGGCCTAGATTCGTTGAAGTGGATGGAGTCTCGTCAGGTGGCAGATTTAATTCGTCACGAGCACCCACAAATTCAAGCCATTGTTATTTCCTATCTTGATGCCGACCAATCGGCTGAAATTTTATCCAACTTTGATGAAAAAGTGCGCCTCGACATCATTATGCGAGTTGCTGCGCTAGAGGCAGTTCAACCGGCGGCATTGCAAGAGTTAAACGATATTCTCGAACGTCAATTCTCTGGTAAAGCTGGTACGCAAACTCAGACTATGGGTGGGGTTAAAGTCGCCGCCAGCATTGTTAACCTAGTTGATAGTACGATTGCTAATGACCTGTTAGAGCAGATTAAAGAAACTGATGAAGACATGGGGACACAGATTCAGGACTTGATGTTTGTCTTTGATAATCTGGTGGATGTTGATGATCGGGGTATTCAGGCACTGATGCGTGAAGTTTCTACGGATCTCTTGGTGATTGCGCTTAAAGGGGCGGATACCGCGGTACAAGAAAAAATCTTTAAGAATATGTCGAAACGTGCGGCTGAATTATTACGTGATGATCTAGAAGCGAAAGGCCCAATGAAGGTGAGTGAAGTTGAAAATGCTCAGAAAGAAATTCTTACCATTGCGCGTCGCTTAGCGGATGCCGGTGAAATTGTACTGGGTGGTGGTGGCGAGGCGATGGTGTAAACCATGACGACTCCCGTAACGAATGACATGAATGATGACGAAGAATTTCAAGCCAGTAGTGAAGATATTGATATTAAGCCTTGGGAGCTGCCTTATTGGAAGGGGGCTCCTAAACAAGAGGCCAAAGAAGAAGTTGAGGTCGTCGAAGAAGAGGTGGATTATGTTGAGCCACTGACGGTTGAAGAGCTTGAAAAGATCAGCAATGAAGCTCATGAGGAAGGTTTTTTACAGGGCTTAAATGAAGGTCGTGAAAAAGGTGAGGCAGAAGGTAAAGCGGAAGGGGCTATTGCCGGGAAAGAAGAAGGTTATAAGCAAGGGCAGCAAGAAGGTAATCGAATTGGTTTTGAAGCAGGTCAGGCGGAAGGGCATGCCTTAGGTAAAGATGAGATTACCCAAGCGGCGGAGAACCTAGCAAAACTCAGTCAACAATTAGAGCAGAGCCTAATAGAGAAAGATGCAGCCTTACCTCAAGTTCTTAGCCAATTAATAAAAACAGCGTGTGAAACGATTATCGAGCGTGAGTTAGAGCAAGGGGATAATCAAATAACTCAAAAAGTTATTCGTGCTCTTGATCAGCTACCGAGTGGCGCTGAGAATATCCATATTTTTGTTAGCTCTGCGGATGCGTTACACCTAGAGCATGGTTTGAGTAATTCAGGTCGTGACATGCATTTTGATATTGATGATGCACTAGCGACAGGCAGTGCGCGTATCGTCACAAAGCAATCCTTGATTGAATTTAGTCATCAAGAGCGTATGCAGCAGGTATTTGAATTTATTGACCAGCAGTGTGAAAAACTGGATTTAGATGATCTAGAGGGTGAAGTTGTAGAAGTGCCACTTGAAGAGGCGCCAGTTGAAGAAACGAGTGATAATACAACTGAAGAAATCTTTGTTGAAAAAGGTGATGTTGAAGAACTGATTAATGATGAAAGTGGCGTTGAAGAAGATACTGCTGCCCCCCAAAAAAATCATGAAGAAGACTCAGAATGAGTTTAAGCGAACAGTTAAAAACCATTAATATTGAAAAGCTTTCTTTAGAAAAAAAAGCCAGCGGTCGCTTAATTCGCATGGTGGGTTTGACCTTAGAAGCTGAAGGTTTAGTGGTTAAAGTGGGTGATCGCTGCATGGTAGAGCGCCGTGACGATAGTGATATTGAAGCGGAAGTGGTTGGCTTTGATGGCAGCCGAATATTTCTAATGCCAATTGAGCAAGTTGATGGCTTGCAAGCTGGGGCTAAAGTGAGTCCGCTTTCAGGGTCTGACGGTGTCCCTGTTGGTTTTCAATTATTAGGTCGAGTTCTAGATGGTATTGGCCGTCCTTTAGATGGCAAAGGACCGCTGCATGCGGAACAAGGCTCTCTGCAGGGAGAGACCATTAATCCGTTACATCGAGACCCTATTCGTACCACGTTAGATGTTGGCTTGCGTTCTATTAACGCCTTGCTAACCGTCGGCCGTGGTCAGCGCATGGGTTTATTTGCCGGTAGTGGTGTGGGTAAGAGTATGCTGTTGGGCATGATGACTCGATTTACCGAAGCGGATATTACCGTGGTCGGCTTGATTGGTGAACGTGGCCGAGAAGTAAAAGAATTTATCGATGAAATTCTAGGGGAAGAAGGTATGGCACGTTCTGTCGTTATCGCTTCTCCAGCGGATGATTCCCCTTTGATGCGATTGCGCGCGGCCATGTATTGCACTTCGGTTGCTGAATATTATCGCAAGCAAGGCAAAAACGTTTTGTTATTAATGGATTCCCTTACCCGTTATGCCCAAGCTCAGCGTGAAATTGCTTTGGCTGTAGGGGAGCCGCCCGCGACCAAAGGTTATCCACCTTCGGTATTTAGCAAGTTGCCAAAATTGGTGGAGCGCGCAGGGAATGGCGAAGCCGGTGGTGGATCGATTACCGCTTTTTATACGGTATTAAGTGAAGGGGATGATCTACAAGATCCGGTTGCGGATGCCAGTCGAGCGATTCTTGATGGTCACATTGTTTTATCGCGTAAACTAGCCGATGAAGGCCATTATCCTGCCATTGATATCGAAGCGTCGATAAGTCGTGCTATGCCACAGATTGTATCGCCAGACTGGTTGCGTAAAGCTCAAATGTTGCGCCAGCTCTATGCCCACTACCAAGAGAATAAAGATCTTGTCAGTGTTGGGGCTTATCAAGCGGGTTCAGATCCTACATTAGATTTAGCCTTAAATAGAATCCCATTAATTCAACAATTTTTACAGCAAGAGCTGAATGAATGCGCCAAAATTGAAGATAGTTTAGAGCAGTTGAAAACTATCTTACCAGATGTCCCTCAACCTACTTCGCCGGAGCCTTAAATGAGTAAGCAAAGGGTTAAGCGTTTAGGTTTTGTATTAAAAATGGCTGAAGATAAAGAGCAGCAAGATCTGCAAACCTGGGGGCGTTATCAGCAGCAGTTAGAGCAAGAGCAAGCAACGTTCGAGCAACTTGAACAATACATGACCGAATATCGTACAACGTTAACTAGTAATCACAGTACTGCGATTCAGGGTGGGCAGGTTCAAAATACAATTGCTTTTATTGAGCAAATCAAAGAAGCCAGTAATCATCAACAACAGCAAATAAATTTAATCCAACAGCAAGCTGATGGCGCTAAAAGGGTATATTTAGAAGCTAGGGCGAAAGCTCAGGCATTACGAAAGTTAATTGAAAAATTGAAAACACAAGCTTCCGCGATAGAAGAAAAACAAGCGCAAAAATTGATGGATGAATTTGCTGCACGAAGTGCACGTATTCGCCAAAGCTAAATTAAATTGATTGATAGATAACCAAAGCATTCTTAGCGAACCAAAATTGCTAGACCAGAATGACTGATATTCAAGAAAAATCATCGTAAAAAAACGCCAAAATTCAAAAAAAAATCTAAAAAATCGACTGAAGAAAAAAATTATCAGCCGACCCGCTTAAATTTATGATCATTGTTAGCAGCTTTCTAATTGCCGTCTATCCTTAGAATAAATGGAATAGGAATGGAATGACATGCCTGAAGGACAACAGATTGAATGCGGCGAGCGTATGACCATAGAACAGGTCGAAAGCTTATACAGCCAATTAGAATCCGCCTTATTAGAACATGATCAAATTGAGTTAATTGCCGATCGGGTACAGCAATGTGATACCGCGTCTCTGCAATTGATTGTCAACCTTCTTAGAATTTCCAAGCAGCAAGGCCACACCGTGAAATGGATAAAACCTTCAGCGGCGATTATCAATGTGGCTGAGCTTTTAGGTTTAACTGAGCCTTTAGATTTAACTCAACATATTACGCAGTAGTAACTAGGGAGTATGCCAATGGCAACCATTTTAGCGGTAGACGATTCAGCATCGATGCGACAAATGGTCAGCTTCACCTTAAAAGGTGCAGGCTATGATGTGCAAGAAGCGTGTGATGGTAGCGAAGCGCTAAACATCGCTAAGACTAAGAAGTTCGACCTTGTGTTATCCGACGTCAATATGCCGGTAATGGATGGTATTGAACTGGTGACTGAGCTGCGAAAACTCGGTGATTATAAGTTTGTTCCCGTATTAATGCTAACGACTGAGTCTGCTGGTGACAAAAAAATGGCTGGTAAAAAGGCCGGAGCAACGGGGTGGATTGTGAAACCGTTTAACCCTGATCAGCTGCTAAATACCATTAAGAAAGTTTTGGGCTAATAATTATGAGTATCGATCTCTCTCAATTTCATCAAGTTTTCTTCGAAGAAAGTTTTGAAGGCTTAGATATTATGGAGTCCAGTCTATTAGCACTGGATTTATCTGAGGTCGACTCTGAAATGATTAATACTATCTTTCGTGCCGCTCACTCGATTAAAGGGGGGGCGGGTACGTTTGGTTTTATGCAGGTTTCTAGTTTTACCCATGTGGTTGAAACCTTGTTGGATGAAATACGCGGCGGTGAACGCAGTATTGAGCAAGAGCACGTTGACCTATTTTTATTGTGTGTCGATTGTTTAAGAGGGTTAATGACTGATCTTCAGGCGGGTACTGAGCCTGATATGAGTCAAGCCGATGAATTAAAGGCAAAGTTTGAAGCTATTTTGGCGGGAGAAAGCCCCGATGCAGCAAATAGTGAGAGTATTGAGGCTAAGGCTGAGGGCTCTGAAAATACGAGTGCAGCGGATGATACTTCGGATATTGGTTGGAAGGTTGAGTTTATTCCCTGTGAAGATGTTCTCTGTACCGGCAATGAACCTTATCGCATGTTCCGAGAACTGCAGGACTTAGCGGAAGCGGAAAATGGCAGTGTTGAAGTTGTTCCACACTTAGAGCGCCTGCCTGAATTTTCAAAGATGCATCCAGAGATGTGTTATTTATCTTGGACAATCTTTGTGCGGGCAGCAATTGAATTATCGGATATCGAAGAAATATTTGAATGGGTGGTGGACGATTGTGATATTCGCTACCAGCGTTTAGCGGATGCTGACTTATCTAGTATCGAAGCGCATCATAGCCCAGATACTGAGGAAACTTCAGATCAGGCTGAAGCGGTCGCCGCTGACAATAATAATGAGAATGTCTCTGTCGAAGAAACATCTGAAATAGACGTTGCGATTAGTGAAACCCCTGCCGAAAAAATCGAACAAGTTACTGAAAAACTTGCCCAAGCGGTCACTCAGCAAGCCAAGAAAGAAACGTCAGTTGCCCCTGCTAAAGCGCCGTCGAAGACCGCGGCTAAAGCGGCGGAGAATACCTCGATTCGAGTCTCTATTGATAAAATCGACGGGCTTATCAATATGGTTGGGGAGTTAGTTATTACCCAGTCTATGCTGGGTCAGTTAGGCCAGGAATTTGATGTTAGTCGCATTCAACGTTTACAAGAAGGTTTATCTCAGCTCGAACAAAATACCCGTGAATTACAAGAAAGTGTGATGAAAATTCGCATGCTGCCCATCAGTTTTGCCTTCAGTCGTTTCCCGCGTTTGGTTCGCGATTTAAGCAAGCAACTGGATAAAGAAGTTGATCTAGTCATGCTCGGTGAGAGTACTGAGCTGGATAAAACCGTAATGGAAAAAATTGGGGACCCTCTTGTTCACCTTGTACGTAACTCTTTAGATCACGGTTTGGAAAGTGCAGAAGAACGTACTGCTAATGGTAAATCAAGTGCAGGTACTATAACTCTAAATGCCTATCACCACGGCGGCAATATTGTCATTGAAGTTAAAGATGATGGTGCGGGTTTAAATAAAGATAGAATTCGTAACAAAGCGATTGAAAAAGGTTTGATTTCGGATGACGAAGTTTTATCGGATTCTCAGGTATATGACCTGATTTTCCAACCGGGTTTTTCTACCGCCGATGTTGTTAGTGATGTTTCTGGCCGAGGTGTTGGGATGGATGTGGTACGTCGAAATATTGCTGAATTGAATGGCTCTATTGATGTTACTTCTACTCCTGGTAAAGGTTCATTATTTTCTATTCGCTTACCACTAACGTTAGCTATTCTCGATGGTCAGTTAGTGAAGGTGGGTGAGGAGGTTTATATCTTCCCGCTAGTATCGATTGTTGAGTCGATTCAATTAGAAAAAAGCATGCTGAATAATATCACCGGTAATCAATACGTGATGCAGTTACGTAATGACTATATTCCCATTATTTGTTTACAAGATATATTCAATATCGATCTAGAGAAAAAAGATCTTGAGGGCGCCATGCTGGTCGTTGTAGAAGGTGATAACGAAAAAATTGGAATTGTGGTTGATGAATTATTAGGTCAACAACAAGTTGTAATTAAAAGTCTTGAACAAAATTATCAAAAAGTCGATTCGATCTCTGGAGCCACCATCTTAGGTGATGGCACAGTCGCATTAATTGTTGATATCTCGGGTTTAAATAATAGGCCTCTAGATAAAAACTCTGATGATCAAACTCAAGCTGCTTAATGGAGTAATTTATGACGAATGCAGCTCAGCAAACAAATAATGATGTGTCTCCAGGTTCTGGTTCTGAAGATGAACAACAGTACCTAACCTTTATTATGGCCGGCGAAGAATATGGTGTTGATATTTTAGCGGTACAAGAAATAAGAGGTTGGGAGGCAACAACCGTTGTTCCTAATGCACCTGATTATATTAAAGGCGTTATTAATTTGCGAGGGACCATCGTTCCTATAATGGATTTACGCAGTCGTTTTAACCTAGAGCGTGTGGAATATAGCCCGGTAACTGTGGTGATTATTCTAAAGGTTGAAACTGAACGGGGTGAACGAGTTATGGGGATTGTTGTTGATGCGGTCTCAGACGTCCATTCAATTAGTGATTCTGATACACGTAATAGTCCTGAATTAATCGAAGATTTAAATACTGAATTTATTCGAAGTTTGGTTTCAATCGATGACAATATGATCATCTTATTAGACGTACAGCGCCTATTAACGATCGATAAGCAATTATTAAATTTAGCCACTGATGTTGCGGCCGATAACGAATAACGTGAACTTGAATATGAACAGGGTGGGTATCATGTCTGAAGAGCAAAATTTAACACATTGGAAAGTCCCAACGCTAACGGTTATTCCTGCAGCACTGGCACTAGTGTATTTAGCCGTAACTGCTACCAATATTGGTTTATCCGTCGTCGTGGCTGTTGTGGGTCTAGCGTTATCGGTTGTTTTAGGTTGGTTTCAATTATCTAAACAAGGGACTGTCGTGAGCAGTTCTATCGAAACTGAGCGTTTAATTAAAGCGTTAGATGTCTGTAATACCAATGTGATGTTGGCGGATATTAATAATGAAATTTGTTATACCAACAAATCCGTGACGAGCATGATGCAAAATGCCGAAGCCGCCATTCGTTCGGAGTTACCGAATTTTAATAGTGCGACCTTGATCGGTACCAATATGGATACCTTCCATAAAAATCCTGCTCACCAGCAGAATATGGTAGCCAACCTTCGTCAAACCTATAAAGCCCAGATCGTGGTGGGTGGACGTACCTTTGGTTTAATTGCGACCCCTATTTTCTCTGATGATAACTTGCGCCTAGGCACTGTCGTTGAGTGGGAAGATAAGACGGATGAGTTAGCTAAAGAACATGAAGAGCAGCAAGCAGCGAAAGAAAACGTACGTATTCGTAAAGCATTAGATGTTTGTAATACCAATGTGATGATGGCCAATGAAAACCTAAACATCATCTATATGAACGATGCTGTTAAGGAAATGATGGCGATTGCAGAAGCGGATCTTAAGGTCGCTTTGCCTAACTTTAATGCCCATCAATTAATGGGGGTTAATGTGGATGTGTTCCATAAGAACCCTTCTCATCAGCGTGGCATGCTAGAAAAGTTAGCCAGCGTGTATGAAACCAATATTGAAGTAGGTGCAAGAACCTTTGGTTTAATTGCTACTCCTGTATTTGAAGATGGTCAGCGTTTAGGGACTGTTGTTGAGTGGTTAGATAAAACTGAGGCTCTTGCTCGAGAAAAAGAAGAGCAGCAAGCGGCACAAGAGAATATTCGAATTCGTAAAGCGTTAGACGTTTGTAATACCAATGTGATGATGGCGGATACGGATTTAGATATTGTCTACATGAATGACTCGGTTAAACAGATGATGCTTGTGGCTGAAGCTGATTTGAAAGCTGAGTTACCAAGCTTTGATGCCCGTAACTTGATCGGTAATAACATTGATCAGTTCCATAAGAATCCAGCGCATCAGCGCGGTATGTTAGCCAAACTTTCTGATGTGTATAAAACCAATATTAAAGTCGGCCCACGCACATTTGGATTAATCGCGACGCCTGTATTCAATGAGGGTGAACGCTTAGGAACTGCAGTTGAGTGGATGGATAAAACGGAAGCTCTGGCACAAGAGGCTAAAGATAAAGTTGTTTCTGATACCAATGCTCGAGTGAAACAGGCCTTAGATTCGGTATCGGGTAATACCATGATTGCGGATAATGATTTCAATATCATCTATATGAATGCCGCGGTGCAAGGAATGATGAGTAATGCTCAGGGTGATATTCGCAAGGATTTACCGAATTTTGATGCCAATAATCTGGTGGGACAAAACATAGATGTGTTCCATAAAAATCCATCGCACCAGCGTAATCTCGTTGCCAATATGCGTGGTACTTATAAAGCAGAGATTATGGTTGGCGGGCGTACCTTTGGCTTAATAGCTAACCCGATTGAGAATGAACAGGGTGAACGCTTAGGTGCCGTTGTAGAGTGGATGGACCGTACCGATGAAGTTGCGGTTGAAAAAGAAGTGGATGGTTTGGTGCAAGCCGCTGCTAATGGTGATCTATCGCAGCGTTTAGAAACGGGTAATAAAGATGGATTCTTCTTAAGCCTTGCCAACGGCTTGAATAATCTTGTGGGAATCGCAGATGATGTTGTGAACGATACGGCGCGAGTTTTAGATGCTCTAGCCCATGGTCGTTTAACTGAAACTATTACCGCCGATTATCAAGGTTCATTTGGTAAGCTAAAACAAGATTCTAATGCAACAGTTGCAAAGCTTACGGAAATTATTACCAATATCCGTGAGTCGGCATCTACGGTTTCTACTGGGGCTAATGAAATTGCTCAAGGTAACTCTGATTTGAGTCAACGTACTGAGTCCCAGGCATCGAATCTTGAAGAGACGGCTTCGAGCATGGAAGAAATGACCAGTGCGGTTAAGCAAACCAGTGAGAATTCCACTCATGCGAATGAGCTAGCAGCGTCAGCGAGTAAGCAGGCTGCCCAGGGTGGTGAAGTGGTGAGTCGTGCCGTGACGGCTATGGATGAAATCAATCAGGCCAGCAATAAAATTGCCGACATTATTGGTGTGATTGATGAGATTGCTTTCCAAACCAATTTATTAGCCTTGAATGCTGCAGTTGAAGCTGCAAGAGCCGGTGAGCAAGGCCGAGGGTTTGCGGTTGTGGCAGGGGAAGTTCGAAATCTTGCACAGCGCTCAGCGGGCGCAGCGAAAGAAATTAAAGACCTGATCCGTGACAGTGTAGAAAAAGTAAATGCGGGAACGAACCTAGTGAATGAATCCGGTAAGACGCTAGAAGATATTGTCTCTTCTGTGAAGCGAGTGACGGATATGATTGAAGAAATCAGCGTTGCTGCGCAAGAGCAGTCTTCGGGAATCGAACAGGTCAATAGTGCGATTGCTCAAATGGATGAGATGACCCAGCAAAATGCGGCCTTGGTTGAAGAAGCAACGGCGGCAGGTGAGGCGATGGCAGAACAGTCTCGTGGCATGATGAATCTTATGGATTTCTTCACTCTGAGTAACTCGGCCTCAATGATGGGGGGGTATGTGAATAGCCCGAGCCCTGAACTTATGGCACCTCCATCGGCTGCGCCTCAGAATCATGGTGCGTCGATGAGCGATTCGTCCGATGATGAATGGCAAGAGTTTTAAGGATTGAATATGCCCAGCAGTAAAGCAGCTGTGAATTATAGGGAAAAGGAATTTCCTATGACGGATAAGGATTTCAAACGCATCGCTGGGCTTGCGGGGCAATATACTGGCATCGTTTTAGGTGAACATAAACGTGACATGGTATATGGCCGTATAGCCCGGCGAGTACGAAAATTAAACTTAGATAGCTTTTGCAATTATCTCGATTTTCTAGAAAGTAACCCTCAGCAAGAGCTGTCGAGCTTTATCAATGTTATTACGACTAACTTAACGTCTTTTTTTCGTGAGAACCATCATTTTGATTACCTTCAGGAAAAAGTACTGTCGGAAGTAAAGCGAAAAAATAGTGCGCAGAAACGTATACGAATTTGGTCAGCGGGTTGCTCTTCCGGTCAAGAGCCCTATTCGATTGCAATGACGCTGAATAAATTTGGTGTACCAGCTGATTGGGATGTCAAAATATTAGCCACGGATCTAGATTCTGATGTGCTAGCAAAAGCGAGAGCGGCGGTGTATTCGACGAGCGATATCGATGGCTTAGAAGAATCTACAATAAAAAATTATTTCCAGCGCAGCAGTGGCAATAAAGAAGTACGAGTTAAGGAGAAAGCTGCAAAATATATTCACTTTAAACGTCTTAATTTGTTAGAGAAGTGGCCTATGAAAGGGCCTTTTGATTTTATTTTTTGCCGTAATGTAGTGATCTATTTTGATAAGCCAACACAGAAAATTCTCTTTAATCGCTATGCAGACATGCTTGCGGTAGGTGGTTATTTATTTATTGGCCACTCGGAAAATTTAAATGGAATTTGTGATCGATTTGAAAATCTCGGTAATACAATCTATAGGAAAATTCGCTAATGGCCGCGTTACCGAATAATTTAAACTACCCTAAGCAGCCGCCACTCAGTAATGAATATGAACATATTAATCGTTATTGGGATAAGGTTCACCAAGTTTGGGCGGCAAAAATTTTACCTGGTGAACTCTATGTTTCCACTCATGGTGAAATGATATCCACCGTATTAGGCTCTTGTATTTCGGTGTGTATTCGCGATAAAAATAAGGGAATAGGCGGGATGAATCATTTCATGCTACCGCAAAATAGTGAGTTCTCTAGCGAGAGCTGGGGGAATAACCCAGCCACTTCGGCATCTCGTTATGGCAACTGGGCAATGGAATATTTGATTAATGCTATCTTGAAGCGTGGTGGTGAAAAGAAAAATTTCGAAGTGAAAGTCTTTGGTGGTGGCCAGATGATGGCTGAAATGACCGATATTGGACAAAAGAACATTTTGTTTGTTTACCAATACCTTGCCGAAGAAAAATTAAAAATTGAAGCGAGTGATGTCGGGGATATTTACGCGCGTAAGGTATTATATTTTCCTGATACCGGTAATGTTAAAGTTAGACGAATCAAAAATGTTAAAAATGATACGATTATTCGTCGTGAAACTGAGTACGAAAAACATGTATCGGTGGATGATAAATCTAAACCAGATACTAAAAATATCGAATTGTTTTAGGGTTAAATAATGGCTAAAATTCGAGTATTAGTGATTGATGATTCTGCTTTAATTCGGCAGATGCTTACCGAGATTTTGAGCGGGCGAGACGATATCGAGGTCGTGGGTACAGCTGCCGATCCCTTTATTGCTCGTGAAAAAATAAAACAGCTGTCACCTGATGTATTAACCCTTGATATTGAAATGCCCAAAATGACAGGGCTGCAATTTTTGCAAAACCTAATGCGTTTGCGTCCGATGCCCGTCATTATGGTGTCAACATTAACAGATAGAGGCGCTCCGGAAACATTAGAAGCTCTAGAATTAGGCGCGGTAGATTATATCTGCAAGCCTAAAGCTAAAACAGAAACGAAATTGCGAATTTTTGCTGATGATTTGGTTGATAAAGTTCGGATGGCTTCAACGGCCAGAGTAAGGCCTTTTGAACATCATAAAGCAGCCCCAACAGACGTCCATAAAAACAGCAGTTTTCAACGAGTTATCGCAGTAGGTTCCTCTACAGGGGGGACTGAAGCGATTAAAGAACTGTTGACTAATGTCTCTGCTAATTGTCCGCCCATATTAATTACTCAGCATATCCCTAAAGTTTTTAGCACCTCATTTGCCGATAGACTCAATCGATCCCTAGCGATGGAAGTTTTTGAAGCGCAAGAAGGCATGATTATTCGTCCAGGCTGTGTGTATATTGCCCCAGGAGATTTTCATCTGACGATTGCCAAATCAGGGACTAAAATGGTTTGCCATATTATTCAAACAGAAAAAATTAATCGTCATCGGCCAGCGGTTGATGTGATGTTTGAATCTATTTTGCAAGCTTATGGATCAAAGGTTGTTGCGGTAATGTTAACCGGTATGGGGGCAGATGGGGCAGGTGGTATGTTAAAGCTTAAACAAGCTGGAGCGATTACTTATGCCCAGGATGAGGCAACGTCTGTGGTGTGGGGCATGCCACAAGCGGCCTTTAATATGGGGGCAGTAGATGAAGTATTGCCACTGCAGAATATACCGGCAAAAATGTTGAATGCAGCATTAAAGAAATGATAAAGAAAACATTATCCTTAATCTAAATATAGGCTAAGGTAAAAGTAATGGGCATGATTGTAAGTTAAGGAGAAACACGAATGGGTGTTCAATCTAATGTAGATACAAGTGGAAAAGAATTAACCATTAAAGTTGATGGCCGTTTTGACTTTAGTGCGCATCAAGAATTTCGCGATGCTTATGAAGGGATTTCAACCGATATCAATAATTATATTGTTGATCTGGGTAATACCTCTTATTTAGATAGTTCGGCTCTGGGTATGTTGCTATTGTTGCGAGATCATGCCGGAGGCGATAACGCTAATATCACTATTACACGCTGTAATGATGATGTTAAAAAAATACTGACAATCTCAAATTTTGAACAACTCTTTACGATTCAATAATAATTAATCGGGTGAGTCGTATGAAAATTTTGATTGCTGATGATAATGCTTCAGACCGTTTACTATTATCTAAAATAATCAGTAAACAAGGGCATGAGGTTATTGAAGCTGAGAATGGAAAGCATGCGATTGATTGTTATGTAAAAGAAACTCCAGATATCATCCTTATGGATGTATTGATGCCTGAGTTAAACGGTAAGGAAGCCGCGAAAGAGATTAAGCGTATTGCAGGGGAAGACTTAGTCCCCATTATCTTTTTAACTTCCCTAGTCGATGCTCAAAGCCTTGCAGATTGTTTAGAGGCTGGTGGTGATGATTTTTTAACCAAACCTTATAATCATATCATTCTTAAAGCGAAAATTGATGCCTTCGTCCGTATGCGCAATATGCATGCAACACTGCAAAAACAACGCGATACCATTGTCGAAAATAACCAGCACATGCTGCATGAACAGCATGTCGCAAAAGCGGTTTTCGATAATGTGGCCCACTCTGGCTGTCTAGATGCCTCCAATATAAAATATATGTTATCGCCATTAGCGGTGTTTAATGGTGATGTTTTATTAGCCGCTCGTAAACCTTCGGGTGGTATGCATGTCTTTTTAGGTGACTTTACCGGACATGGTTTGCCCGCCGCCATTGGTGCGATGCCAATGGCTGAGATCTTTTATGGTATGACAGCCAAAGGTTTTGCCCTGCGCGATATTCTGCGAGAAATTAATTTAAAGTTAAAAAGTATTTTACCAGTCGGTTTCTTCTGCTGTGCAGCGGTCGTCGATCTCAGTTTTACTAAACGTAATATCAGCATGTGGATGGGGGGGGTGCCTGATTGTTATTTGATCAGTGATAAAGGTAAAACCTTAAAGTCTCTTCGCTCTCATCATCTGCCTTTAGGTGTTCTTAGTAGTGAGCAGTTTGATGATGAAATGACTGAACATAGCATGGAAGATGGTGATCGACTATTCATGTGGTCTGACGGTATTGTCGAGGCGCGTAATGAGAAGGGGGACATGTTTGGTGAAGATCGATTGCAAGGGATTTTTAAACAAAACCTAAAGCCAGATGACTTATTTGAAGCGGTACAAACAAACGTCGGGGCTTTTGTCGGTGAATCCGAGCGAGATGATGATACTACCCTAATCGAATTGATGATGATTGAGGAGAGTGATCTCGATCTTTCTAGCCTCAATATGCAGCAAGGAACGATTAAAGGGCCCAGTGATTGGAAGTTGGATTATGAATTAGGGGTTGATTCTCTGAAGCACTTTAATCCTCTGCCATTATTAATGCATATTATGATGGAGGTTCCGGCATTAAGGAGTATGGGCGGCCAGTTATTTACGGTTGTAGCGGAGCTATTCTCTAATGCATTCGAGCATGGGGTTTTACGCTTAGACTCGCAGTTGAAATCAACCCCTAGTGGTTTTGCTGAATATTACCAGTTACGACAACAGAGATTGGATGAGCTAGCTGATGGCTATGTCAAAGTGAGTATGGTACACAGTTCTGAAAACGGCAGTTCGGGAATTTTTACTTTAACCATTGAAGATAGTGGCTCTGGCTTTGATTTCCCAACTACGTTTAAAAAGGATCAAACTCAAGTTAAAAATAAATTCAGTGGCCGTGGTATTCCGCTAATCTTCTCACTCTGCCACTCATTAGAATATCTGGGGTGTGGTAATAAAGTGAGAGCAGAGATACACTGGCCTCAGAAAGCAGCTAAATAATAATTAAAGGGGGTAGGTGTGGACAAAGCATCTCATTTTGATATTGAAGCATTAACGATGCTTGAAGAAATCATGGAAGATGAATTTCCAGAGTTGGTACAAGTCTATATTGCAGATTCTGACCCTCGCTTATCTGCTTTACGAAAAGCTTTCGAAGATCAAGATACGATGCAGCTTAGAGAGCTTTCACACAGCTTTAAAGGTGCCTCGGGTAATCTTTCGGCTTTGCCCCTTGCAGAGTTGTGTTTCAAAATAGAAGAAAGATCTCGAGACGGAATTATAGATGGTTCTGATGATTTGATTAACCAAATTGATATTGAATACCAGGCAGTAAAATCTATTTTATTGTCTCTTATCGCTTAAATCACTATTCAAGAATTGAGTTGGCCTAACCTTTGCTGTTATCCCATTAATATTAATGGGAGGTGCTATGGAAACCCAACCAAATCAACATGGCCTGACACAGCTCTTTATGAGCTTAGGGCTAGCGAAAGATAATCCACTGGCTACTCTAAATTCTGACTTAGGCAAGGGCGATCACGCCCATGGTCTAGGCTTTGAAGGGGTATTGGCTGATTATATGCCAGAAGATCCACTGTCAAAACGAGGGCTATCGGATACAACAGATTCATTATCTGAGGTGGGTTTGGGTTTAATCCAGCCTGCCACAGTGGATAAGGCTCTGGCTGGTCTTGAGAACTCTGGGGAAGATCTATTGCCGCCAATAGGTGAACCTTTGCCGCCTACAGAAGAAACAATACTGAATCAGCCGCGAGGTCCGAAAGGGGGGGGCTTATCTCAAGCTGGGATTGAGCAGGATGAAGCGCTCACACAAAATGTGGATGTTGTAGATCGTCTTCAAGAGAATTCAACTGAGGTAGATGACTTATTGCGTCAGCAAGGTTTTCATGCCCAATCTTTAGTCACAGGTCTGCTTCCCGCGACGACATCCGCCAATTCAGCCCAGCATCCAATCGCTAGCTCTGGGATGAGTCCTGCGACTAATTCTGCATTTAATAATTCTGGGTTGAATAATACAGCGATAAATAATGCGGCATTAAAAAAAGTGTCTGATCCTTTAGCTAAAGCAGCCGGGGCAATCTCTAATTCGACGGTGAATGATCTTGGGCTCGATTCAGGGGAAGGTAGTGATGAATTAATATTAACCCGCGATCGTTTTTTAGGAGCGGAGGGTACTACGACGAACAAAATGCTATCCCCTGAAAGAAATGCATTAGCACCAACTTTAGCTCAAGGGCCATCGGCTCAAACCGTGCCTGTGATGGAGGCCGCACCATTAGCTGTATCGATGAATGAAGACCCGACGATAAACTCTTTAGAGGAACTCGCCGATATAGAAGAGATTGAGCAAGAGGGTGTAGAGACTAAGTTGATGTCTTCTGAGCGTAAGCAAGATGAGCAAACGTTAAAGCTTACTAAAGGCCAGCAAGCTTGGGGTGATGCCTTGGCAGAACGCATTACCATGAATGCTGCGAAGGATGTTAAACAAGTTACGATTCACTTGGACCCTCCAGAATTAGGTAGCCTAGAGTTAAAGCTACAGGTTAAGGATGACCAACAGACTCAAGTCCAAGTGCAAGTCCAAAATCCTCAAGTAAAAGAAGCATTGGAAAGTAGCGCGCATAGGTTACGTGAAATGTTGGCGGGGCAAGGGTTAGAACTGTCGGAGTTTGATGTTCAAACAGGAGCAAATCAACAGCAAGCACAGCAGGGAGATCAGCAGTCAGGTAGTGAACAGCAAAATTCTGACACCTTAGGCATGGAAGGAGAGGAAATTAAGGTGGATATCAGCCTGCCGAAAAATAATAACTTATTAGATACCTTTGTTTAGGTGAGTCGGTAATAGCTTGTCTAAGCTGTCTATAGGGGAGTTTATTAGAAAATAGCGACCCTGTAGGCGATGTGAGTTTTTTTTGACACTAAAAGCTGGCATGCGTATTGCAAATTTGACTATGTCTATCGGAGAAATGACGTTATGGCTGCAGAGCAGGATTTAAAACTAGACCAAGCTAATCCAGAAGAAGGAGAAGGCGGTGGTAGCAAAAAGAAACTCATTATTATCATCGTGGCGGTAATTTTAATTATTGCGATTGCAGTGGGAGCCACCATATTTTTAATGTCAGGCAGCGATGAGAGTTCAGATGATTCTTCTGCAGAAGAAGTGGCTGAAGTCGTAGAAGAGATTGCTATTCCTGCTCAGTATATAAAGTTGAAGCCTCGGTTTATTGTTAATTTTAATGTTGGAACGCGTCAGCGCTTTCTTCAGGCTAGTATCGAAATTATGACTCGGTCTCAAGGGGTTGTTGATGCGATTGAACTTCATAATCCAATGATAAGAAATGAAATCGTTAGGATATTATCCGATCAAGACTTTAAGGCTTTAAGAACTCCAGAAGGTCGTAACGCACTTAAAACAATGCTACAGGATCAGCTAGTTACCGTATTAAAAAGTGAGGCTGATGTCGAAGGTATTGAAGCTGTGTTATTCACCGACTTTGTAATGCAATAAGGCGATTAGCGTGCAAGATTTATTAAGCCAAGACGAGATTGATGCCCTATTACACGGTGTTGATGACGGTGATGTAGAGCCCGAGTCAGACATCGATGCTGCGGGCGTTAAGGCTTATGACATTACCAGTAATGACCGCATTGTTCGTGGTCGGATGCCCACGCTGGAAATGATCAACGAACGTTTTGCGCGTTATACCCGTATTAGTATGTTTAATTTTTTACGCCGCAGTGCTGATGTTGCATCGGGTGGTGTTCAGATTATGAAGTTTGGTGAATATGTTCATACCCTCTATGTTCCTACCAGTTTAAATTTAGTAAAAATTCGCCCTTTACGCGGCACTTCATTATTTATTCTAGATGCCAAGTTAGTCTTTAAATTGGTAGATAACTTTTTTGGTGGTGATGGTCGCCATGCCAAGATTGAAGGGCGTGAATTTACTCCGACTGAGATTCGAGTCATTCAGCTGGTTCTTGCACAAGTATTTAAAGATTATAAAGAAGCTTGGCATACCATACTGGATGCTGAATTCGAATATGTTGGATCAGAAGTTAACCCGGCGATGGCCAATATTGTAAGTCCAAGTGAAGTTGTGGTAGTGAGTACATTTCATATTGAATTGGATGGTGGTGGCGGTGATATGCATATCACCGTGCCTTATTCGATGATTGAACCGATTCGAGAAACATTAGATGCGGGTATGCAAAGTGATGTGGACGATGTGGATGATCGTTGGTTGCAATCGTTAAGAGAAGATATTTTAAATGCCAAGGTTGCCGTACACGGTACTGTGGTTGAAAAAGAACTCTCATTGCGAGAAGTTTCGGAGCTAAAAGAAGGGGATATTATTCCCGTTGATATGCCAGAACATTTTACCTTAGAGGCTCAGGGTATTCCTATGTTTCGCGGGAAAATGGGTGTTTCAGATGAAAATTTGGCGGTTAAAATAGTTGAACAAATTAATCATAGACGCCGTTAATGGGCTATTAGGGGGATGTTATGAGCGATGACTCTCAAGATGAGAATGAGAACAAAAATGAAGCCGAGACCGGTGCGGAAGAGAATAGTAATCCTAATGACATTGATATTGATGGCTTAGCGGCCGATGTTGCCTCGGGTGTTGAAGAGGCTGCGGGTGAAGGCGCAGGTGAAGACGAAGCGGTCGCGGATGAGTGGGCTGCGGCGATGGCGGAAGACCCAACGGCAGAAGAAGCTGGTAACGTCGGCGACGAGTGGGCTGACGCGATGGCTGAAGAAACGGATACTGTACAGCAAGCCAAGCTGGATCCGCTAACGGATGATAGTAAGCCTAATGGCGACCTTGCTCCGGAACTGGATGTGATCTTAGATATTCCGGTATCGATCTCAATGGAAGTTGGGCGCACGGAAATTCCAATTCGTAATCTATTACAGTTGAACCAGGGTTCAGTTGTGGAGCTAGATCGACTTGCCGGAGAGCCGCTGGATGTATTAGTTAATGGTACCTTGATTGCTCATGGCGAAGTGGTTATGGTCAATGATAAATTTGGTATTCGCTTAACGGATGTGGTGAGTCAGAGTGAAAGAATTCAGCGTTTACGCTAAAGAAAAATGTTTACCGATAGTTTGTCTGGTTCTTTGGCTATTCCCAGCTTGGCTTCATGCCGAAGAACCAATGGCAACGGATCCTGTCTCCTCAATTGGCCGAGTCGTTTTCGTTTTAATTGGGATGATCGCCTTAATATTTTTTTTAGCCTATTGGGCAAAACGATTACAAGGTCTAAATGGTTCAGGTCAGTCTATTTCCAGCAATAATACTCAGGCGATTAAAACATTAGCGACGGTATCTCTTGGCTTAAAAGAGAAAATAGCTTTAATTCAAGTCGGTGAGCAACAATTACTCATTGGTATCACAGCGCAATCCATTCAGACCTTATTAGTATTAGATGAACCTATTTCTCAAGCGGATGTTGATCAACAAACACCTATTTTCCAGACGTTATTGAAAAAGGCGCTGACTAAAGCATGAGACTCTTCAGCGCAATTATTCTATTCGTATTTCCCTTATTTAGTTTTGCTGATATTAATGCTCTAGGTATTCCTGCGGTTACTTTTCAGCAAACCGATACTGGGGGTGAATATACAGTAACGATACAAATTCTCGCGTTAATGACGTTATTGAGTTTGTTACCGGCCATTATCATGATGATGACCGCATTTACCCGTATTATTGTGGTGCTCGCGATTCTGCGGCAGGCACTGGGTCTACAGCAAACACCTTCCAACCAGGTTGTACTGGGGATGTCACTTTTCTTGACGGCGTTCATTATGATGCCGGTATTTGAAAAAGTAAATGAAGTAGCGATTCAGCCGTATTTAAATGAAACCATTAAACCCCTGGAAGCTTTAGAGCGAGCTACCGAGCCGATGAAAGAGTTTATGTTGGCGCAGACTCGTGAGACGGATTTGAATTTATTCGTTAGGATTTCGGGAAGAAAAGATTTATTGAGCCCGGATGAAACCCCTTTGCATATCTTAATTCCTGCTTTTGTCACCAGTGAATTAAAAACGGCGTTCCAAATTGGTTTTTTATTGTTTATTCCCTTTCTAATTATTGATCTCGTGGTTGCCAGTATCTTGATGGCGATGGGTATGATGATGTTATCGCCGATTATTATCTCACTGCCTTTTAAAATTATGTTGTTTGTTTTAATTGATGGTTGGGCGCTGGTGATGGGAACGCTCGCCAACAGTTTCGGCACCATATGACGGCGCACATAATGATGAAGCGTAAAGAAAAGGAGGCAAGATGGGCGTAGATCAAATTGGCGACTTGTTTTCTCAAGCGCTGTTTATCATTGTTACTATCGTATTTGTAATGGTTATTCCGAGCCTGATTATTGGTTTGGTGGTAGCGACTTTCCAAGCGGCCACACAAATTAACGAACAAACATTGAGTTTTTTACCTCGTCTGATTGTTACCTTATTAAGTTTAATCTTTTTTGGCCCTTGGGCTGTGAACAAGGTGATTGAATTTACCACGGGTATCTATACCAATATTCCTTTCTTGGTCGGTTGAGGGCCATTCGGAATATGTTGGAATTTACCGCCCTCGATTTAAATGGCTGGATCAGCCAATACTTTTATCCATTTGCACGGATAGCGGGCTGTTTAGGAGTGATGCCATTATTAGGTAGTAAACTGGTACCACGACAGATCCGCATATTATTGGCGGTATCGATTACGTTAATTATTGCACCTCTATTACCCCCAGTTCCTAACGTTGATCCGATGTCGTTGGCTTCATTTATTATTATCTTTCAGCAAATGCTGATCGGTATAGTCTTAGGCTTTATGGTTGAAATCGTAACTCAAGTCTTTGTACTCGCGGGTCAATTGATCGCAATGCAAACTGGTTTAGGCATCGCGACGACCGTCGATCCTGCCCAAGGGGTCTCTGTTGTAGTGGTCAGTCAATGGTTTTTATTTTTAGTCAGCTTAACTTTTTTAGCGCTCAATGGTCATTTGATTTTGCTCGAGGTGGTCATTGATAGTTTTCGAACCATGCCCATTGGTGGAGGGGCTTGGCTCGCAGAAGATTATGGTCGTATGGTGCGCTGGGGAGGTTGGATGTTTGCGTCCGCTTTAATCATTGCTTTACCGGCATTAACCTCATTATTAATCGTTAACTTTGCGTTTGGTGTGATGACCCGAGCGGCACCGCAATTGAATATTTTTGCCCTAGGTTTTCCTGTCACTATGCTGGTGGGGTTAGCTATTATTTGGTTAACGATTGGACAACTTGGAGAAAGTTTTCATGGTTTATTGGAAACTCTATTTGAATTTTTACGTTCGTTAATTCGAGCTACTTAATGAATTTTTAGCTGTTGGAGTAGATCATGGCTGAAGAAGATAGTAGTCAAGAAAAAACCGAGGAACCCACCGAGCGAAGGTTACAGAAATCGAAAGATGATGGACAAACCGCTCGCTCGAAAGAATTGAATACTACCGCCATTTTATTATTTGGTGCTTTGGGTTTGGTTGCTTTTGGCAATTATATGAGTGATAAAATTTATAACATTGCTCGCTACAATCTCGATGTTCAGCGTGAAGCTTTATTTGATACCAGTACTATGTTTAAGCACATGTCTGAATCGATGTGGGAGGCCATGGCGGCACTGGCCCCTTGGCTTGGACTGGTTTTATTTGCCGCCTTTTTATCTCCTTTAGGTGTCGGTGGCTGGTTATTCAGTACCAAAGCCCTGGCCCCCAAAATGTCACGGTTAAGCCCATTAGCCGGTATTAAACGCATGTTTTCGGCTAATTCATTAGTTGAACTCTTTAAAGCCTGGGCCAAGGTATTAGTGGTAGGTACCGTGGCGTATTTTGTTATTGAGTATTATTTTCAAGATGCAATGGATTTGCAGAGCGCCCCAGTACGCCCTGCGATTAAACGATCTGCGGAAATTGTTTTATGGGCGGCGGTGATCCTGTGTGCTTCGACGTTAATTATTGCCATGGTGGATGTGCCCTGGCAAATTTACAGTCACACCAAAAAACTGCGTATGTCGTTGCAAGAAGTTAAGGATGAATTTAAAGATACTGAAGGTAAGCCTGAAGTGAAAGGGCGTATTCGTCAGCTGCAAAGAGAAGCTGCACAGCGTCGAATGATGGGGGCCGTACCCGACGCCGATGTTGTAATTACGAACCCGACGCATTATGCGGTGGCATTGAAATATACTGGCGGAGCGGGAGCCCCGATTGTCGTTGCGAAAGGAATAGAAGAAACGGCGTTGAAGATTCGAGAGATAGCGAAAGAGAATAACGTGCCACAAATGGAAGCGCCTCCTTTAGCGCGAGCTATTTATACCCATACCCGTATTGATGATGAAATTCCGGAAGGTCTCTATACCGCGGTCGCTCAAGTTCTAGCCTATATCTTCCAGGTAGATCAGCATGCTAAGGGGCAAGGACCTAAACCTGAGCGTCGCCCTGACATGCCAATTCCAGCGGATCTGCGTGTTGCGGCGAATGCTGAATAGAAATAATTCTGTAATTATTAAAAGTGTGCATCCTTTTTGCAAATAGACTGATTAACGTCAATTTTTTTGCATTAGGGTGTATATGGCCACGTTAGATCGCGGACAAATTATTCAGCAGGTTAGAGATAATGCTATTTCTCTAATGACCGGCAATCTCGGCATTCCGTTAATGCTGGTGATCTTGTTGGGCATGATGACGTTGCCACTGCCGCCATTTCTATTGGATACATTTTTTACCTTTAATATTGCGATCTCCATTGTTGTACTTTTAATCTGCGTTTATGCCATTAAACCGTTAGATTTTGCTGTATTCCCTAGTATTTTATTAATCGCTACTTTATTACGTTTGGCTCTCAACGTTGCTTCTACTCGTGTTGTTTTATTGGAAGGCCATGAAGGAGGGGATGCCGCAGGGAAAGTGATTGAGGCTTTTGGTGAAGTGCTTATTGGTGGTAACTACGCCGTTGGTTTGGTGGTTTTTACTATCTTAATGATCATCAACTTCGTTGTAGTAACAAAGGGTGCGGGTCGAGTTGCAGAAGTAAGTGCTCGCTTTACCTTGGATGCTATGCCGGGTAAGCAAATGGCCATTGATGCGGATTTGAACGCTGGCTTGATGGATGCAGAGCAAGCAAAAGCTCGGCGGGCTGAAATCGCCGCCGAAGCGGATTTTTACGGTTCAATGGATGGTGCCAGTAAATTCGTAAAAGGTGATGCGATCGCGGGGATTTTAATCCTAGTGATTAATGTCGTCGGTGGCTTTGCTATTGGTATGGGCCAGCATGATTTGTTATTTGCTGACGCTGTGCAGAAATATACCATTCTTGCTATTGGTGATGGCCTCGTCGCACAAATTCCATCGTTATTATTATCCACCGCAACGGCCATTATGGTTACCCGCAACGCCGATGCAAAAGATGTTGGGGACCAAATCATTGGTCAAATATTCAGCTCTCCTCGGGCGCTAGCGATTACGGCGATCGTACTATTTTGCATGGGCATTATTCCTGATATGCCGCACTTGGTATTTTTGGGAGCAGCCTTATTAGCGGGTAGTGGCGCTTATTTCATTCATTGGCGCAATGAAGGGGGAGTTTTTGTTGATGGTAAGCCGGTTAAAGGAGGTTCGGCTGCGGCCAAAACTAAGGCAAGCAGCTCTACTGGGGTTGCGATGTCGGATACTGGAATGCCTCCATTACCGGGTGAAGCGTTACCGGAACAAGAAGTGAAAGAACTGGGTTGGGATGATGTAGAGGCGGTTGATCGAGTAGGGTTAGAGGTTGGCTATCGTTTAATTCCTTTGGTTGATAAGAATCAAGGGGGGCAGCTATTAGCGCGAATTAAAGGGGTACGGAAAAAGCTATCCCAAGATATTGGCTTCCTAATGCCATCGGTGCATATTCGCGACAATCTAGATCTTATGCCCAGTCAATATCGTATTACTCTAATGGGGGTCACTCTCGCTGAGGCTGAAATCTACCCTGAACGCGATATGGCGATTAACCCTGGGCAGGTATTTGGCAAGATTGAAGGGGTTGAGACTCTTGATCCTGCATTTGGCTTAGAAGCCTTGTGGATTGATAGTACTCAAAAAGATAAAGCTCAGACACTAGGATATACCGTTGTTGATGCCAGTACGGTGGTCGCGACGCACTTAAACCAATTACTTCATAAGCATGCTCATGAGCTGATTGGTCATGAAGATGTGCAGAAGATGCTGGATATACTCAATGAGTCTTCGCCTAAACTGGCTGAAGAGCTCGTACCGAATACAGTTTCTATCAGTCAGTTACTCTCAGTCTTGCAAACCTTATTACGCGAAGATGTACCGGTGCGTGATATGAGAACAATTGCCGAATCTCTGGCGAACATGTCTCCTCGTAGTCAAGAAATTGCCGCTTTAACCGGGGCTGCCCGAACTGGCCTCGCGCGCTTAATCGTCCAGAACATCTTTGGTACCGCGGATGAGCTGAATGTAATGACATTAGACCCTGCTCTGGAACAGTTGTTGCTTAAGACTGTACAACAGAGTGCACAACAGACAGGAAATATGGATACGTTAGTAATTGAACCGAGTATGGCTGATGCCATTCAGCGTTCATTGATGAATGCGACGCAAGATCAAGAGAATGCAGGCCGAGCAGCCGTACTGGTGGTATCGAGTCAGTTGCGTCCGGTGATCTCTCGTTTCGTGCGTAATACCATCGAGCACTTAAGTGTCTTGTCGTATCAAGAAATTCCAGACAACAAAACCATTACCATTGTTGCTACGGTGGGGGCTCAATAAATGAAAGCTAAACGATTCACCGCTAAAAATATGCAGCAAGCCCTGCGTATGGTTTCAGATGAATTAGGCCCCGATGCCGTTATCCTTTCTAATAAGCGTTTGGGTAAAGGTGTTGAAGTCATCGCCGCTCTTGATTATCAAGAGGTTGCCAATGAGCAGCAGCAAGCTGAAATTGATCGTCAATTAACCCTGCAGCAAGAATTAGAACAAGCGAAACAGGCAACGGGTAAAATTCGTCAAGAGCAGCCGACTCAAGCGATGCTCGAGCGCACGGATGTCTCTTCTACCGCGGCATTGAAAGAAGCCTTGATGGGCATCAAAGAAGGCACCATTGCACAGTCTGCGGCGCTTGAAGCAGTAATGAATGGGGAAGAAGAGTTAAAGCAAAGCATCAATCAGCAAACATCGACTATGAACAGCGCTGAAGCCGAGCCTTTTTTGACTCAAGTTTCAGATGAGCTAAAAGACTTAAAAAATTGGTTGGTTAGCCAGCAAGGTAATGCCTGGAATCCAAATCGCCCGCTGAGCTGGCAGCAAGCTCAGATTTGGCAGCGCTGCCAAGATTTAGGCATTGATCCTTCTTGGGCCGATAAGCTGGTTAGTGCTCTTCCAGAGGATGACGACGATATTGAAAAAGGCTGGGCGCAATGTTTGCGCTTTATCGCTGAAGACATTCCGTTAGCGGAAAATAACATGTTACAAACCGGTGGTTGTTTTGCTTTTGTGGGCCCAACCGGAGCAGGTAAATCAACCACTATTGGTAAATTGGCGGCGCAATATGTGATTAACCATGGCAGCGAAGATGTTGCGTTAATCACCATGGATAATTATCGCATTGCGGCCCACGACCAGTTAAAAGCCTTTGCCAGAATTATGGAAATCCCATTATTGGTATTAGAACCTAACGGTGATTTAACCGCTTTATTGGATCAATTGGCGGATAAGAAATTTATTCTTATCGATACCGCAGGTTTAGCCAGTCAAGATCCACATTTTTCTGTGCAATTGTCTATGCTTAAAGGGGCAGGAAATAGAGTGAGTACTTTATTAGCACTGCCACTGACGAGTCAGGCTCGTTGTTTACAAGAGAATTTTGAACATTTTAAACCAGCGGGTATTGATGGCTGTATTTTTACCAAGTTAGATGAGTGCTTTAGTTTAGGCCAAGCGATGAGTATTGCTTCGGTCACTCGACTGCCGATTCACATGGTAACGGATGGTCCCCATATTCCAGACGACATTCATTTTCCTAATGCGGAGAAAATGGTGCGATTAGCTGAGCAAATGGCGCGCATGGCGCAAGCTCGCTGGCAGACATCAGAAGTGAGTTCGGCAATGAATAATAATTTTATGCAACACGGAGTGTAAGCATGGCTCAGCACCCAGTACAAGTAATTGCAGTCGCCGGTGGTAAAGGCGGTGTTGGTAAGAGCAATGTCAGTGTGAATCTGGCTTGTTCGTTATCTGAGCTAGGGCGTCGAGTTGTGATTCTTGATGCCGACCTTGGTTTGGCAAATATTGATGTATTGCTTGGTATTCGTCCGAATAAAACCATTGAAAATGTCTTGCGTGGAGAATGTACACTACGTGAAGTCATGGTCGATGGCCCTGGCAAAGTAAAAATTGTGCCGGCAACTTCCGGTGCTCAACACTTATCGATGTTAACGACTCAAGAGCATGCCGGATTAATTCAGGCTTTTAGTGACATTGGTGATGAGCTCGATGTCCTATTAATTGATACAGCGGCGGGGATATCCGACGCAGTAATGAGTTTTGCTCGCGCGGCGCAAGAAGTTTTAATTGTGGTTACTGATGAACCGACCTCAATAACGGATGCGTATGCGCAAATAAAATTATTAAATCGTGACTACGGTATATTCCGTTTTCGCGTCATTGCGAATATGGTGCGTTCACCACAAGATGGTCATGCCTTATTTGCAAAATTAATTAAGGTAACGGATCGTTTCTTAGATGTTGCAATGCAATATGTTGGATCGGTTCCTCAAGATGATGCTGTGCGTCGTGCAGTGCAACGACAAAAACCTGTGGTAGAAGCGTATCCTAGGTCTAAAGCATCTACGGCATTTCGTGGCTTAGCTAAAAAAGTCGATGCTTGGCCATTGGCGTCTACGCCGCGAGGTCATCTTGAATTCTTTGTTGAAAATTTAGTTCAAGCAGGGGCCCATGGGTAGTACCTGTAATGAATGGATGTGCTATGTACGATGAAGTCAGTAGCCCGAATTTTGATGAGCTGGTTCGTGAGCATGCGTTACTGGTAAAGCGTATCGCTCATCATTTACGTGGCCGTTTACCCGATAGTGTGCAGCTGGATGATTTAATTCAGGCAGGTATGATTGGGCTGATAGAAGCTGCGCGTAAATACGATGGTGGTAAGGGCGCGAGTTTTGAAACCTATGCCGGGATTCGAATTCGAGGTGCCATGCTAGATGAAATTCGTCGAGGAGATTGGGCGCCACGTTCCGTGCATAGAAACTCACGCCGAATCAGTGAAGCCATTAAAGAAGTTGAATTGGCCAAGGGTCGTGACGCGGATGATCATGAAGTCGCAGCACATTTAGATATGAGTGTGGACGAATATCATACGCATCTAAAAGACTCAGCGGGCTGTCGACTTTTTAGCTTCGAAGATGTGATGGAAAAAGGTGAGCAAGGCCAAGAGCAAATGGTCGGTGCTAGCCCGAGTCCTTTTCTAGGGATAGAGAAAGACGCTTTTCAGTCATCACTCGCAGATGCGATTAAAGCCCTGCCTGAACGAGAGCAATTAGTGTTAGCGCTTTATTACGATGAAGAACTTAATTTAAAAGAAATTGGTGCGGTTCTGGGGATTAGCGAGTCTAGGGTGAGTCAAATTCATAGCCAAGCAGCGTTGCGTTTACGCTCACGCTTAACCGAGTGGTCTTAAAATACGTTCATCATAATCTTCGATTAAATCAATCATCCATTCGCTATCCTACGTTTATTTAGCATTCGTCTAATGGACCACCCCTACTTTATTTCTTTAATCAATCTAACTCTTTGTAATTACTGTTAATTTTCTTTCTGGCTAAAGCTCTATCAACGACTACACTTCTAGTTAGGAGTTATTAGAAATTTAGAAAGCTGGCATTCGGAGGTCGCTTTGGACAAGAATATGAAGATACTTGTTGTGGATGATTTTTCTACAATGAGACGTATTGTCAAAAACTTACTGCGTGACTTGGGCTTTACCAATACTCAAGAAGCGGACGATGGTTTAACAGCTTTGCCTATGTTGCAAAGTGGTGATTTTGACTTCTTGGTTACCGATTGGAATATGCCTGGTATGACGGGTCTTGACTTACTGAAGCATGTTCGTGCCGATGATAAGTTGAAAACCTTACCTGTGCTTATGGTGACCGCGGAAGCTAAGCGCGACCAAATTGTGGCCGCTGCCCAAGCCGGTGTAAATGGTTATGTAGTCAAACCATTTACGGCCGCGGTTTTAAAAGAAAAAATCGATAAGATTTTTGAACGCGTTGAAGGTTAATAACAAGGAATTGGCATGGCTGAGCTGCAATTAGATCCTCATGCGCCATCCTTTCAGCAAGAAATGAAAGCACTTGCTGAAGACTTGTTGCAAAAGATCGACGGTGGAGATCTTGGGAAAGTTGTTGGCGTAGTCAACAACATCAACGAAGTGCGCGATAGAACGCTATATGACGAAATCGGTAAGTTAACTCGTGGACTTCATAATGCGATTAAAGACATAAAATCCGGTGATGAGTTAAGTGAAGACTCGGGAATTGATCAGGCCTCAGATAAGCTGGCTTACGTTATTGAAATGACCGACAAGGCCGCAAATCGTACCATGGATTTGGCTGAAGAGGGCATGCCTCTCAACTTGGAAAACTTAGAAGGTGCGATCAAATTACAAGAGCAATGGCAAAAGTTTTTACGTAAAGAGCTTAAGCCAAATGAATTTCGTGAATTAACTAAGCAAATTGATGCTTATTTATCACAGACTCAGATTAATTCGAAAAAAATATCCTCGCAGTTATCCGATATTTTAATGGCTCAAGATTTTCAAGACTTAACTGGGCAGGTTATTCAGCGGGTGACGAAATTAGTTGCAGAAGTTGAAACACGTTTAGTTGATTTAATTGCTATGGCAGGTGAGGTTGATCGTATAACGGGTATATCCCACGGTGAATCTGATCAAACTGAAACCCCACAAGAAAAGGATAAGAAAATCATTGCTGAAGGGCCGCAAATTGATACCAGCTTAGATGGTGTTGTTGGCGGTCAAGATGATGTTGATGATTTATTATCCAGTCTTGGTTTTTAAGGAGCTAATGGATGAGTTTCGATGCCGATGAAGAAATCCTACAGGACTTCCTAGTTGAAGCTGGAGAAATCCTTGAGCTTCTTTCTGAGCAGCTTGTTGATCTTGAGCAGCGCCCTGATGATTATGATTTATTAAACGCTATTTTCCGTGGCTTCCATACTGTAAAAGGGGGCGCTGGTTTTTTACAGTTAAACCCTTTAGTTGATTGCTGTCACGAAGCTGAAAACGTATTCGATATATTACGTAATGGTAAGCGCAAGGTGACATCTGATTTAATGGATGTCATTTTACAAGCGTTAGATTGTGTTAATGAAATGTTTGATGCGGTGCGTAATGGCCAAGAACCTGAGCCCGCAGATGCTCAATTATTGGCGACATTGCACCAATTAGCACAGCCAGAGGTTGAAGGAGAAGCCCTTGTTGAAGCCGTTGCCCCTGAGCCTGCTGCTGAAACTGAAGTTGCAGAAGTTGAAGCTGCTCCTGCAAATGAGCAAGCTGAGTCAGAAGATATAACGGATGATGAGTTTGAACAATTACTCGATGCACTGGATGGCGAATCAGCACAAGCTCAGCCTGAAGCAGCAGCGACAGCTGAGGTTGGATTAGGTGATGATGATATTTTCTTTGATGTCAGTGATGATCCTGTAGCGGCCGCTGAAAGTGATGAAATTACCGAAGATGAATTTGAAGCATTATTAGATCAAATCCATGGTCCGGGTAAATCTGATACGGTAAAAGAGAAAGCAAAGGCGAATGAAGAAGTTAGCAAACCTGAATCGCCACCTGCTTCTGGTGCGGATGATTTAATTACTGATTCTGAATTTGAAGATTTACTAGATCGTTTACATGGTAAAGGTCAGCATACATCGCCTGCAGAGGGTGATGCTTCGGCAGTGGATGCTTCTGAAAAAGCGCCAGAAATTGAAGCTGTCGCGCCTAAAGCTCCTGAAGCTGCGGTAGAAAACGTGACAGCACCAGCGGCTAAGAAAGAAGTTAAAGCGGCGAAAAAACCTGTTGATAAGCCGGCGGCGAAACCAGCAGCTAAACCCGCGGCGAAACCTGCGGCGAAAAGTACAGAAGCCTCGGCCCCTGCGGCTGAAACGACTGTTCGTGTGGATACTAAACGTTTAGATGACATTATGAATATGGTTGGAGAGCTGGTATTAGTTCGCAACCGCTTAGTACGTTTAGGGTTAAAGAGTAATGACGAGTCCATGTCGAAAGCGGTTTCTAACTTAGATGTGGTGACCGCAGATTTGCAGTCGTCAGTTATGAAAACGCGAATGCAGCCAATTAAAAAGGTATTTGGCCGTTTCCCGCGGGTTGTTCGAGATCTAGCCCGCTCGTTGAAAAAAGAAATTAATTTAGAGCTGCGTGGAGAAGAAACCGATCTAGATAAAAATCTAGTTGAAGCACTCGCTGACCCACTGGTTCACTTGGTTCGAAATGCCGTTGATCATGGTGTTGAAATGCCAGATAAACGAGAAGCGGCAGGTAAAGCTCGAGTAGGTGCCGTGGTGCTTGCTGCGGAGCAAGAAGGCGATCATATCTTATTGTCCATCGAAGATGATGGTGGTGGTATGGATGCTAACGTTCTGCGAACCAAGGCGGTTGAAAAAGGCATGATGGATCAAGATGCTGCAGATCGCCTGACTGACAATGAGTGCTACAACTTAATCTTTGCTCCTGGCTTTTCGACTAAGGAAGAGATTTCTGATGTATCCGGCCGTGGTGTTGGTATGGACGTTGTAAAAACTAAAATCACTCAGTTGAACGGTACATTAAATATTGATTCCCATTTAGGTAAAGGCACTCGTATTGAAATTAAAGTGCCTTTAACCTTGGCCATTATGCCGACCTTGATGGTGATGTTAAAAGAGCAAGCATTCGCATTTCCACTAGTGAGTGTTAATGAAATTTTTCATCTGGATCTTTCTCAAACCAATGTGGTCGATGGACAAGAAGTGATTGTGGTTCGTGATAAGCCTATCCCTTTGTTTCATTTGAAGCGCTGGTTAGTTAAGGGGGAGAGTCACTCTGATGCGGATGAAAGTGCTCATGTATTAGTGGTATCGATTGGTAATCAGCGCGCAGGTTTTGTTGTTGACCAATTAATAGGCCAAGAGGAAGTTGTGATTAAACCCTTGGGAGCTATGTTACACGGAACTGCGGGTATGGCTGGGGCAACGATTACTGGTGATGGTCGTATTGCTTTGATTTTGGATGTTCCTAGTATGTTACAGCATTACGCAGGTCGTCAGTTATCGGCTGCTTAAAGGATGATTTTTAGCCATGGCACAATCCATGAAACTCAGGGTATTAGTTGTCGATGATTCTGGATTCTTTCAGCGTCGTGTCTCTGAAATAATAAATGCGGATTCTCGTTTAGAAGTTATTGCGACGGCGAGCAATGGGCAAGAAGGTGTGGAAAAGGCATTAGCATTAAAGCCTGATGTCATTACCATGGATTATGAGATGCCAGTAATGGATGGTGTTACGGCTGTGCGTAATATCATGGAGCAATGTCCCACACCGGTTCTCATGTTTTCTTCATTAACTTATGAAGGTGCGCGAATTACTCTAGATGCGTTAGAGGCGGGTGCTGTCGATTTTTTATCAAAACAATTTGATGCCATTGCGGCGACTGAAGCGGCGTTGCATAAAACATTAACCGATCGAATTTGTGAAGTAGCAGCGACGGGAAAGAAGCGTACGTCATCTTCTGTGGCAGCTCGAACTGAAGTCCCTTCTGCAGCAAAATCCACTCCGTCAACGGCTAGTGCAAAAAGTAGTGCAATACGTTCCTCAGCACATGCAACAACACTTTCTTCAACAGCGGCAGAGGCCCCTCAAAAAGTATCCAGTGCAGGAAAATCGTTACGACATGTAGAGGTAGTCGTGATAGGAACTTCGACAGGAGGGCCTGCAGCTCTGCAAACAATTTTCAAAAATATTCCCACGAACTTCACTAAACCGATCGTCATTGTTCAGCACATGCCAGGTTCATTCACCAAAGCTTTTGCTGAGAGATTAAATAAACTTACGGGTTTAACCGTATCAGAAGCTCAGCATGGCGATAAGTTAGTAGCAGGTCATGTATATGTTGCTCCTGGTGGTATGCAGCTCATGATCGACAAACGTAACGGTGGCAGTATCCATATTCATGAGAGTGACGAACGTATTAGTTATCGTCCAAGTGTGGATATTGCACTCGCATCCGCGGCTAAACATTTTGGTCGTAAAGCTCTGGCAATCATTCTTACAGGAATGGGATCTGATGGTAAAGAAGGTGCACAATTATTAAAACAAGCGGGTGGTACGGTATGGGCTCAGGACGAAGCCAGCTGTGTCATTTTTGGAATGCCTATGGCAGTTATTAAAGCCGGAATAGCGACAAAAATTTTGCCGCTTGATGATATAGGTCCGCAAATATTTAACGAGGCAAGCTAATGGATCGCTTGGTATTACTGGTTCTTTTAGGCGCGGTAGCAAGCGTCATTTTTGGGCATGTTTTAGAGGGAGGAACGTTAGCTTCATTGTGGAATGCCCCTGCCTTACTCATCGTATTTGGTGGTTCGTTTTTAGCCTTAGTGGTACAGACTCCCTTCTATCTAGCGACCCGCGCGGCATCACTATTATCTTGGTTAATCGTACCGCCACATTTTTCTTTGAATCAACTGCTTACTAAGTTAACCACTTGCGGTAACGCTTATCGTAAAGATGGTGTTTTGGGGTTGGATCGCGTCGCTCAAGCGGAAATAGATCCCGTCATGAAACGCGCACTGGTCATGTTAGCGGATGGACAGTCACCGCGAGCCATTGAAAATAGTATGCGCTTGGAAATTGAAACTCATCAGGAAAAAGATCTGGCCGCAGCAGAAGTCTTTGATAATTTAGCCGGTTATCTACCGACTTTAGGTATTGTCGGGGCAGTATTAGGGTTGATGCAGGTTTTATCCAATTTAGAGCAACCAGAGGAGCTTGGTCGAGGGATTGCCACGGCATTCGTCGCTACTTTTTATGGTGTCGCTGCAGCAAACTTAATTGCTATTCCTATTGCCGGTCGATTACGTGGCTTTGTTCAGCAACGTACTCGTTATCATAAGGCTATGTTAGTAGGCGTCATGGCAATGCGGGAAGGAATCAATCCTCAGCTGATTCGTTACCGTCTAGAAGGCATTGATCTATGAAAATCCAGCATGGACCTGATCGTCATCGCTGGCTGATTTCATACGCCGATTATATGACCTTGCTGTGTGCTTTTTTTATAATGCTCTACAGCGTGAAGCTATTAGATGAAGAGCAATATCAAGCGGTGCAGGATGTTTTGGATGGCATGTTTACGACCCAAGCTCAGCAGTTATTACCGCAACCCGAAGTTTCAACTACCATTCTCGATCACAATAATGGGGTGATGCCGTTATATGAAACGGTAAAGCAACAGTTACAAGTATTTATTGATAGTAATGAACTGATACTGGAACAAGAAGGAGAGTGGGTAAAAATTCGTTTAAAGACCGATACTCTTTTTCCAGCAGGCGGCTGGGAAATTAACGATGAAATGATGGATGTGATCGAACAGTTAGCCATTGTAATTCGGCCAATACCGAATGAAATCAATGTCGAAGGCCATACTGATGATGTGCCAATCAGTACTCGCAATATCGTGAGTAACTGGGATTTATCAGCATTACGCGCGGTGGCCGTTGTACGTGCGTTTGAATTATTTGGTGTTGCTCCGCAAAGAATGGCGGCGATGGGATATTCGTATCACAAACCATTGTTCGTGAATGATACAGATGAGCATCGTTTAGCGAACCGTCGAGTAGAGATTTTAATCAAGCAAGGAAGTATTAATCAACCTTGGGCGAGGGAAGAAATTGTTGAATGAGCATAATAATTGCAAGTAAACATTATTCATTGTCTCGGTGTCAAAATAAGGAAGGCATAACGTGCGAATTTGGTCGATAGCAAATCAGAAAGGCGGGGTTGGGAAAACAACTTCCGTGGTTTCTCTTGGCGGTCTGTTAGCAGAGCGTGGCGCGCGAGTATTATTAATAGATTTAGACCCTCATGGCTCGTTAACCAGCTATTTTCGTTATGACCCAGACAGTCTTGATACCAGTTTATACGACTTATTCTTTAATCAACGCTGCAAAGATCTTGATTATATTCATAAGGTTGTGCGGCCAACGACCCGTAAAGGGGTCGATTTATTGCCGGCAACGACAGCACTTGCCACCTTAGAGCGGCAAGTGAGCGGTCAAGATGGTATGGGTTTAGTTTTGGCCAAAACCCTGGCTCAGCTGTGGGATGATTATGATTATGCATTATTAGATACCCCCCCGATTCTCGGCGTCCTATTAGTGAATGCCTTAGCAGCGTGCCAGCGCTTAGTTATTCCGACGCAAACGGAGCATCTTGCCCTTAAGGGGTTGGAGCGTATGGTGCATACCCTGAAAATGGTGATGTCATCTCAAAATCGACAACTGCCTTATACTATTGTCCCCACGTTATTTGATCGACGCACACACGCTTCGTTAACCACGTTAAAAGAAATGCGCCAGCTTTATCCTGAGCATTTATGGCAAGAGGCGATTCCAATTGATACTAAGTTTCGTGATGCCAGCCATGAAGGTTTGTTTCCAAATGAAATGGATAGCTTGTCTCGTGGTGTTCGAGCTTATCGCCACTTGTTGACTGAGCTTGACCAAGCGCCGGAGGTGAAGCGTGAACAAAGCATCGCCCAATAATCAAACTCGTATTTTAGGCTATTTAGATACCTTATTAGTTGATCACTCGTCTTGGGATGAAAAACTTGCATTAGCAACGAATCCACCTATTCGCCCACTGGATACGATTGCTGAAGGACATTATTTATTAACCACTGAGCATTTAGGTTCAGGTAATCGTGCTCAAAAAACGATTCACTTATTGAATAGTCTTAGCATCTTGAATCAATTACCCTCATCGCGTTTAAAAACACATATCTTGCATAGCTGCTTACCTTTAGCAGCCGAGGCGATGCTTTGTGACTAAGCATTATGAGCAAGCTTCGACAACTAAGCCAGTAAAGGAAAATGTTGTTGATGGTGTTTTACAGAATTATCTAGATCAACTGTTAGTAACAGCAACTCAGCCTCAGCGGGTAGAAAAGGTCATTCATATACCGGATGCTGATCCGCTTATAGAAACTCCCCCTGCCGTTGAAGCGAGCGTTCAAGTTGAAGCCGATGTTGTCCGTCAGGTCGAAACTGTTGAAATAGATGTTGTCCCTGAAATAAATGTTGAAGCGGCTATGGTTGCAGAGCCTGTAATGGAACAGGCGCAGGCTGTCTCTGAAACACCTCAACCATTAATTGATCAAGAATCTTGGTCTAGCCAAGGAGTTGAATGCTTGGTCTTTAGCCTCTGCGGTTTAAAGCTGGCAGTACCGCTATTGTATCTTGGAGGCGTTCATGAAGTATCGCCTGAAGATGTTAAGCCTCTAATGGGCCAACCTGAATGGTATTTAGGCATGGTGCATACCGGCGAACAAAATCTTCAAGTGATCGATACGGCTAACTTCATCATGCCTGAGCGTGGACAGAACCTAGCGGGTAAAGGTTATAAATATTTAATTCAGCTGGAAAAAACCCCTTGGGTAATTGCATGCCAATCTATTGACGATACGGTTCGTTTGGAAGCGTCAGAGATAAAGTGGCGCGGTGATCGCGGTAAGCGCTCATGGCTTGCGGGTACAGTGATCGAGAAAATGTGCGCATTAGTGGATGTTTCTGGGTTATTACAAAGGGTCGAGTCGAGCTGTAAGCCGGTATAAATTTATTTGATTTTAAGCTGGTACACTTTGTGCTCTCTACTATAGTTAAGGAAGGTACAACACGTTTTTTGACGCAAGCCAATTAATTTAGGCCTTTCTAGTGAGGAAGTTTTATGTCCGCCAATGCCACGAAAAGTGCAGAGGATCCAATTTTACAGTGGGTGACCTTTCGGTTAGAGAATGAGTCCTACGGTATAAATGTGATGCAGGTGCAAGAGGTTTTACGCTATACCGAGATCGCTCCAGTTCCTGGTGCGCCTCCGTATGTTTTAGGGATTATTAATCTTCGAGGTAACGTTGTTACAGTCATCGATACGCGCTCACGATTTGCGCTGCCGCATTCTGAAACAACCGACCAAACTCGAATAGTAATTATCGAAGCGGAAAATCAAGTCGTGGGCATTTTGGTGGATGCGGTGGCTGAAGTTGTTTATTTACGTCAGTCTGAAATTGAAACCACACCGAATGTCGGCAATGATGAAAGTGCTAAATTTATTCAAGGTGTTTGTCATAAAAATGATGAACTTTTGATCTTGGTAGATTTAGAAAAATTAATGTCGGATGAAGAGTGGATGGAAATTTCTGGTTTTTAAATCAGAAATAGGAGCTCAGAACATGTTGTCTTTATCATCCTTATCGATGGTCCACTGGTTATTAATCAGTAATGGAATGTTATTAATAGCCACCGTGGCTGGTTTTGTATTAGTGAAGCGCAAGTATCAAAGCGATTTGCAAAACTGGCAGGCACAAACGCAAAAGCTTAGACATGACTTTGACGCCATGAGCAAAAGTACTTTTGGTATAGGCCGTTGTGTGAAAAAACTAGAGCAACGTTTAGTTGAAAGTGAACGTAAGCCTGCTTTAGCGACCTCGGATGAGGCGCTCTATCAACAGGCGCAGCGTTTGGTGGGGATGGGAGCTTCTGCGGATGATCTTGTATCCAGCTGTGGTGTTGCGCGTGCAGAAGCTGAATTGTTAGTTTCGATGAACCGACAAGTAGCCCATTAATCCGGGTTACTTGGGGGTTATTCTTTTTTAATTCTTGTAGATACCTTTTATTACAAAATGATCCGAGTTGATTGCTAGAAGCTTCCTATACTTGTTTTAGACAGGTACGAACGAGGAGTTCAATATGAAGGGGCTGAAGACAGCATTTTCATTTGCAATCATCACTAGCCTAACTTTAGGTTCAATGGATTCTCAACAGAATCGTTTCAATGAATCCAAACTTGTCGCTAGCCAAATCTACAGCGCGGCTTTCAATGACGTTTCCCCCGGTTTTGATGATCTCTATATAATCAAAACTCAAGATAAAGGGCGGGAAATTGTTATCTACTGCAATACCACTTACTGCTACAAAAATCGTAATAGCTTAATGACGAGCTGATCGAGTGAGTCATCATCTCGAACAGTGATCCAATAAATCACCATAACGATTAATGGTGCTACATAACTTATTGTCTGCACTGATCAAGGTTAATTGGCCATTTGCGGCTATTTGATGATCAAAACCATTGATCTTTAGAACTTCATTCCAGCTGGGTTGCGCTTTGCCAGCCGCTTGAGCCCAGGTTTGATGAGTTTGCATCGTATATGAAGCCACCTGTTGGTTATAGCGTAAACCAGCCTCTGCCGAAACTGTAGCCCAATCCCCAAGATAATGAATAGCAGTAGCGGTGGTAATGCTGCTTAAGGTGAGCGTTAGTACACTTTCTAACAGGGTAAAACCAGCCATCTGCTGAAACATTACAATCCCCATTGTCCTAATTTATTATTATTTTTATATGTCAGTTATGACCAGTACTCTAATGACATAATCTGAGGATGCAAGCTCGATATTAGAAATTGAGCGCTGTAGCTAAGTTCTAGCGCTCAGGATGAGGGTCTCCAGACGTTAGTAATTAATTCCTAAGCGACGATAAATAAAGCCCATCAACCAAGCAGGCCCAATCATAAGGAACTGGATATCTTTAAAGAAAGAGGGCTTTTTGCCTTCTATATGATGGCCAATGAATTGAAATACCCACAAAATAATAAACAAAACGGTGCAGGTGAGGGCAAGTGATGCCACTTGTAAGCTTTCATACCAGGCAATGATGCCATAGCAGGCGATTGTGAAGGTGATTAAGCCAATCGCCAGTTTCGGTGATAGGTGCAAGTAGAATCCAACAATAAACAAAGAGGCTAAAGTCGACCAATTTAGATAAGGGTGTAATTCGTAGAAGAATGTCGGCACTGGGATGGCCCATACCAGTCCGAGTATGACCAAGAATATCAATGGAACACAGATCCAGTGAATGAGTTTATTGGTCTTATTTTGGTGGCTATCACCGTATTCATCAAACCATTGATCTGGGGTTTTCTTGCTCATAATGCTGATCACTCTTGTTATATTTTCATCTCCTTTACTTTAACGCTTAAATTGTTTCAAGACATTGGTATTAAAGGACAGTATATTTGACCACTGAAGACATTAGAAAGAGATGATCAGTTGAAAACAGTATCCTTATTATGGGTGAAAGGATTATTGCAAGCCGCAGCCTTGCAAGGGCTGAGTGAAGCTGATGTTTTGAATCAGGCAGGGGTAAAAACCTTACCATCATCAAGTGAGCGTATTAGCCTAGACGAGACGCTTTCTATTTGGCGATCAATTGAAGTGCTCAGTGCGGACTCTTTGTTCGGCTTTAAGATGGGGAAATCACTGCAACCCGCTCACTTTCAATTAATCGCCTTTACTATGCTCAGTAGTCAAACATTGGGTGAGGCGATTGAGAAAATACTTAAATATCAGCGCTTGATTAGTGATGGTGGTGACTTTAGTCTTATCGAATTGAATGCTAATGAAACGGGTCTGGTTTATGCGCCAACCGTGGATAATTTTAGCTATCATCAAATTGATGCGGTAATGGTTGCCGTCGTGAGCTTTTCTCGTTGGCTATTGGGGCAAGAAATTGAACCCATTCGGATCTTATTAGTGCATTCCGAGAACGGTGGCTTGGCTGAATATCAAGAATTTTTTGCTTGTCCAATAGACTTCAATCAAAACAAAAACTGCATTGTCTTCAGTAGTACTCTACTGGCTGAGAATTTACCGGGCTATCAACCGCAGTTAGCAACGATGCATGAACAAATGGCTGATAGCCAGCTACAGCGTTTAGCTGAGCCGACCATAGTTGCTCGATTAATAGAGCTGTTAACGGTTTCTACCGATTATATTAATCGCGATAAAGCAGCGCTTCAGCTTGGCATGAGTGGACGTAGCTTACAGCGCAAGCTTCAAGAAGAAGGCAGTAGCTTTCAAAAAATCTATGATGATTTCCGTCATCAAAAATCCTTACTATTGTTGCAGAATGAGAACTTATCCTTACTCGATATATCTTTACAGTTAGGCTTTTCAGAAAGTAGTACTTTCTATCGCGCTTTTAAACGCTGGCAGGGTGTAACGCCAGGAGAATATCGCCAGCAGTTAAATCAGTCTGATTAAAAACTGATTCCAAATCCTAGGTTTGCTTGATGAATGAAATGATTATTCGGAGCGAGTTGATAATCTTCAGAGTTATTAACTTGTTGCCAATAGCGAAGGTTAGCTTGCCAACTACTATAGGCAAACCAACGTCGGCTGATTCGATATTGATAATAGATTTCAAATTCTGCTTTTATGGCCAGAACTCTATCTAAGTCCTTTTCAAAGTTAATAACCTGACTCGGCTCTAGCTGAACCTCTCCGATACCTAAGCCAAACTGCCAGTTTAAATTTAAGCCACGATGATGAGAGTCACTGATGATTATTAATTCTGAAATACGAGTTCGCGCTTGAAATAAGCTGCGTTTCTCAAAATTTAATATATTTGCCTGCATCGGTTGGTCAATGTTTACTTGTTGAAAGAGTATGCCGGTTAACGATTGATTGGATTGATAAGGCATTTGAAAACCCAGTCCCCAATAAGCATTCTCATGGCTCATTCGGGCTTTTTGATTTTCGATAATATTGACGGCGTCATTGCGGTCATTTGCATTACTGGGAACAAAGGGGATTTCTTCACTGGCGCTTAATACTTGTTGAGATTTGATTTGGCCGGCAGTGAAGTAGAGCTGGCTACTGCCAATGCGTTTAATTGCTAATTCGAATTCTATCCCTTGGTGAAAATCAGTAGAGCGGATTTTATTGCTTTGAAATACTGAGATGGCTGGCAGGCTGGGTAACCAGTTGCCGAGAAAGCTTGAAATTCTTGGTTGTAAGTCACAGCGATAACCTAAATAAGCCGTTGTACTGTTATTAAATTCTGGCAGACCGCCCAAATTATTTTGTTCAACAGACGAAGCGCAAGCCAGCTTGTCTGTACCAGCGAAAACATTAGGTATTAGGCAAAAGCTGAAGACGAAGAGAAATACTCCCCTGCGAGCGTAGCAAGAGGAGTATGTAGTATAAAATGACGGATTAATGCAATTCATACTAGATGTATCGGTGAATACCTAGAAAACTAAAGGCTATTTATAATTTCTAGCACATCGTCATGGTGGGACTTGGTTTTAACTTTTGGCATTATGTGGCGCAAAATGCCTTCTTCATCGATGATAAAGGTAACGCGGTGGATGCCTACGTATTCTTTGCCCATGAATTTTTTTAACGCCCAAACACCGTAGCTTTCGGCAATTTGATGATCTTCGTCGGAAAGCAAAGTGAAATTGAGTTCTTTCTTTTCCGTGAAGCGGGTCAGTAGCTTCGCCGCATCTGGGCTCATGCCTAATACAACCGTATTAGCTTCTGCAAAAGCGTCTTTGCTATCACGGATACCGCAGGCTTGCGTGATGCAACCAGGGGTCATGGCTTTCGGATAAAAATACAACACTACTTTCTGGCCTTTATAATCGGCCAAAGAAACTTCTTCACCATCTTGGTTTGTTGTGGTGAATTGGGGGGCGATTTGATCAAGAGGTGGAAATGCTAAACTCATAATGGCAACCTAAGTGAAATCTAATAAATAATTTCTCTTAATTTTGCCATAAATGAGTTTAAAAATAACGGCTTAATGACCGCTAGCAATTAATCGCTTGTTCAGATAGGTAGTTTTCTAACGTTTGCTTGGCTTTATTGCCCGCAGGACTATTGCGGAAAACAAACTCTTGAGTTTTACCTTCTAAAACTATCAATACATCGGCGCAGAAATCTCCATCGTGAGCTTCTCGTACGGGTTTCATGCGCACTTCAACTACTTTGTCGAGATTGATATAAAACTCACCTGTCAGCTCTTCTAAGTGCTCACCGGCGCGAAGTCGAACAACAGCAACATTTGGAGTAATGCATAAAAAAGACATAATCAGATTCCTTGATTTCAAAGTTAGTGGATCGTTGTCTAACTTGATATTAGGTCATGCTGATAAAATTAATATTGATTTGAATCAGTGAAAAAGGCGGACTAAGGTAGCTTGATTCGAATAGGTGTTTTTGGAATGCAACAGCAGGGTAAGATTTCGTCATCATTAATCCAAGCCATTGGCTCTTCAGTATAATGCACTTCACCTTCCAATAGCTGGGTGCGGCAGCTACCACAGTAACCTTCACGGCACTGGTAGTGTACAGCAACCTCTTGTGCTTCAAGAGACTCTAATAGAGTATGAGCATGTTGAAATTGAACTACCTGAGCTTGTTCAGCGCCATTATGAATTGAAACCTGATGAACAGGCTTATCCATGCCTTCAAGATCAATCTGTGCGCTGACCTTAGGCTGCTCAGGGTCTTCAGTATTTAGAATCAAGCTGTCTTGCACGGGCTCGTGGTCGAGCTGAGTTTCAACGGTATCAGCTTCTAAAGAAAATTCTTCATGGGCTGGTGCTAAGCCATCAAGAACAAAATCGTCTTGATGGTTGGCTTGTGATGGTGCATTCGTGCTTTGATTCATAGCGTTATATTACAGGTCAAAATCGCCAAAATCTTCAGTATCAACAGCACTATCAATCGCTCCCACTAGGTAAGAACTAATTTCAGCTTCTTGTGGCGCCACCTGAACGTTATCACTGTTTAACCAAGAGTTGATCCAAGGAAGTGGGTTGTTCTTCGCACCAAAGATCGTTGGTAAACCAATCGCAGCGATGCGCTGGTCAGTAATGTATTCAACGTATTGCGCTAAGATGTGCTGGTTAAGGCCAATCATGGAGCCGTCTTTAAATAAGTAGCCTGCCCATTCTTTTTCTTGCTCAGCGGCGTCTAAGAAAATTTCGCGTACTTCGTCTTTACAACTAGCGGCGATTTCTCCCATCTCAGGATCATCTTTACCCGCCGCCATAATTTGTAATATGTGCTGAGTACCGGTTAGGTGCAGGGCTTCATCACGGGCGATCAGTTTAATGATCTTGGCATTGCCTTCCATTTTTGCTCGTTCGGCAAAAGCGAAAGAGCAAGCGAAGCTGACGTAGAAACGAATCGCTTCTAATACGTTTACCGAAACCATAGTGAGATACAAGGTGCGCTTTAGGTCGCGTAAGTTGATATCTACCACATGACCATTAATGGTATGAGTGCCTTCACCGAGTTGGGTGTAGTAGCTGCACTTTTCGATCAACTCGTCATAGTACTTTGTTACGCTGACGGCACGACGAGTAATGAAATCATTACGGGTAATATCGTCAAATACTTCCGCAGGATTTGGCACAACGTTACGCATAATGTGCGTATAACTACGGCTATGGATGGTTTCACTGAAAGACCAGGTCTCGATCCAGGTTTCTAATTCCGGTAGTGAAACGATCGGTAGGAATGCAACGTTAGGAGAACGACCTTGAACTGAATCCAAAAGTGTTTGGTATTTCAGGTTGCTTAAGAAAATGTGTTGTTCATGATCCGGTAAATCAATGAAGTCTTTTCTGTCATTGGCTAAATCCACTTCTTCTGGACGCCAGAAAAAAGACAGTTGTTTTTCGATTAGGTTTTCAAAAATTTTATGCTTTTGAATGTCGTAGCGGGCAACGTTTACAGTCTCACCAAAGAACATAGGTTGCTTTAGCGTATCAAAAGTTTTCTGGTTAAACGTGGTATAGGACATAAATGGCTACAACTGTATAAATAAGGTTCAAAAAATAAAGAGTTTAAAAATAATAATGTCTTTTAAAATACGCTGAGTGACATAGCTCAGCGTATTTTAACGGTAAGGTTTAATAAACTTAAATCTTACACGCGCCGCCTTCACAGCCATCGTCTTCTACTTCTGGTGCTTGCGGGTCCGACATGCCGTCACGAGTATTGTGATAGTACAACGTCTTAAGGCCGTTTTTATAAGCACCTAATAAGTCTTTCAATAGTACTTGCATGGGAACCTTACCGCCTTCAAAACGGGCAGGGTCATAGTTGGTATTGGCCGAAATCGCCTGATCAACGAACTTCTGCATAATACCGACAAGCTGCAAATAACCTTGGTTATTTGGAATCTGCCATAACAGCTCATAGTTTTGACGTAACTTATCAAACTCAGGAACGACCTGCTTTAAGATACCGTCTTTAGATTGCTTAACACTGATGTAACCACGTGGTGGCTCAATGCCGTTGGTCGCGTTACTGATCTGAGAGGATGTCTCAGAAGGCATTAATGCGGTTAGCGTCGAGTTACGTAAGCCCGTTGCTTTAATGTCGGCGCGTAACGCTTCCCAATCATAAGCCAAAGGCTCTTCACAGAATTTATCGACGTCTTTCTTGTAAGTATCAATTGGCAAGATGCCTTGAGCATAGGTCGTCTCAGAGAATGCTTCACAAGCCCCTTGCTCTTGAGCCAATCGATTAGAGGCGCGCAATAAGTTGTACTGAATCGCTTCAAAGGCACGGTGAGTTAAACCATTTGCGCTGCCGTCAGAATACTTAACGCCATTTTTGGCAAGGAAATACGCGTAGTTGATGACACCCACACCCAGGGTACGACGATTCAAACTGGCTTTTTGCGCTGCGATCATTGGGTAATCTTGATAAGACAATAAGCTATCAAGGGCGCGCACAACCAAATCAGAAAGCTCTTCTAACTCATCTAAGTTTTCTAAAGTACCTAGGTTAAAGGCTGCAAGAGTACATAATGCAATCTCACCTTCTTCGTCATTCACATCTTGTAATGGCTTAGTTGGTAACGCGATTTCTAGACACAAGTTTGATTGACGAACCGGTGCAACTTCTGGATTGAACGGGCTGTGAGTATTACAGTGATCCACGTTCTGAATATAAATTCGGCCAGTACCCGCACGCTCTTGCATTAGGGTAGAGAACAGATCAACCGCTTTCACGGTTTCTTTGCGGATTGATTCGTCTTGCTCGTACTGAACGTATAAGCGTTCGAATTTGTCTTGATCAGCGAAGAAAGCATCGTACAGACCAGGAACGTCAGAAGGAGAGAACAAAGTAATGTCTTGGTTCTTAATCAGACGCTCATACATGAGCTTATTTAACTGCACACCATAATCAAGGTGACGTACACGGTTCTCTTCAACACCGCGGTTATTTTTCAATACCAGCAGAGATTCAACTTCTAAGTGCCATAACGGATAGAAAAGTGTTGCTGCACCACCACGTACACCCCCTTGAGAACAGGACTTAACCGCTGTTTGGAAGTGCTTATAAAAAGGGATGCAGCCTGTGTGGAAGGCTTCACCACCACGGATTGGGCTACCGAGCGCGCGAATGCGACCACCGTTGATGCCGATGCCGGCACGTTGGGATACGTATTTAACAATGGCGCTAGAGGCGGCGTTGATGGAATCTAGGCTATCGCCTGCTTCGATCAATACGCAAGAGCTGAACTGACGTGTTGGCGTACGCACACCAGCCATAATCGGTGTTGGCAAAGAAATCTTGAAGCTAGATGCAGCATCGTAAAAGCGCTTAATGAAATCTAAACGACGTTCTTTATCGTATTGAGCGAACAGGCAAGCCGCGATTAATACGTATAAGAACTGAGCGCTTTCATAGATTTCACCGCTAACACGGTTTTGAACCAGGTATTTACCTTCTAGCTGCTTAACGGCAGCGTAGCTGAAGTTCATATCACGGCTATGGTCGAGGAACGCATCCATCGCGGCGAATTCTTCAACCGTATAATCTGTTAATAAGTCGCCATCGTAGCGCTTATCGGCCACCATCGTTTGCACGTGATCAAAAAGCTTCGGTGGCTCGAATTGGCCATAGGCTTTTTTACGCAGGTGGAAAATATTTAAGCGTGCAGCCAAATACTGGTAGTCAGGCACTTCTTCCGAGATTAAATCCGCCGCCGCTTTAATGAGCGTCTCGTGAATTTCGGAGGTGGTAATACCATCAAAAAATTGTAAGTGAGCCTTAAGCTCAACTTCAGAAACAGAAACCTTATCCAATCCTTCTGCTGCCCAATCGACAACTTTGTGGATTTTCTCTAAATCAATTGTTTCTTGGCGACCATCTCGTTTGGTGACGTAAAGCGCGCTGTTCATATATTTGGGTGCCTGTTGAAAATCCTGTAATCCCTGTATTGCTCATTTGGGGTGAGCACGAAATTCGGTTAGATTTGATACTCTTCTTGATCTTCGATCAAATGACGTGTAAGTCGTTGAGTAATAGGTGTAATTTCTAAACCGAGACACAGGATATTGCGGTATGGAGTTGATTTCAACCCCTCATGTAGTGTTTGGCCTGTGGATAACTTGTGGAAATGACGTGGACACAAATTATGTCAAAAATACGCTAGAATATGGCCTAGAAAAGGTTGCATTTTTCACATTTGTAACAGAAAAAACCAGAACTCAGTGCAAACCACTGATTTAGCGTCTAAAGTTATATACAAGCCTTTCAATATAACGGCAGTTCAAAAAATTGGATAGGGAAACAGCGTGGAACTAAAACAAGGCAGCGGCCAAGACGAAAACTGGCGCATATTAATCGTTGAAGACGATGAGCGATTAGCAACCCTAACCAAAGACTACCTAGAGAGCAATGGCTTGCAGGTATCGGTGGAAGGGGATGGTAGCCGTGCTATTGAACGTATCAAATCTGAACAGCCGGATCTTGTCGTATTGGATTTGATGCTGCCAGGGGAAGATGGTTTAGCGGTATGTCGTATCGTACGTCCACATTATTCTGGGCCTATCTTAATGCTTACAGCACGTACGGAAGATCTAGATCAAGTGTTGGGTTTAGAAATGGGGGCTGATGACTACGTCGCAAAACCTGTTAGACCTCGCGTTTTATTAGCAAGAATTCGTGCGTTATTGCGTCGTGTTAAAGATCAAAATGAAGCGGAAAGTAGTCAAGATGAATCATCTGCCAAGCGCTTAACGTTTGGTAACTTGGTGGTTGATAGCTCAATGCGTGAAGCCTGGTTAGACGGTAATAGTATTGATTTGACCAGTGCGGAATTTGATTTACTGTGGCTATTATCAAGCAGTGCAGGACATGTATTGACGCGAGAAGAAATTTTCCATCAATTACGTGGTATTGAATACGATGGGCAAGATCGTTCCATTGATGTGCGCGTTTCAAGAATACGTCCAAAAGTTGGTGATGACCCGATTAACCCTAGACGTATTAAAACGGTACGCAGTAAAGGTTATTTGTTCGTCAAAGAGATTTAATATCTGATACACCACTCGTTCTGAGTGGTGTTCTTTATCTGCTGGATTTATTGAGGGAGAAAGCAGTATCTTTATTCGCGTTTATTCCGGTTTATTAGCCGCTTTAATTCTTGTTGTCTTGCTTTGTATGCTGGCGCTTCAGTTAGTTGATCACGTTCGTGGTGCGCAATTTAATCAAGATGTTGTGCGTGGAAGTTTGCACTTAATTACCCAGCGTTTGCGTTATGACATCTCTGAGCAAGGAGATTTAGAGGCGAGATTCGATGCTCAAATCGATATTGTTGATAAAGAAAAAGCGCAATTAGATGAATATCAACTCAGCCGCTTAGAGCGTCATGATGTCCTTATTTTATCTGATGATCTTGGTAGTGAAGCCAAACTAATTACTGTGTTAGATGCTGACAGAGTCTTAAAAACAACATTAAGAAATGTGACAGAAGTGCAGGCTCAAGCTTCTGGGCAGTTATTATTAGAAGACTGGCAGCGCAGTGGTCAGCTGATTGGTGATTTTTTAGAAAATAGTGCTGATCATTTTGGCTATCCCCTTAGTTTAATTCCTCTGGAGGATGTTGATCTAAGTGAAGGCGATCTAAGCCGCATGCAATATGGTGATGTGTTAATGCGTATAGCCATTGGTGGTGAAAGTGCTGATGCGTTAATTAAAGTACCCGGTGAGCCACAAATTATTCGAATGGGGCCAATTCATTCTTTTAAACGCTATACCCCGATGGGGATTATGATTATTGCCTTAACGGGCTTTATGCTTTTGGGCTTAGGGGTTTATTGGGTTGTTAATTCATTTGAAGTGCGATTACGTAAATTAGAACAAGCGACTAGCCGCTTATCTCAAGGACATTTGAATGCACGAGTTGGTATTAATGGTTCAGATCCAGTTAGCCGTCTTGGGCAAGCGTTCAATAAAATGGCCGATCATATTCAGCGTTTAATCAGCGTACAGCGTGAAATGGTGCGGGCAGTGTCCCATGAATTGAGAACGCCAGTCGCAAGAATTCGTTTTGGTGTGCAAATTATTGAAGACAGCGTAGGTGATGATCCATTTGTGGCTAAGCAATTGACCGGTATGGATTCCGACATCCAGGAGTTGGATGAATTAATTGATGAAATTTTAACCTACGCCCGCCTAGAAGAAGGTGGGCCGTTATTGGATTTTGAACTCACTAACATTCAAGATCTAATACTGCAGCTGGTGGACGAAGCTAGACCGCCAGAACATGTTGAGGTTAATTATGGGGGTGCTATTGGGTCGCAGCATGAAGCTGAAGTTGAATATCGTTATATGCACCGAGCGATTCAAAATTTAATTGGTAACGCATGTCGTTACGCTAAGTCTCAAGTCATTGTGACGTTTTCAGTTGGCGCTGATACTTGTCGTGTTGATGTAGCGGATGATGGTCCAGGAATTCCGGAAGAAGAGTGGAATCGTGTATTTACGCCTTTTGCACGCTTAGATGATAGCCGTACCCGCAGTTCCGGCGGTTATGGTTTAGGTTTGTCTATCGTACGTCGAATTACTTATTGGCATGGTGGCCGTGCGATGGTGAGTAAAGATGAGCGTTTAGGAGGTGCTAAATTCAGTTTGGTATGGCCGAAACGTCATCAGGAAGATAACGAGTAATATGAGTAGATAGATACGTTACAGGAACCTATCTTAACAAACTGTAACGTTTAGCTACCTTTAGATAACAGACAAGGCGAAGTATCACTGGCAACATTTAACTTACGTATCCCTTGGACACGTGGTGAGAATGTAGCGAAAATATTCGCTTTTTGGGGACTCCTTATGGAGTCCCTTTTTTTTGCTTAAAATAAAGCTTCCGCGGTATTTCTTTCGTTCTAAATATTATTTTACCGGTTCAATGCCGACTAAATATTCATTACATGCCTGCAATGATTGCTTTAAAAAGTCATTCATATAGCTGGTTTCTTTTTGGTCTTCTCGAATGGCTGCGTACAAGGTAGGCCAAATACCACTTTTTCCTAGTGGCTTCGAACTGATTAGACCGGCATTCAAATAAGGTTGTAATGCCCAGTTGGGCAAGCAAGCGACACCACGTCCACTGGCAACTAACTGTACTATCATCAAGGTTAAATCAGCTTGGCGAGTGCTATTCGGCTCAATCCCTGAAGGCTCAAGGAATTGGGTGAATATATCTAAACGTTTCCGTTCTACTGGATAGTGGATCAAGGTTTGATCGGCTAAATCTTCAGCTTCAATGTGTTTGCTATCGACTAAGGGGTGTTGATTCGCAATGGCTAGCAAGGCTTGATAGCGAAATAATGGCTGATAATGAATCCCTGTCATTGGGGTTGGATCAGCGGTGACGACTAAATCAAGATCACCCCGAGCCAGTGCCGGTAAGGGTTCAAAATGAAAACTGGCCATTAGATCTATTTCAACTTCAGGCCATTGATCACGAAAGCTATTAATCGCTGGCATAAGCCAATCAAAACAGCTGTGACACTCGATGGCCATATGCAGTCGTCCTGCTTGACCACCGGCGAGCTTTTTAATATCTCGGCTGGTTTTCTCTAATTGTGGAATCACTTTATCAGCAAGCTCTAAAATATGCTCACCAGCTCGGGTAAAGCGAATTGGTTTTGTTTTGCGGACAAAAAGACTTAAGCCTAAGCGTTCTTCAACATCTTTAAGTTGGTGTGATAGCGCCGATTGAGTAAGGTGTAAGCGCTTGGCGGCTTCCACTAATGAGCCACCATCACGCAAAGCGCGCACGGTTTTAAGGTGCTTTATTTCTAGCATGACGAGCTTCTTAGTTGAATAAATTTAATGATATTTTATATTTATCATGTGAAAAACTCAACTAGATAGCTCTGTCTTAGCTATCTTTAAAGAGTAATCAGCTAAACCGTTCAATGATACGTTCTTGTTCAGCCATGAGTAACGCTAACTCATCACTGGCTTCAGCAGACCTTGCAGAAACTTGTTCAACTTCCGATGATAGGCCGGAGAGGCGATTAAGCCCTTGCTCAATTTGCAGGACAGTATCCGTTTGTTGGCGGATCGATTGGCTATTGGTTTGAGTACTTGAATTAATGGCATCGATATTTGTTTGAATGGCGGTAAGAGATGTGTCGGCGAGATTAGCTTGATGCAAACAGCTTTCAGCATGTTCCGTACCTTGCTGCATGGTCGAAACTGCTAGATCGGCACCTGTAGTTAATTTACTGACAATATTATGAATCTCTGCAGTAGACTCTTGAGTACGGACCGCTAGGTTTCTAACTTCATCAGCCACTACCGCAAATCCTCGACCTTGTTCTCCAGCCCTCGCAGCCTCAATGGCTGCATTTAAGGCGAGAAGGTTGGTCTGTTCAGCAATATCTTTGATGGCATCCAGAAAGCGTTTGATCGATTCCGTTTCTGCTGCCAAAGTCGTCACTGCTGCCGAGGTTGTGGTGAGTTCTTCCGCTAAATTACTAATTTTATTTGCGGTACCAGCGACCAGCTCATGGCCTTGCTTTACTTCCTGTTGGGCATCGGTCGCGGCACTGCTGGTTTGCTCTGTATTATCCAATAATACTTGCGCAGATTGTGTTATTTGATGACTCGCTTGCGCTAGCCGATCAGTTTCTTCATTTTGCCTGCGAACTTGTTCTAGGTTGTCATCACTCATTTTGCGAGATGATTGAGCCAATTGATTGAGTGTACTCATATTGTCACTAATTCGGACTAATACAGTTTGCAAGCGGCGTTTTAAGGCATGTTGAGCAAAGCGTAATTTACCTTGTGGGTTGTTTTCTCCTGAAAAAATATAAGCGGCAAGGGCATCATTCATTACATTTTCGCTGATAGCTGATAATACTTTGTTCTGTTGCTGCTGGTTCAGGGCAGACCAAATTAAAGCGGGTAGAATAATCAAAGCCGTTAGTTTGTTGTCAGTAAGGAGTAATAACGCAATGAGGGCGGCTAACCAAGGCAGAAGAAACATAAGCCAAGATTGCATTAAAGATTGAGCTGATAGTGGCGCTTGGCCTTTTTTAATTTTTTTATACACTTTTTCAGCACGTTCAACTTGCTCGCGATGAGGTCTAACCCGCACAGACTCGTAACCAACGACTTGGCCTTTTTCTAAAACAGGGGTGACATAGGCATCTACCCAATAGAAGTCACCATTCTTGCAACGGTTCTTCACTAAGCCTTGCCAATGCTGGCCACTTTTAAGCTTGTCCCACATGCCAGAGAAAGCGGCTTCGGGCATATCAGGATGGCGAACAATATTATGTGCACTTCCCAACAACTCTTGTTTAGAAAATCCACTGATATCAATAAAAGCTTGATTGCAGTGAGTGATTTTCCCCTTAATATCTGTCGAAGATACTAGGTGAGCCGCATCATTCAGTACTACTTCTTTCTGAGTAATGGGTTGGTTGTTTTTCATGGTTGTTCCTAGTTGATGGTCATTAAATAAAAGAGCTATTTATTAACTATAGCCTCTATGGCTATAAAGGCTTGGCGCTGAACGATTTGGCACGTAAAATCGAAAAATAATTAGATAAAAATACCGTTATTTCAAGGAATCACCATTATGTCTCGCTATCTTCTGGCTATTGACCAAGGTACAACCAGCAGCCGTGCAATTGTTTTTGATCTTGATGGCCATATCATCGCCTCGAGCCAGCAAGAATTTCCGCAAATATTTCCCCAAGATGGCTGGGTAGAGCATGATCCAGAAGCTATTTGGCAGACAACAGAAGAGACCTGTCGCGAAGCCATTAAGAAAGCATCGTTGCAGGCAAGTGATATTTTATCCATTGGGATTACCAATCAGCGTGAAACTACTGTTGTTTGGGATAAGAAAACGGGAAAACCAATTTACAATGCAATTGTTTGGCAAGACCGCCGTACCGCAGATTTATGTAAGCAATTAAGATTAGAAGAAGGTCTGGTTGAAAAATTAACGGCAAAAACCGGTTTATTATTAGACCCTTATTTCTCTGCCAGTAAAATTGAGTGGATTCTTGATAATGTAGAAGGCGCGCGCAACCGCGCTGAAGCGGGCGAGCTATTATTTGGCACCATTGATACGTTTCTTTTGTGGCGTTTAACAGGCGGGCAGCAGCACGCGACAGATGCAACAAATGCCAGTCGTACTTTATTATTTAATATTCATAGCCATGAATGGGATCATGAATTATTAGATTTATTTAATGTGCCTGCCAACATGTTACCTGAGGTTCGAGATTGCGCGGCAGATTATGGGCATACAAAAGCTGACTTATTTGGCGCTGAAATCGCTATTGGTGGCATTGCTGGAGACCAGCAAGCGGCTTTAATTGGACAAGCGTGTTTTACTCCTGGTATGGCAAAAAGTACTTATGGTACGGGCTGTTTCATGATCATGAATACCGGTGATCAGGCCTTACAATCTAAGAATCGTTTATTAACTACAATCGGCTACCGTGTTAATGGTAAAACAAGTTATGCCCTAGAAGGCAGCATCTTTATGGCTGGGGCAACCATTCAATGGATTCGTGATGGTCTACAGCTGATTTCAAATGCGAAAGAAACTCAGTCTTTGGCTGAAGAGACGGGTGCTGATAATTCCGTTTATATGGTGCCAGCATTTACGGGCTTGGGTGCGCCTTATTGGGACCCAGAAGCACGAGGCGCAATTTTTGGTTTATCGAGAGATACCGGAATCAAAGAAATTGTAACCGCAGGTCTGCAATCCGTGTGTTATCAAACCCGCGACCTTCTACAAGCGATGTCTCAAGACGGTGCTTGCCCGGCGAGCTTAAGGGTTGATGGTGGTATGGTCGTCAACAATTGGCTTGTACAATTCCTAGCGGACACCCTAGGTGTTGTTATTGAGCGTCCTCAAGTAACCGAAACAACCGCTTTAGGGGTCGCCTATTTGGCAGGTTTGCAAGCTGGAGCTTTCGAAAGTCTAGAGCAAGTTGCTGATTTATGGCATAACGAAGCTAAGTTTGAACCTAAGATGGCAGAAGAAGATCGTGACCGACTATATGCTGGTTGGTTAGAGGCGGTAGGAAAAGTATTGGGCAATAAATGATTATTAGTAAACCTTATTAGGTTTGTCGATGATTTAGGCAATTTTGCGCCATGTTATTTTACAAAATATCGTAAATTGACATGGCGACCATTTATCAGACCCTTATAATCACGCACCGATCTATTTTGCCGCAATTAACTTGGTGTGATCTTTGACCATGGACGTTTCATCGGAATATCAGCGCGATACCATTCGCCGCACACTTTTAGCCAGTTTTGGTGCTTTATTATATAGTGCCACCTTTATATTTTGTTATTGGCTAGGCTATGTACTAATTGATCTAACAAACTTAGTTATTCTATTATCTACCTTTTGGGCAGGGCATCTTGCTACTTTAGGCTATGTTATTTTTCGCAGTAAAAAGGCATTAAATCTGCCGAGTATGACCTTGCCTCATATGGTTTGGGCCATCATCTTTGTTTCAATTTCGCTTTATCACACTGTAGAAATTCGTCCCGCGTTAATGATGGCGTATCTTACTATTTTACCTTTTGGTGCTTTTCGGCTGCATTGGCGAGGGTTCTTTGGCATCACTTTATTTACATTTAGCTGCTACGCCATCGCACTATTCTTATTACAGCAAAGCCGCCCTGGGCATTGGTCACCAGAAGTTGAAATGATCATAGGGCTTACTTTTTTATTAGCCATGCTGGGTTACTGCACTCTCGGTCGTGAATTTAGCATGCTGCGAGAACGCTTAATCTCCAGTAATCAACAACTGTCGTTAGCACTAAGCAAGATCGAAGAGCTTGCGATAACAGATGAATTAACGGGGCTTTATAATCGCCGCCATTTAATTAATGTGTTGGATAAGCAACGAGCCATCGCTAATCGTGAAGGCACACCTTTTGTTTTAGCCTTTATCGATTTGGATAACTTTAAGTTAATCAATGATGAAAATGGTCATGGTATTGGCGATAAAGTATTGAAGCAGTTTTCTGAATTACTGCAGGAATCAGTCCGTGAAGTTGACTTAGTTGCACGCTATGGCGGTGAAGAGTTTGTATTATTGTTAAATGGATTAAAGATCGAAACCGCAGCGATAGTTGTGGAGCGAATTCGTGACTCGGTTGAGAAAATGAAATTTTCTGATGAGCGTCTTGCGATGACTATTTCCGTGGGTATTACAGAATACATCTCGTTAGAGAGTGCAGAGGATACGCTGGAGCGAGCGGATAAGCTTTTATATGTGGCGAAGCAGGAAGGCCGTAACCGAGTTGTGCGCCAAGCTTTAGATGCTGAAACTGTGGGGTGAAAACTAGACATAAAAAAAGCATAAAGATTTAAATCTTTATGCTTTTCTCAGTGTAGCGAAGCGCCTCCGTGCGCTTCGTGGTTAATTGCTTTTAATCTTCCTGACACATCAAGAATTCAAGCAAAGCCTTTTGAGCATGTAAGCGGTTTTCAGCTTCATCCCAAACCACAGAATCCAAATCATCCATCACTTCAGCGCTGACTTCTTCACCACGGTGAGCGGGTAAGCAGTGCATGAATAAGGCGTCTGGGTTCGCAATGTTCATCAGTTCTTTAGTTACCTGATAATCTTTGAACTTTATTTCACGCTCTTTCTGTTCTTCTTCCTGACCCATAGACGCCCAAACGTCTGTAACGATCAAATCAGAATTAATGACAGCTTCACGTGGATCACGAATGATTTGTACACGGTCGGCGTTATCATCCATTAGCTGCTGATGGGGATCAAAACCTTCAGGGCAGGCAATGTTCAATTTAAAATCAAACTGGCGCGCGGCGTTGATGTAAGAGTGGCACATGTTATTGCCATCCCCAACCCAGGTTACCGTTTTGCCTTTAATGCTACCGCGATGTTCAACGTAGGTTTGCATGTCGGCTAATAGCTGGCACGGGTGAAAGTCGTCGGTTAACGCATTGATCACAGGCACTTTAGAGTAGGCCGCAAATTGCTCAACGGTTTCATGATCGAAAGTACGAATCATAATCGCATCAACCATACGAGACATAACGCGAGCGCTGTCTTCTACCGGTTCACCACGACCAAGCTGAGTATCGCGAGAAGATAAAAAGATCGCGCTACCACCAAATTGAGTCATGCCTGCTTCAAAAGAAATACGCGTACGGGTAGAAGATTTTTCAAAAATCATTCCCAATACTTGGTTCTTTAAAGGCTCGTAGATTTCACCATTGTGCTGCATCTTTTTTAATTCGATGGCGCGGTTAATAACCCAATCAAGCTCAGCAGGTTCTAAATCTAATAATGTTAAAAAGTGTCTAGCCATAACGGCAATTCCTTACTTTAAATTTTCTACCAGCTGGCAAACTAGATCTACCACCTGGTCAGCGTCTTGCTGATTAATGTTCATGGGTGGCAATAAACGAATTACATTGCCAGACGTCACGTTAATCAACAGACCGATGTCTAACGCTTCTTTTATTAATTGTGGGCAGTCTTGATTAATCACGACGCCAATCATCAAACCAGTACCACGTAATTCAGTCGCTAAACCTTTTTCGATTAAACGAATTGTGAAAGCACTGCGCATTTGTTCGCTACGAGCTTTCACATTGTCTTCGATGTTTTCTTTTTCGATCGAATCGATTACTGCAATGGCAGCGGCGCACGCCAGTGGGTTACCACCATAAGTCGAACCGTGATTACCCGGCTGTAATACGTTGGCCGCTTTACCTTTGGCGATACAAGCACCAATCGGTACGCCGTTGCCCAAGCCTTTGGCTGTGGTTAATACGTCTGGGGTAATGCCATGTTGCTGGAAGTTAAAGTAAGTACCGGTACGGCCATTACCCGTCTGTACTTCGTCCAACATCATCAATAAATCGTTTTCATCGCATAAGGCACGTAAGCCTTGGATGTAATCTGTGCTAGCAGTCGCCAAGCCACCTTCGCCTTGAATCGGCTCAAGCATGATCGCTACGATGTTAGGATTGGCTGCAACCATTGCTTTGGCGGCATCTAAATCCTGATAAGGGACACGGATAAAACCGCTAACTAATGGCGCAAAACCGACGTGTGCCGCAGGATTTCCTGTAGCCGTTAAGGTTGCCATCGTACGGCCGTGAAACGCCTTGGTCATAACGATGATCTGAGGCTCAGTAATGCCTTGATCATGACCGTATTTACGGGCGATTTTAATTGCTGCTTCGTTGGCTTCGGCGCCAGAATTCGAGAAGAACACGTTGTCCATACCAGAGATGCGCGTTAAGCGTTCAGCCAACTCTTGCTGTCGACCAATGCCGTACAGGTTAGAGGTGTGCACAAGATTGTCTGCTTGATCGCGGATGGCTTGAGTCACTGCTGGGTGTGCATGGCCTAGGCCACACACGGCGATACCGCTTAATGCATCCAGATATTTTTTGCCGTCGGTATCAAAGACCCAAGAGCCTTCACCTTTAACAAAAGTAACTGGAAGCCGACCATATGTATTCATGATTGGCTGCATGGTATTACTCCGAATTCTTTATAATTGATATTTCATTGATTGCAAAAACGCAAAAAGGCGACATGGGTCGCCTTAAAATCAAGCATGGATCATACGAAAGTCTGTGGCGTCTGTAAATACATCCAGCCCTTCCTTGCTAAATAGAAGCGCTAAAACTGTTGTTAATTTTGTTATAGTGGCGGTTTTTTAGCGATATCATTGGTTTTAAAATCGATTCATGATTGGGTAATTATTCCGCAAAACGGCGTGAATACTTCCGTGTAGCCTTAAGTTCGGCATCCATGCCTCGCATATTTGCTCCACAATCATCCAATAATGAACCTTCGGCTTTCTTAACTTGAATAGTTAATCTAATTTTGTAAATGAGCAATAAAAGGCACAAATAATGGCAGCTTGGCAGTTTTGGATGGATCGTGGTGGCACTTTTACCGATATCGTGGCGAAGAAGCCGGATGGAAGTTTGGTCACTCATAAACTGCTATCAGAAAATCCAGCTCATTATAAAGACGCAGCGATTCAGGGGATTCGTGAATTACTGGGGATAGAAGCGGATCAAGCCTTACCGATCGAGTTGATTGATGAAGTGAAGATGGGCACTACGGTTGCCACCAATGCGTTACTTGAACGCAAAGGCGAGCCGACAGTATTAGTCACCAGTCACGGCTTGGGCGACATTCTAAAAATTGGTTATCAAACTCGGCCCGATATTTTTGCTTTGGATATTCGTTTACCCGAGCAATTATACGTTGGGGTAGAGGAGGCGAGTGAGCGCTTATTAGCCGACGGTACTATTGATCAGCCTTTTGATGAGGAAGGCTTGGCAGTACGCTTAATCGAGTGGCGCAAGCAGGGGATCGAATCCATCGCAATCGCCTTCGCTCATGGCTACCGGTTTCCAGAGCATGAAAAAGCCGCTGGTCGATTGGCGCGGGATCTTGGTTTTAAACAAGTCTCACTGAGTCATGAAGTGAGCCCGCTAGTTAAGCTAGTCCCTCGTGGTGATACTACCGTGGTAGATGCGTATTTATCGCCGATCCTTAGGCGCTACGTAGAGCAGGTGGATAGTCAGCTTTCTGCTGGCAATAAAGCAGCTTCTGATAAAACTTCTTCTAAACAAAGAGTCCCGCTGTATTTTATGCAATCAAACGGTGGTCTAGTCGACGCGCATAAATTCCGTGGCAAAGATGCCATTTTATCCGGCCCCGCAGGTGGTGTTGTCGGCATGGTTGAAACTGCTCGTGATGATGGCTTTGAACGCATCATTGGTTTTGATATGGGTGGAACTTCGACCGATGTAGCGCACTTTAATACTAGCCAATTTTCATCAAACAAAGACGGTGGGGTGCGCGAATACGAACGTGAATTTGAAACTCAAGTAGCGGGGGTGCGTTTGCGCGCCCCTATGATGAATATTCATACGGTGGCAGCGGGTGGTGGTTCGATTGTGAAATTTGCCGATGGCCGTTTTCAAGTCGGACCAGAAAGCGCGGGGGCCTTTCCTGGCCCTGCTTGTTATCGCAATGGTGGCCCACTAACGATTACCGACTGTAATGTTTTATTAGGCAAAGTAAAAGCGGAATATTTTCCTGAGTGCTTTGGTCCTAATCGTAATCAAGGTTTGGATTATGCTGGGGTAAAGCAGCAATTTGAAGATTTAAGCCAACAGATTAACGCCGTAACCGGTTTAGCTTATAGTCCTGAACAAATCGCTCAAGGTTTCTTAACCATCGCGATTGAAAACATGGCTAATGCGGTAAAGAAAATATCATTGCAACGCGGTTATGATGTCGGTAATTATGTATTAAATGCTTTTGGTGGTGCGGGGGCTCAGCATGCCTGTTTAGTGGCGGAAGCACTGGGCATGAAGCAAGTTTATCTGCATCCTTTTGCAGGCGTGCTTTCGGCTTATGGTATTGGTTTAGCGAATGAGCGTTGGTTAGGAGAAGAGTCGCTACAGCTAGAATATTCTCCTTTGCATAAAACCTGTGCTGCATTCGATGAAATAGAAGCTCGACAGGTTCGTCTGCAGAATCAAGCATCATCTGGAATAAGTAGTGATTCAAACCGTGATGTGAACAGCCAAGATTTCTGGCGAATTCATGTGAAATATAAAGGTACCGATACGCCACTGCTAATATCGCTGCCGAATAATTTAGATCTCAATAAAGTTGCTGAAGATTTTCACCAGTTGCATCAGCAAACCTTTGGTTTTTCCGATTCTAAACGCGCATTAATACTAGATGCGATTCAGCTAGAGCGCGTTGCCGGTGGCCGCGATGCGAATGACTATAAGGCTGATCATAATAAAGCGATACTCAATAATAGTACGCTAATAGCGATCGCTCATAGTGATATGGTGTGCAAAGTAGCGCAGGGGACTGAAGCATATCAAGTACCTGTTTATCGCCGCGAACAACTTCCGAAAAACATTGAAATAAAAGGCCCTGCGTTAATTGCAGAAAATAATTCAACCATTGTGATTGAACCTAATTGGACCGGTAAGGTTATCGACAGTGGGGCCTTGGTTCTTTCTTATGAAGAAGAAAATGACCCGCAGAAAAAGCTTGTTCAGCAATCTAGTTCAAAACTATCAAATCAAGCTCCCGATGCGATTCAACTAGAAATTTTTAATAACTTATTTATGTTCGTCGCCGAGCAAATGGGTTTTGTATTAGAGAAAACCGCGGCCAGTGTGAATATTAAAGAGCGTTTGGATTTCTCTTGTGCCCTGTTTGATAAAGCCGGTGAGCTGGTGGCCAATGCGCCGCATATTCCTGTGCATCTTGGTTCGATGAGTGAAAGCATTAAGGTCGTCATCAACAATAACCCGAATATGAAAGCCGGTGATGCGTTTGTATTGAATACCCCTTATAACGGCGGTACGCATTTACCTGATATCACGATTGTAAAACCCGTGTTTATTAATGCTGGGGAAGTAGCAGACTTTTACGTCGCCGCTCGCGGTCATCACGCGGATGTGGGTGGCATTACTCCAGGTTCTATGCCAGCGCGTAGTCAGCACATTAATCAAGAAGGCATCTTGTTAGATAATTTATGTCTGGTAAAAGCAGGTGAATTCCAAATTCAGATGATCACTGAGGTTTTATCCGATCATGAATTTCCGGTGCGTAATATTGAGCAAAATATTGCCGATCTAAAAGCGCAGCTAGCGGCTTGTGAAAAAGGCGCGCAAGAACTCAAACGTTTAAGTCAGCAGTATGGTTTAGATACCTTGCATGCCTATATGGGTCATGTACAAAATAATGCTGAGTTAACGTTAAAAGCCTGTTTACAAGAACTTAACTCAGGTTCATTCGAATACCCTATGGATGATGGCAGCTTAATAAAAGTGGCCATTACCATTGATAAACAGAATAGTCGCGCGAAAGTAGATTTTAGCGGTACCTCAGATCAACACGCAGGTAACTTTAACGCGCCGACTTCCGTTGCTAAAGCTGCGGTTTTATACGTATTCCGCTGTCTTGTGAATAAATCAATGCCACTCAATGCAGGCTTCTTTCGTGCGCTGGATATTATCGTGCCTCAAGGATCTATGCTTGCTCCGCAATACCCTGCGGCTGTGGTTTCAGGCAATGTAGAAACGGCACAATATATAGTTGATACCTTATTAGGGGCGCTGGGCATTATGGCGGCCAGCCAAGGCACCAATAATAATTTCACCTTTGGCGATGAAGAATTCCAGTATTACGAAACCCTGTGTGGTGGAGCGGGTGCAACTCAAACAGGTCATGGCGCCAGTGGTGTACACAGCCATATGACCAATTCGCGTTTAACCGATGTAGAAATATTGGAGCAGCGCTTCCCTGTTATGCTCGAACATTTTGCCATTCGTCCTTGTTCGGGTGGGGTAGGGGAACATAAAGGCGGCGATGGTATCGAACGTCATATACGCTTCTTAAAACCTATGAGCGCTACTATTATCTCAGGACACCGTCAGGTGCCGACATTTGGTATGGCAGGTGGTGGTGAGGGCAAGATCGGGATGAATTTTGTGCAGCGCTTTATTCTCGATCAACAAGGGATGCCAGTGCCTAAGCTTGAATTTTTACAGGGCTGCACCGATATACAGATGAATAACGGGGATGTGTTTTGCATACACACCCCTGGTGGTGGTGGTTATGGTCGACCGTTAGATATTGGGCTTGATAAAGATCAATAGCTCGTGTCATAACGGCTATTAACCTAGTAAAACAGTCGGAAACTCAGTAAAATCCGCCCAAACATTATTATCAAATACAGATATAGGTAGCATTATGGATATTATGGACTCAATCAAAGAGCAAATTGAAAGCAACGACATCTTGTTGTACATGAAAGGTTCTCCAAATGCTCCTCAGTGTGGCTTTTCTGCACAAACCGTACAGAGCGTTATGGAATGTGGTCAGAAGTTCGCATACGTTGATATTCTGTCTAACCCAGAAATTCGCGCAAACTTGCCAAAGTACGCTAACTGGCCAACGTTCCCACAGCTTTGGGTTAAAGGCGAGCTAGTAGGCGGTTGTGACATCATCACTGAGATGCACCAGAAAGGCGAATTGAAGCCTTTATTGGATGAAGCGGCTCCAGCTGAGTAAGCTTAGTTCACTCCTTCCATCTTAATATGAGGTGGATAGAAACCAGCCCTAACGTACGTTAGCGCTGGTTTTTTTATGCCTGCATTACTTTGGTGCTTTTATTAGTCAAATCATTGTCTTAGAAAGAGATCTCGAACTTGATATAAAACAGTTTTTTACAAAACTTAATGATACTAATTCTTATTATTGATTGCATTCGTCTTTTATTTTGCTAGACTCCGTTTACAATTTTTA
>Ga0209290_1000108_pt1 | contig 79400 bp, 89 predicted proteins | sample EN1Hudsemesocosm_2_FD_184632 | JGI IMG/M metagenome (GOLD analysis project Ga0209290, IMG submission 184632) | Methane-oxidizing microbial communities from mesocosms in the Hudson Canyon - EN10B Hudson Canyon (SPAdes) (version 2) | ecosystem: Environmental > Aquatic > Marine > Cold seeps... | reverse complement strand
ATTTTTATAGTTCTGGTATTGGTGGTGCTATGGCTTCAAGATGCAATTTGGAAGACGTTTCAGTCACGTATAGAGTCACGGTTGTTACAGATTGAGAAATATATTTCAGAGAAAAGTGAAGAAAGTGTATTTCAATTCAACAGTGAATATCATAGGGTTCGTTTAAGTGGCATATCCCTAATTAATGAGTATGTCCGCCAGTCAATTCGGCCTACGGTGGCTTTTCCTCATATAGTATTGATACTGATTTTATTGGTTCAATATGTACTTTAGTGCATACAATTATTGTATACCAACAATCAAATATGACTCTATGGCGCTATATTTAACAAGCAGCTGCACCGGACAAGCGTTGAGGCTGTAGAAAACCTCTATTTCTTACCAAAATCTGGTAAAATGCGGGCATCAAACACGGAGTGTTAACGATGCCAAAGTACATACCTTATAACTACGATCAGCACTCGATGGTCGTGATTAATTATCTAGAACAACTTCAAACCGGTACCATCGAACACGCCATTCATCATTTAATTGAAAACAACTTAGATCTATCTATTTTCTTTCCGAATTATAAAAATGATGATTGTGGTCGACCTGCTTATGCCCCAGCCATATTGCTTAAAATAATCTTGTTCGCTTATTCCAAAAAGGTTACGTCAAGTCGAGAAATCTAGTGGAGTTGTGAGACCAATATTATTTTCAAAGCCTTGTCTTGTGACACTGTGCCTCACTTTACGACTATCGCCAGCTTTGTCAGTAAGAACTCAAGCGAGATTGAAGCTTTGTTTGAACAGATCTTATTGGTCTGTCACGAACCCGTACTTGAAAGTATTGAAGCAAGATTTAAACGGCTAGGTATCTCAGACAATATCTATGCAACAGGTACGGTTGTCACGACTGATACAGGCTTTGCCAACGCAAAGAATATGAAGTACGTGCATGAAAATAACATCAACGCTTACATACCGGATAATCGTTTCCGAAGTCGAGATCCTAAGTTTGCAAAGCAGAAAGAGAAATACGGCAAACGACACCAAGAAAAAAAGAAGAAGCATTCAGTACATGGTAAGAAAGTAATCTCGGCAAGTGAGTTCAGCTTCGATCCAGTGAACTTAATCTGTATTTGTCCAGCAGGTGAAACGATCAGTCATCGTGGCGTACGAGAAGATATGTACGGTAATCCAAAAGCGATGTTTGAAGGGCGGTTGATGCAATGTAGAAACTGCGATATAAAGTTCGTATTCTATATTGACTCTTCTTAAGAGGGATTACTCAATATTACCTCGTGTGTTTTCACGCCATCTCTTCCTTCAATTTTAACTTTGTACATCATCCTGTCTGCTTCGGCGAGTAAATGTTCGACAGCATGTTCAGGTGTTCCCGAATAGGGTTCTGAGTGTTTAAAGCTGATTAAACCGAAGCTGGCGGTAATACCTATTTTTTGGTTGTCTACTTCGACAGATATTTCTTTGAGTGCATTACAAAGCCTTGTAGCGAGTGACTGTGCGAACGCTATATCGGTGGCGTGTAATAAAATAACAAACTCTTCGCCGCCGTAGCGGCATATCAATTCACCGTGTCTGCAGGTTTCTTTGCTGATTTTGGCGACGGCTTTTAGTACTAAGTCTCCAGCGGCGTGGCCATACTTGTCGTTTACGTCTTTAAAGTGGTCAAGGTCAAATAGCAATAAAGATATGGGGCGCTGATGACGAATAGCCATTGCAACTTCATTGACTGCTCTTTCAGTAAAAGCGCGCCGGTTAAGTAATGATGTAAGGTAATCTTCTTGAGCTAATTTTTCGAGTTTGTTTTGGCTGGATTGCAGCTCGGCAGTACGTATGAGTACTTTTGATTCAAGTTGATGCGTGAGTGTATTTAAAGCAATTTGTTGTTGCCAGTCTTGCACTAAGTAGATAATTAAAGAAGTAAGAGTGAATAGAGTTAATCCCCATTGGCCAGTATGTCCAATCCAAGTGATTAATCCGTGCGCGCTCAGCATATCGAGTAATAATGAAATAAATAATGCCAGAATTCCAAGCGTCATTAAACGCCCGGTAATACCTCGACGGTAAAACTGTTTCGTGCAGCCTGTGAGTAATGCTAGAACTAAAATAATAAAGAGTACGTCAAAATAAGGGTAGGCATTAACAAAATTGAATGAAGTAAAAATAGATAGGCCGGCAACCCCTATGCTAAAGACTAGTGTGATGGTTAATACAATGCGTGCAATGAGTGGTGGCTTTTCTTTTAGCCAAGCCAAAATGATAACGGATAAAAATGCAGGGATCAGAAAATAGCAAAACGCAGCAATGTAGCGCCAAAATAACGGTTCAAATAAAACAGCCTGGCTAAGCTCATTTTCTGCAAACATCATAATGGCTAGGTTAAATGAAAGTGCGCCGGTAGAAATAGCGACAGCCTTATCTTTTTTAATTGTGCCCATTACTGTGCTAATTATTCCAACTAATAGTACAAATAGGATGAGTGATAAGCCTGTAAGGCCGGTGCGATAAATATCATTAAGTAGGTCGAATCGATTCCCAATAGTCGCTTCTCCAGAAAGCCCTATTGAGGGGTAGTCTGAGGAAATGCGAAAATATAAGGTATGCTTATCATAATTGTCTGGCAGATGAAACGCATGCCAAGGCCAGCCTTCAAAGCGGCTATTGCCTAGGTTATCAATTTTACCAAAGTGATAAATTTTCTGTTGATTATGAAAGGCTTCAAAGGTGAGGTCGACAGCATTAATGAATAAATAAGGGTCTCGCCAGTTTCCGGAGGGTAAATCTATTTTTACCCATACAATATTTTCACCATGTCGGTTTGGTAAATTTTCAGGGAACTCAGTTTTTTTCCATTCTACATGTTGGAATTGCCATTGGTTTGATGTTTCATCTTTAGGTAGATCTCCCCAGTGATAAAACCAACTCCCTCTGAGAGTTTGAGGGGAGGTACTTTGTTGTTCTGTATATGCGTTGCTTGAGCTGGTAAAGATCAAACATAACCATAATGTGATAACAGTTGCTGGGCGAAAAAGTATCATTGATGTAGGTTGTCACTTTAAATTTTTATTTGTATGAGTGCTGAGTTGCGTCTTTAGTATAGTAGTACAATTTTTAGAGTATGAGGATTATTAATCTAATGTGTGTACTTTGCTTGTATACATGTCTATGCGTTATCTGCATAATTATACTTTAGATGTGTAAAAGTGTGTAAGGTAGAACAAAAAATGAATGACTGGCATTTCGCTCGCCCTGAGCTGGCATCCAAATTGTTAAAAATATTTGAGGTGGGTATTACCTCAAATATTGCTTTAATAGCACCGCGTCGAAAAGGAAAAACACTCTTCTTGCTAAGTGATCTTGCGCCAGAAGCTCAGGCCCACGGTTATATACCTATTTATGCGAGCTTATGGCAGAACATGGATTCTCCGCATGAAGGTTTGATTGGTGCTTTAGAAGAGGCGATCCACTCTATTTCAAATAAATCAGTATTAAGGCGCTTGTTCGACGCAAAAATAAAAAAGGCGACGGTTTCAAATGAGCTTTTAGGGAAGGTAGATATAGAGTTTTCTGGTGCGCCACAAAAAGCACAGCCAGACGATTTAATGTTGTTAGATCGTCTTATTGGTGAATTGGTGAGCTTGGCAAAAAATAAAACAGTGCTTCTATTGGTGGATGAAATACAGCACTTATCGACCAGTGCCTCATTTGACCCTCTCGCGCATGCATTAAGGACTTCGTTGGATAAGCGACAAGGCCTTGTTAAAACAGTTTTTACCGGTTCTTCTCGGCACTATATGAACTTGTTATTTAACGAATCTAAATCACCTTTCTATCATTTTGTAGATCAAGTGCCATTTCCTGATTTAGAAGTAGAATTCATCGAGTTCTTGCGTAAGCGATTACATGGAGAGTATGCGCTTTCTTTCGCCATTAGTTCATTACAGCAAGCGTTTGAAGATTTTGACAAGTCGCCTTACTGGATGATGAAAATGATTTCCTATTTGGTTACGTTTGAGAACCGTTTAAAAGAAGCTGTTGATTACACAATGGTTGTGATGGAAGCTTCTGAAGGTTTTTCTGAGCTGGCGAAATCTATGAAACCGATTGATATGATTGTGTACAAAGCTTTGTGCGAAAACAAAAGTCCTTTCACCGAAGAAATATTTAAAACGGTTGAGAATGAAACAGAGTTGAAGGGGATCGCCAGTAATGTACAGCGATCTATTGCTCGGTTAAAAAAATCAAATATTATCAGTCAAGCGGTTAATCGTAGTTATCGTGTTGAGAAACCAGGTTTGAGAAAATATCTAGAGAAGAAATAAGAGCTTCAGAGCGTCTTATTGTGGAAGCCTTAAAGAAAATGCTCTGGGCTCACTATTTGTATAGGTCGTAAAGTGATCTCACAATAAGATAGGATTCCAGCTAAATACTACTTAGATTTGGTGGTCACCCCTAATTTAAATTGAAATAAAGTTTATAAAAGGTAAGCGAAATGGTTATGGACGCAGCGCACAGTGCGTTAAAAAAACACTTTGGTTATGACGCCTTTCGTTTAACACAAGCCTCGGTGATTGAGCGAACACTCAGGCAGCAGTCGAGCTTGGTGATTATGCCTACGGGTGGGGGTAAATCTATCTGTTATCAGCTTCCTGCTGTTTTGCTTGATGGTTTAACGATTGTTGTTTCGCCTTTGATTGCATTAATGCAAGACCAAGTATCTGCCTTACAAGCAAATGGTATTTATGCGGAGGCATTGAATAGCGCTTGTACCAATGAAGAAGAGTTACGTATTAAGCAGCAAGTCGCATCGGGTGAACTAAAGCTGTTGTATGTCTCGCCAGAGCGAGCAGTATCTTGGGGCTTTTTGCAGTGGGTGAGGGATATAAATGTCTCGCAGATAGCAATCGACGAGGCGCACTGTGTTTCAATTTGGGGTAATGACTTTCGCCCGGAATATACGCGTTTAACGGAATTGACACAGTTATTTCTGTCAGTCACGGTAGCGGCTTTTACTGCGACAGCGGATACCGCGACACAGCAAGATATTCGTCAGCAGCTTCAGCTTCAGAACTGTGAAGTATTCGTTTCAAGTTTCGAACGCAAGAATATTGAAATTGATGTTTTGCCAGCGAAGAACCGAATTCAAATTATCTATCAATTTCTTGAAGGGCATCAAAAACAAGCGGGTATTGTGTATTGTTTAAGTCGTCGCAGTACTGAGGAAACTGCTGCTAAGTTAAGACAGGCAGGCTATAAAGCGAGCCACTATCATGGTGCTATGAATAGTGACGACCGAGCGGTGGTACAGGACCTGTTCCTGCGCGACGAAGTCCAAATTATATGTGCGACAATTGCTTTTGGTATGGGGATCGATAAACCTAATATCCGTTGGGTCATTCACTATAACTTGCCTAAGAATATTGAAAGCTATTACCAAGAAATTGGCCGAGCTGGGCGAGATGGCGACGATGCACAAGTGCTATTGTTTGCGGGTTATGGTGATATGAAAATGCTCACTGGTTTCGTAGAAAGTGGTGGTGGCGATGCTACGTTTAAACAGGTGCAGCTCGCTAAGTTAAGTCGAATGTGGGAATTCACCCAAGCGCTTTCATGTCGTACTAACTTTATCCTTAACTATTTTGGTGAGTATCGAGAGGCGGTATGTGGGCACTGTGACCGTTGTTTGAACCCTCCGCTTGCGTTTGACGGTACGGTTATCGCGCAAAAGGCTTTATCGGCTTGTCTTCGTTTAAGGAAAAGAGGTCATAGTGTTGGTATTAATATGTTGATCGACATATTGCGGGGCTCATCAGGTCGGGAGCTTATGAGTCGAGAGTTTCATACGATTGAAACTTACGGTGCAGGAAAGGATCTTTCCTGGAAGGATTGGTCTCACTATATTACTCAGTTAATTGACCGAGGTTATCTGGCGATTGATTTTACGCAAGGTAATGTTCTGCATCGAACAAAACTCTCTGATGATGTATTAAGAGGGGTTTCAAGTGTGATGCTTTGTGAGCCTCAAAATTTAAAACTTAGCAAAAAAGAATTGAAACAGCATGACTTAAGTCATGAAGAAATTGGTCTCTTGGATGCCTTGAAAGAACTACGGCGAAGTATGGCTGATAATAACAATACACAGGCTTACACTATATTTTCTGATGCCGCCTTGAAAGACATGGTGAAACTGAAACCTGGAAATTCCGCGGCTTTTTTAAAGGTAAGTGGGGTCGGTGAGCATAAGAACGAAAAGTATGGTGAGGCCTTTCTTTCGCTGATCTGCTCATTGGTTGCAGAAGAAAATAGGTTGATTGCGAGCGCTCCTCTTGTGTCAAAAGCGATAAAAAAGACACCACAGAGTGACTTTTCGATGCCTAAAGTTGGTGATACTCAAAAGGGAACTTTTGAGTTATATAAAAATGGCCTGTCAATTAAGGAAATATCCAAAGAGAGAAACCTTAAGCCCACCACTATTCAGGCGCACTTGTTTCGACTCGCCTTTCACGGTGAGAGTGTTGATATCTCGCAGATGATTTCAGATACTCAAATTAACGCGATACAGCAGTTATGGATGCAACTTGGTAAGCCTGAAAAGATTAAACTTATTTTTGAAAGTGGTAGTGGGCAATTTGAATGGGAGCAGATTCGTTATGCCGTTAGTATTGCTAAATATAAGTCATAGCCAATACGGTAAGTTTCTTCTGTAATTGTTTGGTATTTGAAACTGCGAGGACGTGCTTTTTTGCGGAAAAGTATTTTGCATAAAAAAGGCTAGAAGGTATTAGCCTACTAGCCTTTTAAATTATGGAGGCTACACCTAGATTCGAACTAGGGATCTCATCATTATGAGTTAGATAGTTGCTTCTAAGTGTTGGATTTTATTAGTAACGGTGAGCGCTGATCGTACAAACTATCTGCAACAGGCCGTAACTGCCAGCAACGGCACCCTGCAAATGTCACGCAGGTGATTTTGATTCAATTTGATTAAGTTCTATTTTGGCCACCTGAGGTTGAACGTTTCAGTACAAATTCTTCTTAATTTGGTATGACTCACTGTTCCACGGATTTCTCATATTAGAGCGCGGTCTTTTTCGTTCTCTAATTGCTGTCGGTATTCTCCGGGGGAAATCCCTAACCAGCCTTTAAATGCACGGTTAAAGGTTGTCGGGTCTGAAAAGCCGCATAAGAAAGCAATTTCTGTGATGGATAAATTTGGAACCGATAAGTACTCCCTAGATTTTTCTTCTCTAACTTGGTTAATTAAGGTTTGGTAGGTCGTGTCTTCCGTTGCCAGTCTTCTCTGTAGTGATCTCGGGCTCAGATTCAGTGCGCCAGCTACTTTGTTACGGTTTAGTGTATGGTTTTGAATATGTTGTTGAAGATACATAGTCACTAAATCAGATATTGGCTGTTTACTATCTTTTGATTCCGCTGCGAGTAAAATCGTATCAAAGTGACTCTCTTCATACTGGCCTGGTGCAAAGTCCGTTGCTGCTATTACAATACTATTCAGATTGCGCTCGAAGGAAATAGGGCACCTAAAGAACTCAACAAAACCACCCTCATTTTTGGGTTTTGATCTAACAAAATGCACTTCTTTGGGTTGCCAATCATCGCCAGCAAGTAGCCGAATCATAGAAACGGTCGCAGCTATAGCCATGTCATTGGTATGCTGACTAATAGGCATGTCATCACCAAAAAAGTTGAAGGTAAGATGAGCTTCTTCTCCCTTGAGTGTCAGCTTAATATTGGCACTTTCTCCAATGACGCGCTGGTAACGTAAGAAACGATCAAAGCCATCCCTCAAGTCGACAGCGGAAATCAGTGAAAACCCAAGAACAGGAAAACCGGATACATTAATTTGTCGGCCAATCAAAAAGCCAATTTCTTCGTTTTTAGTACGTTGTTCTACTAGCTCCCAGAGTTTCGTCACCCCATCCTGTGGGTATCGGGTATTGAAATACATGAGCGACTGAAAAGAAATTCCCGCTTCATCAAATAAGGATTTAACGGGGAGCTTCAAGCGGCGAAGATATTCGGCCATGTTCAGCAACCACCAAGAAGATGTAGTTCTCATTATATTTCCAGTTTAATGAATTAATTATATTTTGGCTTTTTTGATCAATAAGCTGTCTCTTAATGCAAAGTATGTATCAATAAATGGTTTTAGGATAGTTTTCAGTTACTCCTGAGAGAAGATTTAAACCATAGAGGTTAATAACGTGATCTATACCAGCGCGACACAACACGCTTGTAACATCGAATCGGGTGTTGTGAGTGCAGAAGAACTCACGAAATCCTATCTGGCAAGAATAAACCAGCTTAACCCAACGATAAATGCCATCGTTGCTCAAGATCAGGAACATAGTCTCTTTAGGGCAAGGGAATTAGATCAACTCAGGTTGAATGGTCAATCTCTTGGCCCTCTTCATGGAGTGCCTGTGACGGTTAAGGAATGTTTTAATGTAAAAGGCTTCAAAACGACGGTAAATTACCCGCCTTTAAAAAACTACCGACCCACTGAGGACTCAATTTTAGTTTCTAGGCTTAAAGATGCAGGTGCCATTTTATTAGGCAAAACCAATGTGCCTACCTTACTCGCTGATTCGCAAACCTTTGGTCCATTATTTCCGACAGCTAATAATCCGTATGATCTTACTCTGTCAACAGGCGGTAGTACTGGAGGTGGTGCCGCAGCGGTTGCGACGGGTATGACAACCTTCGAAATTGGCAGTGATATCGCGGGATCTATACGCAACCCCGCCCATTATTGTGGCTTGTTTGGATTGAAGCCAACGCAAAATGGTCATCCTACTGATGGTCATGTCCCACCATTGCCGGACAGAAATGTTGGCTACTTGGACATGAACAGTACCGGCCCATTAGCGAGAACCATGGCCGACATAGAGCTTGCTTACAATATTTGTTATGCACCAAGGTGGGATTATTTACGGTATTTGCCAATAGATAGAGAATTTCCAGAACACAAAAAACTAAGTGATTTTCGTATCGGGTGGTTTGATGAAATACTGGGTATTCACTGTAGTACGGATACAAAAAAAGCCTTAGAGGGAATGGTTTCAAGCTTAGAACGTGCGGGTGCTAAAGTAGAGAAAATTAAAATAGACCAACAACTCTTAGATCGAATTATGAAACTGTGGGCAAAAATATTCGGTTTTGTCATTGGCCAAGATTTTAGTTGGCCAATGCGGCAGTTACTCAAATTGAAGTTTCAGCGAGATTTGAGCGGGTCTAAGATAGAAGCTAGGCGTGAGCTGCATCAAGGCTTAAGTTTGAATTTCAAACAATTCTCATCAGCTCAATTGGAGCAGCAAGAGCTAACGGCCGAGCTCACCAAACTTTTTGAAGATTACGATTTTTTGCTCAGTCCGACATCAGCAGGACCGGCATTCGAGCATAACCAGAAACATAAACCTATTCCAATCGATGGCGATACGCTTCACTATAGCGACTATTGCTTTAGTTTCGTTATGCCTTACAACGTGACGCGATTGCCTGTTCTCACCGTGCCGACAGGGTTGAATAATGAAGGTTTACCAATAGGTTTATCTTTTGCCGGCCCTCATTACTCGGAAAAGCAATTGATTCGCTTTGGGAAGTTACTTGAGAGTGCGGGGTATCGATTTCAAGCGCCGCCACAATTTAGTCTCTAGTTGTCTTCAAACTAATTTAAGTATTTTGGCGACCAAATTTGAATCATGCGAACACCATGAACGCTAATTTTGAGTATCAACAGCTAATAATAAGAGAGAGTTTTCTATGAAAAAAATTGTGATTACCAAAGCGGGTGAACCCAAGGTGTTACAGCTTCAGGACTGTGCAGATCTTGTACCGGGTGAAAATGAAGTACGTATTGCTGTTAAAGCAGCAGGGCTAAATTTTGCAGATATTATGGCGAGACAAGGCCTATACCCAGATGCACCTAAGTTTCCTTGTACTGTCGGTTATGAAGTGTCGGGTATTATTGATGAAATAGGCTCAAATATTGACCAAGAATGGCAAGGCAAAGAGGTGTTTGCCCTAACTCGATTTGGTGGTCAGGCGGAGCAAGTAGTCGTGCCTTTGCATCAAGTATTTGAAAAACCTGGGTCCTTGTCGTTTGAAGCCGCTGCGGCCATTCCTGTGAATTATTTAACCGCGTACCAGCTGCTCGTAGCAATGGGGAGTTTGCATTCCTATGAAACAATCTTGATCCATAATGTGGGAGGCGGAGTAGGCTTGGCTGCACTCGAAATTGCAAATAAAATTGGTGCAACTACTTTTGGAACCGCAAGTGCCGGAAAACATGAATTTCTGAAAGCAAAAGGCTTGAATCATGCTATTGATTATCGAACTCAAGATTGGAATAAAGAACTATTGGCGCTAACAGAAGACCGAGGGGTCGATTTAATTACTGACCCGCTTGGTGGTAAGAATTTAAAGAATAGTTACCGTGCCCTTAGTAATACCGGGCGCCTGGGGATATTTGGGATTTCTTCCGTGGCTGAATCAGGGTTTAAAGGCAAATTAAAATTACTAAAAATGGTCGCACAAACACCTTTTTATCATCCCTTCGGTTTGATGGATCAGAATAAAGGGGTCTTCGGTGTGAACATGGGACACCTATGGCACGAGCACAAAAAGATTAATGTTTGGATGCAAGCATTATTAAAAGGCCATGCAGAAGGTTGGATTAATCCACATGTCGATACGACCTTTTCATTTTCTGAAGCAGCGCAAGCGCACCAGTATATTGAACAACGGCGAAATATCGGCAAGGTGATTCTGACGCCTTAGTTAAGGCTAACGAATGCCCACCTTATCCTGTTATGCGTCAGTCTGGAACTGAGCGTCTACCGTCAATTTATTTTGTGTGGTGCTTGGCAGTATTGCTCCTTTGTCCTTTTTGGCCTGTCTTTTGTCTTTAAATGGCTGGTTTTAATAAACGGGGCTTTTTACTATTGGATAGATCAAATACAACTTAACATTGTATATAAACTCGTTTCTTGGAGTTGCCACTATTATGTCTCTTGTGAAACTTAAGCCTAGTACTGCAATTTCGACTACAGGGAAAGTAGAGTCAAAATACGAACAGTTAACGATATCTATAGGGAAAGTGAAACCCCTTATCAAGTTGCTTGCTGCTGAAGGCGTGGCGTTAGAGGAACTGCTTGATGGAACAGATATCCATTTAAGGGACCTAACGCTTTTTGACTTATCGGTAGGCTATGACCAATATCTGAAGCTGATTGATAATGCTTACATACTCTCGCCTGACCCATGCTTCGGTTTGAGCTTAGGTGAGCAGTTTTATGTCAACCATGATGGCTTGCTCGCTTGTCGTATCATGAGTAGTGAAAATGCAATGCAGGCGATGTATTTGCTAAGAGATTATCAGTCATTACTGACACTTCTTTTCCAGCTAAACTTTGAGGTGTTCGAGGATCAAGCTGTTTTTACAGTCCATCCGGCTTACCGTCTAAATAATTCCCTGCCTTTTTTTATTGAATATACGTTTGCTGCGATTTATTCAATTGGCAGGTTCTGTCTTGGTAGTCAAAAGATGGAGCTTACCTATGAGTTTAGTTATGAGCACCCAAGTTCCGCTAAACGCTACAACGATTTTTTTGGCGGTGAAGTCCGTTTTTCCTGTAAAGAGAACCGGGTTTTGGTTCCGCTTGATGTACTGAATAAGCCTTTTGTTTTTGCAGATAAACAGACAGCAAAGATTAATGATGAAATTTGCCAGGACAAAGTATGTAGTATCGAGAATGAAACCGATATCAAACAAAGAGTTAAAATGCTTATTCGAAAAAATAAATTATTTAAATTATCTCTGGAAACCTTGGCCGATCAGCTTTGTATGTCGCCTAGAACCTTGAGCCGTCAGTTAAAGGCTCGCAATATTTCATATAAAAGCATATTAGAAGAAGAGCGTAAAAAAAGAGCTATTCAGCAAATACAAGATCATGACATTCCTTTAGAGCAATTGGCCGAACAACTTGGCTATCAGGATGCTTCCTCCTTTAGTCGTGCATTTAAAAAGTGGGTGGGTGTTGCGCCTAACCAATTTAAAGACTTACAAGATTAAAAGTACTTAACTCACAACAAAAAGCATATGGCTTGAAATGTCTCGTCAGTGACGGGAATAGTCATGGTGAAATAAGGTGAGGGTCTCAATAATAACTTGGTTCAGTCAGGACGGCCAAAATGAGTCTTACGTTTATCGGTCAATGAAGTGGCAATAGTACTTCGTCGCAGGACGCAAAATAAAAATAAAATTAAACAAACAAATAGGTTTGATGATGACTACTCTAAAAAAATTTACTAAACCCAAAAAACAAACGAAAAAAGGCTTACTAAGTTTGTGTGCCTTATCTCTCTCACTGCTGCTTGGTGCGAACCAAGCGATGGCAGATAAATGCTTTATTATGGTTCACGGCCATGGTGTTAGTTCTTCCTCCGAGGCTCAGAACTACTGGAGCAATAATAACTTCAGTGAGTACAACGGCGATAACTTCATGGATGACTTGCTGAAAACGGGTGATAACTACGGGCTAACGTATTACAAATCATCAGATGAGGCGGGTTATGAATATTGGAGAGATGAGGCTGCGGGTGAAATTTCACGCCAAATAACGTCGATCAAGACGGGTGGGGGTGATGGTTATACGCATGCGGAGTCAGGCACTCAATGTGCAGCAGATGATACCTTCTTTGTTATTGCTCATAGCCAAGGTGGCCCTGAAATGATGTATATCTCGGGGAATGCAATTACTGGTTCGCCCAGTTATAACACGGCATATAATTCGTCAGGCAATGCAGTGAGCGTTGACTTTGACTCAGCCATGGAAAATATCGAAGCGATATTCAGTATGGGGGGGTCCATCACGGGTACCGAAGGAGCCGACCGCATTTGTAATGGTAGCTGGATTGAGTACTTGGTGGGTGAGCTTGCCTTTGGTGGGTGTAACGATTCAGTTAAGTGGCAGCAAACAACAGATTCGTACACAGTTCGCAATCAAATTGGTACCAATTTAGGTGCTCCAATCTTTGTATTGGGTGGCTGGTCAACATTCCCGGGCATTGCTTCGGCATCTTCATTATTGCTCGGTGGTGACGACGATGGTTATATAAATTTAGCATCGCAAATGAGTTGTTCTGGTTCGGCAACACGTAACCTTTGGAATGACCTAAAAACATATAAAGACATTCTTGGTATTCCTTATGGTAGTGCGACGTATGACTGTAATGACAGCAACAAAGGTACACCGCGTACTTATAATGCCTTTAGCTTAGATGAAGATCATGATTCTGAGCGCAACGGCGGTAAAGGGGATCCCAGTAATAAATCAATTACTAATGGTTTAGATTGCGGTAGTGGCAATATGGCGTCAAGAATTAGTAGTTGTACGGCTATAAGCACGGTTACGCATAGCGTAAACAATGTGGCATTTAAGTCAGCACATAATAAATATCTGGTAGCAGAAGGAAATGGCGGCGGCAACGTGAATGCGAACCGTTCTGCCATTGGGTCTTGGGAAACCTTTAATGTGAAGTTATTGTCATCCGGAGCGTGTATTACTAATGGCGCAACGGTAGCGGTTAGTACACAAGGTAACCACTATTTAAGAGCGACTTCTGGAGGGGACTTGGATGCAAAGGCAAGTGTCGTTGGGTCATGGGAACAACTCACGTTAGTTAACCATTCTGATGGTAGTGGCTGTTTGGCTAGCGGTGATAGCATCTCTTTGAAGAGCGTGCACAGTAAATACCTTGTTGCAGAAAGTAATGGTAGTGCAAATGCAAATCGTAACTCGGTTGGAAGTTGGGAGAAATGGAAAGTAACATTTTAAGGCACAAAAATCGGTGATTTTTCAGGCCTTAGGCCTGTTATTGAAGTAAACGGAACCGATGACCAATCGGTAGCTTGATACGCAGTGCCAGTAACAGCATCATGGGGATAGTACTTTACTAAGTTGTATTGGTGCTGTCCTCTTTTTACAACTTTTAATAGGTGACCGTAGTTTTTCTATGGTCTAAATATTATGTTTAGTAATAGAATGTCTAATAAAAGAAACACGCTACTTGCTGGTCTCAGCGTTATTGTTTTAACTTTTGTCCTTGTAGGTTATGTTTTCGACCCCGTGGTGCAAAGTAGTCCAGCTAATAAGAAAGAAATAACCTCAAAAATTATTCCTACGCCAGCACAAGGTTATGTACAGACGGCTAAGGTTAGACATGAAAAAATATTTTCAGAAAACTCAGTGACTATTGCTGAAAATAGTACCTCGAGCCCACCAAGTTATGTTGAGCATATCAAAGCTTCAGATGAAAAAAATTCTTTTCATGAGGCCTTGTTAAAAGATCATGACAAGCAAAATCGATATCAGCCGTTCAATCAGAAAATACCAACAATTGAGCAAGATCCAACTGAAAGACGGTATGAGCTAGATATAAGAACGGTAGAGAGTGAAAGTGGAGAGGCATCGCTTAGTCTATGGACGGATAAAAAATACTATTTACATGGAGACCAAGTAGTCATCTATGCATCTCTTAAGGATGCTAGAGGCGTGCCTATTCGGACGGATTTCGTCGGACAATTGCTATACAGCGAATCTGAAAATATGCAGCAATTTACTTTTGCCGACTTAAATCAAGATGGGGTATACGAGTACAAGCTAACGTTAGCACAATCTAATGGGCAGTCGATGTCTTCTGGAGTTTATAAGGTGTTAGTCGTTAATCAGGCAAGTGATATTGTTGATGCAGTTACATTTATCTTATCGCAACCAGATCTAGCGCTGACCGGTGATTTTAAAGAACTTATCGATGCTGAAAAAAACCTGATTATTGAGGTGCAGGTAGAGGTGGTCGCTGAGCATCGTTACTATTTTCAGGCATCTCTCTATAGTAGTACTAATGACCCTATTGGCGTAACGCAGTATTCAGGGACGTTGTCGCCCGGATTTCATTGGGTCCCACTTGTATTTGACGGCCTTATGATCCGAGATACGGGTGAACCAGGACCATATTTACTAAAAAGTATTTCCATGGCTAAGGTAACTCTGCCGATGCAGCGTGCACCCTTAATTTTTCCTGGGTACTTTACCCAAGGATATAACGTAGATCAGATTGGAGGCACAAATTAGCTTGTGGGAGGTTCATGACTTCTAGGGATACGGTCAGCTTTAGAAAATTAAAGCGTTATTGTGCAAATATCAACTTATTGGTGCGAGAATCTGAGTCTGTAGGGCTTAAGTAGAGGTGCAAATAAAAACAGCCAGCTGACGTGAAGTCTAACTGACCGTATTTATTAAGAATTATGGTGGCTACACCTAGATTCGAACTAGGGACCCCATCATTATGAGTGAGGGCAGCGTGTGTAAGTTGTTGTTTTCTATATAAATGCAGGTGCGTGACCGTACTCATTTACAGCAACAGGCTGCAACGACCCGCAACCCAATTGCGAAGAATTCACGAAAGCCGTTTCAGGCATATTCTAACAGTTTTAGGGGGAAAGTTTCTTTATCTTCAAGACCAAGACCAAGCAAGAACATATTTATTTTATAAAGCCTAAAGTCTCCACTCTTGATTAATTTATCTAAACGATCAAATACCAAGTCTATTGTTATTTCTAATTCAGAACTTTGTTTTTGAATTCGTGAAATAACTTCCAACCAATACTTACAGTGATAATTCTGGGTTACTAATGCAACCCCTAGTTCATTCCAAGCTCTTCTGTCCTCATGATTTAGAGTACAATATTTGATTTGCTCTTTTAATCTATCATCCATTTATACAATCCAATCATGAATTCACGAAACTCGTTTTAGTCCTGTTTTAACAAATTAGGGATTGCTTGTTTGTAGCTGTTGTTCAATATCATACAGTAAATGAACCAAATCCCCGGGACCAATAAATTCACCAAAACATGTTTTACCATATAATGGATTATTTCCCCCTCTTAACGTGTGATCTAATTTGCAACCTCTCCATTGAGCTGAAAGTTTTGGTTCTTTTTTGTTGAAGTTAAATTTATTACTGTGTGAACTTGCGTTCCTTATGTGTCTAAGAAATTCAAATTCAGGAGATTTATTGTTTTGTTCTTGGACTGTTTCGTAAGCTGTATTTGCAAGCATTATGCAGCATGACGCTGTAAAATTAGCTAAAGTAATATGACTATCTTGCGCCAACTTGCGAACAGAGTATGGATAAAAATGCATACCCTCTGTAATAACTCCATCAGCTGCTATGTAACCATTTTCTTTCAAGTTCATCGGGTTTCCTGGCTCAAATATTACTGGTGCAGCGCAAATAGCTGTCATAAAGCTAGTAACCATATTATAAAAAGGGCCGCTTGGTTTAAATCCAAACTCCTCAGTAATGGTCTTCTGATTCTCACCTTCCATTTGTTTGCCTTTTTTGAATTGACTGGATGTAGTTCAGAGTAAAGCTATATTTATCACTTACAAGTGGTAGTTCGGATTCCAACCCTTTATTATTACCACCCACAAATTAAAAGGACTTTAATTATGTACAAAGGGTTAGTGATCGCACGTAAGCCAGAAGAAAACCAAGATGTAGTACTTTTCTCTTTCAAAGACTCACATGGTAAAACCATCGAAATCAAACAAACCATCTCCGAGATAATTGGCGATGTCGTGCGTGTGAGAATCGAAGCACCTGATGAGGTGACTATTTTGAGAGGTGAGTTGTTGAAGTAAAAGAAATAGGGCGGGGAAGATCCCGCCCATGAATCTTTTGCTCTTTATATGAGCTTTCTAAAAGCTAGAGCGGGCTATTATATTAACCTGACAGGGATTATTGACCCAGAACCCGCCGCGCCAGTTGGTACTTGTAGGCTTTTGCCTACAGTATGAATTCCGGTGTCGTTAAGTAGCCTAAGCTCTCCATTTGTATTGGCGGAGACTACGCACGAAGCCCCCACGAAAGCCCCGCTAGAAATGCCGTTCACTCTTGCGGGGACTATTCCAGAAGTATAGACCATGCAAATGTCGTATGTGGCAGGAACCCAAGAAGCAATAATACTGGCCGTGAAAAAATGTCGTAAAATTGTATGGGAATGATATGGTTGAAATGTCATTACTTTTTTAATAATGCCTAAGTTTTCGTAACTTGCGTATGTCTGGTTTAGCTCAATCTCAAATAAATAACTGTCTCCTACAGTGTAAAGAGTGTTGATTATTTTTACCGCTCTACCTCTCATTCCGCTTTGTGAGCCGACAAGATTGACGTTGGTTTTCTTTATCAGGCAAATCTGGACGCCTTTAAAGTTCCCGTAACCTCCATCATCAGCATTAAATGCTAATCCGCTACTAGAGAGGCCTGTAACAGCCGCGCCGTAAGTAGAATTACCAGAAAGTGCGTTTCCTTTTTGAGCCACACAAGATATGCCTACTGCGCTATAGGTGGCGTCTGCTTCTGCGTCCTGTTGAGCATATAAAGCGTTTCTAGATTTACTATTAACGCCGACTCTTATTCCTGTCCCGTTATAGGCTCCGTCTACCCCTACTTTTATCGCTGGGTGTCCTTCAGAGCTAGAGCCACGCCCAACCCTGACATTCTCTCTAACACCTCCACCATCATCCCAAATGCCTTGAAGCGAGTTGCTACCCTCGTCAAGCTGTACTTTTTCATTACTGTCAGATGTTCTAACTATTCCACCTGTAACAGTAACCCCAGTAATCGCGTTGCCTTTTATGCTTGTTGCTTCAATATCCCCTTTTATTTGAAGAGTGAAGCCGTCCCAGTATAGAAAGTTTGTAGCATTACCCTGAAGATAAAAGCGACCAAGGTCGTCCATGTATGACGACCATGCAGCGCCGTTATAGTAGCCAAGGTGGGTCTCAGTAATATTTAAACCCTGAGTGGCGTTATCAGTTAACCTAGGGGGCATGTTGTTTATTTGAGAAGCCCATTCAACAGCGCTCGCCTTTGCCAAATCACCTTGGCCGACAATTCTATTTGCATCAAGCAAGTTGTCTGAAAAATCAGCTTCAGACCCTTCAAATGTATAGCCTGATAATGATGTTGAGAGAATAATGCTCCATCCGTCATCCCAATTTCCAATAGAGTGATTACGAAAGCCAGCTTGAAAATCCTTCACATTAATAGTTGGGTAAGACCAAGCGCCGCCAGTTTCACCAATTACTATGCAGGCTTTACCGCTTGGGGTTTTTCCTAGCCTAACCCTATTGTCTGATGAGGTATCGCCAGCAATTTTGACAAATGAGTTATACCACCGGCCCCCTAAATTATTATATAAGTAGCCACCCACCGTTAAACTAAATGACTTATTGCTTGAATATTGAAAAACATCAACAGTCATTCTCACCATTGAGCTGTTGAAGCCTTGAGGCAAGATAATAATGATGGCCCCCGCGACTGAGTTAGCTTCTGTGTAATGTGTCGCGCCGATTGGGTTAGGTATCAACGTGACATCATTTTCAAACTTGTTCCCTCTCACCCTGTCGTCAGTGTAATCAGTCACATCAGCATTATCAGCAGGCTTATCATCACCAGTAATAGAGCTCCAATCAGCCGTTGTAGCAGCGTCAGCAATTTCTTGAATTTGCTCAGTAGTAGCGCCAGCATTAAAAGCGTCTTCAATGGCTTGGATTTGTTCAGCCGTTGCCCCTCCATTTTCAGCAGCAGCAACAACCGCCTCTAAATCATCGCGTGACATTTGGGTGAATCTTAGGTTATCAGGTGTTTCGACTGTTGAAGCAGTGCAAGAAAATTGAGCAACAGCACCAGCATATAAAGCGCTAATATTGTTATAGAACTTTGACACCGGCTTAACTTTAATCAGAATAGAAAGATAAGCACCAACAGTGCCCGCCGTTCTTGCTCCGTTAATTCTGACATGATCAGTGATGTTTTTTGAGTAGCTGTAAACGTAGAAAGGCGATACCGACTCTTCAAGCCTTAAGAACGTAGCACCTGACCAAATCTCAACTTGGTAATGATCAAAATAAGCGTGCTCACTGTTTGAGCCATCCCAGCGAAAAGCGGCGTCAAGGCCACTAAATACTGTTCCTGATTGGCCTGATATTTCTAAATCCCACACATCATAAAACGGATAAATCACAGCAAGCTCAACATCAGTACGCCCGTTAATATCTGCGACTGTTATTTGTTGAATTGGCCCTGAATCTGTCGCTAGTTGCTTAGTTGATACAGGCCTGATTCTGATGTCGTATGTTTTGCCGTCGCTTGGCACTTCAATAATAGATTCATGAGAGGCAGGTGGAGCGGATGAAAATACCTGAGTACCAGCTTCTCGAATATCAACAAGCGAGTGTGAATAGTTGTTCGCACCGGACGGCGGCGTGACGCTTACTTCAATTGTAGATCGGTCACCATCAGGTGTGACTGGCGTGTTTGAATACTTAATTAGGGTAAAGGTCGGCTCGGTCTCAACGTAATCGGGTGTATCTTCTTCGACTGTTGAATTAGTGTCTAAAAATACCACTTCTGAAAAGCTGGCATAAACATTTTCAGCCTCTAAAAGCTGCGCCCCGCCGCCCTCATTGCTAGAATAAGTGTCAAATCTATTTATCCCAATCCATCCCTCTTTTGAGGATCTATGAAGCAGATTGTTCAGGGTTTGCACTTCAAGCCATGAAACAAGCGAACCAGCTTGTTCAGAAACGCCATGAATCTGATGTATGCTTGACTCAGTAGGGGCGTGAAACGTAGTTGAATCAAGAACGATTAATAAAAGTCCGCCAGGACAACCGCCCGCACCTGCGCCCCCATAAGCGACATCTTTTTCAAGATAACCCTCTCCACCCCAAGCATCCGTTCTATAAATGTCCCCAACCAACCCTGTCTCACCTGATAAATCTATCGTTGCAGACTCATTAAAGGCCATACCTTTTGAAAGAATAGCTAATCCAGCACCAGATTTACCACCAGGCCCACCACGAGCCAAAAATGCAGCAGTACCCTTATTATAAATTCCACCACCTGACGAACCTGAAGACCCAATGAGCGTAGACGGCATACCTATCAGTACGCCTTGGTCATCAATAGATAAAAGAGGCTTTTCTACTGTACTACTTACCCCTTCGATAACTCTAGCGCCATGACTGCCGTTAGCAGTATCTAAAAACCACCAAAAACCATCATCGTAATGAGAAGGTCTAGGTATATCTCTTCTGCCGAAACCACCTTGAGCGTAAGTATTGCCGACCCCTTGAGTCCCAAGGTTTGAGGCAATAGGATTTAATATGTGACTAACAATTGAATCAGGAACGCCACCAGCATGGCCTCGCCCTTTACCGTCAATTTTTCCATTATGTTGTAGAAAGCCAGCAGCTCTTAGCTGTACGTTATTATTAACCGTTACTATTGCACTAGCGTTAATCGTTAAATCTTCAGCGCAATAGAAAATAGATGCAGTGTCAGATAATCCTAAACCCCCTGTGAGCGTAATATTACCCGTTATTGTCGTTATTCCGTTTACCGATGAAACCGCACTCCCAAAATTAACCGCGTTAATTTCTGTGCCTTCTGAAATAATAAAAGAATCATCTACTGTTACGGGGTCTTCAGGAGGAATGTCACTAGCTCGCTCAGAGCTACCAAACAAAGTGAGAATTGGTCGACCTGATCTTTTATCAATCTTGACCTGCTGAACTTCAAAGTTACGGTTTAAACCACCCGCCTCACTTGTGTAGTCTTCAAACTCAGTCAGATCTACACGAACAATATCACCCACTTCGATATCATCCTGGTCTGGCGTTCCGGTGATTGTGATTCTCAGGGGAGGGCTGGCATATCGGGACTGAATCGTATTGAAATGGTACTGGATTGAATTGGTTGAGTGTCGTGAGCCTTGAAGGGTATCAAGCTCGACAACTTTTACCTTTGATTTGCCATGCGTACTAATTGAGGCTGTGTCGAATCTAACTTCTGTCCTGGTGTAAAGCTCTCGTTTTTCATCATAGTTCCAGCGAATGACCAGGGCGTTTAGTACTGATTTTTGATCGTGTACCAGGGCCCCGTATTTATAAACGTTATCTCTATTTAGGAGCCGACTATATGATCCTGTTGCGCCTACAAACTTTATTCTTTTTAGTGTTATTTCACCAAAGTTATTAATAGGAGTATAAAGCCCGAGCATGTAGAGAATTTTTTTCTCGATTAGCTCCTTGGCGTTTTGGTCTTCCTTGCCTTTAATGAGAACTGGAAAGCCGAGATCATCATTTGATAAATCCCAGAGGTCAGAGCCAATATTCACAAATGTAGAGGTTTTTATATAATCTGTGCTAATACCCAAGTGCCAATGATCCGGCAGAAATTTACCCGGGTGTCCATAGAGTGAACCGGTATAAAGAGCATAAAGCGCTTTTAGTGCCGGCATGTTTAAATATACATACTCTTTAATTGATGGCGCATTCTGGCTTGTTTCACCTGCATTGATTACAACATCAATGGCTTTTGTGCTTAATACCCCACGAATTAGGTTTTTAAGTGTGTTTCCTTCTTTTTCTGTCCAAATGGCCAGCTCATAACCATCATCGTTTTCAATCTTGATAATTCCCATTTCATCAACATTGGCAAGGGAAGGATGTTTCAGCTCACCGGCAAGCGATTGGTCTTCGTAATCACTAGCATACCGTTCGACCTGCAACGATCTTAATAAGGTCAAACCCGTTGCACTAGGTACTTGATAGACAGTTTGAAACTTAGACGCATCAAAGACTTCAATCTCAGTCGCTTCGGCACTTAAAGAGGTAAGGAGTTTGGTTTCTTCAACAACAAATATTTTTTGTCTGGTTGAACGCTGAATGTCTGCGCACTTAAAAGTATAGGCCTTGTTCAAGTAGCTGACTGAATCGCCCACAATAAACGTGCTTAATAAAGTGTATTGAGACCAAAGCAACCCACGATGACCCTTGTAGACTTGAACGCGCTTTCCTTTTAAGCCTTTACCTTCATTCAGTTTTGTTCTGATTTTGTCAGATAGACCAATATCCAAGGCTTTGAAGCTGATGCCGCCAATAGTCGAGTGTGCTTCATCAGGGCTTAGCTTCTGACTTCGGCTAGAAATAACTTTCACGCTCTTATTAGAAATACTGCCTGTTAAGCCGTTCACGGTATGAGTGGTTAAAAAGTGAGTATCCAGGTTCGCATCATCAAATGATAAATTAATGACGTAAATAGGCTTTTGATGGCGTGATTTATTTTTTTCTCGAAACTCAGGAGTGTCAAATCTCATTCATAATTTACCTTATTTAGAGCAAAAAAAAGGCCTCGTTTAGAGACCTTTTATTTATTAAGAGGGGTTGATTTTGGTGCTACTCAACATCGAGCTTTGCGGAAAAACTAAACTCAGTTTGTCCAACTGGTATGGTTTTGTGATCTCCATCTATTGAAACGGAGATAGGGTTACCAGGATCAGAGATGGTCCCATAAGGATTCATTAAAAATATTTCACCGGCCGCAATGCTATCGAACATCTCTTCCATGCCATCGATGATGTTTTGATCATCAGTTGAAACAGTTCTGAACTTGTATTTTTTAGCGATGTTATGCAAAACCGTGTGTTTGATGCCAGATAGCGACCTAGTGACGACATCGTCTTTCTTTTTTATAGGGATCCATTCAGACAATGGCAGTTCAATTGTGTACTGTGTGCCTTCTGAATGCCCTGAAACTAAATTTCCTTGATCAACTGCGACATAGGTGAAAACAGCCATGATTAATCTACCTCTGTAAAAATGAAATCGGTTTCACTAATAAATTCTTTTAGCGTTTCGGCTATATGCTCGGGGTCTAATCCGTTGACATCGCCATGAAAATGGATTTCAACGGGCTGCCGTGTATCTTCTGTCTGAGTCGGCTCACTTAGCTGTGAGGATTCATAGGGGTTTGAACCAGAACCGGAGCTAATAGAAACGCCTGAACCACCACCGCCTCCGCTACCACTTAGGGTGAGTACTCCATTGGCCGCAATGATTCCCGCTTGAATAGCGCCATAAGCTTGAATTTCAGCTACAGCAGGAGGACCAGCAATAGGCCCTAGTTCTGCCAATGCTCTAACGGATGCAGCAGCAGTATTTTGAATAGTACGGGCAATGTTTAAGCCGGCCTCAACAACTACGATGGCCTTGGCTGCTTTTTCGTTACCGTCGGTGAGGTTTTTTAGTAGGGCAACGCCTGAATTTACGACCCCTTGTTTTTGGCGAATAATGGATTTACTAACTCGAATTTCAAGCTTCTCACGCTTATATGCTGCTGCTTCTTCTTTGGCATAAAGCCTATTATGAAACTCGTCATATTCACCCTCGTAAGCATCCCAATTTTCGCGAAGCAGTTCATTTTGCTGTTCACTGCCTTCGATGGTATTGGCTGTGATGATTTCACGCCGGCGCAGATAGCTCTCATCGATCTTTTCTTCTTCGCTCATCAATCGTTGCTGTAGCTTTTCGATGACTGAGGCGGATTGATCGGCTTCTATTTGATCATAGGCTGCATTAATAGCGTTATACTGTGCGGCCGTGGCTTCGCCTTGTTTGGCGATGTATAAATCCCGTTCACGGTTAGTTTTTCCTAGCGTTTCAGCCTCTAGCTTTAGTGAGTCAACCATGGACAAAACACTTTTTGTTTGCTTTTTCATTGCCTCGCTTGCGCTAGACTTTTCAATTTGCTCAGCTGTTAAAATATACTGCGCTAACTGTGTTGTGGCTTTAACGATTTCTTTTCTTGCTTCGGTAGATCCGCCTTTAAGCTTGCTCAGCGACTCAACAAGGTTTGCAGCTGTGTCTTTACTTCCTTTGTTGTTGAAGTCAGCTAAAGCGCTTGTGACAGCTCGAACTTGAATGCTAGTACCGCCAAATTCTTTGGTTAAATCTCCCATTATCTTTTTTTGGTGGCCGCCGAAAGACCTGCTTGACGCGCTCGCTCTGTCCAATTCTGGCGCTATGTTTTCAAAGAGGTTTAAAGACTTCTTTAGCGCGCCTTCTGTTAATGTTTGCTCAAGCTCCAGTTGGGCCTTTTTGATGTCAAAAATTGCTCTAGCTACTTCTGGCGCTGTCTCTGCAAGCCTTTGAAGTCTAGCGTTGTAAGCGAGAGTCCCATTAGATGAAATAGTAAAAGCATCGCCCAGTTGCAGCGCATTTTCTTCGAGATCTTTGAGCTCTTTTTGGGTATCGCCTGCTTTGAATGCGGCGCCCACCAAAGCGGAACCAATGGCTAATGCAGCACCGAAAACAGCACCAGCTGGTCCGAACACAGAAGCAAACTGTGAACCCTGCTGACCTAAAATTGTGAATGCGCTTGTTCCCATTTGAGCTTGGACTGCCACATCTTGAAGCTGATAGCCTAAGCTTTGTGAAATGTTTCGCATGCGCTTCATTGAATCGTTCGCCGCTACGCCTTCCTTGGGTATTTTTTTAACTGCATTTCTTAAACCATCCGTTGCTCGTTCAGCGCTCTCACCAGATGTAGCCAGCTTATCCAATTCAATTTTTGTGGCGTTAATACCGGTATGCTCAACCTTAACTTGCAAGCCTGCGGTTTGCTCTGTCATGCGTATTTACTCATTTGGATAATTAGCTCAGCTTCCCAGGGGAGAAGATCGACTTTCATTAATTGAGCCCAGTGACCAAGCTCAGTGAAATTAATACGAGCATCCTGGTACACCTGACAAAACCAGTTCCATAAATAGAGCAGTTCTTTCGGGCATTGAGGACGTTCGCTTATTTTCTTACCTAAGGTTTTTTCGACTTGTTTGGTGTGCGCTTCTTTCGAGTGCTCTGAGCCTTCGAGGGGCTTGGCTTCTTTGACGTAGTACTGGGCGTAGATTTTGAGGGCTTCAACTTTTTTTTAATGAATAAGCCGCGTTGACTGGCGATTCGATCCACCATGTCTGCTACCTGAGGCGATTCAATAAGCCAGTTAGATAAGTTTTCCTGGTTAAAGTCTTCGTCAAATGACCAGCCAATCACCAAGCTACAAATCAACTTATTGCCATAATCATCAATGAGCTTTTCGCGCTCGAGGTCGCTTAGCTCAGATGTGTTGAGCAGTGAACGACTTTGCTGAGTTTGTGCTTCTCTGAACTCATCGCTATCGATACCGCGGATCATGAGGAAGTGGTTGCTAGGCAACCCATTTGGCAGGGTCAAAGGCAGCTTAATGCCTTCGTTTGCGGTTTTACGGGTGTGGAAGTCGCTTAGATTGCTCATTATGCTGCTACTCGCGTGATTTTAAGGTTTGTGCCTTCTGTGCTGTCGTACAGCGCTTGAAATGGTAAAGACAAGCTGATCGGGCCTTCTCCGCTGACATCAAGCGGCGCACCGGTATAGATAATTTTTGGTATCAAGAAAGTGTAAGAATTACCTGCAGCATCATTGAGAGTGAATTCAAGGCTTGAAGCTGTTTCGTTTATGAACTTCTCCAACAATGTCGCATTCTCAAAATACACGGCAATTTGTCCGGTTAGGTTCGACCGGCCAATTGAATGCTGAAGGGTTGTTTTAGAACCCACAACAGGTTTGGCGTTCAGACCGTTTTGAAGCGCCAGCGTGATTTCTGTGACTACGCCATTAGTTTGGCCGCCTTCTTTCACGGTGCCGGTGAATGAGTCAATAACGTTTGTTGTCGTAGCTGCACCATAAGCTGCTCCTGCAATTAAAGCGCTACCCAGCGACATATCTTGACCCATGAAAGAGAACGTCCCAGTGACGCGGCCCTCAGTGGGAACAGATAGATTGAACGCATTGATTTCACATCCAGTGAAACGGTGCCAAGGTTTGTCAGCTGCTTGAATATCTCCATAATATCGCTCGATTGAGTAGGACCGACGAGAGACACCCGTTTTCAATTCGTCAGCTGCCCAGGTGCCACCTAAAGCCGACTCAAGAAAGTCATCAAAGGTGGTGGCAGACAATTCAAAGCCGATATCACCCGCGACGGAACGTGAACCGTGTTTAAAGTGGGCGATTTGCCGATCTTGTCGAAGCTCTTCAGACTGACTAGAGTTTTTACTTAACGCCAGATTGCAACTTGTGGCTCTGATATTTTGAAAGGCAGGGGTTGCCGGCATTATGCCAAAGGCTGACTCCCTAATGAATGCAACGCTATGTCTGCTACCATCACTCATATTTTTGCTCCTAACGCGCTGATTGCGCTCTGTATTGAATGGTTAAAATTGTTTGGTAAAACCCGTTTACTATCTGGCCGGCTCCGTTCTGGCCGCATGAAATCGCTGTGACTGTTTGCCCTTGATAGGTGTGCTTACTGCCTGCTTTAAATAAGATTCGTAGCTCGTCGGCTTTCTCTAGCGCTGTGCCAGAGCCTTCGTTAATGGGGAAATTCAAATTTATCTGAACAATGCCGGTGTGCTCATCCGATCCTTGGTTACCCAAGGTGGCGGCTGTGGGTTGATTTGGAATAAAGAAAAATTGAAACCATGAGGCATCAGCTTCAGGTTCGTGTTGGGCGTCATTTTCATAAACACCAGGCATGGCAATGCCTCCGCTAAAGGTTTGCACCAATGCGGATCTAATCTTATATATGCTCATTTATTTTTTGCTCAGGGTTTCTCTTAGGATTTGCTTAATTCTGGCCATGTTCTTTCTGACCATGCCGGCAGGGGCTTGGCCAGAGTGACCAAATTCAAGCGGTTGTGCATAAGGTAGATTATTTGAAAGATAAACAGCGCCTTCAGGGGGGAGGGATAGAACCGAGTCTAAAACTTCAGCTTGTGCGGCCGAGCCATCTTTATCCTTTCTATCTATATCGTTTGTTTTAGGCGTACCAATTGAACACTGCCAGTTTCCACGAGCCCTACCACCAACATAGTTCTTAGGCTTTTTTTTACTTACCCATAGGTCCGGATTGCCAACCGGCGTATCTTGAATGATGGAATTAAAAAGCTTTATGGTAATCGCCTTGCTGTCTTCTTCGGCTTCGCTTAGAACAAGCTTCGAGGCCTGTTTTAATTCTTCAGCAAAATTCACTTAACGAGCCGAACCATATAATAAACAGGGGTAGAGCCTTGAGATACTTTCTCTGTTTCTTTAACGGCCATCATTTGTCCATCGGCTTTGATCTTATCGCCCGTTTGATAGTCAACGCTGGCATCCATCATATAAACCTTATCCGTCGAACTTACCGAGCTGAATGATTTAGCGATCGTTGTTTTATCCGAAATAGCCAAACCATGAGGGTAAAGTGTTGTGACTGTTTCAGCAGGACGCTTGCCAGAAATTGGGTCGATATCGCCGCCAGTTTTACGGGTAAGCGGAAGCTCAACGCCATGCTCGTTGATTAGTCTTAACGTGGTTTCTTGTAAGCTCAACTTCTCACCATGACTAAGCCATTGCGCTTATAAAGTGGAGCGAGTAGGGCGGCAGGCTTGGCCAATGCTTCAACAAAATTTTGCTTTGGTATTTCAGCTGAATAAGTAATGTCGATCGGACCTATTTTTTCACGTAATACTTGGCCTTTGTTCGAGGTGGTGGCATTTGGCTGAAGGTCGCCGTTGAGTGCTTCGATCGCAAGTGCGAGCTGTGCGTATTCCATTAAGCGAGGGATTTCATTATTTGGAAGGCGAGAGTTTGATTGTTCAACATCCCACACTTCAGAACGCGGCCATTGCAAAGGCTGACTAATATTAGTCTTTTCACCTTTGTATCGCCTAGATTGCGCTTCTAGGTAATCCATGGCCTTAATTAATAACACCTCACATTCAGACTTAGTCTTGCCGCCTAAGTCAACCCCACGTAAACCAGCATAAATGCGTAAGTCATCAACTGACCGGTATGAGTTGGCTGCAAGGTTATCGCCTGCGCCTAGTTCTAATATTAAAGCCATGGATTTTCCTTATTTTTTAACGTTCTTGCGCTGAGCTTTAAGCACTTGTTCAAACGACACTGCTTGACCAGGAACAAAACCATCTTTGTTGGTTTCAACTTCTTCGGAAGCGATAACCTCGTCTTCTGGTTCGGCTTCTAGGTCATCGATGCGCCCCTGAAGAATGGTGATTACATCTTCTGCATCGCTCAGCTGAGTTTGCAAATTGCTAGTGGCAACATTTGCTTTCTCAAGTAACCCATTCAACTGAACCACCTCGACCCCTGAATCCTCAAGAGCCTTCGTTAAGCGTTCAACCTCTGCATTAGGTTCCGAGGCAATTACAACCTTTGAATCATCTGCTTTTTTCTCAGGCGCTTTCTTATCCTGAGTAGCTTTTTTATCAGCCATATCATTTACCTTTCATTAGAAATTAACAAGAGACAAGGATCTCGCGACCCTCGTCCAGTTGGTTTAGACGTTCGTGACAAGGAACGAAATTGGTGTGTTCTTACGATCCATGACACGCTGCCAGTTAGCCGCTAAAGCAAGTTCAGCAAGGCTAGGAGAAAGACCACTAACAGTACCGCTTAAGAAACTGTGGCCTGATGCATGAAGCAACCAAGTTTTACGCTCCCAAAGTGTCTCAGTACCACCACCTAAGCCTTCACTTTCTTTACGCTCAACAGCCACTGGCACATCAGGCGAACCCATACCTAAGCCGAACGCACCCTCCCCATACAGAACAGAAGTGACCTTAAAGCCATTTGTTGCACCTGCTACTAGAGGTAGTGTGTCGTCAACAATAATTTCTTTACCCATGAAGTAATGGATATCAAACGTATCGGTACTATCTCGAATTGTTTCGATATCGTCATTTAGAACCATCTGCTTGAATACAAGCGAATGCACACCCATAGCCTTCAGTGAATCGAAGCTGTCCCCTAAGGTGAATACTGATTCAACAAATGCCTCACGGCTGTACTTGTTCGACGCAGTTGCTGAGAGACCTGCTTCAAGAGCGATGTCATGAATCATGTCGCCAGCATTGTTTGCAACGTTAGCAGCCCGAATACCATTAGCGCTGGCAATCAAACGACGCTGAAGCTGACGCATCCAATACACGCCAGTTCGCCCAGCAATTCGCTGCATAGGGTTAGAACCAGCAATTTCTTTTACAAGATCAGCTGTTTTCCACCCGTTGTTTAAGTAGCTGATACGCGCTAGGTATTCACCAGCATCAACCTTGTTAGGGGTCGCGTTATTCTCTGAGTCATCAGAGTAATTTGGCTCAGCATCAGGATCCAGATCGTGCCAGTAAGGAACGTCTAAGATCTTACCGCCTGTTTTTGCTTTTGCATCCAAAGATTCATTGGTAGTTAAAAGGCCCGACTCGACAAGACGGGATTTTTCAGGGGAATTCTCAGCCTGATAATCTGCATAGACTTCAGGTTCAATTACATCTGATAATTTTGTTAGTGCCATGGTTTACTTCTCCGTTAAGGTTTTTCTGCATCGCGAAGGCGACGATATTCGGCTTTATCTTGGTTATATAAATCCGTTCGCTCCTTCTCATTAAGTTCACTAAATTTCTTGGCAGCCCCACCGCCGTTGCTCGATCCGCCAGCCCCACCGCCGGATGCTTTAGACGCAATAACCAAAGCCCCAAACTTTGCATTGTTTCTAAATTCTTCTTTTAACTGATCAACAGTTGAAATTGTTAAGTTGCCTTTCTCATCGGTGACCTTTAGTTCATCACCATCTAGGCGAAGACGTTTTTCGATGAATGTTGAAATAATTTCCTGATTAGGACCTTCAGCTAGATCAGCAGAAATTAATGACGCTTGTTTTGATATTTCCTTCTGAGCAGAGCTTGCAATCAGGTCTTTATTTGTTTGTTCCAAAGCTTCAATTTTTTGCTTATATGAGTTTGCTAGAGCCTCAAAGTCACCTTTGTTCTTAGCCGCATCCTCTTCAGCTTGACGCGCCTTTTCAGCTTCAGTTCTGGCCTTGTCAGTCTCAACCTTTTTCTCATTGAGCAGCGTTTCAAGCTTGGCTTTTAAACCGGTTACATCTTCACCCTGAGGCATTCCGTCAACTTGCAGATAAAAAGCACCATCTTTCTCCTGGTACATCGCTTTTTGTTCGTCTGATAAATCATCAAGGTTTTCTAACTTAAATTTCAACTTCATTTCACAGTCTCCCAAAGACGTGTGTTGACCGGCACAACCGATCGGACATAAAAAAAGCCAGTCCCTTTCGGAAACCGGCTTTCGATTAATTTTCTTTAGCGCATAAAAAAAGGCCGCATATAGCGACCTTGGTTAACTTGTTTTTTATTTATCTCGGATTAGCTGAATCCGCTTTTTTCTGGAACCTTACGGCGTCTTCCTCAGTAAAACCGTCTGGCCGTTTACCTTCAGTTTTATCAAGCATTTCGCAGAAGGTGTTAGTGGCTTCGATATCACGCTTAGTCATGACGACCCAATCTTTATGAGACATCTTCATCAATTTTGCCAGCTCTTCTTGCCGCTCAATGGGCAAATCAAGAACGGTTTCTTCTGATTTATATTCCATTTTAGTCACCGGATAATTCCGTTAATTTGATTTCGATTATGCCGTCTTCTCGAACTCTACGACCACTGACATAAAATTTTGTGGGAGAGGTAAATAATACTTCGCGTTCTTTCTCCTGGTATTCACCAATCCAACCTACTTGTTTACCATTTTTACCCGAAATGATCAGTCTATGTTTACCACTAAAGACTTCGCCCTGGTAGCTTGTACTGGTGAAAGCTGGATAGTTTACCACATTACCAATTTCGTGATCATTTAGCACGTTAGCCGGTAAGTCAGTTCGCCTATACGTAACACCATTATAGCTTGGTAATTTATTTAACGCTGCTTTAAGTACTTCAGATGACTCAGAAACCGCTTTGTCATTGCTAGTCTTAATACCCCAATGAAGGTTGTTTAGATCCTCATACCCAACATGCGTATAGCTTCTAATAGCTACACCTTCGGCTTGAGTGAGCCCTAAGCGTTCCATTTCCTTTTTGATTCTAGGGTTCTCAACTGAGCCAGCATAATCGCGGTATGTTTTTTCACCTAGCCAATCAGTTAATGAGGTTTGCTGACTACTGGAATTGATTTTAGCGTTTTCTGCTTGCTTGGTATGAGGCTTGGCATTTGCAGCTTGTTCAAAGGCAGATGGCTCTTTCTTTCGCATTTCTGCCAATGTTAATGGTTTGAAATTTTTGTCTAACTGCAGCTGCTTGAACTTATCAGCTGATAAATCGCCGCTTCTGAATAAATTACCTCGGGTTGGACCAAGTACTTCATCTTGATACTTAGTGCCTTGCATCTTCAGCCAATCGTAATACCCAAGCTTTGCATCAACATAGCCATCCTTGCTTGCCCGGGTCGCACCTTTATCCAAGTAGTCATATTTTGACGATAGTTTAGCCAGTGTCGTACTTCGACAATTGATATGAATTGGGGGGAGTGGCCCCTTACCAATGTCATAAACTTCTTGATCCAGTGTTCTACACATAGTGCTTGTGCGACCATCTAGGGTTGAAAGCCAGCTGTATTGGGTGATTCCATTCTTGATCCAAGTTTGCATTCTGGCCGTAGATGCCGTGTGCTGAATAGCTGTTCTAACGATCGCTTTTGCATGACGATCAACAACAGCCAGAGCACCATCAGAATACTTATTGGCCTTGGTGCCACGAATGTTTTTCAATATCTCGAAATTAGTCTGACCCTCAAAGAAGCCCTGGCGAATTTGACCAGATAAATATTTCACATCTGATGCCATCCAATCTTTGATAAATGGTTCAAGCAGTTTTCCACCATTCGCGCCACGAACCGAAAGAGGGGATGAGAATACCGCCGATCGCACTTGTTCAGGTGCCGGAATCACTGACTCAAACAGATCTGAGCCGATCGCATTTTCTAAATTACTGGCCTCAAATTCTGACTCATAACCGGAAATGTCCCCCAAGTGTCCGGCAAGGTCATCATAGTAATCAGCAAAAATAGCATTTAGCGATCGCTCAACTTCTTTCAACTGTTTTTCTAACCTAGTACGGTTAAAGTTAGTCAGATCGTTTTCAGTCAAGCGAACGCGAAGATCTAAATCGATTCGTTTCAGAAATGCGGTGAACTGATTCACCTCTTCAGCCTTTAGGCCTTCTAGGTGCACAGCATGGCGCACCGTAGAATTAAGCAGCGTCGCGGTCTTTGACATCGTCATCCAATCCTAAGCCCGTTTGATCGTCGTCTAACTCGCCTTCAATCTCATCATCCGTTTTTTCTGAGTCGATCACGCCAACCTTTTTCAGATACTTCCAAACGTCTTGCTGTGATACGAGCTTGCCCGTTTGCCACGCACCGACTAATGCAGTCAAAACTTGAGGCTCTAAGTTGTGGTCAAGGAAGTCTGTATTTAATTCAAACTCAACCGCTTCACTGGTATTCATGAAGCTTGAAACCCACCCTAAGCACTTCAGGTAAGCATCTGTCACGTTACTGACGACCAGAGATAAAACCGAGTGTTCTGAGGCGCTTTCACTATTGGCTTGAGTCGCTGTTTTGATGGCTAAACCCTTTTCCAGCAAACGAGCACCTAAGGCTTTCATTTGCTCTTCTTTTTTATTCATGGCCTCAAGAGAAATCATGTTTGGCTGAGCTTGAGCAAAACCAAATGTTGAGCCTCGAGGTAGAAGCATCGGAACACGTGAGCCAATCACGATGCCGTTTTCTTGCAAGTAGTTTCGCCACTCTTCATCAAGCTCAGTGATATAGGGTTGAACTTGGCCAACAAAGAAAACACTGTCTTCGTAATCAGCCGAGTTGCGGAAGTGAGCAATGTTTAAGTTAGCCAAATCCAGAAGCGGAGCTTTATCGATGGCGGAATCATTATTTTCAGCACCGACAAAGGTGAACGGAATTTCTGTCCATGCTTGGCCGGCACCATTGGTTGGCTGGTACATGTCATCAATGATCCACTCGCCATCCTTGTCCTTCTTCCAAATCTCAACAATATAAGCACCATCAAATAATCTAAGGACTCGATATTGCTCCGTTTCAACCAGGCCAAAGCCATCCTCAGAGACTTCTTCAACAATCTCTTTCAGTGAAACTAACGAAAGCTTTGTTTGGCTACCAATAGTGACTGTTTGCCAGTTGCTCACAGAGTCGGCATTAATGCTTTTGATTGTGGCATTAAACTCACCGCTAGAACGCTGTTTAACCGTGGTAGGCGACTCAGTGTTTGGATAATCCACGTAAAGCGCGTGACGGCCCTTTTTGAGCACTTCAGCAATAGTATCTTTTGACTGTTGCGTCAGTGATATTCCTTGACCGTCAATATTCTTCTTCACGTATTCAAGCGTAGTTGAAACCTTAATAACGGGGTCTTTCTTGAATACTGCGCCAACTAAACCTTCCAGTGTTCGACCAGTCGCGTTATAGAAAACAGCGCGTTCTAAATACCGCGCTTGTCTGGTTTCTCCATCCTTGGTTTTATCGTCGCTGTTAAGCAAAGGCAGGTAAGTATCACCTTTCGATTTGACCTTTCGCTGACCTTCACAAACATCAGAGACCAGCGCCCAGTCAACAAATGAATCACCAAAGTCTTTACGTGCAAACGTTACATTATTCGCCACATTTTCACCTATTTATTCCGGCATTTAATCAACATGGAGCGGTCATCAACCCGTTCCAAGTTGGTCGTGATTCGGTTTGTGATTTGATAGTCCTCAAATTCGACCCCACCGGACAGCATTACGCCTGTAATGGTTCCATTATTGGTCTCACTGCCACCTGTTAAACCTGTTTGAATAATCCAGGTAGACGCGACGATTGTCTCGCCAGATTGCAACCAGTTTGACCAGTCGCACCCGTAATCAATGGTGCTATCAGGATCTTTTGTGGGGGAGGGCGTGGCTGGTCCAGTATAAGTAAACATTAGGCTGCTGTAGCTCCACCAACACTAACCGTGGCACCATCACTATTGTATGCGGCGGCGGCGGTGTTGATTGTTCGTCTAACCCAAATAGCTTTTGTCTCACCTGGTGCGAGATCACCAATTAATAAGCCAGCCCCCTGATTAGCCGGAGCGCTGAATGTTACCGTCGCAGGTGCTGTATCTTCATCAGCAACCGTTTGCTCAGTCGCGTTGATAGCAGACGTTCCCAGCCCAATATCTGAACTTGTGTCACCACTAGGCGTATTGGTTGGAATAAATGCCTTGCTTGCTTGCAGTGTTAGCGTTGCATGTTCGTTTTTTACATAAATACAACGGTATTCAATATCTCCTAATGATGTTTCCCCATCACTAACCTGGTCAAATAGGTTGTGCGCCACCGCTGAAGAAATTTCAACAGATGAAATAGCACCACCAAGAGATGCATTTACGTCAGCATTTGCGCCGCCGCCGGATAAGTAAAATTTAATGTCAGTCGCAATAATTGGCATGTTTTAACCTCGTTTTAGTTGTCTTTTAAAATTGTCATTACTCTGTTCTCTGCTGGTATCAGCATGATATGAACAGGGATTCGGATAGTGTCAGTTTGAATGGACCAACTAAGCTCAAGCCCATTTAGGACAACAGAAAGAGAGTCCCAAACGATCGCTACATCAGAACCAACCGCCTCTATGAGATCCCATTGAATAGCAACTTGGTTTGATATTTCGGATGCTATGTCCCAGCGTAATTCAGTCGATACACCAAGTGTTTGAAGCAACTCCCATTGCATAGCTAATTGACCATCAATTCGGCTAATTAAATTCCACTGTAGGTCTACGCCATTTGAAACGATTGCCTGAGAAGAAGCTAAATCCCAATCAAGCAGAACGGATGAGTCAACCTTTGTTATGAGATTCCATTCAAGTGATAGGTCTTGTGAGACTTCGCTTATAGCGCCCCATTCGATGCCCATCTCGCTAGTGACTTGCTGCAGCATTGACCAGTCAAGCACAACAGAATTATTTACGGATTGAAGCATCGACCAGTCGAGAGCGACAGAATTATTTGCGGATTGAAGCAGTGACCATTCTAGGCTTGTGCTTGATAGGGCTTGCCCTAATAGATCCCACTGAATAATGACTTGATTGCTAACTTGCTGAGATAAAGACCAAACGAGATCAGCGCCAGAACTTAAAGATTCGTTTAAATCCCACGCAAGAGAAACTGAAGAGCTAACCGCCGAACTTGAAACTAGATCCCATTCTAAATCGAATGAATTGCTTACATTTCCGGTGAATGGTGCGGTCTTAGTAACGCTATCAACCGCAAACTGAAATGGTACGCCCGTACTCCCACTACAATACCCAACGATCCCTATTTTAAAGCGCGTCCCTGACGGCCCAATTGCCCAAGCGTTGGGAACTTGGCCGTCAGTCCTAATGTACGTCCAAGCCGAGCCGCCTATATTTCTATAACTAAATCGGACAACGCCATTATCCTCTATTTCAACACGCATATCGCAATGAGTAGATCCAACACCAATGGCGTTCTGACCTTCATCATCTATAGAAGATGATCCATTAATTGTGCCTTTCGTTTCAATCGTGTACTGGTGTGTGCCTCCGCGATGCCCAGCGATGGCAAACATAGAAGTGCGAACTTCCGTATTGTCAACGTGAATCAATGGGCCTGATAGCGTAAGCTGATTTGGATCAAATACAATATTGGTAAGAGGGTCTTCACCTATAGGGCTAATACCTATCCCAAGAAATATATATTCATCAGTCACACCAAGCTGAGGAACTTCTACAGTTTGATAGTCAAAACGACCTTGATCCGTGGTATACCAAAGACTTTCATCACCAATGACCTCACCTTGAAAAAAACCGTTGGCGCGGCCAACATTTTGAACTTCACCTTGAGAATTATCATACAACTCCCAGTGTGGGCCTAATGCGCCAGTACCATCAAACGTATCATTTGTAAAAGATGTATCAATATAAAAGTTAATATCAAATGTTGTTGTTGATACGTAAGCTGTACTTGTATTAGTCATTGCGGCTGCAGGCGTTGTTACTCGGATAGCTTCAACTGCGGTTATCTCATACGCAGGAGCACCCGCAAAGGTGATCGTGACGACTGTATCTGAGGTTCTGACAACTGAATTAACAGCTATCTTATCTCTTACTTCATTATTCCAACCAAGCGTTTCAACTCCATTACTGGTAATGCCGTCTATTATTGCTTGACGTATTGTGTCGTTGAATGCAGCACCAGAAACCCACGTATCTCCATTCAGCGTCACTGTTAAGGTTTCACCACCTGTGACAATTGCTGTTTCAATTTTACTCGGAGTAGATGTTAACGTGCCGCTTATAGTCGTTGATACTTCCCCAACTTCAACAATGTTTAATAGTTGTACGCCGTTAAACATCAGGAATGAACCTGAGTCGTTATTCATAGTAATAACGATTTCATTATTTACATCAGGTTCAATCTGTAAGAATGTTGCAAATGTCCCATTTATATTGCCTGAACTGTTAACGGTTTGTGCTGTGCCGTTAACATCAATATTTACAATCTCTTGTCCATTAGCAGCTATACAGTTGTATATATTAAGATCAACAGCAGTAACACTAGAAGGGAATCCAAAGGTAAGAGTGCGAGGACTTCCCGCTCCAGTAAAATATGAACCTTCATCATTTATAGCAGTCGAAATCGCTGTATCAGGTGTAGATATTTCTCTGCCTAAATTGTATGCGGCGAGAGTATGCCCAAGTGTTGCAGATATGCCAGTTGACGCCCCTGTGGGATAATCAACCATGTCAGCAGTTATGAGCCCCGCAGCATGACCAGCATATTCATTTACATTGCCACCACCACCCCAGACAGTAGAATTGAAAAAGTTTAAGACTGTATTGTTAATTGCCACTTATTTGATCTCAAAATTACAAGTTGCTGAACATGACCAATCTTGACCACCAAAAGAGGGCGGTTTTGGAAGCCCTATAGATGGCAATTCAACCAAAGTAATAATTGCTTGGCTTTTAGCCCCCTCTTGATCATCTGTTGTGACCGTTGAAATGGTGCTTAAATATTTGCCCGCTTCCGTAAATTCGTAAATTTTGGTTAATGTGTCAGCGCCTTCAACATCTAAAACTTGATAGGGGTCAGCAGAATTATCTTTATAAATATAAATCCTATAACCGCTTATATCTTCAGAAGCTAACGCGCTGCCATCTTCCCGCAACACTGGCTTTTCATAGCTGTACGTATAATCGGGATTATCACCCGCCGCCATAGCTGAAGAAGGTGCAAAAGCGCCAAACATCACCATTGAAAGCGTGAGCAATGGCGCAATAATTCCACTTATCAAATAATTGTTTTTCATAACCTGACTCACTGCTTACGCTGTTAAAATTGGTTTTCTTTGGTTAGGGTGAGCATACTTCCCATTCATCTGCTTCAACCCCCATCGAGCAAGGTTTACCGTTATATCCCATGCTCCGGCTTCTTTTAACCAGACGCAAAAGTCTTCATCAGCGCTCGGCCACTCCGAATGAGGTAGCTTTTTCATTCGCATCAGCTGATATAACGCATCATGACCACAAGACGCCTTAATGTTTGTCTTGCTATCAATAACGCCGCTCGCGCCGTCCCAAGCGTAACCATCGTGAACTTTCATCAAGCCGTCAGTTGATAATGTTATTCGTGCAATACTAATCTCACGAAGCGGCCTAAACGATGTTTGAAACAATACGGGAATTGCCAGTTGGTATTTATACCCATCAAAAAAATACATATCTAACGATCCAAATAGAGTTGCGCGGTATCTGCTGCGGTTTGCAGTAGCGTTTTAATGGCGAAAGTTGTTTCTTCAGATATCCCCTGATCCTCCGGTTTACTGCGGCGAAGCTCTGCTTCTATGTACCCCACTATGTCAGTGACAAGCATCCGGTCAGATGGCGTCAATTTATCCCAAGGTATTGACGTTTTAATTACCGCTGATAATTGATTGATTGTTGTTTGAGGGTTTCCATCAATGAAGGCTAAGTACTTCGTTATTCGAGTATGAACATCGAGAGCGCGTTTATTCTCAGATGTAACGGTTCGACCTTTAGCAATGTAATGACCTACAGCTTGCCGCGCTGCAATTTGTGTGAGCACTGGGTTATCGCTTACAAAATCTTCTAACGCTTCAAACGTTGTGCAACCTGTAAATGCTACGCATAAAAAAACCGCCATGAAGGCGGTCGCTAAGTAATTTGTTAACTTCATTGTATTTCCCTTTTTTGGTTTTTGATTTGTAATTTACGTTGATGAACGCTGAGACATGACAAGATGAGGCCACCGATGGCACACAATGCCACGACTGCATTACTATGTTGATCCAACCACAAAATGGAGCCATTAAGGCATTCAAAAAAAACCGAAAGGGCGAGCACCAAAGCTCCACCAAGTCCGGACATGTCACCTGCTTGATGTTCCATTAATTCACCGTCTTCATTTTGATTCCCATGGCAACCCGCTTAGTCGCGAGCACTCTGTATCTTGTTGCATCCCAATCGTGATCTTCTGCATTCGTGTCAACATCATCAGGCTTTTTGCTGTCTCTCGGGAGTTTTGGTATACGCTCAATCCAACCGCGACAGTTGTTAAAAACATAAAAACCGGCATCTTCCGGCATACCTGACTCTTTCTTTTTCCCCTCTACGACTGCATGTAGCATGTCGCAGAAGAGGGAAGCCCCGTTTATTCTGGATCCTGGCTTCTTGTTTGATTCTTTCCATCTAGCGCCATGTTTGGCCATCTTCTCGCCAATGGATAGCTCGTTATCACCAGTGTTATAAATTGAGTTATCAGCAGGACCAGGAACAACTGAATGGCAAATGTTTGGTAGTAAATGCAGTTGGCCTTGATCTAAGCACTTAGGCGGTTCGTCTTTGGCTTTTCCGGTTAGTTGCTTATCAATCCATGCAACGCCTTTACCGACATCAGTAGAGGGCATATTCAGCCCTTTGTTTAACTCTTCCGGAGGGCAGCCATACCACTCACTAATCAGAAATAACGAACCAGCAGGGAAATTCACTTGCTTGCCATCAATCTCCACCGTTGAACCACTCGACTCAGCCCACCAAAGGTTTGAGAACGGCTTTGATTCACCCCAATCATGAGACCGGTTAACGTGCCAATCAGATGGAATCTTGAACGGTGTAATAACGTGTAAGCGCTCATCCCAAAGATGATCAAACCGTCCACCGCTCGTTACATCCCAAGAGCCATCAACCCAAGCCGCTTTTTTGTTTGGGTCTCTAATAGCTAAAAGCGTGGCCACATACGTTGGATCTAGATAAGGGTTTTCTCTCCATGATCCGTGTATAGCCACTCTGTTCAGTGTTATTTCTTCATCTTGTTTGGTTTGAGGATTGAAGACCGTTTGCGTTTGACGGTTTACGGTGCCTCTGATTACTGGACTAATAAAACGTTTCTTTACCCAGGCGTGACCAATACCAAAAGGGTTGGTCGTGCTAAATGTTTCAAGTGGAATAGGGGGTAAAAATGAGCCATTGTTCAACGGGTGATCTTCCGGCCTGAAAGAAGTACGCCGACAACTGAACATGGCTTCATAAAGACCATCATCTTTTTGCTTTGTTAGCTCGTTAAAGCCAATAAAGGGAAATTCTTGACCGTGAAAGCCCCAATAATCATCTTCACTTTTGCCATACCTGAACAGCAGTTCTTCGCCGGTTGGCCATTTCCATTTCAAGTCTGAGGCTGAGCTAAGGAATACTGCTCCATCTTCAAATGCGTTGAACATTCGTTTGGATTGGACAATTAAATCAGCAAGGTCTTTGTACTCGAGGTCAAAGATAATGCCGCGCCAGAAGGATCCATAACCAACACCAACTAAACGCCTAAATCTTGCGAGTTGAGCAGCTGTTTTGCCAGGGCCACGCGTACCCTCAAATAATATTTCATCACACGGGCAGCTAAGCGCGAGACTCTGAGATCCTGGTAATGGTTTCCATACAACGTTGACACTCATTCACCAAGGGATTCACTGTGCTGCTTTTGTGATTGTTTTTCCCAGTCATCGACACTTGAACAACTAGGAACAACCATGACATTGTTCACTGTGCCGGTGTGGTTTAGATCAACCTTGTCACGGTAAGTGGGGTCTAGCTTCTTCATTCTGAACATGAGCAAAGAATCAGAGTACTTCATGATTTTTATGTCTTTCTTATCGAGAGTGACAACATTATGTAAAACACCGTCAATCGCTCTGCGATCGCATTCAGTTTCAAGCGCTGCGAGCTGGACTTGAATACCAACTTCATCAGCTTCAGACCATCGTTTATTAAAATCAGGGTCTTTATGTCTTCGAACGTAAACAGCAGCAACAGAATAACCAGCCTCAACAGCCGATCTCTTTGGCCCTAAACCTTCAAGAAGGAATTCGATGAACTTATCATCACGGGCTTTGCTGCGCCTAACAATTGGCTTGCGTTTAGTCATGAGAGCTAAGCGGCCATATCGATAATGGTTAGCGAGAAAGAGATATCAACAATCACGTTATTCAGCTGCTTCATGGTAGGTCGAGAGCTTGTTACATCCCTTAGGCCGTCAAGGTCGATGTCTCTATGATCACGCCCAAGCAGAATGCAGCCCTTTGTATCATTTTTGAAATTACCTTTATGAATGAGAATGAAATCACGCCCACGCACTTCACCACCATTTGTGTCGGTTACTTTGAAGTGGTTGCCATATTTAGTTGAGTGCCTGCGCTTACAGATATATTCACCAGGAGGAATACAGCTTATGTTTCGTGAATTGTTCAGCCAAGGTAGTTCTAATGACTTAGCGGAGAACACGGCGTCAGTACCGTCAAACACGGTCAAGCTGCCTAGAGTTTGTTTTTCTTCTTGTACTAATCGGTGCAAAACGGCTTTCAACATGATTGGCTCTCACTTTATTTCAGGCATAAAAAAACCCCGATCTCGTAAGAGATCAGGGTTTTCATTGAATTCTTTGTCATGGCTGCAGAGACAAAAACTGCACCATGCCTAATTAATCTAACTTGTTGGACACAAACGTGTCAAATGCTTCGTGCTATTAGGTTTCGTTTTTGTAGCTGCCATCAATTTGATGGAAGTGATTAAAGTCTTCTTTAGAGCGTAAATCAGCTAAAGCCTTGAGAGGGATATCAGACGGCATTTCATGATAAGACAGAATTGTGCCATCGTGGATTTGGTTGAGAACTGTTTGTAACTCCTTGTCTAAGTAACTTTGTGCTTCATCGCTTTTATAGATGGGACTATCGACAACTTTTACCAAAAGGCCATGAGCAAATTTCAGTTTTTCATGATAGGTTTCATGTATGTCATTAAGGTCCTTTAGCTGTTTTTCTGCTGTTAAACGCTTATCCTCAGCTTTTGCGAATTCCCCTATCGCGTCTTTAAGTTCGATGTCTTTTTGGTCTCTATCAATGTTCATTTTCTTAATTTCAGCGTTCATCTCTGTGCAATGTTTATCTGCGTCTTCAAGGTGTTTGGTGGTTGCATCAAGTTGAGCTTTTGTATTTCCTAGCTCAAAAATATTTTTCTTATCTTCTTGAGTTTTAAGCTCAAGATCCTGCTCATATTTGATACAGCGACTAGATAGAACCTCGTTAGTTTCTGCCGTTTCTTGTATGGAAACCTGAAGTTCAACTAACTTTGTTTTGTCTGCTATGGATATTGTTTCTAACGTTTTAAGATCCTCTTCAAGTTGTTCTTTATCTTGATGATGTTCAACTTCGATTGTTTTTAGCTGAGCCTTAATTGCTAGATACTGTTCTCCACTAAATGTTGACTTCCCTTCAATTGAGTTCTTTTTCTCTACCTTTTTTTGATCCCAGTGTTTCCATTGCCAGTGAGCTAACCATGCTAACAATGGGTAAGCGCCTAGAAAACCTACCGTTAATAGTGCAGGTAAACCTAAAGCATCCCAGTAATTGAAATAGTGGTCTTCGTAATAGGTAATACGATCAGAAATGGTTACTTTTGACTCAAAGAGTAAGAAAAATAAGCCCTTCCAGTTTAAGATTAACCAGAATGAAAAAAAGGCGCCAAGTAACGGGCTTGTTACTCTTTCAACAAGAGCGTCCTTGATTGATTCCATTGCATCAGTTGCTGAGTTTGACATTATTTTTACGCTACCTTGCTATCTAATTTCTGATGAAGCCAACAATCAAGCCAAGCATGAGCACAATCTAATGTTGTTTTACCCTTGCGCCTGTCAACTGAAAGCCGTTCTGATATAGCGGTAATACTATCACGATGTAAATAAGTTGAAAGTATCGAACGTTTAAAGTCTGGGTTGAGCCCTCGAATATATTGGTCATTACCGCAGGAATAAAAAAGCCCCAGTCTCGTGAGAGGCTAGGGCTTTCTTAAATTGTTAGGTCTAGTCGAGGCGCAAAAATCTCAACTTGCATGAAAAAGACTACAGTGAGTCGACTCTTGTTGTCAAACGGTTTGGTTGTTATAAGTAGTTTGATGGTAAAGTTGTTAAAAATGAATTTAAGGGTGATCCTAATATGGAAATTTATAGGTACCAACCTAGGTGCTTTCAAGACTCTTTAGTTAATATGGGGCAAATCAGGATAGGAACTCTGCATGATTTTAGAAGATCAGAGCATAAAATGGGTATATCTGATCCAAAAGAAGGCACAAAGCGTGTTAGTCATTACATTGAAAATTTGGATCACACTGGCGAGTTTATATCGGGAACAAACCAAGGGATTGATGCCGATTCTTTGGAGAAAATGGGTCTCACTATCATAGGGGACAAAACACGTACGATCATAAATAAATCAACATTTGGCCGTGTTTTTTCTGAGCCTGATTGCTTTATTCTGTGCTCTTCTCTCTACAAATCAAAAGAAACAATGGCTGAATTTGAAGGCGCTGATAGCTGCTTGCACGTTAATAGCTTAAGCCTTTTTTTTAGATTGATTACTGAGGTGTTGAACTTGGTCACGCCAGTTCAATTTATAGGCCTTCGGGCAGTGAATTATCAAGATCGTGAAGAACCATGGAATGGGAAAGACTGGGGTCGGCATCCAGCGCTGATCAAAGAAACTATATTTAAGCCCCAAGGCGAGGTTAGAGCAATATGGAAACCTATGACTAGCGAAGCTATAAGCCCAATTATTACCAATCATTACCGACTATCAGAGTGTATTACCCCTATAGATTTTACCTAACTGTATGGCTTCGCCCTTTTATACCGATCAAGCGTGTCGCCGGTGCGGTCGAAGTAGGCGGCATCATCAACGCCTTGAAGGGTTGTATTGTCATTACACCCAGGGCATGAGTTGGCATCAAATCTAATTACACACGTTGTGCATATCTTCATATTCTCTCCAAAAACAGCTGGATATTGGTTTCTTCACATTAATGTTTTTCTTTGCATTGTAAAGATAATTTAGGGCTGAAATCTGAACTAAACAGAATGTAAATCGACAGTCTTGTATGGGTTCAGTAGAACGCAGTAGAATGCGATATTCGTATAATAATTTAAGTGTTAGTTGCTATGGAAAATACAATTCTAGAATTTATGTCGTCAACAAAAGGTCTTTCCACGATCGGTCTTGCATGTGATATGTTGGGTGCAATTCTTATTTGGATATATGGTATTCCTTCCGCAGAGAGGGACTCAGGCATAAGTCTTGATATTGGAGGCTATAAAGAAGAAAGAGAAAGACATGAGTCGAAAGTGTTTGTCTATGATGTAGTGTCAACATTCGGCATTATTTTTCTCCTTCTTGGTTTTTTCCTGCAAATAATAGCAAACTTATTTGGCCTTCCGTCACCACCTCAATAATCACTGAAGATTAAATCTCTTTTACGATATTGACTCTATTATTCGCAAACCTACCAATGGGCGGCCATTGATTAGGCGTCTCAAATTCGCACATTGCTGACGCTCGGTGCAATTCAATATGTCATAGTTCTATATACACAACTTAGGCTTAGTTGGTGCCGAAAGTAAGCCTTGTCTTGGCGCTTAAAGCTACCCTTAATATTTTTGATAATATTGTTCTACTTCAGAATCTGTCTAACATGGTAGAGTACGGAATCCGCATAATAAACTGTTGAAGGAAGTACATTGGCAAACATTAAAGCGCAACAGAGAGATAGACTAATAATGGAACTGGGTATTCTAATCCAACCGTTTGTTGAGCTTGCGGGTTCTCAGATTCCTGCGCCTACAGGTAGTTATAGAATTGCTAGCGCAAAGGTTTATGCTGGAGATGGGGAGTGGAGACAATCTGCAAAGTCTTTATGTAACTTCGCGAATGATATTTTTTTGCAATCAGAGTTTCAAAAGATATCGCATGTAAATGAGGTTTTCTTAAGAGGTATGCTAGGTCATATCAATGTGGCCAACCAAACCAATGAACTAGACCGTCTTCAAAGTAATTGTAAACTAGAATTAGATTCTTTAAAGGATGAATTCTACAAGTATCTATCGGATATACCCATTGACTGGGAACCTGAAATATTTGAGGCGAATACACCATTTACTTCCTATTTAAAAATTAGGGAGTCAATATCTTTGGTAAGTAATCGAATTTACTATTTTGATCGATATCTAAAATTGGAATTCTTTGAAACCTTCCTTAAGAGCGTTGACCGAACTAAAGAAATAAAGCTAGTAACAACAGCGGGCAAAGGTGATTTTGGTATTAAGGGTGTTCTTGCCGTGTCTGAAATGGTTAGAAATGAGTTTCAAAACTATCAGCTTATTGAAGTGAGTCATAAAGATATTCATGATCGCAATCTTATAGTTGACGACTCAATATTCACATTGGGCCCAGGCATTGATAGAGCGGGCATGTGCCTTACAAATTTCGGTCCTTCGGATAATTCGAGTAAAGCCTTTTCCGGTTTTGACGACATAATTAAAAATGGGAAAATTATTCATAAATCGTAGGTGGTGACGTTAACTACCTGATCTGCAACAGCACCTTATTCTATTTATTGTCTAGGAATATCATGTACCCTCAAGTTCTGGTCTTCTGTATTATACCTATAAATACAGAATCCGCTTAATAAACTGAAGTTAGAAATATGGAAGAACAACACAAAAAAGTACTATTCAAAGGTGAATTTAATCTAAGAAGCTCAAGGCTTTTTATTCAGTGGGCTGCCATTATTTTCTTAGTCCTAATCACTGGCATATTTTTTCTGGAGCTTATCAAAGGTATCTTAGAGCAAGGGGTAATTCGAGAAACACTCAAAGAACATGTTAAGGCCGTGTTAGGTATCCCACTATCTGCTCTTACGGCATTTGTGTTAGTTATTGTGTTTGAGAAACTTTGCAGGGAATATAGAATTTGAGGCTCTTAGCTTTAAGTTCAAGGGAGCTTCAGGCCCGATTATTATGTTCCTAATGACGTTTTTTGGGCTAATCATAGGACTAGAATATCTGTGGTAAAAATACTCTGACAAATTTAGCCAGTGTCTTGTTTGTGGCAGAACTTGCCGCTGACTTTCTGATATTTTGAAGATCAAAACTGGCAAATCTGAATTTATTTTTCGACAATTTGACTATTCAACAGTCCCACATTCTTTACTGTATTGCGTATAGCGCTCAACCTTATCGACCTTCGCCAATATCTGAGAAATATCTGGGGTTAGATTAATACCTTGTTTCTCCAAGATTTTTATTGTGCCGAGTAGGTCATTCCACTCCGAGTTAATTCTTTCAAAGTTTGATGTGGGCAAATCTCTTTGCTCATTGATACCGAACCGAATCGCTTTTGAAACTTGATGCTGAAGAGCAAGAAGCTCTATAGCAACTTCACCCAGTTCTTCAGAAAAAATAAGTAGTGCATTTTGATCTTCAGTCATAACTCTTTCCTGTTGTTTTAAGGTTGTTTGTTCGACATAAAAGAAATTCAAGCGACACAGAAGGGCTCACCCTGCCATGTCCAATTTATGTTTCATTACCATTCGCTGAGCTTCAGATAGTTTGAAATAGTCGTTTAATTTGCAATCAATCCAGGCCTCTGCAGCCCGTAGCGTTTCAATTGCTTTACCTCGCTTTAGTCCTTGCTCTTCACCTGCTTTTTCGAATGTTCGCCGCTTGACGTAGAACGAATTTAAAAGCCCTTTGTGCAAGGGGAAACGTTGGCCTAACTCATTGATCGAATCATGAATAAAACCGGCCACATCATCATCAATTTTTGGCAGTGATACGCTGCGTCCTTGCATCTGTGCAAAGTTAGTTTTCTTCGGGTAGCCCAGTTGAATATCGGCTGGCTGATTAGCCCATAATCCATACTGTTCGATCATCCAAATCGTGCCCCATTCTTGCCACATCGTTTTCATTCCCATCATCGACCCTCAAAATCTATTACAGCGTTTGTTTTTATAGGTTCTAACCGTTCTTTGCTTTAGCTTGCGAGTGCGAGACTTGCATGATTGCTTTGACCTGGACTTCGACAAAGTTATGCTTTTTTCTTGCTGCCAATAAGTCACCGACGGTTAAGCCAATTAACTCATTTGACTGAAGAATCAAAGCGCCTTTAAACGGGATCCAAGGTTCAAATTGGTCATCGTATTTCACGCGGCTAAATCCTTCTGGTGAGGCAAAATTAATTGATCTTTGCGAGTTATTTGAGCGGGGGATAGGTTCAGTTCATTGACTTCCATTTGTACTCCTGGCTTATCGGCATAGAACTTTGCGAAGTGGCCAATACAGACATAGGCATCGTCTTGCCATGCAATGTCATTTAAGGCGTCTTTTAGGGCTTTCAGTACATTGTCAGCGTCAGGTTTTGTTGTATGGGCAATCAAGCCATTCAGGGCGGCTTCTTGCTTCCACTTAGGCCAACTCTTTGGAACTTCGAAGAACATAACAACGTCAATTTCAATAGGGCGCTTGCTAGGCTTTCTACCGTTCATATACTGCTTAGCTAGGCTACCTATCATCTTTTCATAGGAAACCGTTTTAGTAGGGGTATACGTTTGAATGAACGGCTTTCCTACCTTCGGTTTGATCTGCCTATGTCGTGCTCTCGCTTTTGCGGTAGGTTGCCCAGATGCGAAAAATGAAATCATGCTGCGCCTCGATGCTGTAGCTCTTCAAGTTCTTCCAATTGCTGTTTTTTTGATTTGAATGGCGGCTTTTTCATCAGTATGCCGCTTGTGAGCTGACCAGCTGCCCAGGACAATGACGCTCTAGAGCTAGATGAGCTGACTTCAATATCCATGACAGCGATATCGATTTGTTTTTTGATTGCGAAGAACACGGTCTCTTTGATTCTCATGAGCCAGTGCGGGTGTGTTTCTCCTGGTACCGGAACGATTAATTCATCAAGCGCCCAATCTTTGCTTTTCTGAATGGCGTCAAACTCTTCAATTCGGATCCCTTCAGCAGCTTTGAGAATCTTTAGCCGGCGAATGTTTTTGTTTACGACTTCGGTGACTTTCGACCATAGAAACTTTGGCGTTTTGTTGTGGTACCGGCAAAGCCAGGGGCCGCCTTCCGAAAATAATGAACCAAGTTCAGGGCAACCGTGTGCACTGCATTTGTTGCTTGATGATTCAGGATCGTCTTGTTGAGCGTGTTTTTGATTTGGGTTGTAAGCGCTAGACATTGGCATGCTCCAAGTTGATTGAGCCGCTGTATGAGTCCAAGCTGATCAGCATGTTTGTTTTGTATTCCAAGGGTATTTTTTCAGAGAACGCAATTCGTTCAATGGCGCTTGCAGATTTCCAATCATCCGACTGGCTTGCGATCCAATGCCGGCGACGAGTTTCAAGCTGCTGCTTGGATTCTTTTTTTACATCAAATCCACTTGTTCCATCGATCTTTGGGTTTTTATCAAATGCTATGCCAGCTTGACGAGAAACGGTTTTTTCATCACTGGCTTGGCCAACGATGTGAGCAAGGGTAGGAAAGAACTTTCCCTGGTCCGGATCCGTCATGTGCATTTTTACAAGGTGCTGAAACGCTAACGCATCGATGAACTTGGCAGCTTCGAAATAAACCATCATGGCCGCATCTGTGAGCGTTTTGCCGTAGTACTCAGCGAGAGGAATAATGATTTCAATGAATTCAGATTTGTTCATACTGGTTGCTCCGGTGGATGTTCGGGTTGGTCGCTATCCTGAAGAAATCGCTTTGCAGCTTCTGAATTTGCATGGTTGTGAGTAGGGGCGTTGAGCGTTCCAGGATTGTCTCTGAAGCTTTCAAGTTTTTCGGTTGATCGACAAATCAATTCAATGCAGTTGTATTGTTTCTGGTTTGAGTTATGGCCCATGTTGTGCGGAGTGTTTGAGCAGTTCGTAATTGCGACCTTGATTTCCTCCACGGTGTAACCATCTGCAAGTCGATCAATGATTTTTTTCTTTCGACCATCTGAGAAGGCGGATTTTTGTTTATCCATGGTCGTGCACCAGAATTGAAAAATCTTATTCGCATCATCGTCGTGCTTGCTCGACAAGTCTTTAATAAGTTCCTTTCCCTGTTCCTTTCCTTTCCTTTCCTTTCCTACAGGTAGCGCTCCCGTATCAGTACCGGACTCTTCCGGTGTTCCCTCCAAGCCCTTTATCTGGCTGGGTTTAGCTTTGTTTATTGATTGGTGTTTTTTGAAATTAATAACGTGGCCATAATTCTTGCCGTCAGAGCCTGTAAAAGTGCGTAAATATCCAATATTTTGCAGTGATTGGACGAATACCGGAACAGTACCGGACAAGTCCCGTAGTGCGAATATTTGCGCATGTAATAGCTTAGGATTGGCTTTGAAATACCCTTCGTCGTCGCAATGGTTCAACAATGCTGCAGCAAATAAATGCTCTTCCGGACTAAGCTCTGATAAATCTTCATCTAACCAAAACTCAGGTTTAATTGTCCGTATTCGAGCCATTAGCCTACCGCCTTCAAAGTTGTCTTTTCAGACTTCTCTATCATGCTAACAACGACCTCATGAGCTGCCTCAAACGCCGCAATAGACTCGGTGATTTCTTGCTTGTGCTTGGCTAAATCTTTAAGGGAGGGGTTTTGAGAGAGTTCTACGATGGCTATCTGAGCTTCAGCGGACTCTTTGATAACACTACTAAGCAAGCTTGGCAGGTGCGGAGCATAATTATTACTTTCATCTGATGTGCATGATTTCGTGACATGAGCGCCAGTGATGGACCAGACAGAGTTTAGATAATAGCTCCGGATGTCTTCAGGCATGGCTTTTACTATTGCTTGCTCAATCTGCCAGAGACCACCAAAATTCACATATATGCCGTCGTCATATTCACCTAACCAGCGAAATAGCTTTTGAGCGTTCATTCGTGCGTCGTGATGAACGTCGCCAGTGTTAGCGAATGAGATACCCATATCAGCCAAAACGTCTTTGAATCCATGGTCATGGATTTGTTCAGCAACTTCGATGGCTATAACCGGTCTAGAAACCTTTGGTAATTCTAGCCATTTTTTGATGGCTGCCTTCAGTAAGTCGATTCGAGATTCTTGTCTCATGACATAAACCTTATTTTTGATTATCTTTTGGTTAAGCGGCTTTGATGTGTTCTTCGATACTTGATTCTTCAGATACCAAGGTATAGATCTCACCAAGTTTCTTGCCGTAGAAAGAAGCTATTTTTTTTGCACTTTCAGGAGAAGGGAAATGCACACCCCTTTCAATTCGAGATAGTGTCGAGGTATTTATTTTGATGCCTTTGCCGGCATCCTCAAGAGTTAGGCTTTTTTTCCGCCTAAGGTCGCGTAAGTTACTCACGATAATTCTCCAATAGGTAAGTGGGTGTCTGTATATAATTTGCGTTCTACGCATATTTGTCAAGATAAATTTGCGCTATGCGCTTTGCATGTTACGCAAAAGAGCATCAAAATCGCACAAAATAATGGAGTATTAAGCGAAATGACTAAGAAACTAGGGCAGGTTGTTAGACAGCTTAGAAAAGAAAAGAAACTGACGCTTCAGCAATTGGCTGACTCTATAGAAGATTATGATGCAGGAAATCTTTCGCGGTTTGAAAGGGATGTTCAGGGTATTTCTGAACCCAAATTAAAAGAGATATCGTCCGCTTTAGGTACGACCGTCAGCACTATTTATGCTATTAGGGACGGTGAAACCATTTCCCATGAAATAAGACAAATCTCTCCTGGTTATGGTGTCGATAACGAAACCCCGAAGCCAAAAACTTCAAAAGAAGCCATCGCCTTACTTCGAAATATGCTTTCAGATTTGTCGGATAAGGAGCTTGTGAAATTTTCCGGCGCTGTTGAATCTCTCACAGACGAATTATCTGAGTTTGAAGCAATTCAAGAAGATCGTAATAAAAACAATTAAAGACCTAACTAACTAAGTAGATAGTCATTAAAAGGAATTTCATGAGAATATTTTTACTAAGCTTCACACTCCTATTTACAACAAATATATTGGCCGGTGAAATCGATGATGTTTTTGGGGCCGGTGTGTTTGGCACCAAGTGGGGCTTTAGTATTCATGAAGTCCAAGCTACTCACCCAGAAGGTGAAAAAAAATCATACGGCGATATTCATCACTACAAGATAAAAGACGGCCGGACAGTACTTGGAGTCGAGCGCAGTACAAGTGATGAGATAACATTTGCTTTTGATTCTGAGAAACGGTTAAGCAGTGTAGGGGTTTATTTTGATGGATCCGATGAAATGGGGGACCTTTTAAGTAAACTAAATACTCTCTTTGGTACGCACATAATTGACGAAACCGATTCAGTTGATAATGTTCAGAAGTGGCAGAGCGAAAACGTTAAAGTAACGCTGCTTCTGATGGGGGGGATTTTTAACAGTAAAACCATTCTGACAATAGAGTATCTGGCATTGGAAAAGCCTGGTTTATCTAAGTCTGATTTAGGCTTTTGAGGTTAGTGCTGAGCTTTCCAAATCAGAAATATTATTAGGTAGAGAATAACATGGCAGTAATTGGACCCTACGTGGTAGTGGTTGAGGATAATGAAGGGGATCGATCCTTGATATCTCGAGCTTTCTCGAGGATTCGTCCTTTTGTACATGTAGTGACACTAGAGTCTGCAGAAGAGTTATTGAAAAAGTTTCATGACCAGGAAGAGCTCCCCGATTTATTTATGATAGATAAAAACCTCCCCGATATTGACGGGATTTCGTTGATTGATATTTTAAATAAAGATGAGCGCTATCAAGGAATTCCGATGATTCTAATTTCTGGCTCTATCAGAAGCACTGAAATTAAAAAGGCATACAAGGCCGGTGCGCGTAGTTGTATCGAAAAAGAAGGCTCTGTTAGTGATTGGAATAGAAAGCTGAGAAACTTAGTGACTTATTGGATGAAGGTTAATAGTCCTATCGAGTTTTAAGCTTTTATTAGTGGTTCGCCTTTGTAATGATCATCTATGGCCTCAAAAAAGTTGGCCATTTTTGATATTGTCTCGTTATCCCACTCCATCATGAGTTCAAGCAAGAAATAAAAGTCACCATTTTTTTTGTAGCGTGAATAGATATTCAGATAGTCTTCTTCGTGTTTTTGCTCTTTTTGGCCATCATATAAACCGGTTAATAAATAGATTAAATCAGTATCTAGCACCTCACATAAGCACACTACATCATGTAAATTCTTTGGAATTGCATTTTCTGTTTTTGGATTTTCCCAACCATTATAACGCCGCAAAGGAATAGCGATTTTTTCTGAAACTTGCTCCTGTGTATAGTCCTTATCTTTTCTTAATTTCCGTAAGCGAGCAGCAAATTCGGCTTTTATCAATGAATATTTGGTTAGGTGACGCATAACAACCCTTATGTTTTACACTTCTTTACAAAGTAAATTTCTCAAAAAATGTCATTATTAGCACATTTTCTAGCCTTTGTGCTTTGATTGTGCGCTTTTCCGCACTTGGTTCATATATCAGTCAGATTTTTATATGTTCGAATACGTTATGGTATGTAACGCGTTAAAGGCGCTATACCTGAAAACTCAGGCTAACGTATATTTTGGAGTGCATGTTATGAATAGTAATGCCCGGGTTATAGAGCCTCAGCAAGATAGTAATATCCGGCGGGTTGATGAATTGATAAAAAGGTCAGAAAATCTTGATGAAGATTTGCGAATAGCCTATTTACAAAAAGTAATAGACCGATTATCTAAATAGCAACTCTTAAAGTTATTAGCCTTAGGCTAAACCACCACATTAAATTAGTAATTAGAAGAATAAACCTAGCAGCATCAAGCCCTTAGAGTTCCACTAAACCTCTTTTTATCTGCAACCCACTTCATATCAGTATTTAGTTCCTGGCAGCCCTTTATAAAATAAATAGCGTATCACGCAAATTATTCTTGATTTTGCGCAAATCGCAATATAGTATTATTTGCGTAAGGCGCAATTTATACAAAAAGGCAGATCACATGACCGCACAACAAAAAATGAATTGGGAGCAAGCTCAATACAACATCAAAGAGGAACTGGCCGCTATGAAGGTTCAGTTTATCGAGGGTTTGGTTGCAGACCTGAAGGAATTTGGCAAGGCGAATTATCACATCGAAGACAAAGACGAAACGCTAACGATGTCTCATGTAGTTGAACACATGGATTGCGACATTGACGAACCTATAAAGCTTTTCTTTATGGTGCCAAAGGGCAACGAATTACAAGCGGTGCGTTTTCATAACGCAATCAATGAGGCGGCTTTAGGTTTAGCGGGATTAATAGCAGAGAGGGTATTCAAATGAGTGAGAAGAAGCATTCCAAAGCAGTATTCGTAAATAAGGGACAGCGATTTAACAACAGCGTTGCATCGATGAGCGACTACAGAGCTAAGCGATTGGTTGATCAACCAAAGCCGAAGCCTTTTTGTGGCATCAGTTGGAGTTTTGCACATCACGAACCTGATACACCAGGAGCGGCGTGATGGCTGAATTATTTGCACTCGGCTTTGCGTGCTCATCAATCGTAATCGCTTTGATTCTGGTTGGTGTTGACAGATTAGTAAGCAAACGAAAAAAGAAAACCGGTAAGAATTCATATTATTTAGAACAACAGGGAAAGGGTGGCTTATGAGTAATTTAGCAGTGGTTCAATCTGATATCGAGGCTGGTTTGATAGCTGCAGGTGTTGAGTCTGTTTTACCTGAACATATCAAGATGACTTCGTTTGTTCGTTGTGCCGCGATAGCAATGACGCAAAGTAAAGACCTTGCTGAAGCAGATAAAGATTCTGTGATCATGGCTTTAACTAAGTGCGCTACTGACGGGTTAATTCCTGACAATAAAGAGGCGGCGCTAGTCACGTTTAACACCAATATAGGTGATAAAAATCATAAGCAGTGGGTAAAGAAAGCACAGTACTTACCAATGATAGACGGCGTTTTAAAGCGAGCGCGTATGTCTGGCCAAATAGCAGCAATGAGCGCTAAAGCCGTTTTTACGGGCGATGAGTTTGATTATTGGATTGATGAGGATGGTGAGCATCTTAATTACCGACCTACTTATGAGGCGCGTGGTGACTTCAAGCTGGCCTTTGCTTTTGCCAAGCTCAAATCAGGGGATCTTATAGTTGAGGTGATGACGCTTGATGATGTTAACAAGGTTAAAGATGCAAGCAAGACAGGCAAGTTTGGCCCTTGGGTTGATTGGTTTGATCGTATGGCATGCAAGGCTGTTTTTCATCGCTTAGCAAGAAGATTACCGAACGCTTCCGAGATTGTCGAAATGTGCGAAGCCGGTATGAATATGAATTTTGATAAGCGAACAGAGCGGGAAATAAGCCCAACTACTCCAACTCTTCCAAATTATTCGAAAGCTGACTTCGATAAGAATTTCGGTAAATGGGCCGGATTAATTCAGTCAGGAAAACGCTCACCGCATGAAATTATCACAATGGTTCAAAGCAAGGGCATCTTGTCTTTAGAGCAAAAAACATCAATTGAAAGTATCGAGGCTTAATACAATGGAATTACTAAATTTAGTTCAAGGCACTGATGAATGGTTAGCGGCTCGTTTATCTCACTTCACCGCTTCTGAAGCCCCAATCATGATGGGCGCATCTTCTCACATGAGTCGTGATGATTTGTTGAAGTACAAGACAACTACGATCCAAGAAGAAGTGAGCTACTTCACTCAACTGATATTCGACAAAGGCCACAAGCTTGAAGAAATGGCGCGGCCAATCGCTGAAAAAATTCTACACGAAGAGCTTTATCCTGTTACGGGTAAGTTAGAGGTTGAAGGATTGCCGTTGCTGGCTTCTTTTGATGGTCTTGACCTGATGGAAGAGGCAGGTTTTGAGCATAAGCAGTGGAATGAAGAAAAGGCTAAGAAGCTTGATAGCTCTCAAAAAATTCAACCTGAACACTTTTGGCAGTTAGAGCAGCAGCTTTTAGTCAGTGGCGCTGAAATGATTTTGTTCATGATGTCTGATGGCACTGAAGTGAATAATGTTTATTTGAAATATGCGTCTGTGCCTGAGCGTAGAGCGGAGTTAATCGCGGGTTGGAAGCAATTTCAGAAGGACCTTGATGGATATACTCCTGTCGAATATACGCCGGCACCAGAAGCCAACGCAATTATGGAACTGCCTTCATTATCGATTCAATTAGTGGGAGAGGTTAAGGGTTCAAACTTAGCTGTTTATAAAACAACTGCTTTGGCCTTCATCGAATCTATCAGTACTGAACTAACAACAGACCAACACTTCGCTGATGCAGATAAAACCATAAAATTTTGTGATAAAGCAGAGAAGGAACTTGAGCTCGTCAAGAAACAAGCACTTTCACAAACTGCTGATATCGACCTTTTATTTCGTACCGTCGATGAATTGAAAGAGGCGATGCGCTCTAAACGACTTGAATTGACTAAGTTAGTGAAAGCAGAAAAAGAGGCTATTAAGAGCAAAATTGTCATGGCTTCCCAGCAAGCACTCACGGCGCATATTGCCGCGATAAACGTCAAACTTGCCGTGGTTGTTCTTCCCCTGATAAGTGCTGATTTCAACAAAGCTATCAAAGGCAAGAAGACAGTTAAATCACTTCAAGAGTCTGCAAATGATGAGCTCGCAGCGGCCAAAATCAAGGCTGATACGTTTGCTGTTTTGATGTCTGCAAATCTATTGAAGCTGACTGAATTGGCCAGTGAGCATAAGTTCCTATTCAACGACTTGCAGCAAATTATTCTAAAAGAGAATGACGACTTTAAAATGCTAGTCGAGTGGCGCATCAATGACCACAAAGAAACCGAAGAGAAAAAGCTGGAAGCTCAGCGTGAGAAAATCCGCTTAGAGGAAGAGGCGAAGGCAACATTAGCGGCTGAGCATAAAGTTAAGTGTGATGGTTTGATTCAAGCTTGGACCGATGTTCAAGGAAAGTCGATGGCTAACGCTGATGCTGACGAAGCGTTCAATATGGTTACTTGGATCAAGGGCTGTACTTGTGATGCTCAGTTTTTTGGTGACCGTTACGAAGAAGCGATCTCCGTCTATAACGATTGTTACTCAGTGATTATTAAAAAGCATAGCGAGCTTGTTAAGGCGAAAGAAGTTGATGCAGAGACCAATAAAGCGGCCGAAGTCGAAGAGCAGCAAGCTATAGCAGAAGTCGCGCATGACTCAATAAGTGACAACACTGAAAACTTACCCGAGCCAATCAAATCATCACCATCATTGGTTAAATCTCCTGTGAATGAAGCGACCGAAGTTGTAGAAGCAATGGGCGCAAATCAGGATGAAAAAGATATGGTCCAATATCTTTACAGTGATCACGGTTTATATGGTCAGCAGGCAACGAAACTGGCTCAAGCCCTGATTGCTGGCCGCGTTCCTCATGTGTCGTACAACCTACAGAATGCTAAAGCAGCGTAATACCTAAGAGCAGGTGTTTGGCGGGTTTTGTAGTACCGCCATTTTTTACCAGGAGAAAGATTGTGAGCATATTAAAAATTAAAGCGTTAGAGGCTCAGGTTGAGCGCAAAGAGGCTCGTATCAAAGAGCTTGAGCGGATCAATGAGGCACAAGCTGAAGGGCTTAAATCATTCAGGGGGCTTATAGACGAAAGCTTTGGCGTGGTTGGTCTTCATATGAACGGTTCGATTGTGTTTTGGGATGACCTAGAAACCGACGGTAAGCATGAGGAATGGCTGAGCGCATTCAATGCAGCTGAGAAATTGGCGGCATAACCCAAAATTAAAGCATCTTAGTGAGGGTGCTTTTGTTTGAACAAATAAGGGATAAAGAAGATGCCGCAAGAGTACGGAATGCCAAAGTGCTGCATTAGCTGTGAGAGCTATGACCATAAAGGGTATACGCGTGATGAATGGCAGTTGATGAATGATCGTCAATGCTCAGGTCGCTCTCAATACGGATCCTGTGAAAAGCATCATTCAGAAGTTTTTGCTACTGAGATTTGCAACATTTACGAACAAATTCCAGGTGTCACGGTTGTCACAGTAATTAACCGGCCAGTGTCTAAAGAAGTTAGACAAGAACGATTATTTTAACCAGGAGCGCCAGAATGAAGAACAAATTAACGGACTTGAATGACCACTTATTCGCCCAGCTTGAAAGGCTTGGTGATGAAGATCTAAGTGATGAAGGGTTAACAAAGGAAATTGGCCGAACAAAGGCCATCACTGGCGTAGCAAAAGAAGTGATCAGCAATGCTCAACTACTTCTTGATGCAGAAGTTAAGTTAAGTGATCTGCCTATGAACGCTGAAAAGCCAAAGCTGTTGTCATGAAAAGGACGCCAATTAAATACTCTCCGGAGCAGCTGAAATTCGTTAAATCTAATTGCACTTTAACCAGGGCAGAGTTAACCAAGCAATTCAATGAGAGGTTTGCGTTAGATCTCTCAGTTTCAAATATTGCTTCTTTGTGTAAACGAAATAAGTGGTTTACCGGTAGAACTGGGAGGTATGAGTTGGGGAATGTTCCTAGCCCCAATTCGGGTGCGAAAGGCCCAAACAAGACCAGCTTTAAGAAAGGCAATCGTCCACATAATTGGGTCCCACTAGGCTCGGAAGTCACGACAACAGAGGGCTATGTACAAGTAAAAATCGCCGAACCTAATGTGTGGAAGCTGAAAAGCTTAATTGTTTGGGAGAAAGAGCATGGCTGTCTTTTGCCTGGTCAAATCATTAGATTTATTGATAACGACCCGCAAAACTGCGAACTATCAAATCTAGAAAGTGTTTCTAAGGCTTTAAATTTAAGGTTAAACCAAAACAGATATCGCACTTTGCCCAATGAACTAAAACCAACAATGAAAGCAATTGCCACGCTTGAGGTGGCTGCTTTCTCTCGAGTAAAAACAAACCAGGAGAAAACCAATGTCAGAACAAAATGAAGCGGTAGACGTAGCAGAAGAAACCTTTATTGGGGATCTTGTCTCGATGGCCGTGACTGAAATCAAGAACATGCCTAAGTCATGGCAAGAACTATCTGAAGATGAGCAAGGCGAGGTCATTGAACGTCTTCAGAATCGAGCTAAATCTGCAGCAGGGCAGGCTATTAATATTATTGCCTCAAACAACCGGCCAACCGTTTTGGCTAATATTGAATCAATAACTTTTAAAGCCGGTATTAAAGCAGTGCTTCAGGTTTCACCTCAAGCGGCCCATCGTCATGAGTTAGCTGATGCTGAAGGTTGCCAGGTGATGCTTGTAATTCCTCACACTGAACAAATGACTGAGAACGGCGAGGGTATGCCTGAAGCTGACAAGGATCAGCCAGAACTGGGGCTGGATGAAGACAGCTTATTTGATGAAGCGATGCAAACAGTAAAAGAACTTAATCGTGTATCAATTTCAGCACTGCAAAGAAAAATGAAAATTGGATATAACCGAGCGGCCAACTTGATTGAGCAGCTTCAACGCGCCGGTATTGTCACTGAACCAGATGAAAGAGGCGCACGTTCATTGGTATTGAGAAAAGATATTCCTGAATCAGAGCCGGAGAACTTGGTTGCAACTGTTGACCAGGCATTAGATGACTCACAGAAAAATGCTGCTTAAATAGTTCTATCTTCGCCCCTGAAATATGGGGTTTTTTATCTTTGTTGAATGAATTGTTGAGGTCCAGAGTGAGTAAGAAACTAGAAAATCTAATCGCTGGCCATGCTTATTGGTCGGATAAGAAGAATGAACTTAAATTAAAAGGCTCTGAAGAAGCGTCTAAATGTTTAAGGCAAGAAAAGCATTATTCAGATCTTGCTAGCGAAGGCTTTTCAATTAGCTGTATTGAAGTCGCGTTTAACTATTTAAAAGAGCTGCGTGATGACGGTGGTAATTATGGCGAAGTGTATTCATTTGATGAAGCCTGGGGTGAAGTTGAGACTTGTCAGCACTGCAATAATGTTCGCACTCTCAAAGCCGAAAGGATGAAGGCGTCTAGAAGGCTTGGGGCCATACGTTCAGCAATGACTAGAGTTGGGCGAACAATTGAATATAAGGATGCAGCAGCATGAAATCAAAACGAAAGCAGTATTCAAAAGATAAGGTGATGAACACTTTTTTGATTGGTTCACATTACAGCTTTGACGTTGCGGATCCTTTGGGAGAATTGCCAGCCATAACAAACACCGCTTATGGCCACTTAAACCCAATCAAGAAAATTATGATGAAAAAGAATATTCGCCAGCTTCACGCAGTATTCGATAACAGAAAATTAAAATGGAAAGCAACGATAGTGGTTGAGTTCAGAAAAGATACTAAGCGCTATGAAAGACATGCCGAGATCGTTTGGTTTGGTTTGCTTCGAGAGTGTGAAGGCGAGTATCAGCAAGCTATTGAAGATATCTTTACTGTGTCGAATATGGGGCATTATGTTATTTGTCACATAAAAGCTGAAGTCATCGGTGTTGACCAAATTAAAGACAGTGATTTTTCAATCAGCAAGCAGGAGGCAGCGTGAGCAATCTTGCACTACAGCCAAGGATCGTGAGAGCAGGGCAAGCTCCTGGTTATTGCGCCATGAATGAACGTCTATTTAATAAAGAAATTAGGCCTCATCTTACTGAAATTAAGTTAGGTATTCAGGGGAAAGGCTTCGACAGATTTGAACTTGATGATGTTTTGAACGATTATATTAAGGAGTACGGTCGCGCTCCTGAAGTAATAAAGGAGCATAAAATATGCAAAAACGAAGAACACCAGGTCTCAAACAGCTCAACGGTATCTGGCATATCGACAAAACAATCAACGGTAAGCGATTTTGCAAAAGCTGCGAAACGAGCGAAAAGCAAGAAGCGGAAGAGCTCTTAGCTAGGCTTATTGACCAGCAACGTAAAGCAAGATTGTTTGGCGAACGGCCCGATAGAATATTTCGAGTTGCTGCCACTAGATACCTCGAGGAATTCGACCATAAGAAATCAATTGGTTGTGATGCAAATGATTTAATAAAGCTAGATCAGTTTATTGGTGATTTGTACCTCAGGGATATTCACAACGGCACACTTGAGAAATTCAAGAAGGCTAGAAAGAAGGATGGCGTTAAATCAGGGACGGTAAACCGAAGCCTAGCAGTGCTCAGAATTATTCTGAACCTGTGTGTTGATGAGTGGCGTGATGAGCAAGGTTTATCCTGGCTTGCTTCAATGTCACGAATCACAGATGTTGATTGGAAAGATAAACGAAAGCCTAGACCGCTTTCGTGGGCTGAACAAGAAAAGCTTTTTGGCATATTGCCGGAGCATTTGAAAGAGGCTTGTTTGTATAAGGTGAATACTGGTTGTCGTGAACAAGAGGTGTGTCGTTTGCAATGGGATTGGGAGATCCCAGTGCCTGAACTAAAAACCTCAGTGTTTGTGCTTCCGGACTGGCTGACCAAAAACGGAAGAGAAAGAGTAGTTGTTCTTAACTCAACCGCGATGGCAGTGGTAAACCGTCAACGGGGTAAACATGATGAAAGGGTGTTTACTTATAAAGATAAACCGTTAGCGGGATTAAATGAAGGGGCTTGGCAGCGTCATAGAAAAACTGTTGGATTGTCAGAAGTTAGAATTCATGACTTGAGACATACAACGGGCCGACGTTTAAGAGCTGCAGGTGTAGCGAAAGAAACGCGAAGTGATATTTTGGGCCATGAGACCGGTGACATGACAAGTCACTATTCGATAGCCGAAATTGATGAATTGGTTCAAGCAGTGGAAAAAATCGTTCATGAATCGACTTCAGCGACTCCGACACTAACCTTGCTAAGAGAAAAGCAATCACGAGAATCTTGCGAAAGCAAAAAAAAAGAGCTTAGCATCTGAGGCGGCAACCTCGCTAAACTCTTGATATTTTTACAAAAAATTGGTGGCTACACCTAGATTCGAACTAGGGACCCCATCATTATGAGTGATGTGCTCTAACCAACTGAGCTATGTAGCCAAAAGACGCGCGTATTCTCTTGTTTTTACTCTAGGTTGTCAAGGATAAAAATAAGTAAATACGCTTAATTTTATAACTTAATTAATTTTCTGTTTATTCCGTTAAACATTGAAGCGGAAGTGGATGACGTCACCATTGGCTACAATATATTCTTTGCCTTCTAGGCGCCATTTTCCAGCGTCTTTTGCGCCTGCTTCACCTTTAAATTTGACGAAATCGTCATAGGCAATAACTTCGGCACGAATAAATCCTTTTTCGAAGTCGGTATGAATAACGGCAGCAGCTTTAGGGGCTGTCTCTCCTGCTTTCATTGTCCAAGCGCGAACTTCTTTCACGCCTGCTGTGAAGTAGGTTTGTAGGTTTAAAAGCTCGTAACCTGCTCTGATTACTCGGTCTAGGCCGGCTTCTTCCATTCCTAAGTCTGCTAAAAACTCTACTTTCTCTTCGTCTTCTAATTCTGCAATTTCGGCTTCAAGTTTGTTGCATATCACTACTACAACTGCATTTTCTTCTTTAGCAATTGCCTTAACGATGTCTAGGTGAGGGTTGTCTTCAAAACCTTCTTCATCGACGTTGGCAATATACATTGTTGGTTTAATTGTGAGTAGGTGAAATTCCTGCAGTAGATCAAGGTCTTCTTCACTAAGGCCTGCTGTTCGAACAGGTAAGGCTTCGTTTAGGTGAGGAAGTAGTTTCTCCAGAATAATTATTTGTTCTTTTGCAGTCTTATCACCGCCTTTTGCGATCCGTCCTATTCGTTTAATACCTTTTTCAACACTATCAAGGTCAGCAAGAGCTAGTTCAGTATTGATGATGTCGATATCAGCTTTTGGGTCTATTTTATTTGCAACGTGTACAACGTTTTCATCTTCAAAGCAGCGTACTACGTGTGCAATAGCATCGGTTTCACGAATGTTGGCTAAGAATTTATTGCCTAGACCTTCGCCTTTTGAAGCGCCTTCAACGAGCCCTGCAATATCGACAAACTCCATTGTTGTTGCAATGGTTTTCTCTGGTACTACAATTTCAGCAAGTTTATCGAGTCTTGGGTCAGGCATGGCAACTACGCCGGCGTTAGGTTCTATGGTGCAAAAAGGAAAGTTTTCTGCGCCAATGCCTGCTTTGGTGAGTGCGTTAAATAAGGTAGATTTACCTACATTAGGAAGCCCGACGATGCCGCAATTAAAACCCATAATGTTTATCCTAGATTGTGTTTAATGATATTTGCTGACTGTTTGAAAGACAGTGTCTGAAAATTTTGGGTATTATATAGACTTCAATAGGGAGGTACTAGGAGGAGAGAGGTAATTGCTGTTTAGTTGGCTTTGAAGCTGTGAAGATGGTTCATTGCTTTTGCCCATTCGCCTGAAATAATTTCTGGCAAATAGCGAATTGCTTCATCTATGGTGTCACTAAGTTGCTCGTGTTCTTTTTTACTTGGTTTTCCGAGTACGTGTCCGGTAACTTTGTCTGCTTGTCCTGGGTGGCCGATTCCTAGGCGTAATCTCCTGAATTCTTTGTTGCCACCAAATTTCTCAATAATGTCTCTTAGGCCATTGTTTCCACCGTGTCCGCCACCTTTTTTAAGTTTCATGGTGCCAGAGGGTATGTCTAGTTCGTCGTGCGCAACTAAAACTTCTTCGGGGGTGATTTTATAAAATTGGCAGAGTGCTTGAACGGATTGTCCGCTGCGATTCATAAATGTACTAGGAAAGAGCAGGTGAATGTCTTGTCCTTGTTGATTTATTTTTGCGTGTAGGCCGTGAAATTTTTTTTCAGGTTTAAGGTTTTGGTTGTTATGTCGAGCAAGTTGCTCTAGAAATATTGCTCCGGCATTGTGGCGAGTTTTTTCATATTCGAGGCCTGGATTACCCAGGCCTACAATCAACTTTATAGCTTGACTCATTCTGAAAATTTACTCGTTAATTGCCGGAGCTAAAGAAGTATTACTCTGCGTCGCCTTCAGCTGCGGCAGGTGCTTCTTCGCTTTCTTCTGTGTCTGAGCCTTTAGGTTTGTGTATTGAACAAACTGGAAGGTCGTGATCTGCGCCATGCTGTAGTGCAGCAATAACAACACCTTTTGGTAGTTTAAGGTCAGACAAGTGAATGATGGTGTCAACTTCAACATCACTCATATCAACTTCGATAAACTCAGGAAGGTCTCCAGGTAAACAGATTACTTCAGCTTCAACGACCTGGTGAGAGATCTGTCCGCCACCCATTTTAACGCCAACACAGTCATCTTCGTTAATGAAGTGTAGTGGAACGTTTACGTGGATTGGCTTGTTCTTACTTACGCGTAAGAAATCAGCGTGCATTACATCGCCAGTTGAAGGATGACGTTGAAGGTCTTTTAAGATTGCAGACTCTTCTTTACCGTCAAATTCAATTGTAAGGATGTGCGAGTAAAAAGCTTGGTTCTCAAGAGACTTTTTGATTTCATTTGCTTTTAGGCTTAATGAAACTGGCTTTTTAGTTTTTGTACCGTAAAGAATAGCGGGTACTTTGTTTTCAAGACGACGCAGGCGGCGGCTCGCACCTTTCCCCTGATCTTCTCGAAGTTCTGCTTTAACTATATATGATACGCTCATATTACTTTCCTCAAATATCACAATATGTGTCCGCGACCAGAACGATATTGTGACGGGTCAAAATAAGAAAAAGCACCTGTGTGCTTTTTCTGTTGTTGTCACTCACCCTATATTAGGGTGAGTGACATGTTTTTTGTATTTCAAATAAAGTCGATTAAACTGTGTTTAGTCGAATAGGGCGCTGATAGATTCTTCGTTGCTAATGCGACGCATAGACTCTGCAATCAGGCCTGAAATTGTAAGCTGGCGGATTTTACCACATTTCTTTGCTTTGTCACTAAGTGGGATTGTATCGGTAACGATTAGTTCATCTAATGATGAGTTGCTAATGTTTTCGATTGCCGGGCCAGACAAAACAGGGTGAGTGATGTAGGCAAAAACTTCTTTTGCGCCATGTTCTTTAAGTGCTTCGGCTGCTTTGCAAAGCGTACCTGCCGTATCAACCATATCGTCGATTAGTAGGCATGTTTTGCCTTCTACGTCACCTATGATATGCATGACTTGTGATACGCCTGCTTTAGGGCGTCGCTTATCAATGATAGCAAGGTCTAAATCGTTTAGGCGTTTGGCCATTGCTCTGGCTCTTACTACGCCACCGACATCAGGGCTAACGACCATTAGTTCGTCGCCTTCTCGCTTTAGTATGTCTTCAACTAAAACGGGGGTGCCGTATATGTTATCAACAGGGATATCAAAAAAGCCCTGAATTTGGTCAGCATGAAGGTCAACTGTTAGTAGTCGGTCTACGCCTGCTGCGGTGATCATGTCAGCGACAACTTTTGCTGTGATGGCAACACGCATTGAACGAACACGTCGATCTTGGCGTGCGTAACCAAAGTATGGAACAACCGCTGTGATACGTGACGCAGATGCACGACGTAGCGCGTCTGTCATGACGATGAGTTCCATTAGGTTGTCGTTTGTTGGAGCGCAGGTAGGTTGGATGATAAAAACATCTTTTCCGCGAACGTTTTCATTGATTTCAACGGTGATCTCACCATCACTAAATTTGCCGACGGTAGCATCACCTAGAGGTAGGTGTAGATTGTTAACGATTTGTTCTGCTAATTTTTTATTAGCATTGCCTGCAAAGACCATCATTTTTGACATGAGAGTGGAAGCCTCTTTATTCACTGTGTTGAAATATTTGTTTGCGTTTGGAAATTTATATTGGAAACTAGAAAATGGCTGGGGTGGCAGGATTTGAACCTACGCATGACGGGATCAAAACCCGTTGCCTTACCGCTTGGCGACACCCCAATAATCTTGCAATACTAATATAAAGCTTTTTACATTTCATTCTTTGCGAATGAGTTAGCTTTATTTAGCTTTTGAAAAGCAGGAGAGAGATTAACTCCCTTGGCTATAAAGCCTTTGAATTCAGATGATACTTCATTCAAAACCTGTTGTGCTTTTTCTTCGCTGTTAAAGCGAGCAAAGCAGCATGCTCCCGTTCCGGTTAGTCTACCATTACCAAATTTATTTAGTAATATTAGAGCTTTTTGGATTTGAGGAAAAAGCTTTGAAACTAAACTTTCACAATCGTTATTGAAACCGTTGTAGAAGTGGTTTGTTGCTTGTCCCTCAAGAGCGGGCGCTATTCTCAACTTTGGCGTGCCTCTTGTCAACCTTTCATTTGAAAATATTTCAGCTGTGCTTACATGGCAGTCTGGTGTGATGATGACGAACCAGCTTTCTGGTAGTGAAATAGGCGTAATGATGTCACCAATTCCTTCTGCCCAGGCACTTTTTCCATATACAAAAACCGGTATGTCAGCGCCGAGTGTTGCGCCAAGTGTTGCGAGTTCGAGGTGAGTTAAGCCTAAATTCCATAGTTGATTGAGTGCTAATAACGTTGTGGCAGCATTTGAACTACCGCCACCGATACCTCCGCCCATAGGAAGTAACTTGTCCAGGTGAATCTTAACGCCTTTATAAGGTGGTGTTTTTTGTAAATAGGCCTCTGTTTCTTGCAAGAGTTTGGCAGCGCGGTATACAAGATTGTCTTCAAGTGGGATTTCTTTAAAAGAAGGTTCTATTTTTATTTCTGCGCTTTCTATTAATTCAAAATGTAATGTGTCTCCTCTATCTAAAATCTGGAAGACAGTTTGTAATTCGTGATAACCATTAGGCAGCTGGCCATTGATATGCAAGAAGAGATTTAATTTAGCCGGGGAGGTTAGGCTTAAGGTAGTGTCCATTTTTTTATCGCCAAAATAATACGGGTGTTGTTTTGTTCGAGTTTTATTTTACCAGGTAAGGGAATGCCTTGCTCTAGATGGTAGTTACTGAAGTGGAGTGTCCAGAGGTTTTGTCTGATTGTTGAGGGGAGGCCTTGTTTATTAAATTCGATTTTTGAAATTAGGCCGGGTACGGGTAGGCCTTTTACCCAGTATGAAAGGTAAATAATTGGGAGCGGGAAGCCCAATGATGTTTCCATTAAGGTATTGGGGTGTTCTGAGTAGGTTGGCATTTCGCCAGATTCGGTAAGTGTTACAAGTTGGCTATTTCCTTGTAGTGTTGAAGCGCCTAGGCCAAAAAAAGTTGAGGATAAGTTTATTTCAAAGTTATCGTTCTCTTGAGTCCATTTATTGATCGCTATGGTTAATGAGTCTTCCGGCGTTCGGATGCCAACCTTGCCAATCAATGACCAGTGAGTTTGCTGCTGAATAGCTTGTTTGGTATTTTTCCAGTCGTAATATCTTGAGTCTAGAGTTGTATCTTTTGCGCGCGAATCAAGTATTGAGCAGCCCGAAAGTAAGTTCAATACTAATAGTACAATTAGGTGATGCCAAAAAAAGAATATTTTGTAGTTGGACAGAAAATTATAAAAAGCTTGAATCAAGGTGTGTTCTCAGGTGTCGCTTGTTTATTATCTGTATCTGTATCTGTATCTGTATCTGTATGTTGCTTTTGCTGTTCAGTTGTTTCAGATTGGACGGACGGCGCTTCAGTTTCAATGGCTTGAGGTATCAGTCGCTTAACTGTGTCAATAAGCGCTTTGTTATTGGGGTTTTTTTGTAAAGATTGCTGCCATATTGCTTGCGCCTCATCTTTTTTACCGAGAACCCAAAGTACTTCCCCTAAGTGTGCAGCGACTTCGCCGTCAGGGAAGGTTTGATAGGCTTTTAATAAAAAAACAAGTGCTTCTTCTTTCTTATTTAATTTGAAAAGAACCCAGCCCATACTGTCTAAAATCATAGGGTTTTCTGGTTTTAGTGCTAAAGCCTTTTTTGTTAGTAGGAATGCTTCTTCCAGTCTATCTGTTCGATTTGCCAAGGTGTAGCCTAATGCATTAAGCGCAACGGCGTGCTGAGGGTTGTTTTGAATGATTGTTAGTAAATCACTCTCCATGCCTGCTAAGTCGTTATGTATTTCTCGGATCATTGCTCTTGAATAGAGAAGTTGCTCGTCATTAGGGTATTCTTTGATGGCGGCGTCTAGTGTTTCAAGAGCGCGTTCTTCCTCTTCTATTGTGGATAATAGTTTAAATTGAAGGAGCCATAAGCTTAAGGCTATCTCGGGTTGCGTTGTTCGCAGTGTCTCAAGGTGTTTAATGGCTTCGTCTACTTTTCCTTCTTCTTTTGCGAGCAGAAAGCTTGAGCGTTCTAGAGCGGCCTCAAAATGAATGCTTTGCGTTACTTGTTGGTAGTATTTGATGGCATTAGGGTAGTCTTTGTTTAGGTCGGCGATTCTGCCCAAATAAAAATTAGCTTCATTTTGATGAGCGCCTGAATCAAGTATTTCAAGAAGAGCTGTTCTTGCAGGCTCTATTTTTTTGTTTTCAATCATAACGAGTGCATAGGATAGTTTTAAGCTGGGAGCTTGAGGGTATAGTTCTGCTAAGTTTTTAAATACAACTTCAGCACTTTCTAGCTGCTTATCTTCAATAAGCATGCTTGCATATAAACGGCCTAAGTTGTGGTTTTGAGGGAAGTTGTCGTATGCATCATCGGCAAGGATGAGAGCTTCCTTTAAATTTCCTTGGTCGTAAAGTATGTTGATTTTTAGAATGATGGCTGCTTCAAATTCCGAATGGTGTTCCACAATAGGATTTAAAGTGCTTAATGCTTCTTTATGCTGCCTTAGGTTTTTTTGTACGAGTGCAAGGCTATACCCTATTTCGATATTTTTAGGGTGGCGTTCGTAAAGCTCTTTATAGAGGGTTAGTATTTTTAATTGGTCTGCTTCTGGAAGTTGTTTGGAGCCAACCGCAAGGCTGTCGACTCGAGCTTCTCCGCCTAGGTTGAGCACAATCTCTGTTTCTAACAGGGCGTCGGAATAGTTTTTTTGGAGTGTATAGTGGAAAGCTAAAAGTTGGTGTGCTGGAATGCTTTTAGCATCTACATCTACCCAGAGTAATGCCATTTCTTGGATGGCTTGAATATCTTTAAGTAGTTGGGCTGCGTTAATTGCTCGTTTGATAACTTCAGGGTCGCGGGTGATTCGAGCTTGTAAAATATAATTTACCAGCGTTATGTTGAATTGATTTCGTTGTGCAGCAACCTCCGCCACAATCAGATCGTGAAGGGTGTCTTTATCAAGGTCGAAGTCGCGGACTTTGGTCGGCTCTGGAGTTGAATTTTTTGATGCGCTTTGGGCTTCTGAGGGTGTTGGGTCAGGAGCGTTGGTTTTTAATAAGCTTGCGCAAGCCGTTAATGTAAAGAAAGTAGATGTAAGTATTAGTCGTGTAAAGGTATTCAATCTTTTTCTCTTTAAAATCGGGAGCTGGTTGTAGGCTCGGAATGTTTGTTTAATTGTTATCAGGATAGCAGTGTCATGATGACATAAGCCTGATGGCTGTCAATAGATGATTGCTCTCTCTATATATTGGTTGGCTTTATTTGTCTTCACTATTGTAGAATAGCCGCTTTCAATCAATGTGCTTGGTATTAATGTCTTTTCTGGCTTTTGGAATTAATCATAAAACGGCTTCCGTCGATGTCAGGGAGAAAGTTGCCTTTGATGTTCAGCGACTCGATGAGGCTTTAAAGGCTTTAACTCTGGTTTCTGGTGTGGATGAAACTGTCATTCTTTCGACGTGTAATAGAACCGAAATCTATTGTGCAGGAGAGGAATTGTCTGTCGATGCATTACTCGCATGGCTGGCTGATTTTCATCAAACTGATCTTCAAAATGTTATCTCTTGTAGTTTTAGTTTTTATGATAAGGCGGCCATAACGCATGTGATGCGGGTTGCTTCTGGCTTAGATTCTCTTGTTTTGGGTGAGCCACAAATTCTAGGGCAGTTAAAATCGGCTTATAGCAGTGCGCTTGAAGCGAAAACAGTGAATGGTCCCTTGGGGCGGTTGTTTGAGCATAGTTTTTCTGTTGCAAAGCGTGTGCGTACTGAAACGGCTATTGGCGAAAATTCAGTATCTGTAGCGGCGGCGGCTGTAAATTTAGCGCGTCAGCTTTTTGCTGATTTCGCAGATAATACGGCTTTGTTAATTGGTGCAGGTAAAACAACAGAGTTGGTCGCGCGTCACCTTAAGCAAAGCGGAATTAAACGATTAATTATTGCAAACCGAACGTTAGCACGAGCCCAAGAGTTATCTAGACTGGTCGGTGGTGAGGCTGCTTTATTGGGTGATATTCCAGATTTGTTAAAAGAAGCAGATATCGTAATTGCTTCAACGGCTAGTGCGTTGCCTATATTGGGGAAAGGGGCGGTAGAACGCGCCTTAAAGTCTAGGAAGCATCGTCCATTCTTTATGGTTGATATTGCTGTTCCTAGGGATATAGAACCGCAGGTTGGCGAGCTTTCTGATGTGTATTTGTACACGGTTGATGATCTAAAAGGTGTTATTGACGAAAACGTAAAGTCTCGTGAAGGTGCTGCTAGGGATGCCGAGGTGATGGTTCAGGACGGTTATGAAAGCTTTATAGCTCAGTTACGTGCTTCTGGGGTTGGGAATGTGTTAAAACTTTTTCGTCGTCAAGCCGAAGCGCTACAAAAACAAGAGTACGAAAAAGCCTTGAGTGCTTTGAGAGGTGGTGCGAATGCAGAGGCTGTTTTAAATAATTTATCTCGAAATCTAACAAATAAATTGATTCATGAGCCAACGGTTCAAGTACGGCGAGCTGCTGAGCAGGGGCGAGACGATAAGGCTGAATGGTTGCTGAATTTATTTGATATACAAACAGCGCCTGATGAATAACTAAGATGCATTGTCGTTATCTTGATGTTTGTGGTGGGGTAAAATATGTATTGCCATAAAGTTCATATTTACTTTATTTTTAAGTGAACTCGTTCCTGTCGATCAACGGTGTTAGAATGCTCACTTTAATTTCCCTGAATTAGTATAGAAGCCCATGAAAGAATCCTTATTGTTTCGATTAGATAGTATTAGTGAGCGCTACGAAGAGCTAGCCGTTTTAATGAGTCAGCCTGAAAATATTACTGACCAAAATAAATTTCGAGAGTTTTCCAAGGAATATGCTGAAATAGAGCCTGTTGTTTTGTGTTTTGCTAGTTATAAGCAAGCGCTTGACGATATTCAGGAAGCTAAAATTCTTATGGATGATGGCGATGCTGACATGCGTGAGATGGCTGAAGAAGAGTGGAAAGAAGCTAAAAAATCATTAGAAGTACTGGATAAGGATTTACAAACACTGCTGCTCCCTAAAGATCCAAATGACAGTCATAATGTGTTTTTGGAAATTAGAGCGGGTACCGGTGGGGACGAAGCGGCTATTTTTTCAGGTGATTTATTTAGAATGTATTCTCGCTATGCTGAGCAGCAAGGCTGGAAGGCAGAGATTGTTAGTCAGAGCTTAGGTGAGCATGGCGGGTACCGAGAAGTGATAACGCGTTTAGTGGGCGACGGTGTTTATGGCGCTTTGAAATTTGAATCGGGTGCGCACCGAGTTCAAAGAGTACCAGAAACTGAGTCTCAGGGGCGTATACATACTTCAGCTTGTACCGTTGCGGTGATGCCCGAAGCAGACACGATTGATGAAATTACGATTAATAAATCTGACTTACGTATCGATACCTTTCGGGCATCGGGTGCCGGTGGTCAGCATGTAAATAAAACAGATTCTGCAATTCGAATTACCCATTTACCAACAGGGGTTGTTGTGGAGTGTCAGGATGAGCGCTCTCAGCATAAAAATAAAGCGCGTGCTTTATCTTTGTTGCAGTCTAGGCTTTTAAATGCGGAGCAGGAGGCGGCTCATGCCGAGCAATCCGATCAACGTAAGAGTTTGGTTGGAAGTGGGGATCGTTCAGAGCGAATTCGTACTTATAATTTCCCGCAAGGTCGAATGACTGATCACCGTATAAACTTAACGCTCTACAAGTTGGCAGAAGTATTGGAGGGAGACTTGGGAATTGTTATTAAACCGTTGTTGCAAGAACATCAAGCTGACTTATTAGCAAATATGGGAGAAGGTTAATTACTAATGTGTACGATTGAAGAGGCGCTTAAACTTCATGCTCAAAGAGGGGGTGGGGTTGGTTCCGATAATCATTGTATTGATGGTAAAAGCGCAGATAGTAAAAATACATCTAATAGAGAGGAGGCTTTGTTTGACGCAGAGCTTCTTCTTGGTCACGTTTTAGGTCGAGATCGAACTTACCTTAAAACATGGCCTGAGAAATTATTAACGGATGAGCAGTTTCAAACATATATCGAGTTAATCAAGTTGAGAAATGAGGGGCGACCTGTCGCACATTTGTTGGGTTATCGGTATTTTTGGACGCTTGAGTTGTACGTATCACCTAGTACATTGATTCCACGTCCTGATACTGAAATCCTAATTGAAGCTGCATTGGCGCAAACATTTCCTAGTGATGCGACTGTTTTGGATTTAGGAACAGGGACGGGAGCCATTGCGTTGTCGCTTGCTAGTGAGCAACCTGGTTGGTTGGTAACAGCAAGTGATGTGTTTCCTGAGGTGGTTGAATTAGCAAAAAAAAATGCAGAGCATAATAAACTTGAGCAAGTATCTATTATTTGTAGTTCTTGGTTTGATGCATTTGAAGGTAGAAAATTCAATTTGATTGTAAGTAATCCTCCCTATATTGATCCTTTAGACCCTCATTTATCGCATGGCGATCTTCGGTTTGAACCTGCTTCTGCATTAGTTGCTGACGATCACGGAATGGCGGATATTCGTCATATTGTCCAGGCTTCATTGAACCATTTACTATCAGATGGATGGTTAATGATTGAGCATGGTTATCTGCAAGGTGAATTGGTGAGAGCGTCTTTTAAGGCTAATGGCTTTGATCAAGTAAAAACGATCTTGGATTTTGGTAATAATGAGCGAGTGACGATGGGGCAGAAACTATGATCGTTATAGTCATGAAAGCTCTAATAATGCGCTAAAGAATATAACTGTGGAGTAAGAGTATGGTTGAGTCGCTATTAAGACAAACTTCTGAGCTAAGTGATCAGGAATTGCTAAGATATAGCCGTCAAATCATGCTACCTAAGTTTGATGTTGCAGGGCAGCAAGCACTGAAAAAATCGCGTGTATTAATTATTGGACTAGGGGGGTTAGGAAGTCCTGTTGCTCTGTATTTGGCGGCAGCGGGGGTGGGTTGTTTGGTTTTGGCTGATGATGATGAGGTGGATGTTTCAAATTTGCAGCGCCAGGTTGTGCATGGTGAGCATAATATCGGTATGTCAAAAGTTGAGTCTGCAGCAGAGTCTTTGAGGCAATTGAATCCAAATATAGCTATACAAATACATGCTGCTCGTTTAGAGGGCGAGGTGCTTTTAAGTGCTCTTGAAAAAATTGATTTGGTCGTGGACTGTACTGATAACTTTTCTACCAGGTTTGAAATAAATCGGGCATGTGTGGCTACAAAGGTTCCGCTGGTTTCTGGTGCGGCAATTCGAATGGAGGGGCAGGTGAGCGTTTTTGATAGTCGAAACGTAGAATCACCCTGTTACCAATGTTTGTATTCAGATGTCTCAGATGAGCAGTTAACATGTTCTGAATCTGGTGTGATGGCCCCGCTGGTGGGGATTATCGGAAGTATGCAGGCGATGGAGGCGATCAAGCTATTAAGTGGTTTGGGTCAAACTTTGGTGGGTCGGTTGTTGTTGCTAGATGCAATGAGCATGCAGTGGCGTAGCTTGAAGTTAAAGAAAGACCCTGCATGTTCTTGTTGTTCTAAGTAGTCTGATTTTAAACAATTCTGCTCAGACTGGTGCAGTAGCGTTTTACTTAGCTTCGCTCTTCGGCAATGACTTTTAACAAGTCATACGTCGTGATAATTCCTGTTAATATGTTTTTTTTCTTTACAAAAACTCTATGAAGTTGCTCTTTCATCATGAGCTCAGCGACCTGTTTAATACTTGAGCTTTCATCGACAGAAAAAATAATGGGTGTCATGATATCACTTACTTCAACCGGTAGTTTTGCCATGCCCTCAAAGATCATCATGCGCAATCGTCGGGCCTCCTGTCGTTCGTCATCAGTTAACTGTGCATCATAATTTGAGCTGACAGAATTAAGGTGAAAGTCCGCAATATCCTTGAGCGTTGCAATGCCAATTAAATTACCTTGTTCATCTGCTACAGGGCTGCCTGAGATGTTGTTGTCGGATAAGAAGCTTGCAAATTTTTGCATTGTCCAGGTTTCAGGAACAGATTTAACGTGGGGAGTCATGATATCTTTTGCATTAACAAATCTTGTTTTATTATCTTTGGTCATTTTATTACTCATGTCTTCAATATTGTTGTATGCAGGGTGTGATTAATCTACGTGTTTGAATTTTAAGCCTTGAATCTGCTTTTGGCTATCAAATTCAATCATTGCATCTTGGTATTTTTTTAATTTCGCAGTATTTTCTAAATTGGATATAGATTTTAATGGCAAGCTGATAATCATGCTATTAACTAGCCATGCTGGAAGTTCGCCTGCAGGTTCAGTATGTTGCATCCAGGTGAGCTCTGTTTGATTTTTATTGATGGGGCGCAGGATGTACTTGGCGTGTGAATCTATAATGTGAACAGCTTCGTCATTGTTACTAATTAAATTTTTATCGCTAGACATTGTGATGGTGATTTCATTTGTGTCAGGATTGTTTGTGGTGACAATATTTACAATCAGATCGCGGTTCTTAAAAGGCCAGGGTAGGTGGCTTAGGGCATAGCCATGTCTATTTTTGAACTTAGGTTTTTCTTGCTGGTGACTAATATAATTGTATGACTTTATGCAATTATCCACCCAAAGTGGGCAAGAAATTGGGTCAGAAATGACTGCAAAAATACTTTCTATTGATTGATCTATTTTTGCGACGGCTTTAAATGCATCAAAATTAGAGTTTTCAGAGTTTCGGGTATAAATTGTTATGCTTTCATGGGTCTCTGACAGTTGCCAGTCTTGTGCTAGCTCATTTAACAGTTTTTCTGTGCTGGAAGGTATTGAGGTATCAGAAGATGCTAAAGAGAATTGAAAAAATAAAGTAAGGTAGAGAAAGCCTCTCAATAGCTGAGTCATAAAATTATCGTCTTGTTTTTGTATGGAAACTTGTTCGTGGTTGAGATTTTTATCGGTGTTAAAATATGGGTTTGAATAGAAGAAGTAAGTGCTTAAGACCTACGCTTGATTGCTTAGGCCTTAAATATTTATTTCTACTCTTCAGGTAGTGTAACGTTTAGCTCAAGCACTGAGCAGTTCTCACTCTTGTCGAGTTGTACTTGCACCTGATCCTGTTCGATAGGAACATACTTACGTATTACATCAAGAATTTCTTGCTGTAATTGAGGTAAATAATCAGGTTGCTCTCGTTTGCCGCGTTCATGCGCTACGATTATTTGAAGGCGTTCTCTGGCAATTGAAGCGGTGTTCTTTTTACTGCTTTTAAAATAATTCAAAAAACTCATGCAGCTGACCCCTTAAACATACGCTTAAAGAATCCTTTTTTCTCAGCGCTCATGAAGCGATGAGGGAGTTCGTTTCCAAGTAGACGTTCGACTGCGTCTGCGTAGGCTTGGCCAGCTTTGCTTTCTGCATCACGTATAACTGGAACGCCTTGGTTTGATGATGACAATACAGTTTGTGACTCTGGAATAATGCCTAGTAATTTAACTGCTAGAATGTCTGTGACGTCTTCAACGTTTAGCATTTCGCCGCGCTCAACTCGTTCAGGGTTATAGCGGGTTAATAAAAGATGCTCTTTTACAGGTTCCATGTCCATTTCAGCGCGACGTGACTTGCTGTTTAGTATGCCTAAAATTCGGTCTGAGTCGCGTACTGATGAGACTTCTGGGTTGGTGACTATTATTGCTTCATCGGCAAAATATAGTGCCATTTGTGCGCCATGCTCGATGCCTGCAGGTGAGTCGCAAATAACAAACTCAAACCGTTCGCCAAGGTCTTTAAGTATTTTTTCAACGCCTTCTTTGGTTAGGGCGTCTTTATCTCGTGTTTGCGAGGCCGGTAGAATATATAAGTTTTCGACCTGTTTATCTCTAATTAGTGCTTGGTTTATGGTGGCTTCGCCATTGATAACGTTTACAAAATCGTAAACAACACGGCGTTCGCAGTTCATGATTAAGTCTAGGTTACGCAGGCCGACGTCGAAATCAATAACGACTGTTTTATGCCCTTTAAGCGCTAGGCCTGTTGCTATTGACGCGCTGCTAGTGGTTTTACCTACGCCGCCTTTTCCTGAAGTGATCACGATTATTTTAGACAATTTTTCTATCCCGTGTTTCTTGTGTAATTAATGATTAAATAAGCTGTTCATATAAAAATAGGCCTTAAGAGTCGAGCTCTTTAAAGCATAATTTGTCTTCACTCAAAAAGATTTGCGATGCTTTTCGAGCGACATTTTTATCAAAGTCTTCACTGACCTTATATTGACCAGCAACTGAAACAAGTTCAGCTTCTAAGCTTTGGCAGAAGATGCGAGCTGACGTGTCGCCTTTTACGCCCGCTAATGCACGGCCTCTTAATGTACCATACACATGTATATTTCCATCTGCTAAAATTTCAGCCCCTGCGCTGACAGAAGCTAATACGATTAAGTCGCCATCGGCAGCATAGACTTGCTGGCCAGAGCGTATAGGGTGGCGAACAACTTTACTTTGTTGGCGTTCATGTTGAACCACTGTTTTAACAGCTTCGACTTCTACTGTTTCGGTTTGAATTTGGGGTGTTGACTCTTGAGTCATCATGACTGCTTCATTCGTGCGCTCTTTCTGCTTTGAAAGTAAGCCTAAGCCTGCTTGTTTAGCAGCGAGTTGTTGCGATTCAGAGCCGCCGCGCACAGCGACTACTTTAATTGAGAAGCCAGTACAAACTTCTACGATCTGGCTAAAATCTACTTGCTCATGTTCATCTAGCTTTTCTAGGCCAATCACAACAGGTAGGTTCTCAAAGAAGTCTGGTGCTTGTGAAACTTTGGCATCAAGGTCGATTTTTAGTTGTTCTTTGTCGTAATAACTGAGCTCCAATGCTGTCATCGGAACCAGTGAGCCTTTTAGCTTGAGGCATGGTTGGCCGGTATATTTTGGTTTGTTTTGTGAAACTGAAATTTCGGCTTGATCCTGATGTAGAGGGGCTGTTGTACTTGAACTCATGGATAGGCCTAGTTGATTAAGAATATGATCTTTGTTGTTGTTTAAATCTTGGGCGTTATCTTAGCATGAGAATTTAGTGATGGCTCTAATTTTTAGTGACAGTCAGCTTGAAATGCTATTAAAGCAGGCGGGGGCGTCCTATAATGCTTTTAATCTATATTCTAAAGTATTAACAAATCGAATAAAAAGTTAATACCCTACAATAACGGCATTAGTGTGCGGGGCAAATATATAACGCTATGAGTAATGAAATCAGTACCTTTGAAGATGGTATCGAGCAGGTATCACTTCGTGAATATACCGAAAAAGCCTATCTTGATTATTCTATGTACGTCATTCTTGATCGAGCTTTACCTCATGTCGGTGATGGCTTAAAGCCGGTTCAGCGGCGTATTGTTTATGCTATGTCGGAGCTGGGTTTAAAATCGACAGCAAAATATAAAAAATCAGCGCGAACGGTGGGGGACGTTTTAGGGAAGTTTCATCCTCATGGCGATAGTGCATGTTATGAGGCGATGGTGTTGATGGCGCAGCCATTTAGTTATCGCTACCCATTGGTAGATGGGCAAGGTAATTGGGGGGCGCCGGATGACCCAAAGTCTTTTGCTGCAATGCGATATACTGAGTCGCGCCTCTCTCCCTATGCGGATACCTTATTAAGTGAATTGGGGCAGGGTACTGTAGAGTGGGCGCCCAACTTTGATGGGACTATGGATGAGCCAAAAACACTGCCTGCTCGGCTGCCTAATTTATTGTTAAATGGCACGACCGGAATCGCGGTCGGGATGGCGACAGACGTTCCTCCTCATAATTTGCGCGAGGTAGCGAGTGCTTGTGTTCATCTTTTGGATGATCCTAAGGCAAGTCTAGGTGAATTGACGGAACATATTCTAGGGCCTGACTACCCAACAAGGGCTGAAATCGTCACGGCTAAAGCTGATTTGCTCTCAATTTATCAAACGGGTCGTGGTTCTATTCGTATGCGTGGCGTTTACCATAAAGAAAATGGTGACATTGTTATTACTGAGTTACCGCACCAAACATCGGGCGCTAAAATTCTTGAGCAAATAGCAGGGCAAATGCAGGCTAAGAAATTGCCTATGGTGGCTGATTTACGTGATGAGTCGGATCATGAGAATCCAACGCGTTTAGTGATTATACCTCGCTCGAATAGGGTGGATTTAGAGTCATTGATGGGGCATCTGTTTTCAAGTACGGATCTAGAAAGAACGTATCGCGTCAACCTTAATATGATCGGTATAGATGGGCGGCCAGCGGTTAAAAATTTAAAAACAATCTTAACTGAGTGGTTGTTTTATCGTACAGAAACAGTAACTCGAAGGCTTCAGTATCGCTTAGATAAAGTACAAAGACGTTTACACCTATTAGATGGTTTATTAATAGCATTTCTGAATATTGATGAAGTTATACATCTTATACGAACTGAGGATGAGCCAAAGCCTGCTTTGATTGCGCGTTTTGGGTTAAGTGAAATTCAAGCAGATTATGTGCTCGATACTAAGTTACGCCAATTGGCTAGATTAGAAGAAGTAAAAATTCGTGCTGAGCAGGAGGAGTTAGAGAAAGAGCGTAAAAAGCTAGAAAAAATATTGGGTTCTAAGGCTTTGATGAAAAAGTTGATTAAAAAAGAGCTGATAGAAGATGCTGAGCAGTATGGTGATGATCGACGCTCGCCAATTGTTTCTCGTCTAGAGGCAAAAGCATTTTCTGAAGAAGATTTGATCTCATCAGAGCCGATAACGGTTGTATTGTCGGAAAAAGGTTGGGTTCGTGCTGCGAAAGGGCACGATATCGAGCCGGCTGGCCTTAATTATAAGTCGGGTGATAGCTATTCATTATCTGCAAAGGGTAAGAGTCATCAAAGTGTTATCTTCATTGACTCCACTGGTAGGGCTTATACTTTACCCGCGCATAATTTGCCTTCAGCAAGGGGGCAGGGTGAGCCGCTAACGGGTTCTATTAATCCTCCTTCAGGTGCTACTTTCAAAGCAGTTGTATTAGAGGACCCTGATCAGAAATTGCTAATGATGAGTAATGCTGGGTATGGGTTTGTAGGTACGGCGGGTGAGCTAAAAAGTAAAAATAAAGCAGGTAAGGCGGCGATTAGTTTATCTAAAGGTGCTGAGGTGATGATGCCCGTTGCAATAGCTAATAGTGATAAGCAGTATATAGCGAGTGTGACGAATGAAGGGCGAATGCTTGTTTTTCCTGTAAAGGACCTCCCAGAATTGTCGAAGGGGAAAGGGAATAAAATGATCAGTATTCCGTCTGCGCGCTTGCAAAGTGGTGATGAGTGGATGGTGAGTGCTACATTAATGTATGAACAGGACCATCTTATTATTCATTCTGGAAAGCGACATTTAAAGCTGAAATTTGCTGATTTAGAGCATTATGTTGGTGAGCGTGGAAGGCGCGGGCATAAGTTGCCAAGAGGCTTGCAGAAAGTAGATAGGATGGAAGTACTTGCTTCTGATAAAGAGCAAGTAAGTGCCGAAGTAAAAAGTAACGATTCCGAAGAAGGGTGACTTGATTGAGTGAAGTAATATTAATAAATGTATCGGGCCGTGATAAGTCTGGCCTGACTTCTGAAATGACTGCGATTATGGCTCAGTATAATGTGCGAATTTTGGATATTGGGCAGGCGGTTATACATGACCACCTAACATGGGGGATCTTGATTGAAGTGCCTGGAAATGATGTCTCTGGCGTAAAAAAAGAGTTGCTCTTTCGGATGCATGAGCTGGATTTGCAGGTTTCGTTTGAATCGATAAGTTATGAGAAATATGCGCTTTGGGTTGAAGGTAAGGGGAAGGCGCGATACATCGTGTCATTATTGTCGCGTTCGATCACGGCAGAGCAAATTGCGCGAGTATCAGAGCTTACTGCGTTGCATGGCTTGAATATAGATAATATTACGCGTTTGTCTGGTCGACCATTGTTGGAATTGGATTCACAGTCTAGTCAGGCGTGTATAGAATTTTCTGTGCGTGGTACGGCGCCGGATGTGGGCAAGCTTCGTGCGGATTTCTTGCAAATTGCTGGAGAGTTGAATGTTGATATCGCATTTCAGGAAGACTCTATATATAGGCGCAACCGGCGGTTAGTTGTTTTTGACATGGATTCCACCTTGATAGAGGCGGAAGTTATTGATGAATTGGCTAAAGAAGCAGGGGTGGGTGACCAGGTTTCAGCTATTACTGAGCAGGCGATGCGTGGTGAAATTGACTTTACTGAAAGTTTTGCGCTTCGCGTTGGTTTGTTAAAAGGCCTCAATGAGGATGTGTTGAGTAAAGTGGCTGAGCGCATCAAAATGACTGAGGGTGCAGAAAGGTTAATCTCAACGCTAAAGAGCTTGGGTTATAAGACGGCTATTTTGTCAGGCGGTTTTACCTACTTTGCTAATCGGTTGCAGAAAAATTTAGGAATCGATTACGTTTATGCGAATGAGCTTGAAATTAAAGATGGGCAGGTAACTGGCCGGGTCACGGGTTGTGTTGTGGATGGGAAGCGTAAGGCTGAGTTGTTGGATGAGTTGGCTGAAAGGGAGAATATTGGTCGGCAGCAGGTAATAGCGGTGGGGGATGGTGCGAATGATTTACCCATGCTTAGTCGTGCGGGTTTGGGTGTAGCTTTTAGGGCTAAGCCGCTTGTGAAGGAGTCTGCGCGTCATGCTATTTCAAATTTAGGTTTAGATGCGGTGTTGTACTTGATTGGATTTAGGGATCGGGAGGCGGAATAAGCAGGTGTATTAATAAAAACGCATGTTTTTTCGAATAAGCTATTGACCTAAAGTCGCGGTTCTATATAATGCGCACCTCCTCAAGCAGACCTGCTTAAACGCAGAGAGCAAGAGGGTGAATCAGGCGGTTAATAATTGATGTAAATCAATGGTTTGATTCAGGTGAAGGTTTTTGTTTTGAACAAGGTTTTGAGTTCCAAAAGAACTTAAAAAATTAAACAAAATAAAGATTGACGCGAAGTAAAGGTGCTGTAGAATGCGCCTCTCTTAAACGGAAGCGGTCAACGCTAACGGGACGGAAAAGAATTT
>Ga0209290_1000106_pt1 | contig 80301 bp, 71 predicted proteins | sample EN1Hudsemesocosm_2_FD_184632 | JGI IMG/M metagenome (GOLD analysis project Ga0209290, IMG submission 184632) | Methane-oxidizing microbial communities from mesocosms in the Hudson Canyon - EN10B Hudson Canyon (SPAdes) (version 2) | ecosystem: Environmental > Aquatic > Marine > Cold seeps... | reverse complement strand
CAGTAACATTTCTTGCTGACGATTTAAACTTTTTTGATATCGACGGAAGGACATTTTATTGAGAAAAACAAGGTTTAGTAGTGCTATTATTATACCTTAGTTAGGCTGGATACTTTCACAGCCTCTTCAGCCTGCATTTTTAAAAGGCAGACTAAAGTTCTGCGCCCCATTGTACTCAAGTTATTTAGTGTATATTCCTTAGTCGTGAGTAGTGGTATTAAAAATACAGCGAAAAGTACTACCTTTTCCTAGAGTGCTATTAATGACCAGTTGGGCATTGTGGCGAGCTAATACATGTTTTACTATCGACAACCCTAACCCTGTTCCGCGCTCTTCCTGGGTGCGTTTTACATTGACACGATAAAAGCGTTCCGTAATTTTAGGTAAATCAGCTTTAGCTATGCCTTCACCTTGGTCAATCACATCTAAAATTAATAGGTGATTATTTTTATGCCAATGGATTTTAACGCTCGACTCTTCAGGCGAATATTTTAGTGCATTGATAATTAAATTAGAAAAAGCACTGTGTAATTCTTTTTGATTACCGAATAAAGCTTGATTAGACTCAATATTAAGCTGTAAACGATTGCTACCTTTTCTTAATATGCTAGTTTCTTGGTAAATTTGTTCGAGTACGGCTGCGACATTGACGTGAGTTTGCTCGCTTTTTTCTGTTTCCAGATTGGCTAATAAAAGCAAATCATCAGTTAGGTGCTGCATACGGTCAGATTGATTTTTCATTTGCTGCAGAGAAAGTGTCAGCATAGGTGACGGGTCTTCTTCCATTTCAGCAAGCGTCTCTAAATAACCTTTTAACACGGTTAAGGGGGTACGTAGTTCATGCGATATATTATCAACAAAATTTTTACGCATGCGCTCTATATTTTTTAGGTAGCTGATATCATGTGCGACTAATAAATAGGTATTTTTTCCGTAAGCAGCAATTTTTATTTCTAGCGTAATATCAGCTTGTGTTGGTGAAGGGATATTGAGTACTGCATCGGATTTTTTTTCATGAATGAAATCAATAAAAGCGGGCGTGTGAATAAGGTTAAAAATATATTGGCCTTTATCTTTCTTATTGAAGCCGAGTACAGAGTGTGCAGCGTTATTGAACCAGTCGATTTGGTTATTTTTTCCTAAAACCACCACCGCATCAGGTAGCGCATCGGTAGATTTTCTGAATTTCTTAATAATCTGAATAAGTTTTTTTTGACGCTTGGTATTGGCTTTGTCGGCGTAAAAAATATGTTGTTGAATTTCATCCCAAACAGTATTTTTAGGGTCAATGATTCGCTTGTGTTCAGTGCGTAAAGAACGTTCTAATTGGGTGAGTTTAGTCACTAATATCAAGCTATAAATAATGCTGATAAAAAATAAAGATTCTAAAAGGTATTGTCCGCTAATAAAATGAGCAAATAAAGCACAGGCAATCGCACAACTTAAGCCTAATATATCTTTTGTCCAAAAACGCATTAAAGTTGTTTCTCCGTAAATCGGTAGCCAAAGCCTCGTACGGTTTGTAGCCAGCTTTCACGCTGATAGGTGGCGAGGATTTTTCTTAGGCGGCGTATGTGTACATCAACCGTGCGTTCCTCTATATAAGTGCTACGCCCCCAGACTTGGTCTAATAATTGGGTGCGGGTATAAACTTTGTTGGGGTGGGTCAGAAAGAATTTAAGTAAACGAAATTCGGTGGGGCTGATTTCAACTTCTTTATCTCCAATTTGAACGCTGTGTTGTTCGGTGTTGAGACTAATATCTTGAAATTTAATCTGTGTTAAATCATGAATTTTACCGCTGCGGCGTAATACCGCTTTTATTCGCGAGACGAGTTCTTTAGGTGAGAAGGGTTTGGTTACGTAATCGTCAGCACCTAAGTCTAGGCCACGTATTTTGTCAGCTTCTTCGCCTTTTGCAGTGAGTAAAATAATCGGTAAATCACTAAAAGAAGGATCTGATTTTAATTGTCGCGTCCACTCATCACCAGTGATGTTAGGCAACATCCAATCTAATAAAATAAGGTCGGGCAAAGACTCTTGTAAAATTACGCGAGCATCAGCGACATTAGCGGCTTCTAAAATGTTAAAATTTTGCTGCTGTAAAATCACAACGAGCATATTACGAATAGCATCTTCGTCTTCAACGATTAAAATAGTAAAAGGACTCATTTTATTAGTTACCTAGTTTTAAGTTTATTTAACTATTCTCAGTGGCATTATTATCTAAGGCTTCTAAGTGTTTCCAGCGATTGACAATTTTACAAAAAATTTCTGCCGTTTGCTTGGCATCGTAAAGTGCAGAATGTGCCTGCTCGTTATCCCATGGCATATCAGCCGCCATGCCAATTTTGGCTAAAACGGTTTGTTTATACATTAGGCCGCCGAGCGTTGCCGTATCAAAAGTGCTAAAGGGGTGAAAAGGGCTGCGTTTTACTTTAGAACGTTCTATTGCTGCATTAAGAAAGTTAATATCAAAATTAGGGTTATGCCCGACTAAAATAGCGCGCGTGCAATTATTACGCTTAACAGCAAGTTTAATTGGCTTAAATAATTTAGCTAAGGCTTCTTTTTCTGTTACTGACATGCGAAACGGGTGGTAAGGGTCAATGCCTGTAAATTTTAATGCAGCAGGGTCTAGGATAGAATTCTCAAAAGGAATAATATTAGCACTATAGTCTTCAGTGACAACTAAGTTTTCTTGCTCATCATATTCAACAATAACAGCGGCAATTTCAAGCACTGGATTCTTTTTGGCATCAAATCCTGCTGTTTCAATATCAACGATAACCGGTAAATAACCTCTAAATCGGTCGTTAATAGGATGTTTAATGTTTTCCATGGTGTGTAGATAGCGAGAGTGGCTAAAAGTATGCTATGTTACGCTAAGTTTTTGCTAGGATAAAATTTATTAGGTGAGGAACGGGTTGAAAGCGTTTGTAAATATCAAAAAATATCAGTTAACAGTATTATTAGTTGTAAGTTTGTTTTTTTTACAGGGATGCACGCATGTTGCTAAACCTGCAGAAGGCGACCCATGGGAAGGTATGAACCGAGACTTAATGGGTTTTAATGACATGTTGGATGATGCGCTCATGCAGCCTATTGCAAGAGGCTATCAGTACGTCATGCCTAAATTTTTGGATACGGGTATCACCAATGCTTTTTATAATTTGAATGACGTGGGCGTCACGGTTAATGATTTTTTGCAGGGGAAGCCTGAGCAGGGAATTCAAAATAGTTGGCGCTTTGTTATTAATAGTACTTTTGGTATTGCAGGTTTTATTGATGTAGCAGAGGAAATTGGTTTACCGCGACACGATGAAGATGTGAACCAAACTTTAGCAGTTTGGGGTGTCCCTCGAGGCCCTTTTATCATGATGCCGCTTTATGGTCCTGGTTATGTAAGAGGGGTCTTTGGCCGTGCGGGTGATATGGCCTTACATCCTTTAACCTATGTTGCTGCCTTTTTTGGAAGTGGTATAGGTTGGACGGTAACAGGGTTGAATGGACTTGATATTATTGATGCAAGAGCTGATATGCTGGGCTTGGAAAAAGTAGTCGAGGAAGCGGCGATTGATCGTTATACCTTTATTAAGTCAGGTTACACACAGCAAGAAGATTATTTGATTAATGATGGCGTTGTCGTCATACCTGAATTAGATGATGATATTGAAGATGAAAGTTTGTACGAGGGACTCGAGTAGAAATTCTAAGTGCTAGGCTAAGAGTAAACTACTTAGCCTAGCTTCAATGTTTTAATCGCGTAATTTCCAATGCAGTGTTTCGCCTGCTTTTAACGGGGTTAAGTGGTGTGCTTCGGTTACCTGATAATGGTTAGGTACTTGCCAGTCTGTTTTTTCTAAAGTGATTTTTCCTGAGTTTCTGGGCAGTTGATAAAAATCAGCGCCATAAAAACTTGCAAACCCTTCCAGTTTATCTAAAGCATTCGCGTTATCAAAGGCTTCGGTATACAGTTCAATCGCTGCGTAAGCGGAATAACACCCCGCACAACCGCAGTTATTCTCTTTTAGGTGGCTAAAATGAGGTGCGCTATCGGTACCTAAGAAAAATTTAGGGTTGCCACTTGTTGCGGCTTTGACTAAAGCAAGGCGATGACTTTCGCGCTTCAATATAGGTAAGCAATAGTAATGTGGCTTGATACCGCCGACTAAAATAGCATTACGATTATAAAGTAGATGTTGTGGGGTAATGGTGGCTGCGATATTCTCCGCTGCGGACTCAACAAACTCGACAGCTTCTTTGGTTGTTACATGCTCTAAAACGATGCGTATATTAGGGAAGTGTTTTTGAATGAGGGTGAGTTTTGTTTCTATAAATAAACGCTCCCTATCAAAAATATCAATATCAGCGTCAGTGACTTCCCCATGAATGAGTAAGGGCACGTCATGCTTTTCCATCGCTTCTAATATTGGAAATAGTGCCTGCAAGTCGGTAACGCCATGCTCCGAATTGGTTGTTGCGCCAGCGGGGTAGAGCTTAAAAGCTTTAACAAAACTAGATTCGGCCGCTTGTTTTACGTCTTCAATGCGGGTGTTGTTGGTTAGATATAACACCATCAATGGCGTAAAGTTATAAGCTTTATCGGTTGCCTGCTGAATTTCTTGTTGATAACTTAGTGCTTGTGCGACATTGGTCACGGGTGGTTGCAGGTTAGGCATAATGATCGCCCTTGCACATTGTTTGGCGGTGTGATTAATCACTGTTTTAAGTAGTTCGCCGGTACGCACATGTAAATGCCAATCATCGGGGCGTGTAATAGTTAGTGTTTGCATTGTTTTTACCTTTAAGTGGCTGCTCTTGCTTGTATGTTATCGCGCTTATTATTAAAATGGTCGGTTATCTTTAGATTAATAAGGGCGAGAGTTTATTTTATTCTCGTTATTTTCCTCTTTTGGAGTATTAAATGCCAATTTATGAATACCAATGCCAATCATGTGGTCATGAACATGAAGCTTTGCAAAAAATAAGTGCTGAGCCGTTGGTGACATGTCCTGTGTGCAGCGAAGAAGAATTACAGAAAAAGATTTCTGCGGCTGGATTTCGCTTAAAAGGCAGTGGCTGGTATGAAACGGATTTTAAATCAGGGCAAAAAAAGAATATAGCGAGTGATTCAAAAGCATCGCCAAGTAAAGGTGATGCTGGGTAGTCGTTAAGGCTTATCCAGTAAAATAGAAATGATGTGAGTTGTTTCTGTCACAAATAACAATCATTAAGATGCAAATCATCTTAATAAAATTAACTTAATAAAAGAGATAGTAATATGCGTACCCATCAGTGCGGAGAATTAAAGAAAGAACATGTAGGCGAGACTGTTGAGTTGTGCGGTTGGGTACATAAAAGACGTGATCATGGCGGTGTGATTTTTCTTGATCTAAGAGATCGTAAAGGTTTGGTTCAGGTAGTTTTTAATCCTGAAACAGCAGCAACATTTGCAATTGCTGAAGGTGTGCGTAGTGAATATGTATTGCGTATTGAAGGTGTAGTTAGGGATCGCTTAGAAGGCACGATTAACCCTAATATGGCAACCGGTGAAGTGGAGATTTTAGCCGGTCACATTGAAGTGTTAAATGAATCTGAAACACCGCCATTTCCGATTGAAAGTGATATAGAAGTTAATGAAGAAATGCGTTTACGCTATCGTTATATCGATTTACGTAAAAAAGAGATGTTAGCGAAGATGACCATGCGTCGTGACGTCACACGTAATCTGCGTAACTTCTTAGATGACCAAGACTTTTTTGAAATGGAAACGCCTATCTTAACCAAGGCTACTCCAGAAGGCGCACGTGATTACATCGTGCCGAGTCGTACCCATGCGAATTCATTTTTTGCATTACCGCAATCACCACAGCTGTATAAACAGTTGTTAATGATGGCGGGTATGGATAAATACTATCAAGTTGTACGTTGTTTTCGTGATGAAGATTTACGTGCCGATAGACAGCCTGAATTTACACAGTTAGATATAGAAACTTCATTTATGAATGAAGATGAAATTATGCAAGTTATGGAAGACATGATGCGTAATTTATTCAAAAAAGTGATTGATGTTGATTTAGGTGAAAGCTTTCCGTGTATGACACATGCTGAAGCGATGTCGCGTTTTGGTTCAGATAAACCTGATATGCGTATTCCATTAGAATTAGTGGATATTGCTGATGAAATGAAAGAAGTTGATTTCAAGGTGTTCTCAGGCCCAGCAAATGACCCTAAAGGGCGTGTTGCAGCCTTGCGTATTCCTAATGGAGCGACTTTAAGCCGTAAAGATATTGATATTTATACCAAATATGTAAGCATTTATGGTGCGCGTGGGTTGGCTTACATCAAAGTAAATGATCGTGATGGTGGTCTAGAAGGCTTACAATCTCCTATTGTGAAATTTGCACCTGCTGAAGTTTGGGAAGCGGTATTGCAAAAAACCGGTGCGCAAACAGGTGATTTAGTTTTCTTTGGTGCAGATAAAGAAAATATTGTGAATGAGGCCTTAGGTGCGCTACGTGTGAAAGTAGGTTTAGATTTAAACTTATTAGAAGGTGACTGGAAGCCGTTGTGGGTTGTTGATTTTCCAATGTTTGAGTGGGATGAGAAAAGTGATCGCTGGAATGCTATTCATCACCCATTCACCGCGCCAAGATGTAGTGCTGAGGAATTAAAAGCCAACCCGGGTACTGCTTTATCACGCGCTTACGATTTAGTTTTAAATGGTATGGAAGTGGGCGGTGGCTCTATTCGTATTAATAAAACAGAAATGCAAGCAATCGTACTTAATATTTTAGGTATTGGTGAGCAAGAAGCGAATGATAAATTTGGCTTTTTGTTAGAAGCATTAAAATACGGTTGTCCTCCGCATGGTGGAATGGCGTATGGTTTAGATCGTTTAGTCATGTTAATGACGGGTTCTAGCTCAATTCGAGAAGTGATTGCCTTCCCTAAAACACAAACAGCGGCGTGTCCTTTAGTAGATGCACCTGCTGCGGTGAGTGACGCGCAATTAAAAGAACTGCATATTAAACTTAATAAAGTAGTCAAAGAAGAATCTTCAGAAAAAGCTGAGTAATTTTTATTGATAGCTTTAGAGTGGGTACATGCCCGCTCTAAAGTTTTATCGTTTCGCAGTACAAGCATTTTTTCCGCATTACCTGAATAATTAACAATATGACCACAGCATTTCCCATTCAAGATTACGCACTCCTTTCTGACGAAGAATGTGGTGTAAAAATTAAACAAGCAAAAGCAATATTAGGTGATAAATGTATTGTTTTAGGACATCATTATCAACGAGATGAGGTGTTCCAATATGCTGATATTTCTGGCGATTCTTTGAAGTTATCGAAAGAAGCTTCAGAATCTGATGCAGAATACATCGTATTTTGTGGTGTGCATTTTATGGCGGAAGTGGCCGATATCTTGTCACGACCAGAGCAAATTGCAATTTTGCCTGATTTAGCAGCGGGTTGCTCTATGGCGGATATGGCCAATAAAGTGAATGTGCAGCGTTGTTGGGATGAGTTGGCATCAGTGATTGATGTTGAAAGTGAAGTGACGCCGGTGACTTATATTAATTCGGCTGCGGATTTAAAGGCTTTTTGTGGGCAACATGAGGGAATTGTTTGTACTTCGTCTAACGCGCAAAAAATTCTAGAGTGGAGCTTTGCTAAACGCGAAAAGATTTTATTTTTCCCCGATCAGCATCTAGGTAGAAATACTGCTTTTCAAATGGGTATTTCATTGGATGAAATGGTTGTTTGGGATTTTAATAAGCCGATGGGGGGATTAACTGAAGGAGCGATTCGCAAAGCAAAAATGATTTTATGGGGTGGGTATTGCTCCGTGCATCAGTTTTTTCAGCCTGATCAAATCGATGATTTTTTACAGCGTTACCCAGAAACTAAAGTGATCGCGCATCCTGAAGCGTGTTTTGAAGTGTGCCAAAAAGCGGATTTTATTGGCTCTACGGAAATGATTTTAAAAACAGTGCGTGAAGCAGAAGAAAATTCTCGTTGGTTAGTAGCAACCGAGTTAAATTTAGTGAATCGTTTGCATGAAGAATGCAAGTCGCAAGGCAAAAATGTACATTTTATGTCGCCCTCATTGAGTATGTGTTCCACCATGTTCCGTACGGATCCACAGCATTTAGCGTGGGTATTAGAAAATTTAGCGGCAGGAAATGTCGTTAACCAGATTAAAGTTGCCGCTGATGAGGCAATTTTAGCTAAAAAAGCATTAAATAATATGCTATCTCTTTAGGTTTTATTTTTAACTTATTGATATTGTTTTGTTATTCTTATTTGGACTGGATTGTGCATGATTTAGTGTATTAGAGAACCTTCACGCTAAATGAATGAGATATTCAGGCTGGGGGTTTTGCGTAATATAGCTAAAGAATTATTCTACAGCGACGCTAACACTCTTAACTTCTTTTCAAAGAGTGTGTCTTTAAATGTAAAAGGCGTGCCAAAGCTGAGAATAGACAGGAGAGACCGATGAGAATATCCACTGCATGGGGGCAACAAACCTCCTTGACCTCAATGTTAGATCAGCAAGCTCGATTAAACAGAACTCAGCAGCAACTAGCGTCTGGACTTAAAAATTTAGCACCTTCAGATGATCCCGTTGTGGCGAAGAAAGTTTTAGACTTGACGCAAGGTATTGATCGCACAGAGCAATATGTGCGAAATATAGGCACGGCAGATGCGCGCAATAGTTTGGAAGAAACGGTTTTGGATGGTGTGCAAGATCTCTATTATAGGGCACAAGAAATTACCATAACAGCCAGAAATGCCCCCTTATCAGTAGACGATAAGCAATCCTTAAAACAAGAAATTGACCTAATTATAGATAACTTGGTGGGCCTATCGAATACGCGTGGGCCAAATAGTGAGTTTATTTTTTCGGGAGACTTATCTAAACAGCAGGCGGTTTCTTATAACGCTGTCACTGAATCGTATGGTTATGAAGGTGGGTTAAACCAACGAAAAATTGCCATAGATATTACTAATCAAGTTGCGGATGGTGAGTTAGCGGACAACGTTTTTTTTGGTATAGATTCGGTTAGTGATGCTGTTATTACAACAGAGGATGGGATACGGAGTGTTTTTGATACCTTGAAATCTATGTCGTTGGCGTTATCCGGTGAATATGAAGTGCCGCAAGCGACTATAACAGGTGACACTTTTTTGAAGTATGGGGTTGATTATTCTGCAGGTGCGAAGACCTTTGGTTTGGAGGTGGATACTACAGGGACAGAGACTGTTACTATTCCTGCAGGAAATTATACTAATATCGCAGACTTAGTTGATGCGGTTAACTTAGGAATCATTAATCAGGCAGCTTTAAATGGAAAAGTGGAAGCCTATGCTGATGGCAATAATATTCAATTTCAATCTTTGACAGAAGGCGCGGCATCGACAATTACTATTTCTGATGCAGCTTCCCCAGCTGGTGATGGTGTCCTGGCTGATTTTGGCTTTACGAATGGTGATGCAGGAACTAGTATTGATATCGGTGCCAGTATGACAAGTCAAAATGCTTTGAAGGTTGATTATAGTAATAGTCCAGAGCAATTCCAGTTAATAGGAACTAATGGAGAGACTGTTGATATCGAGTTGAGTGTTGACTTTACTATTGCATCACCCCCAGCAGCGGCAGATGCGTCGGCAAAAGCTGTGGTTGCTGCAATCAATGCGCAAATAGCCTTGCCAGTGGATCAAAGTGGCATTATGGGTGCAAAGCTCGCTGATAATGGTGTTTCATTAGAATTACATTCAATTAGTGCAGGGAGTTCTTCCTCTATACAAATTAAATCAACGTATGGCAGTTTCTTGCGTGATACGGGCTTTGAGGAAGGGCAGACAGCACGATTATTTGATTCCACTTCTGCCGATGTATTAGACGATTTAGATGGAGCGCTGAATAAATTAATTAGCGCTAAGTCGGATACGGGAGGGCGGATGAAGATTTTAGAAAACCAAACCTCTCAGCATGAAGACTTTATTTTAAATATGCAAACTGTGTTGTCTGATATTCAAGATTTAGATTATGCGGAAGCGATTAGTCGTTTTGAAACACAGCTGCTTTCCTTACAGGCTGCTCAGCAATCGTTTTCTAAAGTCCAGGGTTTGTCATTATTTAATTACTTATAAGGTCGTCACTGATGCCTTAAGGGGCTTATTCGCTAATTCTAAGGGTTAGTGAATAAGCCTTTCTATTTTTAGTCGTGCTGTTTTTTGTTAGCGACTGGAATTTCCAGTAAAGGGACATGGTAACTTTCTAAAATAGCGCTTATTTTATCCTTGTTGTCGCTAATCAATTTATTTAGCTGTGTTTTTCGTTGTTTATCCCCATAACGTACGCCCATCGCCATGGAATAATCAAACTTCATGTTTAATGAAGATTTCATCGGCAGTACTTTGTAGTCATTAGGTTGTTGCGAGATGATATGTCCCGCCATAGGCCCCCAGAGAATCACCATATCGATATTACCCGCTTGTAATTCTTTGGCAATCATCATCGCAGTATTATTTTCATGATCGCCTGTCATAGTCTGATAAGGAACCCCTTGATCTAAAAGCCCACTATGTTGCAGCCAAGCAGTGCCTGGACCACGATCAAACATGGCGATTTTTAAGCTAGCTTGTTTGTTAAGTGGTAATGATCTTAATTGCTCAGGAATACTTATATCATCCCAGCCTCGCCCTTTAGCGATTAAAAGTACATAGCTAGAGTGGTAATAGGCATCTGTTGTTGCTGTAAAGTCAAAGCCAGCGGGCACTCCCATAATGACGTCACATTTATATAATTCACTATCATCTAGTTTTGCTTTTAAAGTATTGCGTACAAAGCCAATGCGCTGAGGAAACCAGTAATACTCTACTTCTTGATTAAGTTGCTTGGCAAAAAGATCGGCAATTTTATTTTCATAGCCATCTTGCTGCTTAGAAGAATAAGGGGGATTTAATGGGTCAGCGCACACTCTGAATTTTTCAGCAGCATAGCTATTGAGTGCTAAGGTGCTTAATAGCAGAGTGGTTAGCAGTGGTTTTTTACTTTGTAAAACAGCAAGCATAATAGGAATCCTTTTAGCGGCTACACATATAAGGCGGGACAGGTCTTCATGCGAAAAGTAGGATGGGTTTTGCAAAAAGACGCTCTACCCATCCTACATTTTATAAGATGTCCCGTTTTAAAATGGTATCCCTTTTGACGTGAAAAAGTTATTCGTGAGGCTGAAGTCATGCTCCAGGCCTCTTAAAACAAAAAAGCCCCGACCAAATAAATTTGGCCGAGGCTCTTTTTAATAAATTAATCTACGAATAGATCGATTTATTTTCCAGGTAGTGCGAATACAGTGAATACACCACCTAGTTTAGTGAAAGAGCTTAAACTTCTGTATGCTCCAACCGCTCCAAGACCTTCAGAGTTTGAATCAGCTTCACCTGAATCAAGTCCAGCAGCGATACCAATACCAGCCCATCCGCCGATACCAGAAAGTACACCAACGTACTGTTTACCTTGGAAAGACCAAGTGTTTACGTTACCGATGATACCTGAAGGAGTTTTGAATTTGTATAATTCTTTACCCGTTTTAGCATCAACAGCTTTTAAGTAACCTTCTAATGTACCGTAGAAAACTACGCCACCAGCTGTTGCAACAGAACCAGACCAAACAGAGAAAGTTTCTTTGTTAGACCAAGCAATTTTACCTGTTTTAGCATCGAAAGCAGTGAACTGACCTAAGTTAGTAGAACCATCTGATTTACCAGTTAGAACATCACCACCTGCAGGCATCATGCTTAAAGTAGCACCAACGTATGGTTGACCAGCAGTATAAGATACTTCAAATGGTTCGTAGTCCATACATAGGTGATTAGCCGAGATGTAGAATAAACCCGTTTGAGGAGAGTAAGAAACAGGCTGTTGGTTTTTAGAACCTAATGCAGCAGGACAAACGCCTTCTGTATTAACATCTTCACCATTTTGCTCTGTACTCATTTCTGAAACAACTTGAGGACGACCAGACTTCATATCAACATGAGTAGCCCAGTTAACTGTCTTATCAAATTTTTCAGCAACTAATAATTCACCAGTAACACGGTCTAAAGTGTAACCAAAACCATTACGGTCAAAATGAACAAGTGTTTTTGTCATTTTGCCTTTAACTTTTTGATCAACTAAAACAGTTTCATTGATACCATCAAAATCCCACTCATCATGTGGAGTCATTTGGTAAACCCATTTAACTGCACCAGTGTCAGCATCACGAGCCCATAAAGACATAGACCACTTGTTGTCACCTGGACGTTGTACAGGGTTCCAAGTAGATGGGTTACCTGATCCGTAGTAAATTAGGTTTAATTCAGAATCGTAAGAATACCAACCCCAAGTTGTTCCGCCACCAATTTTCCATTGGTCGCCTTCCCAAGTAGAAGTTCCTGAGTTTTTACCCAGTTTAGTAACTTTACCATTTTCCCAAGTAGTCGATTTTCCTGGATTGATTAGCGTGTCGCCGTCTGGCCCCATGCTGTAACCTTTCCATGCTAATTGACCTGATTTGATGTCATAAGCAGCTAAGAAACCACGAACACCAAACTCACCACCGGCAATACCAGTGATTACTTTGTCTTTAACAACTAAAGGCGCTTGAGTGTTAGTCATTCCTAATTTAGGATCACCGTTTTGAACACTCCATACACGTTTACCTGTTTTTGCATCAAGTGCAGTTAAAACAGTATCAGATTGTTGTAAGAAGATTTTTCCGTCGCCGTAAGCTAAACCACGGTTAACCGTATCACAACACATTACAGGGATCGTAACATCAGCATCCATTGTAGGAGTGTATTCCCAAATAACAGACTGAGTTTTTTGATCTAACGCATAAACCGTATTAGGGAAAGGCGTGTGAATGTAGATAGTATCATCAACAACTAATGGTCCACCTTCGTGTCCACGAAGTACACCCGTTGAAAAAGACCATGCAGGTTGCAGGTTTTTAACGTTTTTAGTGTTGATTTGATTTAACTTACTGTAACGAGTACCGGCATAGTTACCTAATGCAGTTGCCCAGTTAGCAGGGTTTTTAGTTAGACTTTCTACACCGCTATTTGCCGAAGCAATAGAAGGTGTAGCAAGAACAGCCGCTACTGATGACGCAAGTAATAGGCTTTTTAATGATTTCTTCATATAAATCCTCCATAGATTCTATTCGTTATGAACAGACCCGTGTTTATTGTTGTTAAGACTAATATTAGTTTTAAGCTTTGTGAAATAAACTAGTATTTATACCCCGAGCTACGGGATAGACTAATTCATTCCAACTTGATAAATTTAATGATTTTGAGGTGAAAGTCAACAGCTAGACATGGATAAATTTTAATCATCAGTTTAAAAAAGTCATGCTAGAGTAAGCTAAATGATTGGTAATACATAATTTTTTACAAATCTCTCGGAAAATATTTTTAATATGGGGTTACGCACATTATGTTGATTGCAGACATTTTATTAGTCATCGCTGTTTTATTGATTTTAGCCATGATGGCGGCGAGTCTTTGTCGCTTGATAGCCATACCCTATACGGTATTGTTAGTGATCTTTGGGGCGTTGGTGGCCTTGCTGGCAGATACCGTCGATAGTCCGATACTTTATTATTTTAATCAATTTCACTTAACACCAGATTTGGTGCTTTTTGTGTTTCTTCCTGCGTTAATTTTTGAATCTGCTGTACCCCTCGATGCACGCGCCTTATTAAAAAACATTGTGCCTATTTTAGGCATGGCTATTTTTGGTATGTTGATTTCAGTCGCCTTGGTTGCCATTGGTATATGGTGGTCTTTAGACTTGAATATCGCTGTTGCTTTATTATTTGCAAGTTTAATTTCTGCTACCGATCCTGTGGCAGTTATTGCTTTATTTAATAAATTAGGGGTATCGAAGCGCTTAACCATCTTAATTGAAGGTGAGTCATTGATGAATGATGCGATGGCTATCGTATTATTTAGTATTGTTTTGCTCACATTAGGCGAGCAAAGCTTTGAGTTTTCAAGTGGAGTACATGCAGTAAAATATTTTTTATGGGTGTTTTTGGGTGGGGTGCTAGTGGGAGTATTAGCGGGGTTAGTGATTAGTGAATTACTAGTACGTTTATTTCATGGTAATCAAAGTATCCCGGTTATCTTGTCGTTATCCTTGGCTTATATGAGTTTTATTATTGCCGAACATTTACTCCATGTTTCAGGTGTGATGGCGGTATTGTCGGCGGCGATTTGTTTCAATCTATCTGGTTTAAGTCGTTTGGCAAATGATACTCGAGATATTATTCATACTACCTGGAGTGTGCTAGAGCTGGCTTTTAATTCCTTGTTGTTTTTTCTAGTGGGTTTATCTGTTAACTTAATGACATTAGCTGATTTTTGGCAACCCATTGCTTGGGCCGTATTAGCGGTTTATTTAGCGCGGGCGGTTAGTGTCTATCTCTTATTGCCAGTAATGACTGGGCATTTAACGCCCTTTAGTTGGGCTGAAAAGCATCTTGCGTGGTGGGGAGGGCTAAAGGGAGGCTTAGCCATTGCGATAGTCTTATCGATTCCGGATAGTTTGGCGGAAAAAGAATTACTGAAAATTTTAACGGCAGGTGTTGTTTTAACATCGTTATTACTAAATGCCACAACATTGCAATGGTTGATGCGGTTATTGAAAATGGATGTTCTGTCTAATAGTGAACAGGCTGAGCTAAAATTAATTACACAACGCGTTAATGAGTCAGCGAATCATGTTTTATCTCACTTTTCTAATTTGCGGCTTTTGGATGGGAAAATAGCGATTTATGTGGAATCAAAATTAAAAGATGCTTTAGATATGTCGGGTTTGGACTTATCCGACCAACAGCAAATTAAACAAGTGCATTTAAATGCCTTGAGAGCAGAAAAAAAAGAAATTGAATATTTATATGAGTTAGGTGCAGTCAACTATACAACGTTAATGTCGTTTAAAAGTCTGCTGCGGGTGGATCAAAAACACAGCATCGATTATTTACAGAGGATGGGTGTAGGCTGGTTACAGCATAGTTTTTTATTAGATTTTGAAAAGTTAGTGATCCATAGTTTAGCGGAGCATGATTGGGCTCAAGCGATACTATCGAAATATCAAGCGCAACGTTTTTCTAATAAAATTCAGCATGATATTGCAGGTGTATTAATGGCAAATCAAGCGCTTAAGGTGATTAAAAATCAAGTGGACGAGGGTGTCAGTGAAGCCTTGATTACGCCTATTCGTGAGATATATCAAACCCGCTTATTAAGACGTCAGAATCGATTGCAGTATTTTAGCCGCCACTATCCGGATTTTTATAAGCAATATGAAGCGTATTTATTTCAAAAAGTTTCGTTACGCTACTCACTTAAAGTAGCGGAAGAATCGCATGAAAGTGGTGTTATTAGTACCAAGGTATGGCGAATTTTATATAAAAAATTAAGTGCTTCTTTTTCACATGCACCCAGTTTAAAAATGTCACTTCGGATTGTTGAGGCGGAGGGGTGGATTGAAAAAGTTCCTTTATTTAACAACTTGCCAAACAATCTATTGCAAAAAATCGCTAAAATAGCAAAGTATGTTAACTTTTTACCTGAAGATACGCTTTTTTACCAAGGTGAACCTGGCGATTCTTTGTATATTATTTTAAGTGGCGAAGTTAGTATTTTGCTATTGGATAATCAAGGAAAGTCAGAGTGCATAAAGCTTAAAACGGTGGGTGATATAACCGGTGATTTTATGCGAAAAGATTATAAGGTAAGATTAAACACGGCTGTCGCAAAAACTTATGTCACCTGCTTACGGATACATAGCACACAGCTTAAAAAACTTTCCATTCACAGTTTAGAATTAAGAAAACGCTTAGAAATGATAGAGAACACTGATGCTGAGTAGTAACCAAGCAGTACAAGATTTTTTTAATGGCGATGAAGGCTTGGCTAAAGTCATTCCCGGCTATTTACCACGAGAAGCGCAAACAGAGATGGCGTTGGCTGTCGCGCAAGGAATAGACGCAGAGGAACATGTGATTGTTGAAGCAGGGACAGGAACAGGAAAAACCTTTGCTTACCTTGTGCCAGCTATTTTATCGGGTAAAAAAGTCATCGTATCGACAGGAACAAAAAATCTACAGGATCAATTGTTTAACAAGGATGTTCCCTTATTAAGAAAAGCCATGAGCAAACCTTTTGCGGCAGCTCTATTAAAAGGACGCGCTAATTACTTATGTACCTATCGATTAGAATTGGCGATACATTCTAATCTAGGTTTTAGTCGTGAAGATGCTGCGGCTTTAGCCAAAATAAAAAAATGGTCTAAAAGTACGCGCAGTGGTGATGTTGCTGATATGCATGAAGTGATGGAATCGAACCCTGTTTGGGCTCAAGCAACGTCCACGCGTGAAAATTGTTTAGGCCAAGAATGCCCCGAATACGATAAATGTTTTTTAATGAAGGCGCGAAAAAAAGCGCAAGAAGCGAATTTGATTGTTGTTAATCATCATTTACTGTGTGCGGATTGGTCGATACGTGAAACGGGCTTTGGTGAATTACTACCCGATGCCGACGTAGTGATTATTGATGAAGCGCATCAACTTGCCGATGTGGCTTCTAATTTCTTAGGTATCTCACTGGGTAGTAAACCCTTATCGGATTTAGCCAAAGATAGCCTGCAAGAATATTTCAAAGATGCTGCCGATATGCCAGACTTACGTGCTGCGTGTGAAAACTTAGAGCATGAAATAAAAGATATGCGTCTTGCCTTTGGGCTGGATATGACGCGCGGTGAATGGAAGGGTATAGAAAATAACCCGAAATTAATGGATGGTTTGGCGCGCTTGCAAGAACATTTAGATGATGTTGCTGACCAGCTGGAAATTGCCTCTGTACGTAGCAAGGGCTTAGAAAGTTGTTTTAAGCGAGCAGAAGCCTTAGAGGAGCAGTTTAAGCTGATTATGCAAGATAAGAGTGGTAAATGGGTGCGTTGGTATGAAACACATCGTAAATCCTTTACGTTTAGCTTAACGCCACTTGATATTGCCTCTGAATTTCGTAGCTTTATGGCGCAGCATAGTGCCTCTTGGGTGTTTACTTCGGCAACACTCAGTGTCGATAAAAAGTTTGATCACTTTTCCAGAAACTTAGGCATTAGCAAAGCCAAAAGTTACACCTGGGAGAGCCCGTTTGATTTTCCTAATCAATCTTTGTTTTACCATCCTAAAGGTTTACCGCAACCGAACTCACCTGATTTTGTTGAGGAAATTGTTAAAGTAGCAATTCCAGTGATTAATGCTAGCAAAGGACGCACATTCTTTTTATTTACCAGTCATCGCGCATTACAGCAAGCGGCAAAGATTTTGGATAAGCAAATTAAATATCCTATTTTAGTGCAAGGCGATAAGCCCAAAGCGATTTTGCTGGATGATTTTAAACAAAAAGGCAATGCGGTATTATTAGGTACCTCCAGTTTTTGGGAAGGAATTGATGTGCGCGGTGAAGCTTTATCGACAGTGATCATTGATAAGCTACCATTCTCATCACCCGGGGACCCGGTTTTAAAAGCGCGGTTAGATGCGATGGAAAAACAGGGGCGCAAGCCATTTATGGAATATCAGTTACCCACTGCAGTCATTGCTTTAAGGCAGGGAATAGGGCGTTTAATTCGTGATGTGAATGATCGCGGTGTATTGTTGCTTTGTGACCCGCGATTGTTAAAAAAATCGTATGGGCATATGTTTTTAAACAGCGTGCCGGATATGCGTAGAACAAGAGACATTGTTGATGTAGAAGCATTTTTTAGTGGAAGTGAGGAGTAGTGTGAAATTGTGGTTAATTTATTTTTGTAATATAAAAATCTCATGACTAAAGTATCAATAAGAGCTAGTGTCTTAACCGTCATACTTACCTTAGTCGGTGTTATTTCATCATCCCTGCTTATTTCTCAATATTATTTTAGTCAGCAGTTAGCTATTGAATCAACGCATAATACCTTTAAATTAATTAGTAGAAATATAACTAAAGATTTAAAATCGCAAGGGCACTCAGTACGAAAAATACTGATTAGAAAAAAAGAGAACACAGCCTTTCTTGAGCCGATTAGCCTCGTTAAAGAACATTCTGTATTAGCTGAACTCATTCAGGTTTTACAAGCAGCACCAGGTATCTACGCGATTTATTTTGCTCAAGTAGATGGACATTTTTATGAAGTTATTAATAAACATAATAAACGTCAGGTATTGCAAGCTTACAACGCCCCGTCAGAAACATCTTGGGTAGTTATTAAAAGTTTTAATAATCAGCAAAAAAGAGTTTTTTTAAATGATGAGTTGCAGGTAATTGATACAAAAAAAATTACTAAAAATTATGATCCACGCAGAAGGCCTTGGTACTTAAAAGCAATAGAAAGTGAGAGTGTTATTAGAACTAAGCCCTATTTATTTTCTAATTTAAATGAATTTGGGTTTACTTTTGCGACTAGGCTTAAAAATAAATCAGGTGTTTTAGCGATTGATTACACCATGACGCAACTCAATCAAACTTTAGCGTTACAAAAGATCAATAAAAATTCAGAGGTCTTTGTCGTTAATGCGGCAGGGGAAAAACTGGCTTCTTCTAACTTTATAAAAAATGAAGCAAATAATCTCGAAATAAATTCAGAAAAAATTCAAGCTATTAATTCGGCGTTATTACAGAATGTTTTAGATGAAAAAATAGAACATATTGTGCAATATTCAGAAGAAGGTAAAAACTATTTTTCAATGGTGCTGCCTCTATTTGGTGAAAATACTTATTTAGGTGTAAAGCTCGATGCAGATAAATTATTTGAACCGTATATAGAAAAAATCACACATTCCTTTTTAATTGCTTTTGCTCTTTTGTTGCTTGCATTACCGTTTATTTTTTTAAGCACAAACCTTATTATTAAACCCATAAAAGCATTATTGATCGAAAATGAAAAGATTAAGAATAGAAAGTTTACTGAAGTAAAGCATATAAAAACTCGAATTACTGAATTTGATGATTTATCAGAATCTTTACTTTCTATGTCGCAAAGTATTCAAGCTTACGAGATAAAACAGGAAGAGCTATTAAACTCGATTATTAAATTGATTGCAGAAGCAATCGATGCAAAATCAGCTTATACCGGTGGGCATTGTGAAAGAGTTCCTGCGATTGCTCAATTACTGTTAGATGAAGCGAATAAAAGTGATCAAGGAGTGTTTAAAGATTTTACTTTTAACTCAAAAGAAGAACTCAGAGAGTTTGAAATTGGCGCTTGGTTACATGATTGTGGAAAAGTTGCGACGCCTGAGTATGTTGTTGATAAATCAACTAAATTGGAAACAATCTATAACAGGATTCATGAAGTCCGTATGCGTTTTGAAGTGTTGTGGCGTGATGCTGAAATTAGTTATTTAAAACAAACGATTTCAGAACAAGAATTAAAAAATCATCAGGATAGCTTACGCGATGATTTTGAATTTTTAGCCAGTACAAATATGGGCGGCGAATTTATGGATGCTGACAAACAACAGCGTGTGCAAAGTATTGCCAATAAAGAATGGCAACGGCATTTTGATGACCGTTTAGGTTTGGGTGAAGTAGAAGCTTTGCGTTATGAGAAGCAAGAAAATACAGACCTTCCAGTAACAGAAAAGTTATTAAGTAACAAAATAGAACATATCGTTAAGCGCGAAAATTTTGATCCTACGGTGTATGAAAAAGAAGGCTTTAAATTAGACGTTCCTAAACATCTATATAACTATGGAGAAATTCATAATCTATGTATAGAAAAGGGCACGCTAAGCGATGAGGAGCGTTATAAAATTAACGAACACGTTATTTTAAGTATCAAAATGCTAGAGAAAATTCCTTTTCCTGAACATTTACAAAGCATTCCTGAATATGCTGGAACACATCATGAAACCTTAATTGGAACAGGCTATCCAAGAAAGCTAACAAAAGAAGAATTGTCTATACCTGCCAGAATTATGGCCATTGCCGATATTTTTGAGGCTCTCACTGCTTCTGATCGTCCTTATAAAAAAGCAAAAACATTATCGACATCTATAAAAATTATGAGTTTCATGGTTAAAGATCAACATATCGATGCTGATTTATTCAAGCTTTTCTTAACAAGTGGCGTGTATAAAGACTATGCCCAAAAATTTCTAAAACCAGAGCAAATTGATGAGGTTGATATTGAGAGCTATTTTAATTCGTAATAGGTGACAGAAAAATTCATCAATTAAGGTGAAAAGTTGGGATGAATAGAAAAGAAAAATAGCCTTCACTTTAGGAGGTAATAATATTTTGGGAAGACTTGGCGTCTACCTAGAGACTTTTTAAGGCTGATTAATTAGGCGGTAAAGAAATGATAGTTTTATGGACAGATGGACTGATTTTTACCCTAATAATAGCCGCAATTTTGTTATTAGCTCATTTACGCAAACAAGCGCACTTTACACGGCCTTGGCAAAAAGTAACGCATAGTCGCACAGGCATGGCCTCTTTTGTTTTTCTTGGTTTTTTTCTGGTTATTGGTGTATTAGATTCTATCCACTTCACACCAACGAAAAGCCAAAGTAATGAAATTATTAGTGCTTTAGATTATTGGGCGACCCCTTTACGAGAGCATCAAGAAAAAAGTTATTCAGCGCCTTTTTCTGCGTATTTATTTAGTAAAGAATTGATTAATACAGAGCAGCAAGGCAATATTTGGGGTTATCAGCGTTTAAAATATGCAGGTAGTCATTTAAAGTCGGTAGAAGATGACAAAAGCGCTGACATTATCAAAAAATCAGCTCAGGGCCTTATTAAAGGTATCGGCGTGATTATTATTTTATTTTATAGTTATCATCTCATTGCGCGGATTAAGTATTTTACTAGCAAGCCTGCGAATACAGTATTTACTAGCTTAATGGTTTTAATCCCGCTGGCTTTTATGTTGTTGGAGCTGTCGTCTCATTATCATGTTTTAGGCACAGATAAAGTGGGCGAGGATGTTTTTTATCAAGCCATAAAAAGTATCCGTACAGGGTTAGTGATTGGGTCATTAACCACCTTAATTATGTTGCCGCTGGCGTTAATTTTTGGTATTTTGGCGGGTTTTTTTAGAGGCTGGGTGGATGATGTCATTCAATACATATATACCACCTTAAACTCTATCCCCGGCGTTTTATTAATTGCGGCTTCTATATTGATGGTGCAAGTGTATATGGCGAACCATCAGGAAGCTTTTACCAGTCTTGTTGCGCGGGCTGATATGCGTTTATTGTTTTTATGTTTAATTTTAGGCGTGACTAGCTGGACAGGGCTCTGCCGACTATTACGTGCAGAAACCTTAAAACTTAGGGAAATGGAGTATGTGCAAGCTGCTCAAGCTCTCGGTGTGCCGCGTTATCGTATTTTATATCGGCATATATTACCCAATGTGATGCATATCGTATTGATCTCTGTGGTACTGGATTTTAGTTCTTTGGTGTTAGCGGAAGCGGTGCTTTCTTATGTCAATATCGGCGTTGATCCGACGACCTACAGTTGGGGAAATATGATTAATGGCGCGCGATTGGAAATGGCGCGAGAACCAGTGGTATGGTGGTCTTTAAGCGCCTCTTTTGTATTTATGTTTAGCTTGGTGTTGGCGGCTAATTTATTTGCCGATAGTGTGCGTGATGCATTTGACCCTAGACGAGTAGAAAGCTAATGCAGCCTTTATTACAAGTAGAAAACTTACAATTGAGTTTCGCGAAACAAGAAATTATTAAAGGCATTAATTTTACGATTAACAAAGGTGAAACTTTTGCTTTAGTGGGTGAGTCGGGATCAGGCAAGTCCTTAGCCGCTTTGTCAGTCTTACGCTTACACCCTGCGCAAGCAAACTTAAAAGCGGATAGTGTTCAGCTTAGTGAAATCGATATTTTACGCACGCCAGAAAGGGACTTATGCAAAGTACGCGGTCGTCGCATTGCGATGATTTTTCAAGATCCTATGAGCTCCTTAAATCCGGTGATGACGATTGCGCAGCAAATATCGGAAACGCTAGAAATACACTTTGCGCTTAATAAAAGGCAGTGTCAGTTAAGAGTCGTTGAGCTATTACAGCAGGTGGGAATTCCTGAGCCTAGTCGGCGTTTAAATGATTATCCGCACCAATTATCCGGAGGGCAGCGGCAGCGAGTGATGATTGCGATTGCTTTAGCCGCTGAGCCTGATTTATTAATTGCAGATGAACCCACGACTGCCTTAGATGTCACCATTCAAGCGCAAATTTTAGAGTTACTTAAAAAAATTCAGCAAGAAAATGGCATGGCACTTTGGCTGATCAGTCATGATCTTGCGCTAGTTTCTAATATGGCAGATCGTGTTGCGGTGATGCAAGCGGGTGAAATTGTAGAAACAGCGAATAATACGCAGTTATTTAACCAGCCACAGCATGAATATACCAAGAAACTATTGGCCGCTTTGCCTGATATTAATGCCGTATTAGCACAAAAAAACGCGCAAGAATCGCCGCTATTACAAGTGCAATCATTCAAAGTACATTACCCTATAAAAAAAGGCTTATTTAAACGGACCGTAGGGCAGGTTAAAGCAGTCGATGGGGTCGATTTTCAGTTAGCAACAGGGAAAACCTTGGCGCTGGTTGGTGAATCAGGCTGTGGTAAGACAACTTTAGGAAAAGCCTTATTAAATCTTATTCCAAAAACATCCGGCTTAGTTATTTTTGATGGGCTAGATTTGGCGAAGATTTCTTATACGCAGTTACGCGAACAGCGTTCGGCGATGCAAATTATCTTTCAAGACCCGATTGCCGCAATGAATCCCCGCATGCTAATAATTGATATTATTAGTGAAGGGATTCACGCATTAAATAAGGCGATAACAGTAGAGCAAAAAGTACAGTTGGTGAGTGAGTTATTAGAACAAGTCGGTTTAGATAAAAACGCGCTATATCGTTATCCGCATGAATTTTCTGGTGGGCAACGTCAGCGTATTTGTATTGCGCGTGCCTTAGCCGTTAAACCTAAGTTGATTATTTGTGATGAACCCACCTCAGCACTGGATGTCTCCGTACAAAAAACAATTATTGAACTTTTAAAGCAGCTACAAAAAACGCAGGGGATTAGTTATTTATTTATTACCCATGATCTTGCGGTTGTGGCGGAAATAGCGGATGAAGTGGCTGTGATGTACGCCGGAAAGATAATAGAACAGGGTGCGACACAGCAAATTTTAAAACAACCTCAGCAGGCTTATACAAAAAAACTGTTAAGTGCAGTGCCTGTATTAATCAGTGCAGAGAGTTAGGAGTTATTGAATATGGAAAAAACACATCGCCAGGTCGTTTTAGATACAGAAACCACCGGATTAAACCCTAAAGAAGGGCATCGAATTATTGAGATTGGGTGTGTTGAGCTGATTAATCGACGCCTGACTGACCGCCAATTTCACATGTATATCAACCCTGAAAGAATGATTGATCAAGGGGCGATAGAGGTACATGGAATTACCAATGAATCTTTAGTTGATAAACCTTTATTTAAAGATGTGGTGGATGATTTTATTGAATTTGTGCGAGGGGCTGAATTAGTTATTCATAATGCGCCGTTTGATGTCGGATTTTTGAATAATGAGTTAGCCTTATTAAATAGAAATTTAGCGCCAGTTGATGAAATTTGTACGATTTTTGACAGTCTAGTTTATGCGCGTAAAAAACATCCTGGACAACGTAATAGCTTAGATGCGCTATGTAAGCGTTACGGGATTGATAATAGTCATCGTGACTTACATGGTGCCCTCTTAGATTCGGAAATTCTTTCGGATGTTTACTTGTTAATGACAGGTGGGCAAGATTCATTATTAGATGATGAGGACGACGGTAGTAGTCAGGATCAAGGTTCAGTAATACAACGATTAAGCGCTGATAGACCCGCATTAAAAATTATTGGATGTTCTGCAGAAGAACTGCAAGAGCATGAACTGACCTTAGATACGCTTGATAAATCCAGTGGAGCAAGTGTATGGCGGCAATAAAAAAACAAGATTTATGGCGTACTCATTTTCCTGAGTTTATGGCGGAAGGTGGGTTAGGAGCGTTAATGGAATCTGCCACCTTGGTTAAGCTGAATGCGGGGCAGCATGTTTTTTATCCTGGAGATACTTGTGAGCAATATTTATTAGTATTACAAGGCAGTGTTAAAGCCCAGATTATTTCTAAATCAGGTCGGGAAATGTTGTTGTATCGAGTGTGTTCTGGTGATTCGTGTGTACTAACAACTTCGTGTTTAATGAGTGGTGATGCTTATCCCGCAGAAGGTATTGCTGAAAGTGAAGTGTTGGCTTTTGTTATTTCGGCGCCCGCTTTTTATCGATGTATGGAAAAATCTAGTTTTTTTCGTGAATTTGTCTTTAAGAAATTTTCAGCGCGTTTATCGGAAGTCATCGGATTGTTAGAGGATGTTAATTTTACGGGGATTGATTCTCGGTTATGTAAAGCCCTGTTAAATGAAAAGAAAGAGATTGTTGCCTTAACTCACCAAGAGCTGGCCGTTATTTTAGGCTCAGCTCGCGAAGTTATATCCAGACATTTGAAGCGTTTTGAAACTTTGGGGTGGGTTAGTTTGGGGAGAGGAACGGTTACGCTATTAAATAAAGACGCGTTAGATGAACTCGCTAATCATTAATAATGTAGTTCAGCGCTTTCTTCGGCTGAAGGTTCTTTAACTAAAAATCTTACAATAAGGTAGCCGATGAAGCCGCCGACAATAATAGCGAGCATTAATGGCATAGCAAAGGGCATGTCGTGATGGTCACGCATGTTTATTTGAAACATTGTAGAAAAAATATCAAGGAAAAAATCAATCATAAATCACCAAGTTTGCGTATAGTTTAAAAAAAGGGGGAAGGAGAGGTAAGGTAAGTGCATCTCAATAAACCTCGGTATCTATATTAGTTTATTAGCGGTTGATTATAAGTGACTATGTCACATACCTGACTTTTTTACTTGGTTATTGAAATTATCAAACTGTTTGGGAGAAGACGATGTCAGAAACACCATCAAATATGATGCCTTTAGCAACAAAAGCCCCTGATTTTAAATTATTTGACAGTATGTCGGGTGAGCATAAAAGCTTGACTGATCTACAGGGTATGCAGGGTACAGTTATTATTTTTATGTGTAACCATTGCCCATATGTGATTTACATTAAAGAGCAGTTAATTGCCATTGCAAATGAATACGCAAAATTAGGTATTCAAACTATTGCGATTAGTGCCAATGATATTAATAACTATCCACAAGATGCACCGGATAAAATGCAAGATTTAATGAATGAGTGGGGGAATCCTTTTGCCGCTTATCTATATGATGAAACCCAAGAGACCGCTAAAGCTTATTTCGCAGCCTGTACACCGGATTTTTATGTGTTTGATAAGCAATTGAGTTGTGTCTATCGGGGGCGATTAGATGCTGCAACCCCTAAAAATAATCAGCCTTTAACTGGAGCCGATTTACGGAATGCACTCGATGCCTTACTCGCAGAAAAAAGCATTAATCCACAACAATTTCCTAGTGTGGGCTGTAATATTAAATGGAAAGCTTGAATTTATTGTCAGAAATGAATCAAATAGCGCAAGTTATACTTCATAAATGAGTGGAAAATTTTAAAAGGAAAGAAAATGTCCCTAACAGCTGTCAATATCATCAAAGTAGGTTTACTTATACTGATTACCTCGCTGCATTCTAACGTTGCTAATGCTACAGAAAAGTCTGATGAAGTATTTGGATATGGAAAGCAATATGTCTTTGTACAGTCTGGCTACGGCTTTGGTTTTGCGTTTAATTTTGTTGGTTCAGGAGATGGGAGTGAGGTAAAAACTTTTAATACCTTTTCTGGGTATGGCGTGGGTATTTCTGATATTTATGCTGATGATAGCTTTTTTCGCGGAAATTTTGATCTCATCTGGCAAGGCGAATTTACCCAAAATTTTCAGCCAGCCGGTGGATATTCAGTCGGTAGTGGTTTGCTATTGCGCTATAATTTTTTAGCAAATAAGAAGTTTGTACCGTATATTGAGTTTGGACTGGGCTTTGGTTATTTGGACTACAATTTAAAAGACCAGAGTGATGGCTTTGTTTTTTCTCCACAGGGCAGTTTAGGTGGGCATTATTTTATAACCGATAAGGTATCGCTTAATGGCTCGTGGCGAGTGCATCATATGTCTAATGCAGGTAGTCAGCAGCCAAATAATAGTATTAATACGAGTGTTTTTTCTCTGGGTGCGACGTATTTTTTTGATTGAAACACTGACGGCTTTTAAAAGGGTGTTGCTTTAGAAAAATGCTAGAAACTTAAGCTAAATAATGTACCTGATTTTTACCTGAGTTTTTAGCTTTATAAAGTGCATTATCTGATTTAGTTAAGGTACTTTGTATTGAGTGTTCCTGTCCTAGGAATAAAGAAGCTCCAATACTGACTGTTGATTCCCATTCAATAGTGCTGTCATTATTGATGATGATGTAAGGGGCGTTAAGTGCTAGACGAATTTTTTCTGCTAGTGCGATAGCTGATAGCTTCGCTTTATTTGTATCAGCTTCTAAATTTTCTAATAGAATAACAAATTCATCGCCACCAAATCGTGCGACGGTATCTTCTTCTCGCATTACAAATAGCAAGCGACTAGCGATAAGTTCTAATAGTTTATCCCCAGTGGGGTGGCCAAACTGGTCATTTACTTGTTTGAAGTTGTCCAAATCAATAAATACTAGCGCGCCATGACTTCCACTGCGAGCGCTTTTTGTGAAGGCGGTTTCTAGTCGATCTGATAGTAAGCGGCGGTTTGCTAATCTTGTTAAGGGGTCATAAAAAGCTAAATCACGTAATTTACTTTCTTCTGCAATGCGTTGAGATAAGTCAGAAAAACTCCCTATATAGTGCGTTGTTATTCCATTGCTATCCTTAACTGCGGTAATAGTTAAAAGGACGGGGAATAAGTCTCCGTCTTTGCCTCTATTCCATATTTCGCCATGCCAAAAACCATTTAATGTAATTTCTTTCCAGAGTTCGGCATAAAAGTCAGCATTGTGTCTACCCGAACTTAGCATACTCGGTGATGAGTTTATTGTTTCTTCGTTAGTGTAGCCCGTTAAAATGGCAAAGGCTTTGTTAGCGCGAATAATGACTTTATTCGCATCGGTTACAATCATGGCATGTTGCGTTTCAAAAGCAACAGCGGCAATACGTGTATTGCTTTCTTCATCTTTTCGTTGAGTAATATCAAAGCAAACACCTTTATAGCCCAGAAAATTATCTTCGTCATCATAATAAGGCGTTCCTGAATCAAGGATCCAGCGATATTGCCCGTCGTGCCTGCGTAAGCGGTATTCGATTAAAAACTGCTCGCGTGCATTGAAATGCTGTAAGTATTGTTCAATACAGGCTTTACTATCGTCAGGATGAAGTCCTTCTACCCAACCATTTCCTTGTTCTTGTGCTAAAGATCTTCCAGTAAATTCTAGCCAGCCTTTATTAAACCATATGCACAGACCATCTAGCCCGGCTAGCCAAATGAGTGCAGGTGATTCATCGGCAGCAGATTTGAACTCAATAGGTGATTGAGGTTCTGGGGGAAATAGTGAATTCAGAGTGCTCATTAGTCACCGCTTAGGATTTTATAGATGAATGTGAAAAAGAGTAAAAACAATTATTTATTCAATAATTGAATATTAGGAACTGTTTATTCTCTAAACACAATATTCTTAATTTGTGTAACTATCAAGCACAAGTTTTTTTATTAACTATATTAGCAATTCTAAAACTTTACCTATGGTTTTTTCATTTATAATATAAAGATGTGTCATATAATCGCGGTAGTTAGGGTATCAGGCAGTTCAACCTTTATCTTTAACCTGATTCTATGGGTTGAAATTATCATGCTAATCAATAATTTATGAAAATACTGAGTGTCTATTTTAAAAATATTAATTCTTTAGAAGGCGAAAGCCGAATTGATTTTAATAAAGCACCTATCTCAGATGCCGGTGTCTTTGCAATTACAGGGCCAAATGGGTCGGGTAAATCAAGTATTTTAGATGCCATCACTTTGGCGTTATATGGGCAAACATTTCGTTTCAATAAGCCTGCTGCCAATGTAATGACAAAAAATACCACAGGCTGTTTTGCTCAAGTGGAATTTTTGCTTGATGGCTTAAGCTATCGCTCTAGCTGGCAAGCTAAGTTGTCTGAAGAAGGGGATTTGCTGCCGGTTGCTATGCAGCTGAAGTTATTAGGCGATGATGAGCAAGTTTTAGCTGAAGATTCGCATAATGTATTAATGAAAGTTGCTGAATTATCCGGGATGGATTTTCGACGGTTTACGCGTTCTATTATTTTAGAGCAAGGTGATTTTTCAGCTTTTTTAACCGCTTTAGATGCAGAGCGCTTGGATATTTTAGAGCGAATTATTAGTCATGATATTTATGCGGATTATAAGCAAGCTATTTTAGCGGCTAAACAGCAAGCTGAGCAGCAGTTGGCTGAGTTACAGTTGAAAATTGCAGAGTCTGATTTAATGTCAGATGAGAAGCGTGCTGTTTTAGCGTTGGATTTGGCGGATCAAAAAGCACGGTTTGCAGAATTAAAACAAGAAAATACGGATTTATTGCAGTTACAAGCCGGCTTAAAAAATTTAGAGGTACTTAAATCTAAAATAGCTCAATTAGAGCAAGAGCAAGCTAAAAATCAGCAAGCATTGGGCGTAGTGCAAGCTGAGTTATTAACAATTGAAAAAGCTGAGCCGGCTGTCGCATTTAGTGATGAGATACAAGTACTTGATGCAAAGACGCTTGAAATTGAAACTGAGCAGCAATATTCTCTGACTTATCAGCAAGAAGTACAAGCGATAACAGATAAATTACATGCTGAAAATTTAGATGAAAATTATTTAGCGAGCTTAAAGCCTTCGGAAGCGGGGGTTCGTCAGCAGAAAATTGCGCAGTTAAGTCAACAGTTAAGCCAAGCTAAAGCAGGCTTGGATGCTGAGTTTTCTGTTAGTAATCAAATGGAGATTCAGTTACCTGAAAAAGAGGAGTTACTGAGGCAAGTTGAGTCATGGCTTAAGAATCATGAGGCGGATCATTTTCTTGTTGATAATATGCCTGATGTTGGAAGCTTAAAAAATAAGCGCCAACGCATAGTTGAAATTCAAAAACGTTTAAAAACCTTTAATAAAGAACATAAAAGTACATCATCAGCTTCAGATAAAAATATAGCGACTATAAATGGCCTGCAAAAAACCATTGATAATGAGAAAAAATCATTAATTACTCTTAATAATGAGTTAAAAAATATTGCTGATGGACATAGTTTAGAAGACGTTATTAATTTAGAAATAGAGCAGCGGCAGAGGTTGGCTGATTTTGTTGAGCTGCGTAATTTAGCTAAAGTTTATAAGCGCTTTGTGAGTAAAGGCTTCTCTAAGCGGTTTGATAGTCTTGATCAAAAACACCTTGATGATAAGTTAGATAGTAAGTACAGCGAAATTGAGTCTGCAAAAAACATTCAAAATATTTTAGAAAAAGCGGTCTATAGAGAAGCGCTTAAACTGAAGTTGGCTGAAGATCGAGAGCGCTTAGAAGATGGCGTGGAATGCTCTTTATGTGGTGCTAAAGATCATCCTTTCGCACATAGCGCTCCGGTGCAAAATGACTCTAAGCAGGCTTTGCTAGATCAGAAAAGAATCATGAAAGTGTTGCAGGCGGAAGCTAAAAGAATATCACAGGATCTTGCTGCTTATACAAAATACATTAATACTAATAAGAAACATGCAGAGCAGATCAATCGTGTTCAGTCAGAATGGGTTACTTTAGCATCTCGTTTGAATACATTGAGTTCTGACTTGGAAATAGGTCGGTTCAGAGTGATGCGAGCGTATATTAAAAGGGAAAAAGTTGCGCTTGATGAAATTAATGGATTACTCAAACGGTATCGCGCAAAAAATAAAGCCATTGCTAAAGCAGAGGTACTTATTCTTAAGAAAGAAGCCGCTTTAGCAAAACGACAAGCGAAGCAAAAACTGTTAGATGATAAAGGCGAAGGGCGTCCGCAGGAAATTGTACTATTAGAAGAAGATTTGGCTGCACTTGTGCAAGACGAAAATGTATTATCGCAGCTGATTATGCAGCAATTGTCTGTGCTAGGAGAGAAGCTACCTGATCCTGGTAAAGAAGATGTAGTTTATGATGTCTTAAGTCAGCGCCGCCAAGATTATCAAGGATATAGCTTAAGAAAAGACTCGTTAACACTTGAATTACAAAAACTGCATGAAGCAATGGCAACCGTTAAAGAGAGATTGGCGGGGATGGATGCGGAAGTTAATGGATTATCTACTGCCTTGCGAGATGAAGAGAATGCGCAGCTTTATTTTACGAGCTTGGCGAAACAAGATTTATTAGCTAAGCAAGAGGCAAAACTAGCACAATTAGTTGCGAATTTGGAATTAGCAAGTCGTGAGTTGTTGGGGAAAATACAAGCGGCAGCTTTTGATAGCATAGAGCAAATTAGAGAGTTATTAGCATTGTTTGCGACTCGGGATCAAAAATCATCGCTATCGGCACAATTACAACAAAGTTTAGCGAAACTTCCACTGGACATTGAGGGCTTGCAGAAACAGTTACTGGCTGAAGAGTCTCATGTCGCTAGCCAAGAAACCTTGGAAACCGTTGTCATTCAGCTGCGAGAAAAAGTGGTGCAAATGGATATTGTTGCTGAAGAGGTAGTTGCTCTAGAGAAAACTAGCGCAGAGCAGCAGCTTTTATTGGTAAATAATGCCGAGGTATTAAAAACTATAGACGCTCAGGAGTTGGCTTTGAATGATGCCAATGCTGAGCAGAAACTTACTGCATCGGAATCTGATAGTGATTTTAGAGCCCGCGTACAGCTGAAAATAATTGCTAAGTTGCTAGCAGCTGCAAATGGCTTTTTAGAAAAAATGAATGGCCGTTACCAATTAATTAATGTCGCGAGTGAATTAGGAATGGCGATGGAGATTGTTGATGTGAAACAACAAAACAGCCAAAGAGCGATTAAATCATTATCGGGTGGTGAGCTATTTGTTGTGAGCTTAGCGATGGCTTTAGGCTTGTCAGAAATTGCTAATAATGGCCGTGCGGTGGATTCTTTATTTATTGATGAAGGCTTTGGTAACTTAGATGCAGAAGCGCTTTATATTGTGATTAGCACCTTGGAGAATTTAAAATCGCAAGGCAAAATCATTGGGATTATTTCGCATGTTGATGGTATTAAACAGCGTATAAGAACACAGATTGAGTTGGTCAAGCAAACTAACGGAATGAGTCGAATTGTATTGCAGGCAGCTGAAGCATCACCTTGGGGAGATTAGACGGGGAGAAGGAAGAACCTTAGTGATTCTTCCTTGTTTAACGCTTTTAATAAAGTAAGTCTAGATCAAAAATAGCATCATAGCTTGTTGGTAAGGTTAAATAGCTCTGCCAAGGATGAACCGGCTGTATAACCGGTTTTGTGGGTAAAGGGAAGGTGATAAGATCCAATACGCCGACGCTTGTTCTTCCTAGCGTATTAATTAAACCTAAAAATGTCCCCGCAGTTAAACCATAAATTGCATTTGTGTCATTGGTTGTTTTAATAATTCCTTTAGGAACTTCTAAAATACCTAAGGTAGCATTAGATAAGCCGCGTAATGTTTTTTGTCCTATTTTTGCACCGTAAGAGCTTTCCTCAGCAATACTGACTGATGAAAAAATAAGGAAAAGGCTAGCAAACAAGGGGAGAAATATTTGTTTATGGCGCATCATTAGGATAAACCTCAATAGTAAGTAGTAGTGATTTTTTAAGAGTATATCAGGCTATAAGATATTCCTGTAGTAGAGTATGAGTCTAATCCTAGTTAATAGTGATAGAATAACCACTTTTATTGAAAATTAATGCAGTTAATTCGCGGAATCAAACAGTTACAGACATTTCCTCAGGGCTGTGTATTAACCATTGGTAATTTTGATGGGGTACATACGGGGCATAATGTCGTTATTAATAAATTAGCTGAAAAGGGTGAGCTATTGGGCTTACCTGTGGTTGTTATGGTGTTCGAGCCACAACCTTTAGAGTTTTTTTTAAAAGATAATGCGCCTGCACGCTTAACGCGCCTGAGAGAGAAAATCGGTCATATTCAAACAGAGCCGGTTAATACCTTATTAGTCGCAAATTTTAATCAGCAATTTGCTGATTTAGATCCAGAATACTTTATTAAAGATATTTTAGTAAAACGCTTAAATGTAAAATATTTAGTGATTGGCGATGACTTTCATTTTGGAAAATCACGGCGTGGGAATTTTGCGTTATTGCAGGAAGCAGGGAAACAGTTCAATTTTCAAGTAACCGATATGGCCTCTTATTTGGTAAAAGGGCACCGAGTTAGTAGTACACAAATTAGAGATGCCTTGAGTAATGGTGATTTAGCGACGGCTAAAGATATGTTAGGGCGTGATTATTCTGTTTGTGGCAAAGTAATTCACGGTAATAAGCTGGGTAGAGAAATAGGATTTCCCACGGCAAATATTCAAATGTTGCGTAAAAATACCGCGATTGAAGGCGTATTTGCAGTAACAATGACAGGTTTAAACGATTCAGCTGTTTATGGTGTGGCAAATGTGGGAACACGTCCCACCGTTAATGGCGGAACAAAAGTGGTCTTAGAAACCCACTTGTTTGATTTTAATCAAGATATATATGGAAAGCAGGTAGAAGTACATTTCAAACATAAAATTAGAAGTGAAATGTGCTTTGAATCATTGGATGATTTAAAACGGCAGATTCAATTGGATACTGCTCAAGCAAAGACTTATATGCAATATACAAACTCATGACCATCGACTATAAAAAAACTCTTAACCTTCCTAAAACAGCTTTCCCTATGAAAGGGAATTTGGCTCAGCGCGAGCCTGAACGTTTAAAAAAATGGAAAGAAGCTGATCTTTACCAGAAAATTCGTACTGAATTTGCAGGTAAACCGCAGTTTATTTTGCATGATGGCCCACCGTATGCGAATGGCGCGATTCATATTGGTCATGCGGTTAATAAAGTATTAAAAGATATTATTCTTAAATCAAAAACATTAGCGGGTTTTGATACCCCTTATGTACCGGGTTGGGATTGTCATGGTTTGCCTATTGAGTTAATGGTTGAGAAAAAAATAGGTAAAGCGGGCGTTAAAGTGTCTGCGGAAGTCTTTCGTAAAGCTTGTAGGGAATATGCAACTAAGCAAGTTGCCATGCAAAAAGAAGAATTTGTACGCTTAGGTGTCTTAGCTGAGTGGGGTAATCCTTATTTAACAATGGATTATAAGTATGAAGCCAATACCATTCGTGCCTTAGGAAAAATCAATGCGAAAGGGCATTTAAACAAAGGTTTTAAGCCAGTGCATTGGTGTACTGATTGTGGCTCGGCACTTGCTGAGGCCGAAGTGGAGCATGAAGATAAGCACTCGCCAGCGATTGATGTGCGTTTTGAAGTATTGGATGTGGTTAAGTTTTTTGATAGCTGTCATTCTGTACCGGGACATAAAGGAGAAGGTGCATTGTCTGTAGTTATTTGGACGACAACACCTTGGACATTACCTGCTAACCAAGCGGTGAGTTTAAACCCTAAATATGAGTATGTGATTGTTCAGTGTGAGAAAGACGGCGTAAAAGAACGTTTAGTTTTAGTGAGCCAATTATGGAAAGACGCAGTTGATCGTTACGGTATGGAAAACTGCCATGTGCTGGCTTATTGCAATGGTGACGCACTAGAAAATCAATTATTAATGCATCCTTTTTATAATCGTAAGGTGCCTATTGTTTTAGGTGATCATGTGACTGCTGAAGCGGGAACAGGGGCTGTACATACGGCACCTGGCCATGGTCAGGACGATTATGTAGTGGGTATGCGTTACAATTTACCGGTTGATAACCCAGTAGGAGATAACGGTGTTTTCTTGCCAAATACTGAGTTTTTTGCTGGCGAGCATGTGTTTTCTGCAAACGATCATGTGATCGAAGTATTAACTAAGCATCACAAATTAGTTCATCACGAAGCACTATTACATAGTTATCCACATTGCTGGCGTCATAAAACACCGATTATTTTCCGTGCGACACCGCAGTGGTTTATTTCTATGGAGCAAGGTGGATTACGCCCTGTTGCAGTTGAAGAAATCAAAAAAGTGCAATGGCTGCCTGAATGGGGGCAAGCACGCATTGAAGGTATGATTGAAAGTCGCCCAGATTGGTGTATTTCTCGCCAACGTACTTGGGGTGTGCCTATTCCTTTCTTTGTACATAAAGAAACAGGGGAATTACATCCGGAGAGTGATAGATTTGTTGAGCAGATCGCACAAAAAGTCGAGCAAGAAGGGATTGAGGCATGGTTTGCTTTAGATAAAGCGGACATATTAGGTGCTGAAGCTGATAATTATGATAAAACGCAGGACACACTGGATGTTTGGTTTGACTCAGGTGTTTCTCATGAGGCGGTTTTAAATCAACGTGAGCAATTACAATTTCCTGCAGATTTATATTTAGAAGGTTCGGACCAGCATCGTGGCTGGTTTCAATCCTCTTTATTAACATCGGTCGCTATTAATGATATTGCGCCTTACAAATCAGTATTAACTCATGGATTTACCGTGGATGCTGATGGCAAAAAGATGTCTAAATCAAAAGGTAATGTGGTTGCACCGCAGTCGGTAATGAAGTCATTAGGTGCTGATGTTCTGCGTCTTTGGGTGTCAGGGACTGATTATCGTGGAGAAATGACCGTTTCCGATGAGATTTTAAAGCGTACGTCAGATGTGTATCGTCGTTTACGTAATACATCACGATTTTTATTATCTAATTTAGATGGGTTTAACCCAGCAACGGATAGTGTAGAGCCTAAAGATATGCTGGCCTTGGATCGTTGGATTGTTGATAGAGCGTTGCTTATTCAAAAAGAAGTGATGCAAGCTTATGATGAATATCAATTTCATGTAATTAATCAAAAAGTACATCATTTTTGTGCGATGGATTTAGGTGGGTTTTATTTAGATATTATTAAAGACCGCCAATATACGATCAAAGCTGATAGTGTTGCACGCCGTTCTGCACAAACTGCGATGTATCATGTGATGGAAGCAATGGTGCGTTGGTTGGCGCCAATTACCTGCTATACCGCGGATGAAATTTGGCAATATATGCCCGGTGAGCGGAGTGAGTCGGTTTTATTAGAAACAGAATATACTGGATTGTTTGCTTTAGCTGACGACGCCATCTTATCGCGTGACGAATGGAATGCGGTGATGAGCGTACGTGAAGCGGTCAGTAAAGAATTAGAGCAAATGCGTAAGTCAGGTGTGATTGGTGCCTCATTAAATGCAGAAGTTGCGTTGTACTGTAATGAAGCGCAGTTCTCAATACTCAATAAAATTTCGGATGAATTACATTTTATTTTTATTGCTTCCGCTGTCACTTTACATTCATTAAGTGATGATGCAGTGAGTACTGAGCTAGAAGGATTGAAGATCAAGGTGCTTGCTTCAGAGCATGATAAATGTGTTCGCTGTTGGCATTATAAAGAGGATGTTGGTGCGCATGCGGAACATACTGAGTTATGCGGGCGCTGTGTTGAGAATATTGATGGCGAAGGTGAAATAAGACATTTCGCTTAGATTTTTTGCATAAATAATGTAGGGGAAGTGTTGGTAGTTGCTAAAGCTATTTGAGCACTTCCCCTTATTTGTATTAAAGGGAAAGAATATGTTGAAGTGGGTATGGTTATCTGGCATCGTGCTTGTGCTAGATCAAATTAGTAAAATTTGGGTAGATTTAACACTAGAGTTGCATCAATCTATTCCTGTAATACCGAGTTTTAGTATTACTTATGCACATAATTATGGTGCAGCGTTTAGTTTTTTAAGTGATGCAGGTGGCTGGCAGCGCTGGTTTTTTGCTGTACTGGCGATAGCAGTGAGTATAGGTATTGTTATTTACCTAAGCAAACTAAAGAACGAAGAAAAGCTACTTGCGGTCTCGTTAAGTTTGATTTTAGGTGGCGCGATAGGTAATATTATTGACCGAGTTTTATATGGCTATGTCATTGATTTTTTAGATGTCTATTACCAGGTTTATCACTGGCCTATTTTTAATATTGCTGATTCAGCGATTACCATTGGTGTTGGGCTGATGCTGATTGAATCTTTCATGGAAAAAGAAGGGCAAGAAGAAAAGTAAATTTTCTAGTTTGCTAGACACAAAAAAGCCGGGTTGAATACTATTCAATCCGGCTTTTTTGGTTTTATACTGAAATAGTCGTGGTAGAAGCGTTTCCGCTGTTGGTGTGACCATTTTTTCCGTAAGTCGTTATAGAAAGGTCTTTTCCTTTTAAAACATCTAATACGCGTAAGCTATGTTTATTTAGAATATGTAAACAAGCGCCATTTTGTTCATTAATATCGCGGCATTGCTGCGATGTTATGAGTAGCTGATTCCAGTTATTGTGAGAGATAGAAGTATCAATGCCTGCTTTTTTTGCAATGGCAAAATAGGCATCCATACCTTCTTCTTTACTCAGTTTTTCAGAGGCAAGAATCTGATCAACTTGTTTAGTAAATGTAGTTAATAAGGCAATAACTTCATTTTTTTGTGCGGTTAGTGCATCGAATTTATGTGCCGCCGCTTTACCTGATAATAAAGTAGCTTCTTTAGTGAGTAGCTGAAAGAGTAACTTTGTATTGTCTAATGCTGTTTCAACTAGCTGTAAAGTAATGGCGTGAGTTTTATCTATCATGGTCGTTTGCTTTATTCAAAAGCGGCTAAGTCTGTTTCGCTTTGTATAATGTTTCCCGCTAACTTGTGGCTATCAACGGTATATGAACCATCAGCAATAGCATTTTTAAGCTCGTTAACTCGTGTGCTATTAACTTCAGGTGTTGATTCTAATTTAGAAAATACAGCTTCTGTTGATAAGCTAACTGAATCTGATGCAAGGTCAGTTGTCGCGGTGTTTTTATCTTGTGCACTAGCGGTAGGCTTATTTGCTGATCTATTTACTTCAGCGAGTGGTAGTCTTTGATTGATTTCGATGCCCATGACAGCCTCCTTTAAATTATCTCAATTTGTTTAGCGGCAATGAAATAGATAACTTTAGTAAAAAATAGGCTTTTATTTCGCTTAGTTGACTGAAATAACACCGGTTCCAATAACAGTGCCTTCAACAATTTTTTTAGTCTTACTATTTTTAACACGAATTTGCTCGCCAAGCTTACCATTGCTTAATGCGTGGCCAGACATTTGTATTGTAAATGATTTAGATTTGGCTCGAATTGTTACTTTATCACCTTTTTTAATTAATTTTTGAGAGATAAACTGAGCAGGGCGTAAAACGGTACCTGCTTGGAGATGGCGCACGCTAGTTGCTCCTTGTAGTGGGGAGAAATTAGTAAAATAACCACGTGATAATTTAATGTTAGCTTTTCTTTCAAAGGTAACAAGCTCAGGAGTGATTAAGGTATTGCGGCCAATATTTTCCTTAAGTACCAAGACGGATTTATAAATATTGAGCTTCGCTGAATTGTAAAGTGACCACGGTTGCTTACCTCTACAGCGCACGCCAATAGATAATGTGCCGGCTTTGAGTGTTGAGTAGCGACTGTAGGTTTCTAGTGGAAGGGTACATTTAGGTAGTTTTAAACGATCATCTAGGTTATTAACTGTAATTTCAAAGTCTTGTTGCGTATCAATATTATTTAGAATGTATTGTGTGATTGCTTCTTTTATTGATGACATTTGCTGATATTCTTTCGCAAACGCAGGGGTTAATACTATGGATAGTGTTAACAACAGATTAAATGAAAATTTTAGCGTTTTTTTATACAGCATAGACCACTCAAATTGGTGTAAATTTATTATAAATTTATAAACAAAGGTATTTCTAGTGAGATTAAATAATTGCGTATAAATATAAGTATTAATCGTTATAATACCAAAAGTTAGCTTGATATTTTGTTATAGTTGCGATATTCAGCTGTGTCATTATATTAATCGACGGATGTTGTAGAGACAATAAGCTGCGCACATATATTTTTGTATTGAATCATTAGGAGCTATTAATGGCTGGAATTTTAGATGGGGTTGACCAAAGAACCCAATTAGCAGGACATAACCGCTTTGAACTATTACTATTTAAACTGGCAGGGAAGCAACGTTTTGGTATTAATGTATTTAAGGTTCAAGAGGTTATTCAGTGCCCTAAATTGACCCAGATTCCCAATGCAAACCCAGTTATTTGTGGTGTTGCACACTTACGTGGGAAAACCATTCCGGTTATGGATTTATCGATGGCGATAGGTATGGCTCCAGTGAGTGAAAACAAAAACACCTATGTAATCGTGACTGAATATAACCGGAGTACTCAAGGCTTCATGGTAGGTACGGTTGATAGAATTATTAATATCGGCTGGAGTGAAGTAAATGCACCACCTAAAGGTGTTGGGCGCGAAAATTATTTAACAGCAGTGACTCGCTTTGAAGATGAAATGATCGAAGTGATTGATGTGGAAAAAATCATGAGTGAAGTCATGGGGGTTTCTGAGCAAGCATCAGAAGATGCATTAAAGATGAATAACATGGAAGAAAATGTCGATGATCATGTGCTTATTGTTGATGATTCTACTGTTGCAAGAAATCAAGTAAAACGTGTTTTAGACCAAATGGGTGTACGTAGTACTTTGATGGAGGATGGTTCAGAAGCATGGGATCACTTACAAGCATTACAAGTTGATGGTATTGATATTCCGACTCATTATTCAATGATCATCTCAGATGTTGAGATGCCGCAAATGGATGGTTATACACTCGCATCTAAAATTAAGGCTGATCCAGCTATGAAAGGCGTCTACTTAATACTACATACCTCATTAAGTGGTGTATTTAATACCTCAATGGTTGAAAAAGTAGGTGCGGATGAATTTATTGCTAAGTTTAAGCCGGACGCTTTGGCCGCTGCTATTCATAAACGATTAACAACAGTGCACGAAAAGAATAGTTAACTTTTTCTAAGATAAATTCAAATAAAGCCTCTTTAGAATCTATTAGATTTTTAAAGGGGCTTTTTTATGGCTTGTTGTTATGCATGGCAAGTTATCAAAAAGCGGTGAAATTTAGCCGCCCCCCTGTCATGTAATGACACTTCAGTTTTCTAAAGTGTATTTCTACATAAGCTATAGCAGTCAATATGATTGGGGTTTTATTTAGGGATATTTTTATAAGATACTGAAATATAAGTTTATATTATCTTTTTTTATCGTGGTGATAAGTGTGATGATGAATGGACGAGTATAAAAAAATGAATACTCATTATTGGCATGAAGTCTGCTTTTGTTAATGTAAGCAATCATTAAAAGAGGCAAACAAAATGGCAATTAGTTTTGATAATGCATTAGGCATACATCCACAAGCGTTAGCTTTGCGTGAAAAACGTAATGAGATCCTTGCGGCAAATCTTGCCAATGCTGAAACCCCTTTTTATAAAGCACGTGATTTAGATTTTAAAAGCATTTTAAATAAAGAAATGGGTGCAAGTGGTAGTAATTTAAAAACAACCCATCAAGGACATATGGCTGGAAGTCACTCCGTTATAGGAGGGCAGTTAATGTATCGTAACCCTCAACAAGCTTCTTTAGATGGCAATACGGTTGAAGCGCATATCGAACAAGGTAAGTTTGCTGAAAATTCGGTGCAGTATCAAGCCAGTTTAACGTTTTTAAACGGTAAATTTACAGGCTTAAGATCAGCGATTAGAGGAGAATAAAAATGTCGACTTTCAGTGTATTTGATATTTCTTCTAGTGGCATGAATGCGCAATCGTTACGGCTTAATTTGGTCGCAAGTAATATTTCTAATGCGAATAGCATTAGTAGCAGCATTGATGAAGTGTATAAATCAAGGCAGCCTGTTTTTGCCACGGAACTAAAAAATACCCTAGATAAAAACTCCGCAGCAGTTGGGGTTGAGATAAAGGGCGTAGTAGAAAGCGATGCTGAACCGATTATGGAATATTTACCCCATCATCCGATGGCGAATGACGAAGGCTATATTTTTAAGCCTAACGTTAATATGGTTGAAGAGATGGCAAATATGATGTCTGCATCCCGTTCATATCAAAATAATGTTGAGGTATTTAATACCTCTAAGCAACTTATTTTACAGACCCTAAAGATGGGGCAATAGGAGAGAGTCATGGCGATTAGTTTAGATACGATTCAGGAATTAGGTTTAGGCTCTACTGCGGTTGACGAAGCAAAAAAGAAATCATTAGGACAGGATGAGTTTTTAAAGTTGATGACCACACAAATGACCCATCAAGACCCAACAAAGCCAATGGAAAATGGTGATTTTCTAGCGCAAATGGCGCAGTTTGGTACCGTTGAAGGAATTAATGAATTAAAAACCTCATTTGCAGACTTCGCTAGTTCAATGACTGCAAATCAAGCTTTGGATGCCGCTTCATTATTAGGCCGTTCAGTTGAATTTGCAGGTGATTCGGCTTCATTAGAGCTTGATAGACCCTTATCAGGCAGTGTTGATTTAGATACCGCTGCGACAGATGTAAATATTAATATGATTGGTCCAAATGGTGCAGTGGTCAAAACACTAAATCTGGGCTCACAATTAGAAGGTAATGTTAAATTTAATTGGGATGGTGAACTCGATGATGGCAGTTATGCATCACCTGGGATGTATAAAATAGAAGCGCAAGGTTTAGTAGGCGGGTTGAATACCGCTTTGAAAACCTCGGTTAGCGCAAAAGTAGATAGTGTAGATTTAGGTGGCGCTCAAAGTGGTATTTTGCTTAATTTAGGGCAAGCTGGGAACGTGAGTTTTAACAAAGTTAAAGAAATATTTTAAAGGGAGAGGGTCATGGGATTTTCAGTCGCATTAAGCGGATTAAATGCAGCCGCTAAAGATTTACAAGTTACCGGAAATAATATTGCTAACTCAAATACAACGGGTTTTAAAGAGTCGAGAGCTGAATTTGTTGATGTATATTCAGCAAGCGTATTTGGAACAAGTAAAACACAAGCCGGTTCTGGGGTGCGAGTAGCCAACGTGGCTCAGCAATTTAATCAAGGCTCATCAAATTTCACTAATAATAACTTAGATATGGCCATTGCAGGCGAAGGTTTTTTCTCTATGTCTGCCGACCCCGCCGCTACAAAGCCAACGACTTATACACGTTCAGGTGAATTTAAAGTCAATAATGAAGGCTTTGTGGTGAATAATCAAGACGATTATTTAATGTCGTTTGCACCGAATGGCACAACGTTAGCGGAAGGCTTCACCGAGGGTGTTTTTTCACCCTTACAAATTAGCTCAACACAAGGTGCGCCAGCGGGTACGGAAAATATAACCACGGAAGTTAATTTAAATGCCCAAGAATTAAAGCCGGCAGTGTTTACTAGTGTTGATCCTACGGATGCAACGACCTATAACCATACTTCATCCATTACAATTTACGATTCACAAGGAAATGCACATATTGCTAGTATGTATTATGTGACTCAGACTGTAGGAGATATACCTGAAACGGGAGCAACTAATCAATGGGATGCTTATTTTTTTATTGATGGAGAAGCATTTGATAGTGATGGACAGCATCACTCTGATGATACAGCTACTTTTCCTGCCGCCTTACCAATGTCTAGCCATGCTCCAACGACTCTTGACTTTAATACCAATGGTACATTAAATACTATTACCACTTCCGCTCCCGTTACCGTTCCTCCTACCATTCCTACTCCCGCGGGAGTAGCAATTCCTTCTCCACAAACCTTTGATATTGGTCCTATTACATCGTCAGATATTTCTGATTCATTAGATGTTGATCCACTGCAGTTTAGTTATGGCTTCGGGGAATCAACGCAATTTAGCTCCGCTTTTGCTGTAAGAGATCTAGCACAAGATGGTTTATCGGTGGGAACCTTAACCGGTATAGATATTGATGATAGTGGCGCTGTTTTAGCTCGGTTTAGTAATGGTGGAATCGATGTTTTAGGAAAAGTGGCATTAACTCGGTTTGCTAATTCGCAAGGTTTAGCGAAAGTGGGAGATACTTCTTGGGAAGAAACGGTTGATTCAGGAGAGGCCATTGCTGGTCAGGCAGGGACAGGTAATTTTGGTTTAATTCAATCCGGTGCCTTAGAAGGATCTACGGTCGATTTATCGGAACAATTAGTGCATTTGATTATTGCTCAGCAAGCCTATCAGGCCAATGCGCAAACGATTACCACCGAAAAAACCATTGTACAAACTATATTAAACGCATAATTAGGTAACACCGAGGGGCTATCATGGATCGTAGTTTATATATCGCAATGAGCGGAGCTAAGCAAACAATGTTAGCTCAAACGTCTAATACTAATAATTTGGCTAACACGCAAACAACTGGCTTTAAAGCGGACTTGGAACAGTTTCGCAGTATGCCAGTTTTTGGGCCTGGCCATCCGACACGTGTTTATGCGATGACGGAACGCCCAGGCACGGACCTCTCTACAGGGCCGGTGCAAACAACGGGCCGTTCTTTAGATGTAGTTGTGGATGAGGCCGGTTGGATAGCCGTACAAGATAAAGACGGCGAGGAAGCTTATACCAAAGCAGGTGAATTACGAGTCACACCGCAAGGTTTTTTACAAACGGGAACAGGCCAGTCTGTTTTAGGGGCTGATGGCCCTATTACTATTCCTGATGCAGATAAAATTGAAGTCGGTACTGATGGAACAATTAGTATTATCCCTGCCGGTGAAAATGCATTAACTATGGTCAGCGTTGATCGTATTAAACTGGTCAAACCTAACCCTAAAGATTTAGAAAAGTTAAATGATGGCCTGATGCATTTAAAAGAGGGCAGTGAGCCAGCACTTGCTGATGCAAGTATTGGGCTTATTTCTGGCGCATTAGAGGGCAGTAATGTAAGTGCGGTTGAAGCCTTAGTGAAAATGATTGAATTGTCTAAGCATTACGAGCTGCAAGTTAAAGTTATGAAAACAGCGGATGAAAATAGCGCTGTTTCCACAAAATTATTACAGATGAATTAATAGTTTATATTAGTTTAGCTATCAGCTTGATTAATTAAACTTAAACCGGGCGGCAATGCTTCACCAAACATTTGCTTTTCTTCAGCAGCATCCAATTCCTTAACGGATTCCACCATCGCCAGCCATGACTCAGGGGCTTTAGATGATTTTAATTTATCTAAGACCTGGTTTTGTATGTCGGCGTTGATATCATTGGCGCGATCACCAGTCATACGCGCAATTAGCGTTGCTGCAAAGGCCGCTTGCGGTATTTTTTTCCAATCTACTTTTAGTATGTCTACTAACCAATTTTGTGCTGTTTCTGCAGGTACAACAAAATGGCTACTGGCATGAAAAGGGCTGCGCGCGCCAATTCGTCCTACGGCCCACCATGATTGTGCAGGTTCACTCGATTTTTGTAAGCGTTTTAATAGCCACTCGCCTAGTTGTATTTTTTTTGCGATAGGTAATCGCTCTAAAACAGCCGCAAGTCTGACCATATCATCATAGCCTCTTTGTTTTCCTTGCTTGGCGACCGTACCCTGTCGAGCTGATGCCGGATTAATATATTTAGCCATATCGGCAAAGATAAGTTCTTGTGATTCAGTATCAAGACCGCCTGAAATACGCCGCCATAAAGTCCACCATTCACTCCAGTTTTGCGTCTCATTAACAAATTGGATGTTATTACTGTAACTTTTCCATAGTTGCTCCACGCGCCAATTATCTAATTGATAACCAAAGCCAGGGCGTAAACAATAACCGACTAAGCTGAGCCATACGCGTTCATGATTAGGCGATCTACGGTGATTTTTACGTACCTCGAGTAAGGTAGAGAATAGTTCACGCAAAATCAGGCTAGACCAGGTACTGCGTAAACCTAGTATTTTTTCTAAATCAGCACGTAAAGCTTTGACGGCTTTAGGGTTGATATCTTTTGATTTAGAGCCAAAAATAGCTTCTATTTTTTCTAAAGCAGTCAAAAAATTATCAGGTAATGTTGCACGCAGTGTCGCTTTATTCGGCTTTCTGATTTGAAATTTCACATCCCAGCGCTGTTGCGAGTCTTGGGTGGAAATACACTGGATATGCAAGGTCCCCACTTCCGATAAAGTGGCAGATAACTGTACCTCAACCTCTGTATTATTAAGTGAGTCTTCCTGGTCAAATGCGACGGCTAAAGGCGGTAAAGGATGAAAGTCATCGGTAATACTGACAATTTCTCCTGCTTGATAATCTTTTCCGCCAGTTAAAGACACTAAATGAAAACTGACCGGTTGACCTAAGCGTAGTGAAAACTGCTTGTCTTTAAGAATGATTTCATTATTTTCTTCACTGCCACGCGGCAAAATACAGATACTTTGTTGCTCTGCTTCTGCGCCAAATAATAGAAAATAACTGCGCGAAGCACCGCCGCCAATATTGATATTTTTATGTTCGCGGGCAAGTCCATAACTAACCGCACCGTAAGCAACGGAAAGTTCAGGGTGTTGATTTTTTAATAAGATCGGTGATTTATTTTGCCACGAGGCTAATAGATCAACAGCGCGCTGGGAAATTTTGGGGCTACGAAAGACGCCACCATTCAGTAGTAAAGCATCAGGGATAAGTGATTGATCACCTAGTGCAGAATTTAGCGTTTGTTGGTGGTTTTTTAAGAAGGCGGCTATATGTTTGCTTACTGCGGCTTCTGCTGCATAAGGTAAACCAAATTCAACAACACCACTACGTTTTTTATTGGGTAAATCTGTAATGTCAGAAAGTGGGAAAAAACCATCGAGTGCAATAGCTTGTACTTCATCACGGCTAAATTTAGCCGAACGTGCGCCACCAATTAATTTTGAGCCGCTCCCTAATAAAGTAACATTTAAGGATTCAGGTGCGTTATCGGCGAGTAGTTGTTCTTTAATTAACCGACATTGTTCTAATAAATAAGATAAATCAGCACTAGAAAGCTTTTTATTGGAGGTACTGATGCGCGATTCAGCTAGGTGAGCTAAGGCTAAATCAATGTTGTCCCCACCCAGCATTAAGTGTTCACCCACCGCAATACGCGATAGTTTAGGTTCCTGTTGGCTATGATCTATTTTTATTAAAGTTAAATCGGTGGTGCCACCCCCCACATCACAAACCAATAATAATTTAATATCTTCTAAGGTTGTTTTGAGTGTATCGGTATGGCGGTGCAACCAGTCATAACAGACAGCTTGCGGCTCTTCTAATAATCGTGCTTGCTGAATTCCAGCAATGCGTGCGGCTTCAATGGTTAAAGAGCGGGCAGATTCATCAAATGAAGCAGGGACAGTGATAACAATATTTTGCTCTTCAAATAAAGCATCGGGATTTTTATGATTCCAAACTTGGCGCACATGCTGTAAATAACTTGCGCTAGCCTCCAAGGGCGATATTTTAGCAATTTCTTCTTGGCTACCCCAGGGCAAAATAGCCGCAGTATGATCAATAGAGGGGTGAGACAACCAGCTTTTAGCGCTACTAACAAAGCGTCCTTGCGTTTTAGAGCTTAATACGCGAGCCGCTTGCCCTATAACCGCTTGTTCTCCGCTAGGGGAGAATGTTATATCTGCTTCTGATAGTTCGCCAGGTGCAGGGTGGTACCGCACTGAAGGCAATAAAGCTAGTGCGGCCACTTCGCCAGGTGCAACTAATTGTTCAATATCAAAAATACGAATCGCTGCATTTTTTTGCTGCGTTTGCGCATAAGCGACCACGGTATGGGTAGTACCTAAATCGATACCAATATGATATTTTGCTGATTTTTTATTCATAGCTAAGGCAAATGCGCAGTTTATGTTCTAAGTGGTATTTTAATAAGGGATTTATTCGTCACCAGCACGAACATCAAACTCTATTTTCCAGTGCTTATCATTTTGTTGGGAGATTGCTTGTAGTTCTAAAGTACCCATTTCAGTGATAACTGAACTCAGGTGGACAGAAATAACTTCACCCACGTTATAGCCCTCATCAGATAAGGTAAGCTCAATTTCATTTAGTTCTTCTAGCTCATCGTCATCCCAGTACTCCAAACGCGTACCCACTGAATCTTCATGGCGTGTTTTAGAGCTAAAAAAGCGGAAGCGTACAGGTTCACCGACCACTAAACCAAATTCATCATTGGCTAAGTTTTCACTGCTACCTTCTTCCATACCAAACGGTGCGATACATAAGGCCTGAATTTCTGCTGGCATCCCTGGTACAGCGGGCATTGCACTTTCTACGCCGACATAATAAGAAGCTGCGGTGCCGCCTTTAATACGCACACCTTTACCTTTGCGTACATAACCATAATAAGCCGCGCCACGAGCAACTGCTAAATCTAAATCAAGACCAGATAATAGACGTGCTTCAGGTGCTTGCTCTGCAGTTAACCAGCTATTTAAAACCGACATTAGGCGATTGCTAATACGTGGCGACTTTAATACGCCACCATTAAATAACACCGCAGAGGGGTGAATAAAACTGGCATTTTCCGCTAATTCTACACCGTCTATAGAGTTTAAGGCATCCACTTGACGACTTAAAAAGGCAGCTAAATGACGCGTAATTCCTGCATCTTGTGCATAAGGTAGGCCTTTGCTTCTTAATCCAGAGCGAGGATTAACTGTTGGGTGATCGTGACTGCTAACTTCAGGTAGAAAACCTTCTAAAAGAACAGAATTCACTTCGTCGCGGGTTAATTCGGTGCGTAATGTACCACCAATTAAAGAAGAGCCACGGTTAGGCACGACAATCGCAATATTATCCGCATCATCACTGCTTAAAATGGACTCTTTAGCAGAGCGACAGGCATGGGTTAATGCTTGTACTTGCCACGCTGCCAAACGTTGATTGCCTTCTTTTTCTAATTTAGCTTTTAGCGTATAAGCCAAGGCTAAATCCATATTATCGCCACCGAGTAAGATATGATCGCCGACAGCAATACGCGTTAAGCTCAGATTTCCTGCTTGCTCAGTAACGGCGATTAATGATAAATCAGTGGTACCACCACCGACATCAATGACCAAAATAATATCACCGACGTTGACATGCTTACGCCAATCACCTTCACTTTTTTCAATCCAGCTATATAAGGCGGCTTGTGGTTCTTCTAATAACACCGCATTGCCTAAGCCAACTTGATGAGCGGCTTCAACGGTTAAGTCGCGTGCGGCAGGGTCAAAAGAGGCGGGAACGGTGAGAGTAATATCTTGTTCTGCAATAGGGTACTCGGGATATTGTTTATTCCATGCGGCACATAAGTGTTCTAAATACGCCATGCTGGCTTGAAACGGGGATACCTTTTCAACGTCGTCGGGCGCTTCACTCGGTAAAATCGGGGATTTACAATCGACACCGGCATGGCATAACCAACTTTTAGCACTAGAAACCAGGCGTATAGGTGTTTTAGAGCCTAAATGACGGGCAATTTCACCGACTAAATGTTTAGGTTGATTAGTCCAAGGCAAAACGTTTTCGCCTTCCGCAAGTTCCGCATCATGGGCTTGGTATAAAAAAGAAGGCAGCTGTGCTTTATCCTCAATCACTCCAGGTGTTGTTAATTGAGGGATTTGTAAGACTTTCTGAATGACCTCATTATTTTCAAGATCAGAAATATCCACATAGGATAAAACACTGTGTGTGGTCCCTAAATCAATACCAATTGAAAATTTTGCTTTCGCGGCTTGTATTGGTGCCTTAGGAAAAAAATCTTGGCTCATAGTTCCACCTGCGCAGCAGCGATAATTTCAGCTTTGTGATCTTTAGTCAGTTTAGGAAGTTTAATATCGGTCACTTTCCAGCCTTTGTGGACTAAAGTGCCGGTAAAAGGCGCTTCGCCAGTTATGTTTCCTGTTAAGCGAACTTCAGCGGCATCAAACCCTGCATTTAAAGTCACTTGATTACCTTCTTCTTCATTGCGTACTGCTGCGATAGTGAAGTGTTGTTTGATTGTTTTATTACAACCGGTCAACATAACGCGTGCGGCAGCACCAATATCAGCATCACTATGCGCACTCATATCTTCTTGAATAAAATCAATAAAACGTGCCTCTGTTTGTAATAGGCTGAGCAATTGTAGTGCCGCATCAGGGGTCGCTTCTTTTAATATGACAGGTTCAGGCGCGGGTAATTGCACGATTTTTTCAACTTCAACGAGCTTTTCGACTTCGACAATTTTTTCTACGATTTTAACTTCAGGCTCACGCTTAGGGATGGTTGCTGAAATAGCTTGCTCTTTGTTGTCTGGTGTTTTGTTTTGTTTGTTTTCTTTGGATTTGCGTAACATGCCTAATAACAGAGCAAATAATAGGATGATAACCGTGAGTGCAAGCCCAAAAACTGTGGCTGCTAAATACGCATGAATCGCATCGAAAGTAGTTGGGATAAGTGTTAAATCAATATTGAATTGTGTGTTCATAAGTTTTTAATAGGGGTCGTGTTATTAAGCGCCAGCTTTACGAGCAGCTTCAGCGAACATAAGTGATTTAAGAATACTTCTGGTTAGATCTACACGTGTTTTTTTAAGGAACCGGTCTGTAGAAATTGCAGGAACACCTGCCTTAATGAAGATAGCGCGTACTTTTCCTAAGCTAGGCTCACATTGTTTCATAATGGCATCGGTGGCAACGCGTGAATCAATTTTTATGTAACCTGTTTTTTGTGCCTCTGTATAAACGCACTGTTTATAGCTGAACTTTGCTTGTTGTACTTGTTTGATCACATCGTCTGATAGCGTAGAGCCATTCCATGTACTGCCTTTATCAGCAGGCGCGGCATTAACTGGCGTTACAGCAAGAGAAAGAGCGTAAATTAGGCTGAAAATTAATTTTTTCATAATAGTGAGATAAGTAATATAAAACTGAACGTGTGATTTTACGCGAATGCGAGGCAATGAACAATTTTTGCGTGGGGGAGCTGGCTTAGAAGGAGAAAGGAAAGGAGTGTGACAATCAAAAGGTTTGTCTATATTGGAATAGACAAACCTTCAAAGGGAGAGCTTTAGTCTAAATACCCGTGTTCTTTAAACCACGTGATTGAATCACGGTAGGCTTCTTTAACGGGAGTCGGTTTTAGTCCTAATTCTTTGACTGCTTTAGCGTTTGAACCAAATTTTCCGCAGTTTAATAAGCGGATAGAGTGGTAGTTAAAGCGTGGGTACACATGGGGGAAAAATTTGCGTTCAATCGCATCTTTAACGATAGCAATATTTTGCATGATAAAGGTAGGAATCACTAACCAAGGTTTTTTAACGCCGGTAAATTCTTCTAACCACTCTAGAGTTTCATTGATGGTATGTTGCTCGCCAGTTAATAAATAGCGTTCGCCAATCACACCCTTTTCCATCGCTAAAAGATGTCCTTGAACAACATCTTGAACGGGTACAAAATCAAACCCACCAGAGACTGAACCGCGCATTTTTCCTTGAGCAAACTCAATAATGGTTTTACCTAATAAAGATGGCATAAAATCCCAAGGTCCAACAATACCCGATGGATTAACAATTACCGCAGGCAGTCCACGAGAAATTTCTTTATAAACCTCTAATTCAGCAAAGGTCTTAGAGATTTCATAGTCGGTAGTCATTTCATAGGGGCTAACAGCCCATTGCTCATTTGATGCGCCGTCAGGATTATTGCCGACAGCACCAAAAGAACTGCAATGCACGACTTTTTTAACACCTTCGGCTAAGCAAGCTTGCATTAAATAGCGTGTGCCGAGTACGTTAACATCATAAAGCTCTTTACGATCACCATCACGAATACTGACAAAGGCTGCGCAGTGATAAACATAATTACAGCCTTTTACAGCAGCAATAATAGACGCTTTATCGCGCAGGTCACCAAAGGCTTGTTCTACATCCAAACCTTTTATTGCAAGATTTTCGCTTTCAGAGCGTATAAAAACGCGGACTTTTTCACCGCGTTCTAATAAGGCACGAATTAAATTAGCACCTAAATGACCTGATGCACCAGTTACTAATGTGGTCATAGCCCAGCGTCTTCTTTTTCTTCTAGCATTTTGTTGTAATCACGCAATTCTTTTTTAGTTAAACCAGCGCCAGTAAAGACATAACGTTCTTTAGCTTCTTTTTGTTGCTTTTTACGCAAGGCTTCGCTGTGTACGTACTGTTCCCATTTCTCAATACTCATCTTTTGGAATTCAGCCACAATGGGGTTAAATTCTAAATGTTGAATATCGGGATGGCGTTCTTGCCCCAGCATTTCTTCCGCTAAGATATAAGTATCTTCACCTAATAAAGGAATGATATAAAATTTATTAGCTAAAGCAATCACGGTTTTACGTAAAAATTTAGGAACAGGTTTGTTGATAAAAGGAATTTCTAAAGGACCTAATAAAAACACGAAAAAACAACGGGTATGGTTTTCGTCAATTGGCGTCATAAATAGCCAATGTAAGTATTTATCAGCAGTATTCGAGCCTTGATAAGGGTATTGGTACCATAGAGTCATATCCTCTAAGCCTTCGCCTTTCTTTTCACCTGCCGTTTTCACAGCACTACTTTGGCTCATATCTGTTTCGTAATCGATCCAAATAGTGTCACCTTCGCGGCGTGAACCTAATAAATGAGGGTTAGTGAACGGTTTGAATTTACGATGTAAAAATGCATGGTTAAAATCACAAACGTTTTCTAACATCATGCTGTAATGCGCATCCAGTTTCACATCAATAGGAATAAATTCCCACGGTTCAGCTTGATCTAATTGAGGGATAGCCGGAATTTTTACTTCTTCTGATAATGCCGGGTCGCCAGGGAATACCCAGATTAGGCCGTATTTTTCTTGTACGGGGTAAGCGTTAACTTTGATATTAGGCAGTTCGCTTTTGCCTTTGCCCTTGCCTAGTTCATGAGAAATACCTGTGCACTTACCGCAGCCATCGAAGTTCCACCCATGGTATTGGCAAATAATTTCTTCACCTTCAACAATACCTGATGAAAGGCGTAATTGGCGATGTGGGCAACGATTTTCAATTGCATGAACTTTGCCACTGTCGCCACGATAAAGCGCAATAGGGCTTTTCCAAAAAATGACCTCAAGAGATTTGCCTTTTTTAAGGTTTTTGCTTTCTTCCATTGCATACCAATAGTTGCCGCTTTGCCCCATTGTGCGCACAAGTTCCCTGCGACTCTTAGGTTGTTTTTTCTCTTCTTCAGTGCTCATGAAAAACCTCTTGAATATAAGTTGTTTTATTAGGGTTATTATATCAGAATAACTCTTTTTTATTTATTGAACAGTGCAATGCGCACCATAGCCAGGAAACCTTTAAGTTTAGTTGATAAACTGGCTTCTTCACGAATTTTTTGGTGCCCAGGTAGTGGATGACCTTTTGCTAGTTTGCCTATTTTTTCTTTGACGGCCGAGTCTAGCTTTCCAGCAGCGGCTAGTTCAAAAAACAGCGCTTTAGTGTTGCCTAGGTCAAAGAAGTCGCGTTGCCATTCCCACTTGTAATTACCTCCATAGCGAAACCATGAGCCGCCAATCCCTTCAACCATGTAATCGGTGCCATCTTCACGTTTAGCAGGCGCAACTTGATCCCATAAGCCAATTACTTCACCTTGCTTTTCATCAATTAAAATGCGGTGATAAGGGTATTTCCATTTTTCAAAGCCTTCCATTTGTTCGCCGAGTGCCCATTTTTCAATTTCCTTGCGGTCGTGCGCAACGAACTCTTCATTCGGGCCAATATTCCAGCGATACTGTGCATCATCAGTGTACATCGCACCTAAATGTTTAGGCCAATCGCCATCTTTTTCTGCTTGACGGTTAGCTTCTAACCAGCGTTCTACCATTTCTTCTAATTCAGCTCTTGGGTATGCTGCCATTTTGGAATTCCTTATTTTTGAATAATTTTAATTGCGCTTGTAGGGCAATATTTTGCTGCTTTTTGTGCTTTGGTTAACAAGGCGTTGTCTGGCGACTCTTGTAAAACAGTTAGCTTACCTTTGTCATCTACCTGAAAAATTTCAGCGGCTTCAGCCATGCAGTTTGCATGCCCTTGACAGAAATCCATATCGACTTTTATTTCAAAAGAGTTAGTCGGCGCTGCTGTTTTTTCTGCGCTTGTGTTTGTGCTCTCGGTTTTTTTATCATCTACATCGGTACGCTTGATGTAGCGGACTAAGCAAGGGGACTCAGGCTGTACAACCATTTCTTTGTAGTTATCAATATAACTATCAGCCGGGTTAACTAATTCGAATTTATAGCGACGCAATAAAATGGCATGAATGGCTTTTAATTGCAGCATAGCGAAGGCATTACCGCTACATTTGTGTCGCCCCCCCCCAAAGGCAACCCAACTAAAAGGCGTTGCATCTTCTTGGCGCTCTTCTGTGAAACGATCAGGGTCAAATTTTTCTGGATCAGGAAAAATCTCAGCAATACGGTGTGATACACGCGGTGATACACAAACATATTTCCCGGCTTTAACGAGGAAATCCTTAAAATGGAAGTCTTGTGCGACTTTACGAATAAGAAAAATAAGCGGTGGGTGTAAGCGTAAGACTTCTTTAATAACGCGCTCAAACACAGGAATGGTGCGTAAAGATTCAAAGGTAACGTCGCCATTTTCGCCGTATAGCGTATCAAATTCTTTTAAGACTTGTTCGTAGCTTTCAGGGTTGCGTGCGAGCTCTAATGCAATCCATGTGGCTGTGCCAGCGGTAGTATGGTGACCAGCAAATAAAGTTCCAATTAACATGCCGGTGATTTCATTCGGTGACAGTGAGCTGCCATCTTCGTAACGCGTATCGATTAACATTTGAAATGCATCGTCACTTTTTTCTGTTTTTTGTGCGCGTTTTTCAATAATGCCGGTTACCAATTCTTGTAAGCGTACGCGTGCTTTATCGCGACGACGTAAGACAGGAATAGGGAAGTTAGGAAAGATAAATGCAATTGGCGCCATACCTTTTTCTAAATCATGATACAGCTTGGCAAATTCTTCATTCAGCTCATAACGAAACTCATCGCCTAATAAGCAATGGCTCGATGTATAAATAGTGAGCTGCTTCATAAACTCTAGTAAATCCACTTCGCCGGAATCACCCCAGTCTTTTACGGCTTCTTCAACTTCTTGTACGATCACCTTAGAGTAAGTACGCATAGGTTTATCGCGTAACACCGGCATGAGCATTTTTAACTGTTGGTCTTTGATATGCGGTGGGGCGTCAAAAATCACGCCTTTACCAAAAATAGGTGTCATTACTTTATAAGCTTCGTTTTGATCAAGTTGCGCATCGGTCGCACGAAAAAAAGCTTCATTACCTTCAGGGCCAGTTAACAAAACCATTTCTTGATGAAACATGCGGAATTCACCGATTTCGCCTAATGTCCCACGCAACTTAACCATGTAGTCAAATGGGTTTTTAGCAAAGTCAATCATATGGCCAATAACAGGTAAAGCACCGGGCATTTTAGGTGGGGTTTTGTGTGGCGTATTTGATTTAGATGTCATAACTGAAAGGGTCTCTCGTGGCTTGAAGTTTATTGCAGGTGATGGTTGCGATAAACTGTTAGTGAGGTGATTATTCGGCTAATTTTACGCGTTGTAGTAATAATGTACAAAAAAATCATGCAATAGGGGTGTTGTTAGCTTAGACGGCATAGTTATTTGTCAGTAGAATAGAGTAATTAAATTGTGAGAATAATTGGGGGTATAGGCGATGGATCAAGAGTATTTTAAAAAGAGAAAAAAGAAATTTTTCATACAATCATGTGTTTGGTTTACATTTTTAGCGCTATTAACTTATTTTCTGCCTGAAGTGATGATTTTTTATGCGCTATGCGGTATCTACGATGTCAGTCGAAATAGTAATATAGATAAGCGTATGTTGTACCGCTATTTCTTTGGTAATGGCGTACCTACGTGGGCATTATCGCCGTTTAATATTTCGATGGATTTATTAACACTGCCATTTATTAATAAAAAAGTGTATCAGTTGGATGAGTTACCGGAAGAGTGTCAAGCTGAAGTTAAGCAAGTGATTGAAACGGTACAGGCGAGAAATGTAGTTGATGAGTTAGCTAGCCGTGCGGAAAAAGAAAAGCGTAGTATGATTTTCTTTAAATGGTATGGCAATAATATAGATAATTTTTATAACGTTGCTGATTTTCATAAAGACTATAAATATATCAAAACGATTGGTATTTCTATTTTTAATAAAAGTGAGTCAACTGACGAACACTTTGGACCGTTACGTACTACATTAAGAGTGCTTTACAATGTTAATGATATTAAAAGTAGAGACTCCTATATAAAAGTACGAGCAACTGAAAATCGCTGGTGTGAGAAAAAGATGTTTATTTTTGATGACACCTTGTCGCACCAGTCATTTAATGAGACTGATGAGCCGCGGTATGTGTTGTTTGTCGATATAGTGCGTCCTAGTAAATGCCATTTTGTAATGGAAACTTGGGTGAAATTAGTGGCAGTTATTATGCAGAAAATGAACCATATTTTTTACAGTAGCTGGGTGCCATTAAAGTAGGTTTTTTTGAGGCTAGGTTGCGACAAATTGTCACGTGACAATTTGCCACATTTTCAAATACTTAGAAGGGCTATAAAATGCTTGCAACTCCTAAATAAACATCCTGCCTCCAAAACAGACTGTTCCGAGTTTTTATAATACGTTTTGCTATCACCAAACTAGCAACGCGTATTTTTTTTGCCTGCAATATTGTGTTTGATGGCTTAGGTTGCGACAAATTGTCACGTGACAATTTGCCACATTTTCAAATACTTAGAAGGGCTATAAAATGCTTGCAACTCCTAAATAAACATCCTGCCTCCAAACAGACTGTTCTGAGTTCTTTATAATGCGCTTTGCTATCACCAAACTAGCAAAAGCGCATTTTTTTTGCCTAAAATATTTTTAGATTAAGAATTAGGGTAGGCTGTTTTTTATATAAGTTATTGAAAACAATAGGTATCATTTGGGCTTGATTGACATTTTTGTCTATATGTAGTATATTTTTCGGCTAATCTTTTGATTTAGCTGGGAATGCAGAATCAATAAAAGCCTTTATTTTTATAAAAGTAGGAAGCTAGCTAATGAGTCACACTTTATATGAAGCAAATTCTCAACGTGTTCAGCGTTGTGAATTAGCTGTTCCAGGATCAAGCCCAGAAATGTTTGAAAAAGCATTGAATAGCGGCGTAGATGTTATTTTTCTTGATCTTGAAGATGCTGTTGCACCTGATGATAAGCTGCAGGCGCGTAAAAATGTCATTAAAGCGATTAACGAATTAGACTGGGCAGGTAAAGGTATTACTGTTTCTATTCGTATTAATGGCCTAGATACACAGTACATGGTGCGTGATGTTGTTGATTTAGTCGAGCAATGTGGTGAAAAAATCGATACGATTTTAATTCCTAAAGTCGGCGTTTATGGTGATGTTTACATGGTTGAATCCATGTTAAATCAATTAGAAATGCAGCAAGGCATGACTAAAAAAATTGGTATCGAATGTTTAATTGAAACAGCATTGGGTATGGCTAATGTTGAAGATATCGCTAAACAAGGTTCAATTGGCGGTCGTTTAGAAGCATTACATTTTGGTGTAGCTGATTACGCAGCAAGTAATCGTGCAAGAACAACCAATATTGGTGGCTTGAATCCAGATTACCCAGGCGATCAATGGCATTTTGCATTAAGTCGTATGATTGTTGCTTGTCGTGCTTATGGTTTGCGTCCTATTGATGGCCCTTTTGGTGATATTAAAGACCCTGATGGTTATAAAGACGCAGCAAGAAGAGGCGCGGCTTTAGGTTGTGAAGGAAAATGGGCAATTCATCCATCACAAATTGCATTAGCAAATGAAGTCTTTACACCACCTGCTTCAGAAGTTGAAAAAGCAAAGCGCATTTTAGTCGCATTAAAAGAAGCAGCGGCACAAGGTAAAGGTGCGGCGGCATTAGATGGTCGACTTATTGATGCGGCTTCAGAAAAAATGGCGAATAATGTTGTAAAAGCTGCGGAAGCAATTGCAGCAAAAGCATAAAAAAGTCACAGTATTAAGAAAAAGGTCGCCTTGTGCGGCCTTTTTTATATTTTAATTTTAATTAAGGGGGGTGCTATGGATATTCATGAGTATCAAGCAAAAGAAATTTTAGAAGGCTATGGCGTCAAAATTGCCGAAGGTGGTTTGGCGTACAGTCCTGAAGATGCAGTACAGCGTGCGCGCGAAATTGGTGGTAGTGTTTGGGCAGTAAAAGCGCAGATTCATTCGGGTGCACGTGGTAAAGCGGGTGGCGTTAAAATTTGTTTTACTCATGAAGAAGTCGAAGCAGCGGCGCTAAGCATGTTAGGTAAGCGCTTAGTGACGCACCAAACAGGCCCTGAAGGTAAAGTTTGTTCACGCCTTTATATAGAAGCAGGAACTGATATAGAGAAAGAGTTATATTTTAGCTTTTTAGTTGACCGTACCCATGAAAGCATCATTATGGTGGGTTCTGCTGAAGGGGGTATGGAGATTGAAGATCTTGCTGAGAATAGCCCTGAAAAAATTAAAAAAATTCATATAGATCCTGCGGTGGGTTTATTGGATTTTCAAGCGAGAGAAATGGCATTTGCATTAGGTTTAGAATCAACACAAATTAGCCATGCAGTGAAATTTATTCGTGGCTGCTATTGTGCTATGCGTGAATTAGATGCCAATATGTTGGAAATTAACCCATTGGTGGTAACAAAAGCAGGTGAATTGATTACCTTAGATGCCAAAATGGGTTTTGATGATAATGCATTATTTCGTCGTCAAAAAGTCGCTGAATTACGCGATAAAACTCAGGAGCACCCGCAAGAAATGGCAGCAGCTGACCGTGGCTTAAGCTATGTAGGGTTGGATGGTGATATTGGTTGTATGATCAATGGTGCTGGTTTAGCAATGGCCACAATGGATATGATTAAATTAGCCGGCGGTGAGCCAGCTAACTTTTTAGATGTCGGTGGTGGTGCATCAGCAGAGCGTACAGAAAAAGCGTTTCGTTTGGTATTGGCTGATGAAGGTGTTAAAGCCATGCTAGTTAATATCTTTGCCGGAATTAATCGTTGTGATTGGATTGCTGAAGGGGTTGTACAAGCAGTTAAAAAAATCGACATGAAGATTCCTTTAATTGTACGTTTATCAGGTACAAACGTGGAAGCAGGTCGTAAGATTATCGCTGAAAGTGGCTTACCAATTATTACTGCAACTACCTTAGCGGAAGCGGCAGAAAAAGCGGTACAAGCACGTAATGAACAAGTAGCAAAAGAAGGAGCTGCATAATGGCGATTTTAATTAATAAAAATACGCGCATGATTGTGCAGGGCTTCACGGGTAAAATCGGAACCTTTCATGCACAAGATATGATCAATTACGGATCAACTGTTGTGGGTGGGATTACGCCGGGCAAAGGTGGCCAAACCCATTTAGATCGCCCTGTATTTAACACAGTGAAAGAGTCGGTTGAGCAAGAAGGTGCGGAAGCAAGTATTATTTTTGTACCGCCTGCATTTGCTGCTGATTCAATTATGGAAGCCGCAGATGCGGGTATTAAATACTGTGTATCGATTACGGATGGCATTCCTACGCAAGATATGATGAAGGTTAAACAATATCTACGTAAATTCCCTAAAAACGAGCGTATGGTATTAACCGGCCCTAACTGTGCAGGTACGATTACGCCAGAGCAAGCTATGTTGGGTATTATGCCAGGGCATATTTACCAATCTGGTGTTGTTGGTGTGGTAGGGCGTTCAGGTACTTTAGGTTACGAAGCAGCTGACCAAATGCGTGAGTTAGGTATCGGTATTTCAACCTCAGTGGGTATCGGTGGTGACCCTATTAACGGGAGCTCGCATCGTGATATTTTCGAGAAATTCGAAGAAGATGATGACACTAAATTAATCTTAATGATTGGTGAAATCGGTGGGCCTCAAGAAGTTGAAGCGGGTGTTTATGCTGCTAAGCATATGAATAAGCCAATTGTTGCTTATATTGCGGGTTTAACTGCCCCTAAAGGTCGTCGTATGGGCCATGCTGGTGCGATTATTTCTTCTGTGGGCGAAAGTGCGGCAGAAAAAGTAGAAATGCTGCAAGACTTAGGTGTGACGATTGCACCTACGCCATCAGCAATGGGTGAAACTGTTGCAAAAGTATTAGCTAAAATGTAAATTTTACCTTGCATGTATCACTTAAAAACCGCTTCTTAGCTATATAGGCTAGCAGCGGTTTTTTTATGTCTGCGAGTAATTTAAGGTGACTGTAGTTTTGCGGAGATTTCAGTGTACCCATGCGTTGCGTGATAAGGCATTGGCGGGCGTTAAGCTGAATACTTTATATTCCAGCTGGTACCTATATTTTACAGGCTGGCTTTTAATCGCTCCCAATCAAAAAATTCTCCAGGGTCAGTTTTTCTTTCAGGTGCAATATTACTATGCCCTGTGATCGCTTTACTCGTAAGCTTCGGGTAATGGTTTATCAGGCACCTAATTAATTGGCAGAGTTGTTGGTACTGCTCAGCTGTGTAGGGTGTATGGTCGGTTCCTTCAAGTTCTATGCCGATAGAAAAATCATTGCATTGTGTGCGGCCGCAATAATTAGAAACACCGGCATGCCATGCGCGTTGATTAAAAGGCACGTACTGGGTGATTTCTCCAGTGCGGGCTATCACTACATGGCTCGAGACTTTTAATTCACATATTTCCTTAAAGCTAGGGTGATCGCATGCTTTTAATTGATTGTTGAAGAGTTGAGTGATGTGAGGTGTTGCAAAATGGCCTTCGGGCAAGCTAATGCAGTGAATAACAATCAGTGAAATATCACTTTCATCGGGCCTAAGGTCGGCGTTGGGGGATGGAGTGTGTTGTGCTGTGTTTAGCCAGTGCTCGTGTATTTTCATAATGCATTGATGTTAATAAATTAAGGCGCTTAATCTTTAAAAGAAAAGGCTTACCTGTTGGCTATTATATGGAATAATAGCTAACAGGTAATTTTTATACTTAAATATTTTGTTAAATTAAGGGATACACAATGTTTGAATTTGTAATGGTAGTGGCGATAGCCTGCGGTATTTGGTTTTATTTTAAATCAGGTGAAGACGAAACTGTAGCAGAAGAGCCAGTTGTGGAAGCTAGCAAGGATGAAGCTGAAGAGCTTGTAATTGAAGAAGAGGTAGCGGTAGTTGCTGAAAATAACGAAGTGACAGAAGAGGTTGCTATTGAAGAAGAAATCGTAGCAGCACCTGCTGTGGCGCAACCCGTTGTAGAGCCAGTGAAAAGTCAATTTGTTGCTGGGATGCCTGAAGATTCAACGCTTAAACGTCATTATGTGCAATTAGTAGTAGCAAACCAAGCGGTTAGTAATCGAATCCCTGAGGAATCGCTTTTACGCCGTCATTTTGTACAGAACTTAATTGCTGATGAAGAGCAGTTATTCGCAGGTGCGCCTAGTGACTCAACTTTAAGACGTCATTATGACGCTCAAGTTGCTGCTGCGGTATTAGAGAAATTAGAGCTGTTAAAGTAAATACGCTTTTCAATGAATGAAAAGGTTTGATTAGTTTCAGATTTCTATGGAAGGGATGGATTTTTTAATCTATCCCTTTTTTTTGTTTGCTGATTTTTTGCATTATTTTAACGAAATCAGTTTAAAGAATTTCAGGGTTTTATGAGTAAACTACCATCGATTGATATTAGTGCCTTTCTTGCAGAAGATATTGGTGCAGGTGATTTAACCGCATTAATTATTTCTAACTCTCGAGAAGCGAGTGCAACTGTAGTGACGCGTGAGGGAATGATTTGTTGTGGTCAAGATTGGTTTAATGCTGTATTCGAGCAATTGGATGCTAGTGTTAAAATAACTTGGTATTGTGCTGAAGGTGCTTGGGTAGAGGCAGGTGCGATTTTATGTGAATTACAGGGCTTGGCGCGACCGTTGTTGACCGGTGAAAGAACGGCTTTAAATTTATTGCAAACCTTGTCGGCAACGGCAACACAAGCACATTTTTATGCACAAGCGGTTTTGGGTACAGGCTGTAAGGTACTGGATACTAGGAAAACCATTCCGGGATTGAGGGATGCACAAAAGTACGCGGTGGTATGTGGAGGCTGTCATAATCATCGAGTCGGTTTGTATGATGGTATTTTAATCAAAGAAAATCATATTATGGCGGCAGGTTCGATTGCTTTGGCGGTTGAGAAAGCTAAAACGATAGGCTCTACCTTGCTAGAAGTGGAAGTAGAGTCGATGGATGAGTTAGCTCAGGCATTAGAAGCAAAGCCGACACGCATTATGCTGGACAATTTTTCATTGGATGCATTGCGTACTGCAGTTGAGTTAGTTGATGGACGAGTAGAATTAGAAGCTTCGGGGAATATTACTTTGGACACTATTCGTGGCGTTGCTGAAACGGGGGTAGATTATATTTCTATTGGAGCACTCACTAAGAGTGTGCAGGCGGTAGATTTGTCTATGCGTATCGACCTTGAGATGGGATCATGAATCAAACATTGCAGGCTTTAAAGTATTTAAATTCAGGTGTTATGGTGGTTGCTGTAAGTGATTCGCATGCATTTACTGCGGCTTGGGTCATGCAAGTTTCATTTGACCCCGTGTTATTGGCGATAAGTATCAATCCCGCACACACTTCGTATGCTCTATTTAAAGAAAATAAGCAGTGTACAGTCAATGTTTTAGATAAATCACAAATGAACTTCGCGGCACATTATGGGCGGTCTGGTTTACTTGATAAAATGGCATTGGGGACTTGGGGGGCAGGTACAGCTTCTGTTCCTGTTTTGAGAGAAGCGTTGGTGGCTTTTGAGTGTCGCTGGGTGAATGAGGTGGATGCAGGTGATCATCAAGTTGTCATTTGTGAAGTAATCGATAGTCACTTATTGAGTGATGGCACGCCTATGCTGTATTCAGACACTGAAAATATGGATGGTAGTGCTGAGTTAGTTGCGGAGATTAAGAAATAGTAGGTTAATTTGATGAGTTTAAAGAAGCGAAATAAATTAAGAGCTGAAATGTCTGCTTTATCAGCAAGTATTAGTGATGAAACTTATGTGGTATCAGCTAAAACACTGAATATTTCAGCGGAAGGTGTTGCGCTAAAATGCAGTACGCTAGAGCGAGAACAGATTACGCCGAAGGGTGATTTTGTCTGTAGTGGCAGGCCTTTAGAGGTTGATGTGGTTATTGATTTCCCAGAAAAAAATAATAAAAAATATGAGTTTAAAGCGCGGTGTCGAGTAGTTTACTCGCGCCGCTTAACGCAGGATGAGTGTCAGCTAGGAATGCACTTTATTGATATCGACAATGCAGGAAGAGAACGTTTGATTAATTTTGTGGAAAAACAGGCTTAATTAGCACTTTTTATAGCTAAAGTACTCATAATAAAAAAATCTTAATGACCGCAGGCTAATAATTCAGTAAAATTAGGTAATTGAATCGAGTTATTAATTCGAGATTTAAACGTATTTTATTCATAACGGGGGTAGGCTAAGGTCGCTCCCGTTTTGTACATTTAAGAGGCGAGAATGCACAAACCTGCATTATTAATGTTAGAAGATGGGACCGTATTTCATGGGGTGTCGATAGGCGCAGATGGATGTTCGGCTGGGGAAGTTGTTTTTAATACCTCCTTAACGGGGTATCAAGAGATTTTGAGTGACCCTTCTTATGCAAAGCAAATTGTTACACTGACATATCCTCATATTGGAAATGTAGGCACAACTGATGAAGACAACGAGTCGGTCTCTGTTTTTGCAAGTGGTTTGGTGATTCGGGATTTACCTTTAGTATCGAGTAGTTGGCGATCAGAGAAAAATTTATCTGACTATTTACAAGATAATAACGTGGTTGCGATTGCTGAAATCGATACACGTCAATTAACGCGTTTATTACGTGATAAAGGCGCGCAACGTGGCTGTATTATTGCGGGTGAAACAGTTTCTGAAGAACAGGCTAAGGCTGCCATTGATGCATTTTCTGGGCTAAAGGGCTTAGATTTAGCAAAACAAGTTACTACGGCTGAAGTATATGAGTGGACAGAGAATACCTGGACATTAGAAGACGGGCACCAAACAGCTGAAAACTTAACTAAGCATGTGGTTGCTTATGATTTTGGTGTGAAGCGTAATATTTTACGCCTCTTGGCTAATCGTGGCTGTCGAGTGACTGTTGTTCCTGCAACAACACCCGCTGAAACTGTTTTGGCTATGAATCCTGATGGTATCTTTTTATCAAATGGACCAGGCGATCCAGAGCCGTGTACTTATGCAATCGAAGCAATTAAAACGATTTTAGAGAAAAAAATTCCTGTCTTTGGTATTTGTTTAGGGCATCAATTACTCGCGTTAGCATGTGGTGCAGAAACAGAAAAGATGAAATTTGGCCATCATGGCGCAAATCACCCTGTGCAAGAAAAAGCGACAGGTCGTGTAATGATTAGTAGTCAAAATCATGGTTTTGCTGTTAAAGCCGAGTCTTTACCGAATAACTTAGAAGCCACTTTCCATTCTTTATTTGATGGCAGTCTACAAGGTATAGCACGTACGGATATTCCGGCGATGAGCTTTCAAGGTCATCCTGAAGCTAGCCCTGGTCCACAAGATGTAGAGTCATTATTTGATGATTTTATAGAGATGATGAACCAAGCCAACTAATTACTGCTGAGTACTCGACGACTATGCCAAAAAGAACCGACATAAAATCCATTTTATTATTAGGCGCTGGCCCTATTGTAATTGGTCAAGCGTGCGAATTTGATTATTCAGGCACACAAGCTTGTAAAGCCTTACGTGAAGAAGGTTACCGTATTATTTTAGTCAATTCTAATCCTGCAACGATTATGACTGACCCAGATATGGCAGACGCTATTTATATAGAGCCTATCGATTGGGAAACGGTTGAAAAAATTATAGAAAAAGAGCGTCCTGATGCTGTTTTACCGACTATGGGCGGACAAACAGCGTTAAATTGCGCTTTAGATTTAGATAAGCATGGTGTATTAGAAAAATACGGCGTGGAAATGATCGGTGCTAATAAAGATGCTATTAATATGGCTGAAGATCGTGATTTGTTTAATCAAGCCATGGGGCGCTTAGGGTTTGAAGTTGCTAAATCGAAAACAGCTCATACCATGGAAGAAGCCTTTGCTGCACAAGCTGAAGTAGGTTACCCAACCGTGATTCGTCCTTCCTTTACTATGGGCGGTAGTGGTGGTGGTATTGCTTATAACAAAGAAGAATTTGTTGAAATTTGTGAGCGTGGATTGTATTTATCACCTACTAATGAATTATTGATTGAAGAATCAGTTTTAGGTTGGAAAGAATACGAAATGGAAGTGGTACGTGATACCAAAGATAATTGTATTATTATCTGTTCCATTGAGAATTTTGATCCTATGGGTGTGCATACTGGTGATTCAATCACGGTTGCACCGGCACAAACCTTAACTGATAAAGAGTATCAAATATTACGTAATGTTTCTTTAGCAGTATTACGTGAAATTGGGGTAGATACCGGTGGTTCAAATGTACAGGTAGCGATTAATCCAGAAGATGGCCGTATGGTTGTTATTGAGATGAATCCACGTGTATCACGTTCATCTGCCTTAGCCTCAAAAGCGACGGGTTTCCCGATTGCAAAAGTGGCGGCAAAATTAGCGGTAGGTTATACCCTAGATGAACTACAAAATGAGATTACAGGCGGTGCAACACCTGCGTCATTTGAGCCAACAATCGATTATGTGGTTACTAAGGTGCCTCGTTTTACTTTCGAGAAATTCCCTAAGGCAGATGATCGTTTAACAACGCAAATGAAGTCTGTGGGTGAGGTGATGGCCATTGGTCGTACTTTCCAAGAATCATTGCAAAAAGCATTGCGTGGTCTTGAAGTCGGTGTCTCTGGCTTAGATGAAATAGTTGATTTAAGCGACCCAAATGCCGCAGATAAAATGCAACGTGAAATGCGTCACCCGGGACCTGAGCGTCTTTGGTATGTTGCAGATGCATTCCGTAGCGGAATGACGTTTGATGAAATTCATGAGGCCAGCAAAATTGATCCTTGGTTTTTAGCGCAAGTAGAAGATTTAATCAATACTGAGAAGTCTCTAGAAACAAAAACACTAGCAACCTTAAAAGAAGGCGAGTTATTCAGACTAAAACAAAAAGGTTTTTCTGATGCGCGTTTAGCTAAATTACTAAGTACTAAAGAATCAGCGGTACGTAAATTACGTCATAAACAAGATATACGTCCTGTTTATAAACGTATTGATTCATGTGCTGCTGAATTTTCATCAGATACCGCTTATTTATATTCTACTTATGAGCAAGAATGTGAATCACGGGTATCGGATAAAGAAAAAATTATTATTTTAGGGGGTGGTCCTAACCGAATTGGTCAAGGAATTGAGTTTGATTACTGTTGCGTGCATGCTGCATTTGCATTGCGTGAAGAGGGTTATGAAACCATCATGGTCAACTGTAATCCTGAAACTGTTTCGACTGATTACGATACTTCTGATCGACTTTATTTTGAAGGCCTAACCTTTGAAGATGTCTTGGAAATTATCCATCTAGAAAAACCGAAAGGGGTTATTGTTCAGTATGGTGGGCAAACGCCACTTAAATTAGCGCGTGATTTAGAAGCGGCTGGTGTGCCGATTATTGGAACTTCACCTGACGCGATTGATTTAGCTGAAGATAGAGAGCGTTTTCAAAGTTTAATTGATAAATTAAAGTTAAAACAGCCACCGAATGGCACTGCATCCTCTACAGAACAAGCGCTGAACGTTGCTAAAGAATTAGGTTATCCTTTAGTTGTACGTCCTTCTTATGTATTAGGTGGGCGTGGCATGGAAATCGTTTACGATGATGAAACCTTGCAGCGTTATATGAAAGAAGCGATTAGTGTGTCTAATGATTCACCTGTGCTTTTAGATCGCTTTTTAGATGATGCGATCGAAATGGATGTCGATGCTATTTATGATGGTGAAACTGTTTTAATCGGTGGTTTGATGCAACATGTAGAGCAAGCTGGGGTGCATTCTGGTGATTCAGCCTGTTCAATTCCACCTTATGACTTACCTATGCATTTGCAAGATGAGTTACGCGTACAAGTCGGTCAAATGGCTGAAGCTTTAGGTGTCCGTGGTCTAATGAATACGCAATTTGCGATTCAAGGTGAGACGATTTATGTTTTAGAGGTAAATCCTCGTGCATCACGAACTGCACCTTTTGTTTCTAAAGCAACCGGTTATCCATTAGCTAAAATTGCTGCTTTATGTATGGCGGGTAAATCGCTTAAAGAGCAAGGTATTACTGAAGAACGAATTCCTAGCTACTTTTCAGTTAAAGAAGCGGTTTTTCCTTTTGTGAAGTTTCCTGGTGTTGATCCATTATTGGGCCCTGAGATGAAATCAACCGGTGAAGTGATGGGCGTAGGTAAAACCTTTGGTGAAGCCTTTGCTAAATCACAGCGTGCATCGGGTGTTACATTAAGTGCGAGCGGTACTGCATTGATTAGTATTCGTGAAGTAGATAAGCCTAAATTAGTGGAAATTGCAGAAATCCTGATTAGTAATAATTACAAAATTGTTGCTACTAAAGGGACAGCAAAAGTATTACAAGATGCAAATATCGAATGTAAAGTAGTCTATAAAGTGAATGAAGCTCGCCCAAATACGGTTGATATGATTAAGAATGATGAGATTCAACTTATTATTAATACAACTGAAGGTGTTAAGGCGGTCGCGGATTCATTTACTATGCGCCGTGAAGCATTACAACATCATGTCACTTATTACACGACAATGGCAGGTGCGAGAGCGGCTTGTTATGCGTTAGGTGAATTAGGTGCGGGTGATGTGAATTGCTTACAAGATCTACATAAAAGTTTAAATTAAATAATCGTCAGAGTTAAAAATAAAACAAAGGCTAACTTAAAGATTGGTCTTTGTTTTTTTGTTTTGATAGTTTAGAAAAACAGAGAGTTTGGAGTTTTAAATGGATAAAGTACCTCTTACTGTAAAAGGCGCAGAAAAATTAAATGCTGAGTTAGATGTGTTGAAAACCGTGACTCGACCTCGGATTGTTGCTGATATTGCAACAGCGAGAGAGCATGGTGATTTAAAGGAAAATGCGGAATACCATGCGGCGCGTGAACAGCAAGGGTTTGCAGAAGGGCGGATTAATGAGATCGAGGCAAAGTTATCTCATGCACAGGTTATTGATGTAACAACGATCGATGCAAAAGGTAAGGTTATTTTTGGTGCAACCGTTGAAATTGAAGATTTAGACACCGAGAAAAAAGTGACTTATCAAATTGTAGGTGTGGATGAGGCAGATATTAAAGCATCACGAATTTCAGTCGGATCGCCAATTGCACGTGCGCTTATTGGTAAAGAAGTGGAAGATGTTGTTACTGTAAAAACACCGGGTGGTAATGTTGAATATGAGATCTTATCAATTCAATATATTTAAGCTTTGTTTTGCTTGAGAGTCTCGCTATTAATGGAGACTCTCAAGCAGTAATCGCTACATTCTAGTGTGGCGCTTTCTTTGTGGTGCTACCTTTTTTTGTGGCTTAGGTGGTTTTTCACGGTAAATAACAATCACTTGGCCAATGCTTTGTATCATTTCAGCTTTGGTATCGATACAGATTTGTTGAAAAATTTCTTTACGTTCGTCTCTTTCTGCACGGACCTTTATTTTTAATAACTCATGGATATCGAGTGCAATTTCAATTTCTTTTAATACCGCTTCGGTTAAACCTGCTTGACCAATCATAATGATGGGTTTTAGCATATGGGCGCGAGTTTTAAGCTCTTTTGTTTGTTCAGAATTCACTCTGTCTTTCCTTAAATAATTAATTAGCATAATTTTACACTAAATATATGGCACGAAGTAAAAGTAGTAACGATTGGATGCAAGAGCATGTTAATGATGAATATGTTAAGAAAGCGAAGGCATTAGGTTACCGTTCTCGAGCGACGTTTAAATTAATCGAAGTAATAGAAAAAGATAAGCTGATTCAACCGAGCATGAATGTTGTTGATTTAGGTGCAGCACCAGGCGGTTGGTCGGAATATGCACGAAAAATTGTAGGTAAAAAACAGCGTGTTATTGCTTTGGATATTTTAGATATAGATCCCATTGCAGGGGTGGATTTTATTCAAGGTGACTTTCGTGAAAATGAAGTTTATGAACAGCTCAATAGCCTGTTAGAAGGTGCGCCAATTCATGTTGTGTTATCAGATATGGCGCCTAACTTGAGTGGTAATAAAGCGATAGACCAACCCAGTGCGATGTATCTCTGTGAGTTGGCATTAGAAACGGCAGAGAATATCTTAGTGGAGGGCGGGTCTTTTTTGGTAAAGGTTTTTCAAGGCGTGGGTTTTGAAGCCTATCAAAAGCAAGTCGAGGCCTCATTTTCTAAAGTCATTATTAGAAAACCAAAGTCATCAAGGCCGCGTAGTAATGAAGTTTATATTTTAGGTAAAGGCTTTAAAAAGAAATAATAAGCCTTATTGTAAGTAGTTGGTATTTGTTTTTATTGTATGAATTGAAAGCAAATAAAGAGACAGTTAGCTTTTATCTTTTTTGCAAAATCTGTATAGATTTAAGGGAAAAAAATTGAACGATATAGTTAAAAATACAGTTTTATGGGTCGTCATTGCCGTTGTTTTAATGTCAGTTTTTAATAATTTTGATAATCGAGGCAGTCAAAAAAATACGGTTGTTTCTTACTCTCAATTTATTGATGCAGTTAAAGCAGGGCAAGTTCAAAGTGTCACTTTAGATGATAAAGATGGTATTCGTGGAGAGTTACAGGGTGGCAATACTTTTACGTCACATGCGCCGAATGATCCGCACCTTGTTGATGATCTGTTAGCTAATGGTGTAGAAATTAAAGCACGCAGTGCTGATGGTGACTCTATGCTAATGCAAATGTTTATTTCTTGGTTTCCAATGATCTTGTTAATCGGAGTTTGGGTGTTTTTTATGCGCCAAATGCAAGGCGGCGGCGGTAAAGGCAATCCACTTAATTTCGGTAAAAGTAAAGCACGAGCTCTGGATGAAGGGCAGATAAAAGTTACTTTTGCTGATGTTGCTGGTTGTGATGAGGCAAAGGAAGAGGTGGAGGAAATGGTGGATTTCCTTAGAGACCCTTCTAAATATCAAAAGTTAGGCGCAAAGATACCACGTGGTGCATTAATGGTAGGTCCTCCTGGGACGGGTAAAACGCTTTTAGCGAGAGCTATAGCTGGCGAAGCTAAAGTACCATTCTTTGCTATTTCTGGATCTGACTTTGTAGAAATGTTTGTGGGTGTAGGTGCTTCTCGTGTGCGCGATATGTTCGAGCAAGCTAAAAAAAATGCACCGTGTATTATCTTTATTGATGAAATCGATGCTGTTGGGCGTCAGCGTGGTGCCGGCGTAGGTGGGGGAAATGATGAGCGAGAACAAACCTTAAATCAGCTGTTGGTTGAAATGGATGGTTTTGAAGATAATGAAGGGGTTATTGTTATCGCTGCAACTAATCGACCTGACGTTTTAGATGCAGCATTATTGCGCCCGGGACGATTTGACCGCCAAGTTACCGTCAGTCTTCCTGATGTGAAGGGGCGTGAGAAAATTTTAGGGGTGCATATGAGTAAAGTACCTGCTGATAAAGGTATTCAAATACAATATATTGCGCAAGGGACACCGGGATTTTCTGGGGCAGACTTAGCTAATCTAGTGAATGAAGCGGCTTTATATGCTGCACGTATGAATAAGCGTGTGGTTAGTATGTTTGACCTTGAAAAAGCCAAAGATAAAATTATCATGGGGGCTGAAAAACGCTCTATGGTGATGGATGAAAAAGAGAAAAAAATGACCGCTTATCATGAAGCGGGACATGCAATTGTCGGTAAAATAGTACCAGAACATGACCCTGTTTATAAGGTGAGTATTATGCCTCGTGGGCGCGCCTTGGGTGTCACTATGTTTTTGCCGGAAAAAGATCAATATAGTGTGAGTAAACAGAAATTAGACAGTATGATTTCTAGTTTATATGGCGGGCGTATTGCAGAAGCACAAATATTTGGTTGGGAACAGGTATCAACAGGCGCTTCAAATGATATTGAGCGAGCGACTGAATTAGCAAGAAATATGGTCACTAAATGGGGGTTGTCTTCAAAATTAGGGCCGTTATCTTATAGTGAAGAAGAAGGTGAAGTATTTTTAGGGCGTTCTGTTACCAAGCATAAAAGTGTAGGCGATGAGACTTCGCATGTGATTGATGAAGAAATTCGTAAAATTATTGACACTAATTATGCGCGTGCGGAACAAATCTTAAAAGATAATGAAGATATTTTACATACCATGTCTGCTGCATTAATGAAATATGAAACCATTGATAAAAGTCAAATTGAAGATTTAATGGAGCGCCGCCCTGTTCAAGCAGTTGAGGGTTGGGATGAAGTGCCGCAAGTTAAAGCGGTAGCAGAAGATATAAAAACAACAGAAGATTAAAGTTATTATGACAAAGAAATTTTTTGGTACAGATGGTATTCGTGGTGAAGTCGGTATATATCCCATTACGCCCGATGTATTTCTCAAATTAGGCTGGGCGATTGGGCAAGTTTTTGCTGAAGAGGGGCATGGTACGGTTTTACTGGGAAAAGACACGCGTATTTCTGGGTATATGTTTGAATCTGCACTAGAGGCGGGCTTGTCAGCAGCTGGGGTTAATACTAAATTATTAGGGCCGATGCCTACACCAGGTATTGCTTATTTAACGCGTACCTTAAGAGCGCAAGCAGGGATTGTTCTGAGCGCTTCGCATAACTCTTATCATGATAATGGGATTAAGTTCTTTTCCACAGAAGGAACTAAATTATCCGATGATTTAGAACATAGAATCGAGTCATATCTGGATAAACCAATGACCACGGTTGCATCACGCAAGTTAGGAAAAGCTGTGCGTTTAGATGATGCGGCGGGGCGTTATATTGAATTTTGTAAGGCTAGCGTAGAGTCAGGACTTGATTTTCAAGGTTTACGAATTGTGGTCGATTGTGCCAATGGTGCAACTTACCATATCGCCCCGCATGTTTTTGCTGAGGTGGGTGCTGAGGTTGTTAGTATTGGAGTTGAGCCTAATGGGCTTAACATCAATGATAAGTGTGGTGCAACGCAGCCTGAGCAATTGAAGGCTGCAGTCATAGAATATCGCGCAGATTTAGGGATTGCATTAGATGGTGATGGGGATCGTTTAATCATGGTTGACCATAAAGGTGAGGTGGTCGATGGTGATGAGCTTATTTTTATTATTGCTAAAGCTAAATTAGCTGCTGGTGAATTACAAGGGCCAGTCGTTGGTACTTTGATGACTAACTTGGGCATGGAGCATGCGCTAAAAGCACTTGGTGTTGATCTTGTGCGAGCCAATGTGGGTGATCGTTATGTTATGCAGCAAATGAAAAAACATAATAGCCAAATTGGCGGCGAAGGCTCAGGGCATATTATCTGTTTAGATAAAACCACGACTGGTGATGGCATTGTGGCTGCATTGCAAGTTTTAGCGGAAGTTCGTAAGTCTGGTAAAAGTTTATATGACTTGAAATCTGAGATGAAAAAATATCCTCAAGTTTTATTAAATGTAAAAATCGAGAAAAAAATCGATATTGCTAAAAGCGATGTGATTCAAAAAGCAGTGGCATTAGCTGAAAAAACATTAGCTGATAAAGGGCGTGTTTTATTACGTGCATCAGGGACTGAACCATTAATTAGAGTAATGGTTGAAGGGGTTAATGAAGCTGAGGTTAAAGCGCAAGCGGATTTATTGGTTAAAGCGGTTGAAAAAGCAATTTAGTTAGACGAAAATATAAAATTTTATTAAAAGCTTAGCCCCAAGGGGGGAATACTAAGTTATAATATCCTGATTAAAAAATAGGTAAGGGGTTATTGATGCGACGTGGCTTAGCTATTGGCAACTGGAAAATGAATGTTGATAGAGATAGTGCATTAGCGCTGGTTGATACCATCATTGCAGACATACCCAATATAAATGCAGACCTTGTTATTTGCCCGCCCTATTTATATATTCCTGAAATTAGTAAACGAATTGTAAATAGTAAGCTTATATGTGGCGCTCAAAATGTCGCTGCGCATAGTACAGGGGCTTATACGGGTGAAATATCTGCAAGCATGTTGAATGAGTATAATTGTAAATATGCAATTGTAGGGCATTCGGAACGCAGACAATATTATGCGGACACTAATTCAACAGTGGCTGATCGATTTTGTCAGGCGATTGCAGGCAATATTATTCCTATTTTAAGTACCAGTGAGACACTAGAAGAAAGAGAAAGTGGCAGCACATTTGATGTGATTGCCGAGCAAGTCAACTGTGTCATTGATAAAGCAGGTATAGAAAGTTTCAATAATGCTGTTATTTCTTATGAGCCTTTATGGGCAATAGGAACAGGAAAAACAGCAAGTGATGAAAAAGCACAGGAAGTGCATCGTTTCATTCGGCAATTGATTGCCTCTAAAAGCCAGGAAGTAGCTGATAAAATCCAGATACTTTATGGGGGTAGTGTTAAACCAGATAATGCACAAAAATTATTAGCTAGGCCCGATATTGACGGCGTATTGGTTGGTGGAGCTTCGTTAACAGCGGACTCTTTTTTAAAAATTTATTCTTCATTTAAAAAGTAAAAATGTATCAAGTTATTATAATCGGTCATGTTTTAGTGGGTTTAGCTGTTATTGGGCTAGTATTAATTCAACACGGAAAAGGTGCGGATGCAGGTGCTGCATTTGGTAGCGGATCATCGGGCACTGTTTTTGGTGCACAAGGGTCGGCGTCTTTTCTATCAAGAGCAACGGGAGTTTTAGCTGCAGTCTTTTTTTCAACTAGCTTAGGGCTTGCGGTATTAAGTGGTGGAGCTGGTAGTGAAATCGACTTAATGGATACGCCAGTTATTGATGAAATGGCTGCAGAATTACCTACTGTTGCTGATGATCAAGCCAATACTGCTGAACCTATTGTTATTGCAGATGATTTACCCGCGGTAGAAAATGAGGTTGTTATACCTTAATAGAATATGCCGACGTGGTGAAATTGGTAGACACGCCACCTTGAGGGGGTGGTGGACATAGTCCGTGGCGGTTCAACTCCGCCCGCCGGCACCAGTTGTAAGAATAAGGATGTTTGAAAGATAATAGGAAGCCTAGGGTTAAAAAACCTTGGGCTTTTTTTATGCCTAAAAGAAAATTTATTAGCTAAATGGAGGGTGATATGAATCAGGGGCTCTATAAAAAATTGAACTTCAATGCGTTGGCGCTGAGTGTGGTTGACCGCCTGATTATAAAGGACCTGTTAAAGACGTTTTTTTCTGTTTTGCTTGTGCTGGTTGTTATTGTAGTAAGTCGTGAGTTTTTAAAAACATTAAAAATGGCAGCTAACGGGCTTATTTCCAATGATGTAGTCTTAGAACTTTTAAGTTTAAGAATTCTGGTATCTAGCTCTGAATTTATGGTGCCCTCAGCCTTTGTAACGGTATTGATGGTCATTGGCCGTATGTATAGAGATCATGAAATGTCGACCCTCGCTTCAGCTGGGGTAGGTGTTTTTAAAATATATCAGTCAGTTTATAAAGCGATTATCCCTATTATTTTATTGTCGATTGGGATGGTTTTATTTGTCTCACCTTGGGCTAAAACGCAAGGAATTGAGATTCTTTATGAGCAACAACAAAAGGCGGGTATTCGAGGAATTTCTCCGGGACGATTTACCGAATATGGCAAGGGTAGTTTAATCTTTTATGCGGAAACAGTAACAGCTGATGACAAAATGCACGATGTATTTGTGCAAGATAAGCGTGGTGATAAGGTCGGTATTATTACCGCAAATTCTGCTGAGTTACGTGAAGTAGATGAAGGCTTATTTCTTGTTTTTTTGGAGGGAAAACGGGTCCAAGGAGAGCCTGGGCAGTTAGACTATGTCTTTGAAACGTTTTCTGAATATGCAATGCGTATTGAGGATGCCGCAGGGCAAGCCAGAATTAGTATTCATGGGCTTGCTACGCAAACCTTGCTTCAATCAGATAAGTTAGAAGAGATTAGTGAGTTATTTCGGCGCTTATTTGTGCCCATCGCAATATTTATATTAACCTTAATGGCTGTTCCTTTGGCGCAAATAAGCCCGCGGGGTGGTGTCTATGGCAATGTATTAACTGCATTTCTTATCTATTTTAGTTTTTCTAATTTTCAGCAAGTTATTTTAAGTTGGATGGTTAAAGGTGAGATTCCTGTTTGGTTAGGTTTCTGGGGGATTTATTTAGTATCTGCTTTGCTGGTTGTATTTTTAATTGTCCGATTATATGGGCTTCCTTGGATTATTTTGAATTTAAGAGGTAAGGCAATATGAAGGCGCTGGATCGATATATTGTAAGGGAAGTTTTAAAAGGGACTTTTATCGCCTTATTGATGCTATACACCTTGTTTAATTTATTTACCTTTAATGATGAATTAAGATCGAGAGGCGTCGGGAGTTACGACTTACAGCATATTTTTATGTATTTAGGCTTGATGGTCCCACACTATATCTATGAATTAATGCCGTCAGCAGCTTTGTTAGGAAGCTTGTTCGTTTTAGGCAATATGGCGAATAATCGAGAACTGGTGGCAATGCGTGCTTCAGGTGTTTCTTTGTTGGGAATCATTCGTTCTGTATTAATCGCGGGGGCGATTTTAACTACACTTTCTTTTGGTATTGGCGAGTTTATAGGGCCACAGTGGGAAAGGAAGGCGAAAGTATTAAAAAACTCAGCAAAAACCAATCGCCCGATTGCTATAACGGCTAGTGGTATGTGGCTACGTGATGGTAATCAGTTTATCAACGTTAAAGAGAGTTATACGCAAGGCCAAGTAGGTAATATCTATACCTATAGTTTAGATGATGAGCGGAACTTAAAAGAAGTCGTTTATGCAAAGCAAGGGAGTTTGCTAAAGAAAGGTGAGTGGCTACTTAAGGATGTGCAGGTATCAGAGCTTTCCTTGCAGCAGGTAAAAGTTCAACATATGGCGGAAAAACAGTGGAATTCTAGTGTTGATAATAAGGTATTAGATATAGTTGTTTTAGACCCAGAAAATTTAGCTTTAGTGGAGCTATCTAAATATATTGATTTTTTAAAACACAATAAACAAAATTTTGCGAAATATGAACTCGCTTTTTGGGCGAGAGCCATTAACCCTTTTGTAACCTTGGTCATGTTGTTAGTGGCTGCACCTTTTGTCTTAGTTGTTGGTCGTGGTGTGGCAATGGGGCCTAGAATGGTTATGGGGGTTTTAATTGGCATGAGCTTTAATATTATTGATAATTCCGTGGGGCAAATGGGGATAGTTTATGGCTTAAATCCTCTATTTGTTGCTATTTTTCCCAGTTTGTTAGTTTTATTGAGTGCTATCTATGCAATTAGTCGGTTACGCTAGTTCAAGTTGTTAAATTTGGTAAAAAACGTGGTTAAATTTCCCCTACATATTCTAGTAGCTTAAAGCGAATTGAAGCGGTATTATTGAGTATTACTATAAAGTTTACCGGATAGCTTATGACACAAAGAAAAAGACCGCTTTCTCCGCATTTACAAATCTATAGACTTCCCTTAACAGCTGTTGTTTCTATCTTACATAGAATGACGGGTGTTCTTTTGGCGGCGGGTCTGATTTTATTTGTTGTGAGTTTGGCGCAAATTCAAGCAGGCAGTAGTAGTTTTTACGCAATGCAATCTTTTATTCAACATCCTGTTGTTGTGCTGATTATTTGGTTAATGATTTATGCTTTATTCTTCCATCTTTGTCATGGTATTCGACATTTAATTTGGGATATGGGCGAAGGTTATGAAAAGATTCTGATGAATTATTACTTAATTTTAGAAATTTTTGGATCTTTAGCTTTGACCGCACTTAGCTTCTTATTCGTACAATTAGGGAGTTAATGATGAAATATCAAACGCCGTTAGCAAAAGCACGTGGCTTGGGTTCAGCGAAAACAGGCACGCACCATTGGTGGATGCAGCGCGTTAGTGCTGTTGCGCTTATCCCACTTTCTTTTTGGTTAATTTTATTTGTACAACAACTATTCAACGCCTCATATATTGAAATCAAGCAATGGCTTAGCTCGCCTTTTAATTTAACCATGATTTTAAGCTGGTCATTTATGAGCTTTTATCATGCTGCCTTAGGCTTACAGGTAGTCATTGAAGACTATATTAGTCCGGAATGGTTGAAAGTCACACTGGTCTGGCTGATTAAACTAGCATTTTTAGGTGGAGCGATTAGCGCCTTAGTTTTTGCACTTCGTATTGCTATTTCAGCAGGGTAAAACATGAAAGAAAAATATAAAATTATTGAGCATGAGTACGATGTAGTTGTCGTCGGTGCGGGTGGTGCAGGTTTACGTGCGACGTTAGGTATGGCCGAAAAAGGTTTAAAAACCGCCTGTATTACGAAAGTATTTCCAACAAGAAGTCATACAGTTGCTGCGCAAGGAGGCATTAGTGCAGCATTAGGTAATAATGGTGAAGATGATTGGCGCTGGCATATGTACGATACTGTAAAAGGGTCGGACTGGTTAGGTGATCAAGATGCGATTGAATATATGTGCCGCGAGGCGGGGCCAGCGGTTTTAGAATTAGAACATTACGGTGTGCCTTTTTCACGTAATGAAGATGGCAAAATCTATCAGCGTGCGTTTGGTGGTATGACTACGCATTTTGGTGAAGGCACAGCACAAAGAACTTGCGCAGCAGCTGATGTGACGGGACATGCTATTCTGCATACACTGTATCAACAATCTCTAAAACATAAGGCGGAGTTTTTTGTTGAGTATGTCGTGCTAGACCTTATTATGGAGAATGATGAGTGCAGAGGCGTTTTGGCTTGGTGTTTAGATGATGGCTCTCTACATGTTTTCAAAGGGCATAGTGTAATTTTAGCCACCGGTGGATATGGGCGTTGTTTTCAATCTTGTACCTCAGCGCATACCGTCACTGGTGATGGTAGTGCGATGGTTTTACGTGCAGGCTTGCCGTTACAGGATATGGAATTTATACAGTTTCATCCCACCGGAATTTATGGAGCAGGTTGTTTAATTACCGAAGGTGCGCGCGGAGAAGGGGGGTATTTGACTAATTCTAAAGGTGAGCGTTTTATGGAAACTTACGCGCCACATGCAAAAGATTTAGCCTCGCGTGATGTTGTCAGTCGTGCAATTACTATGGAGGTTAATGCTGGGCGAGGAGTGGGTGAGGATGCTGATCATGCGTATTTGCATGTGGAGCACTTAGATCCAGAAATTATTCATGAGCGTTTACCGGGAATTTCTGAAACGGCGAGAGTTTTTGCGGGCGTAGATGTCACAAAAGAGCCGGTGCCAGTGATTCCAACCGTGCATTACAATATGGGCGGTATTCCCACTAACTATAAAGCGGAAGTGGTGACTTTAAAAGACGGTAACCCGGATTCAGTGGTCAAAGGTTTGATGGCGATTGGAGAGGCGGCTTGCGTTTCGGTGCATGGGGCAAATCGTTTAGGGTCTAACTCTTTATTAGATATTGTTGTCTTTGGTCGAGCGGCGGCAATACGCTGTGCCGAGTTAATTACACCAGGAAGTGCGCACCAGCCTTTGGCAGAAGATGCATTGGATGTTGCTTTGCAACGTTTTGAAAAAATTCGTACAGCAAAAGGTGAGCTGAAAACATCAGAAATTCGTGTGGCTATGCAAAAATCCATGCAACAACATGCGGCTGTTTTTAGAACGGAAGATGTATTACAAAAAGGTGCAAAAGAGATTGCAGCGATACGTGAATCTTACGCCAAGCTAAAGTTAGAGGATGATTCTTTAATTTGGAATACCGATTTAGTCGAAGCCCTAGAATTAGATAATTTATTAGATTTATCATTAGTCACGATCAATGCGGCGGAGAATAGAAAAGAAAGCCGTGGTGGGCACGCGCGTGATGATTTTCCTGAAAGAGATGATGCGCAATGGTTAAAGCATACTTTATTGTGGATAGAGGATAATAAAGTCAAAATCGATTACCGACCTGTGCATATGTACACTTTAACGGATGATGTTGAAATGATTCCGCCTAAAAAGAGGGTTTATTAATGGTTGAATTTACACTACCTAAGAATTCTGTTATTCAAAAAGGAAAGCATTTTCCTGCTGCCGAAGGCGCAACACGCATTAAGCAAGTTGAAGTCTATCGCTGGAATCCAGATTCAGGCGAGAATCCGCGTATAGATACCTACCAGATTGATTTGGATCAGTGTGGGCCGATGGTTTTAGACATCATTGTTAAAATTAAAGATGAAATTGATAGCAGCTTAACCTTTAGGCGTTCTTGTCGTGAGGGTGTTTGCGGCTCCTGTGCGATGAATGTTAATGGCAAAAATACCTTGGCGTGTATTAAAGGTATTAATGAATATAAAGGCACGATTAAAATATTTCCATTACCACATATGGATGTCATTAAAGATTTAGTGGCAGATATGACGCACTTTTATGCGCAATATTCATCGATTAAGCCTTGGATAGAAACGCAAACGCCTGCGCCTGCAGATGGCGAGCGATTGCAAAGTCTTGAAGAGCGTAAGCAATTAGATGGGCTATATGAATGTGTTTTATGTGCGTGTTGTTCAACCAGTTGTCCGAGTTATTGGTGGAATAGTGAGCGCTATTTAGGACCAGCTACCTTATTGCAAGCTTCTCGATGGTTAAATGATAGTCGTGATGAAAATACCGGCGAACGATTAGATGAATTAGAAGACCCTTTTAAATTATTTAGATGTCATACTATTATGAACTGTACGGATACCTGTCCTAAAGGTTTAAATCCAGCAAAAGCAATTGCTGAAATTAAGCAGATGCTGTTGATTAGAGAAGAAGGCTAGGTGCCTGTATTAAAAAAACTGCGCTGGCAATGCCGGCGTGGTGCAAAAGAGTTGGATGCCATGCTCTGCGCTTATTTAGATCGCTATTATATAGGTGCTGATAGTGGTGAGCAGCAGCGCTTTGTAGAGCTATTACAATTAGAAGATAATCAGTTATTGGCTTATTTTTTTGATAATAGAACACCTGCGGAACCTGAACTAAGGTCTGTCGTTGAGAAAATCAGAACCTGCGTTATTAGTTAAAGTAGAGAAATCGTCATCCTTACGAATTTATTTACTTGTATTGCATGCGTTAAGTCTTGTTAGTGTCATGCTTATTAGTGCGGTGCTTTGGTTTAAAGTAGTGTTAATGATGGCGGTTAGTCTAAGTGCCGTGTTTTATTATTATCGTTATAAAAATCAATATGATGGATTTACTATAAAACATAGTTCAGAATTTGCATGGCAATGGCTAGTATGTGGGCAAGAGCCAGCTGTGTTAGAGGTTTTAAAAAGTACGGTGATAACGCAATGGGTTATTGTGTTGCACGTAAAAATAGATGGAAATTACCGCTATTTATTGGTATTGGCGGATTCGGTGGATAGTGAAAGCTATAGAAAATTGCAGGTACGTTTGAAAATAGAGGCATAAATAACAAGCTTGCTATTGAAGAAAATAGATTATTACTTAAGGATTAAGTGGTTTTATGACAGTTAAAAAAAATAGGCAGTTAGATATAGCTAAATTAAAAAACTTGCCGGTAATGCCAGAAGAAAATCAGCGCATTTTAATGGCAATTAATGATGAAGAGATTAGTTTAGAAGAGTTATCAGATATCTTAATGACATCGCCTATTTTAATGACTCGATTAATAGGTTTGGCAAATTCAGCTTATTTTGGTTATTCAGGAAAAGTAACTGATTTACGTGTTGCTGTGGTTAATGTTTTAGGACTTAAATTAGTGAAAAGTTTAAGTTTGAGCATCTTGGTCGGGCTTACTTTTAATAGTGCTAGTTGTAAGCGTTTTGATTCGCAGCGTTTTTGGCGTGATGCTTTATTAACCGCTATTTGCGCGCAAACCTTAGTTAAATCGACAAAGTTTAAAAGCTTAGATGCAAATACAGCTTATACCTCAGGTATGGTTTTACATATCGGGGTGCTTGCGGTTGTTTTTTTATACCCAGAAGAAGTCGCTGAGCTTTTTGAGCTAGCTGAACAGGATGCGTTAGAGCTTGACCAATTAATGATGGGAAAAGCGATTGACCAATATGAATTAGGGGGGTATTTGTTAGAGCGTTGGAAGTTACCCGCTTTATATAGTGATGTCGTTGAAGAATATCGTTTAGATAAAGTTGATTATGCAGATGCTGATTTGCACGCCTTACTGAAAGTGGCTTCCTTATTAAGGCGAGTGGTGCGTGATGATCAGCAAAGCTTATCAGCAGAAGAAAATGCGATATTAAACTTATTGCCTATAACAGAAGGCCAGTTCTTTTTAATTAAAGAAAAATTAGCTGAAAAAATGGATGATTTGAATGTGCTCGTGCAAACCATGTCGGGTGGGAAGTAGTGCAAGAAATTGAGCTGCAAGGAGGTGTGGAAAACCTAGGCTTGCATGATATTTTGGTAGACCTACTGAATTCTTTATCTGCAGTTAAAGCATTATCAGAAATTGATAGTCAGCGAGAGACTGATGAAAAAGGGCTTATGCTTGATGCCTTGAGTGCTTTAATTGATAACCAGGATATGGAACGTTGTTCCTTTTTTATTAAATCAGAAAATGATGAATTAATTAACTTAACTGGTGTCAGTACGGATGAGGTATCTAATCATGCGCATACGCAACATCGCCCTTTGGTTTTTAAGTTTGGTGAAGGATTAATTGGTAAGGCGGCAGAAGAAGAGGAAATCCAACATTGTACAGATTGTTATACGGATGAACGAATTTCAGGTCAGCACTCGGAGGAAATGCCACGATCCATTATTAGTGTACCTGTGAAAGTATCCGGTGAATTGTTTGGTGTTTTAAATGTATCTCACCCTGATGCGAATTATTTTTCTGATTGGCACCTCCGATTATTAGGGGCTGTTGCCGTTTCGTCATCAGCCGTTGAAATTCAAAGATAAATCTATATTCTTAGTTTATGTTCTGACAAAAATAAACTAATTATGCCGCGAGAAATGTTTACTGATGAGTTATGGCTAAA